>Ga0180008_1001894_pt1 | contig 12108 bp, 8 predicted proteins | sample MM_PW_MetaG_FD_121121 | JGI IMG/M metagenome (GOLD analysis project Ga0180008, IMG submission 121121) | Groundwater microbial communities from the Aspo Hard Rock Laboratory (HRL) deep subsurface site, Sweden - MM_PW_MetaG | ecosystem: Environmental > Aquatic > Deep subsurface > Groundwater... | reverse complement strand
TAAGTACCACCCAATATGAAATAATCCTTGCCGTCAATTCTTACAATCGGCAGGCGACGTTGAATGCCATCGATACTAATGTTCATGGTTAACTCCTTATGCAAATGGCGGGATCTGGACGATGACCGCCGTTGCTACATTGCTATAGGGCGTATTGCCCTCAATGTTGTAGGCTCGCACGCGATAATAATAGGTGTTGCCCGCTGCCTCCACGCCAAGGGTATCGGTGTAGGTCGTTATGTTTGCACCGACCTCATCGATCTGGGCATAGATAATGCCATCGTCGCTGCGCTCGATCTTGAAACCTGATTCCCCATAACTATTGTCATTCCAGGTAAGAACTACATCGATGTGGCCAGACCACGTAAGTATCTCTGCGCCAGCCTGGATAACACGAACTGGATGCAGATCATAATCGAATACGACTTCTCCACCAGCCTGGGTAATCCGCTCAGGGTGAAGATTGTAATCAAATACAACTTCCGCCCCGGTCTGGATTACTTTTACTGGGTGGTCGTCGTAATCGAATACGACTTCCCCGCCAGCTTGGGTAATTCGTTCGGCCACTAGCTAGATCACCGATTCAACAGTTAATTGCGCAGCATTCACTCCTGCTTCTAGCCAAGCAGCGGCAGTATTAGGATCTACCAAGGTAACATGAGTAAAGCCCTTGACCGTTGTAAGCAAATCCAGCGCCGCTGATAAATCCTCAACCCCGCCGCTATCGAAACCGAGCTTGAACTGTTGCGCATCTGCCGTCGTCTTCAGCCCCATTGCTTTCGCAACAAAGGCCACGATTGTTTTATTTGTCAGGGTCCAGTTTGCCAGTTCCAATTTATCTTGGAGAGCATTGGTAGCCGTTTCTATGTAGTCAGTAGACGAAGCGGGTACTTCGTCGAGTGCTGTACTATGAGTAGGTCCAGGCGTTGGGGTCCAGTCTATCGTCGCCGTGTCACCGTTAACCGCCTTCCACTCAGGAACCAACTCACCAGGATAGTCACCATAACCAACGACAACGTTGTCCATATACACATACAGCCCGCTTCCCCAGGGAGCGGAGAACATTCTGTAGTAGCTGATCTGGTCAGTAGCGTCCGGCTGTGTGTCTCCTGAATAGTTGATGTCTGCAACTCCATCGACCCAGGTCTGAATTGAACCAGCATCGGCAATGGAAAACTTGACACAAACCTGATGCCACTCTGCGCCAACTACTACGTTACCATCGGCAACCTTGGCTGCACCTACATACGCGTCCCATCTCTGACCGTCGAACTGAATAGCGACATAGTTACCGTCGTCCAAGTAGACACGAGCATAAGAATGGGTATCGATTGCCTTGGCGCGGTACATGATAATCAAATCCGATCTGGTAGAGGCCAGGTATCGCCTGAACCAGCCTCCCCAGCTGCCTGCGCCACAACCATACCCGCTACCACCGTAGGCGTAGTCAACGCTTACCCCTAGGGTCGCTTCGCGGTCGCCAGGTTCCGTGAATGCCACATTGCCATCGTCAAAACTGTTTGACCAAAGTGTTGTGAATGCCAAGTTTTCCTCCCCACCCATCGGGAACAAGCCCAATGTGGTGTACTGTCCTAGAGTCCCAGGTCCAATGCCGCTAGGGGTTATCGCTGCATAGGACCAGTCATCATCACCGGCTATCGACCGGCTTGCAAATAGGTTGGCGCTGCCTCCCCCCGTCCAGGCAGCAGGTGAAACAAGCCTCAGTTTGGCGTAGGGACTTGCTGTGTTGACATCACTATCCCCCCACCTGATACGCAAGTCTCCGGCCACATCATAGTAGTCATCACCGGCATAGTGTACACCGTCTATCACCGTCTCGTCGTTGTTGTGGTAGAGGGTAGCCCCAAAGTCAAGCCGCAAGCGCCGAAGGATAAGCCGCGCTGTAGGCGTCACGTCCCCGGAGAGATACAGGGTCCTGGTTGCCGATGGGATACTAGAACGCATGTGCTATTGACTCACTGTGGTATAATGATAGTAGAAGGAGATGTGAAATGTATTTACCCATACCCTTTGCCTTTGGTGTTCTGGCTATCATCGTCGTGTTGATGGAGCTTGCCGGAAACGCACAGCCCATCACACAGGAAGAACGAGAAAAGAGAAAGCGAATACGTGTGCTCATTCTCTACCTCGCCATCCTTTCTGCCGTAATGCTTGGTTGCCTGGCTCTGCTAAGGGCCATCAGTTCTTCTCTTCCAGGCTAATCAGCACCAGGGCATAGTTCCTGAATGGGTCAAACTCCAACTGTATGCGCCACGGCCCCCGCCACTCCGCATTCCAGTAAGCGCTATCCTCGAAGCTCTTACACTTCAAGTCAGTAGCCGCCCACGCTGCCTTCAACTCGTCTATGGTGCCGTTATTGATGTCATCCACCCCATCGTTGGATGTGCCACTGGTAGAATCTTTCCCCAGGACTTGGCCGTAGAACACACGCGGCGTGGTGGTCGCCCTCACGGCCAACAGGCTATTGTCATATAGGGACCGCGCATAGGAAGCAACCTTGTCTTCGTCGCCGCCCTGATAGTCCTGCTGCTGCACTAGGAAAGCGCGGGCCGTCGCATCACCACTCCACTTGAGGAACATTGCCGATCTTGTGAATGCCATTACCAGGGTTCTCCACGCTGCCGTTGTCGTGCCGCTAGTGAATTCATCTTAGACTCAAATTCTGCGCTCACCGCTTTCGCCACGTCTTCCGGCGAGCCATAGTTGCCAGGTGGAATGTTGATGCTGATATTTCCAATGGAAATGCTAGAGCCTTCCCGCTGGATACGCCCGGTCAGCGCATCCTCAAACGTGGGGGTAGATCCTCGGCTCCCGCCTCCACCAAGCCCGGAAGACAGACCGCCGCTTCCGAACTTATGGGGGCATTTTGTGCCATCTGGCTTGTAGCCAGGGCAGGGTCCAATATAATCTGCCGCCACTGTAGTTCCGCACAGTGGGCAGTTCTTCTCATCTGGTGCCCCACTGCCGCTACTGCCCCCGCTGCTGCTGCCAGCCAGAATACTAAGCAACTCCCGCTGGAACCACTCCAGGAGGTTGTCCCAAGCACGCCACAGCCTGCCACCATCGGACATATCCTTGATCTGCTGCTCAAGGTACTTAGCCTGTGCCTCTTGTATCTTCTGTTGTAGAGCCAGTTCCTTCTCCTGGAATGGGAACACAACCTTTTCATAGTAGATGGCCTGTCTCTCGGCCTCGGCCAGGCGGTACTTCATATCATTTTCTTGTTGGTCGTTTTGCAACTCGTTGATCTTGCGCTGGATGTCGGTCACTTCTCCCAGGTGGTCCATCTGCTCTTGGAGGTGGGCCATCTGTAGGTTGTAAGACTCGGTGAGGTGCCGCTTGCGCATGGAGAATTGTTCGGCTTCCAGTCCCTTTATCTCCTCGAACTGCTGCCGCTGCCGCGCAAAGCGCTCTTCCTCCCACTTCCAGACTTCTTCCTGCCGCCCCTCCTGCTTGCCCCGCTGGCCCTCCTGGATGGTATACATCTCTTCGCCACGGCCCCGCTGCCTGATAAGCTGTTCCTTCTCCCTACCTGTAGCAAAGCGAATGCCACGATCCAGGTCTTCTTGCTGCCAGCTATACTGTAGACCCGCTACTTGCTTGTTGAAGGCAAAGTCTTCACGTCCCCACTGGCGCTGCTGTTGCTGCTGCTGGTACTGGAAGCCAAACTCTTGACGCTGGAAGCCAGTCTGTGCGCTCCACATTGACTGTTGTAGGCCCAGAGACTCCATGCTCTGTTGGTACTGCATGGTGGCAGAAGCCATAGCGTAGGCCAGGTTGCTCTTTTGCTGCCCAGCATTGGCCTCAAAGAGTTGCGACTGCAAACCCCTGGTTTGCTGGAATGTAGCAAGGTGCATCTGCTGCTGCTGGATGTCACCCAACATCCCCATCTGGAAGCCGCCCTGGGTCGCCCATTCGCCGGTGCCCATCTGGTAGGCTTGGCTCTGCTGCATCTGCTGGCGAGCCATCTGCATCTGCTGGCGTTGGCCTATGGGGTAGATACCCCCGCCCGCCCCTTGCTCATAGAGAGGCTGTGCCCCTTCTACCAAGCCGGGCAAGCCAAGCGCCTGCCGCATCCCTAGCATGGCCTCGCCACCACCCCAGCCACCGGCCATCATGGAATAGCCAAGGGCAGTAGTGCTGAACTGGGTCATAGAGGCCATCTGCCCGTACTGTTGGGCGCTGATAGCACCGGTCTCCAACATCCGGCGAGCGGTCGTCTCTGCCCCAGCACCCCAGCCGCTAGGCATCCCCATAGCCCCAGCTATAGCGCCTTGGCCTTGATCGCTTTGGCCCCATAGCTGCTGAGCCTGTGGCGTGACACCGGCTTCCTGCATCTGCTGGAATTGCTGGGTGAGTTGCCACGCCTGCTGCGGACCACCCCCAAGGGCCTGATAGGTAGGCGCGGCTCGCTGCATGGCCGTCTGCCACTGGGTATATCCCTGTAGATCCGTTGGTGCAAGCCCCGTCATCATATAGGCGTCCTGCGTGCCCGGCATAAAGCCAAACGCCTCTGCACCAATGCCTACCCGGTTTTGCTCCCGGCGCATTTGCTCCTCTGGGTCAATGCCGCGCCTATAACGTCTCTCCCAACGATCTTCCCCAGTACGAACGGTGTGCCATTGTCCGGCACGCTCCTGTTCTAGTTGCTCGGCATACTGCGCCCTTACTTCTGGCGGTAGGCCCAAGAGTTCCCCCATTGTTCCATACTGCTGGGCAATTTGCGCCTGTGCCTGCGCCTGTGCCTGTGACGTGGGAGAGGTCGCCCCACCAACAACCATAGCCGATGGAGTACCAGGTGTATAGCCCATAGCACCGGCAATGGGCAATGCTCCATATTGCTGCTGGGCCTGTAGCTGGAGTTGCCAAAGGGGAACACCCTGGTCTAACTGCTCTGCGTACTGTTGGACGACTGACGGGCCAATCCTGACACCAGTCTGGCCCCCGATGCCACCCAGCATCTGTGCTGCCATCTGTTGCCGGGTTTGGCCTCCCTGCGTCAGAGGCATACCCTTGAAGTATGGTGCCAAACCGGCCCCTGGCGCAATACCAAGCGCCCGGCCCACGGACATAGCCGCACCCATCGTTGGTTCCAAGGTGCCGCCCATAGCCATAGGTGCAAGTCGCTGCATTTGGGGAAGTGCGCGACCGGATATAAAGTCCTCTTCTGTGTAGCCCATTAAGCCCAGGGCTCCGGCTGCTTGGAATTTCTGTGCCGGGTCCAGGCCCTCGATCTTCATATCTTGGATGTGGATAGCTGCATTTTCAATACGAAACTGCCCAGTCCTGATATAGTTTTCTGCCCCGGCTTCAAGCTCTTGCGTGAACGCTTCGCGGCCCGCTACGGCCCTGGCGGCTACGCCAAGCGCACGAGATGCAGGTTCAGCATAAAAGCCCTCATCCTCGGCGGCCCTTGAGAGCGAACGGACCCCTAGGCCAAGCCGCTGCATGAAGCTTGGCTGCTTTCCGGTCATGGCTTGTCGGTACAGTTCTTCGGGTGCCGCTTGTTGATAGGCTTCACCGAGGTACAACCCTGCTGCCACTGGAATGCCAACGCCCAAGCCGATAGTACCCGCCGCCGCACCAATGGCCCCACCGGTACCTATGAGGCCCCCTGCCCCAACTGCACCACCGAGGTTCTGTGCCGCTGCCGCTGCCCCTGCTACCTTGCCAATGGTCGAAGCAACAATCCCGGCTCCAAGGCCCCACTGTGCCCCGGTCATAGCTGGCCCCACCGCACGACCCAGTCCAAGGCCAGATTGGTAGTCCGGGGATACACCCATCATGTTTGCCAGCCCGGCCCTAGCCTCCATAGAACCAACGCCCATGCCCTGTTCCCAGGACCGCTTCTGGGCTTCCCATGCCTGTATCTGGCCCATAGGCGTCTGCATGATAGACTCAGCAGGAGCGCCCATTGCCGTGCCAAACTGTACCTGTGCTGCACCAAGGCCCTGCGCCTGGCTCATCCACTGGTTAACGGGCTGTCCCAAGATATGCTTCACCCCGGCCAGTTTGAAGTAAGCTCCGCCAAAGGTGAACTCACCAAACATCTGTTCAGCGGCGGTGCGTGCTTGTTGCCCTCGACCACCGCCCCCAACGCCGGCTGGCCCCCATGCCTTCGTGGTCAACTGAGCCAGTTTGGCTTCTTCGTTCATGTTCTCTAGTGCATAGCGCTGATCGACAATACCCTTATAGGTTGGCTCTCCCTCCAGGGGTCGTTCAAAACGCTTGGCTGTCCTGTCCCAGTAGCCAGAGATGTGTTCAGAGAGTGGCCCCTGCCGTCCCCACGCCCCCAGGTCCATGCTAAGCTGCTGCTGTTGTTCCTTGCTCAGCTTTGTACCGGCCGTAATCTGCTCCTTGAACTCCTCAAGCCGTTTGACAGTAGGTTCAAGCTCCTTATTGAGAGCTTCAAAGAGCCTATCTGTCTGTTCAAGGACACGCTTAGTGCCTTCGGGTAGATCCGGTGGCCCCTCGGATATTCTGGCCCCCACGCTGGTAGGCGTGGCCCAGAATTTACCCGATACTGACTCCCCCCCGGCAGTGGGCATAGGCATGGTCATGTGTGGGACACCACCTGCCATCTGCATGGGGGGCTGTGGTCGTCCCCTGGTTTGAAGTGGCGGCACGGCCTGACCAGGCGTACCCGCCTGGCCCCCAGTTGCTATCTGTGCCTGCGCCTGCTGGAACGCAGTTTCATTCCCTGCGACCGCCGCAGCATTTGAGCCTGACGGCCCAAAGATTTGGTCTTCTGTCAAGCCAGGGGTAATGCGGCCTGGTCCAGAAATGGCCTGATAGCCTGGTAGCCCGCCTGATAGAAGGCCCGAATAACCCCTACTGCCCCAACTGCCCCCCGTAGGATGGGCTGGCATTGCTGCTGTAGCAACAGGCGGCTGAGGGGGAACCTGCCCACCACCACCACTGGCGGCCGCTTGGGGCGTGGGTGCCCCAACGTTTTCCATGGAAACGGCCTGGGTTGCTAACTGCGACGGCCCACCTAGCTGACTAATAGCATCACCCAGGACCCTGGTAAGCCCTGGTGCCATGCCGGTTCTCTGCATTGCCGTCACCCCGGCCTCGACCAGCTCTGACGGTGACTGCCCCCCAGATTTGATGAACGGCTTCAACGCCTTACGGGCTTCCCCCTGTTCCAGCTCTCTCTCGCCCTGCTCGCGCAAGACCTCATTAGGTCCCATCTTGCCAGCACGACGCCGGACACCAAACTCAGCAATGTCCTTCCATACCGTGGAGCCGAAGAATTGTTTGCCCGCTGCCTCTGAGACGTTGCCCCCCGTCTTTAGTGCCTCCTCAACCCTCTTGGCCCCTGCCTTTGTGGTAGTTAGCATCTCGGCGCGAGTAGCCTCTGAGAATTCAGTCATGCCCCCAAACCAGCGGCCAATATGGGCAGCAGCGCCAGTTGGACCACCCACAAAACCACCCTTTGTTAGTCCTTGGGCCTCAATCTCCTCTGGTGTCAAGTAGGTAGGATGCCAACCCCCAGGCATTTTGGCCTGTCCCGTTGCCTCATCCACCTTACCCGTTGCTCCATAGGTTTGTCGGAAACTAAGCCAGGAACGCATACCAAGAGAGTATTCACCAACGTCAAGGGCCTTTTGGATACCTTCTGCCAGTCCCCGCTTGCCCCGCTCTGTCCTCATGCCCGGTGCAATGCTGCGGTTGAGCAAGTCATAAGTAATACCCATGTATGCCTTACTCTGAACGCCGCGAGCCGTGCCCTCTCTAATCTCATCGTCACCCAGAGCATGACCAAACGACTCCCCAATGCCAGCCATGATCTGCTCTTTGGTGGAGTACTTCCGGATGTCCTGAATCCACTTGGCAATCTCGTTGCTGCCCTCGTCACCGGCCCCTAGCCAGCGGGTGATGCCCAGGCCCCTACCGATATGCTGCTTGGCCTCTCCCTCGGTGAAACCAGCGCCTTGCAACTCACGTAGCACTGGAGCATAGGCCCTCGACGCCGTGAATGCCTGCATCCTATCACGCATGGCCCCAGGTAACACAGATTCAAAGCCGCCCAATAGGGTACGGACACGGTTGCTCTCCAGGGCTCTCTGCATCAAGGTGGGCGCTATCGTGGGCGCTTGTTTGTACTGCTTGGCAACGGGATCCCAGTTCCCCAACTGGCCCCGCAGCTCCTCTGGGTTGGTCCACCTTGGTCCTTTCTCGCCAAAGCGTACCGACGCACCCATAACGGCTAGATAGCGGTCAGCATCAAAGTCGCCCCGATTAACGGCCGCATCCAGTGGCGAGACCGCCAATTCATTCCCCGTAAGGGCTAGCTCCCCACCGCGCTCCCTGTATTGTTGTTCGCCCACTAGGCCAAAGATACCGCCAAACTGGCCTACATCAGAGATAGGGCGACGGTGGCCGGTGCCCAGCATGGCCCGTGTACTCAGCATGTCTTGGAACTGTTGATGGGTCTCGTCGCTACGCAGTTCGGGCCACATACGGTTCAGGCGCTCCCTGCCCATTGCCATCTCACCAGGACCCAGGGCCAGTGAACCGATATATGAGCCTTCTGTCGCCTGCTGTAATTGTGTCCCTACTGCCCTTTGCTGCACGCCCCCATGAGAGGCAAAGGTCTGTAGTTCTTCCGCATATTTCCCATGACGCTCCAGGAATATGCGCTCTGCCTCTGAGGAAGGTGCGCCCTGCATATTGATAGCGGCCCCCAGTGCCTGTTGATACGCTACTCCAAAGGCGGATGTCTCTTGCTGGCTAAAGCCCGCGCCAATGGTGGATGATTGCGTAGTACCCAGGCGGCGCATGGCACTGGGCGACATCATCAACTTTTCACCGGCACTCGTGGAGGTAGTAATTCCTGTCCCCATGCTGGCCCACTTCTTACCGGCAATCTCAGCTAGTGTTGCCTGGGGAACATCCTGTAAGGTGCTGGCCCCGGTATGGAGCATGGCTTCTTCCTGGACCGCTGCCCAGTTCAAGGAGCCAATGTCACGTGTCGCGCCGGGACTGGCTATGTCTCCCGTGGCATAGCGAGCATGGCGAATAGCTTGAGCGTATGGCTCGCGGGCTACCTGCCCATAACGCTCCATCCTGCGGGCCGTCTGTGGATTTTGCTCCCACATCTGGGCCATCTCTTCTGGATTGAAACGTGTACGCCCAAACTCCCACTCACGCCGGGCCTGGATTAGAGCGGGAACCTCAAGGCCCCAGCCCGTACCAGACACCTCATACATCCCCCGCCCGGTTGGAGTGATGCCCGTAACTCCAGGTATGGCCGCCCTCTCGATGAAGCCGGGTATCTTGGATCGTATCTGGCCCGGCAACTTACCCAGGGCGCTTCCCAAGGCAAAGGGGAACAGGTTACCCCTAGCGACAGTCTTTTGCCAGGGCTGTGGTTTAAGGTTTTCTTCTGCATACCCCTTAAAGATAGCGGCCATGGCCGGATCGTTTTCAGGACCCCAGCGCACGCCCCCGCCCTGCTCTACCCGTAGTGGCACACCCGCCCGTTGCGCCCTCTGTTGTAGCTCGGGAGTACCCAGAGCACCCAGCGTCATACCGGCCATCATGCGCCAGTTTTTGACATCAGAGACTACGAATTGGGCATTGCTGCCAGGGAACATGCGGCCAATATCTGCCTCTGGGACCTGTGACTTGACGCCACCCCACTTGACAGACATGCCGCCGCCCTGTAACTGCCACTCCATGTCTACGTAGCTCTTTTCTCCCTCAGTGCGCAACCCAATTTGCCGCAAGGCCGCTTCGTTCCAGTTCTTTGGGGGAGCGAAGGTCTGTGGCGTTCCGGCGATAGAATAGGCAGGAGCTGGATAACCTTGTCGTGCTACCATGCCTGCCGTCCCCAGTTCCAGGCGTGATACATCTTCTGCCCGAATGGGAACTGATTGAACCGTCTTGCCAACGGGCGTTATCCCTCTGGCTCGATAGCCCTGACCGGCAAGGTTGGGCACCCCGAAGCCAAACAGGGTAGTCATCCGATAGCCGGTCTCTGGCGCGGCTGCACCCTGAGCGATGATAGACGATTCAACCTCTTGCTGGCCCAGGATACCTACCTTCTCCTGTGCCGACAGTTGGATCTGCTTGGCTACCTTGGACGACGCTGCGCCAAAGTTGGTAATGCCCCCTGCTTGCACGACGCCAGGGATGGTAGAGAGCGTGCTGATATTCAGGGCGCGAAGGGGCTCCCGGCTGTAGGCAAGCCCCTCGTCATCGTAGACATCACCCCCGCCACCGGGACGCCAGTAACGGCCTTGCATGGTTGTATACTGGGTTAGTTGCCAGGGAGATACATACTCGCCCGGCCCGGTCTCCACTGTCTGCATAGAGGCCCGGCGAGCTTGTAGTTGTTGAGGGTAGGCTTGCGGATAGTTCTCTGCCCAGCGTGGCTCGCGGCCAAGGTCCGCCCTGATCTGGGCACCGACAGCACTATAGCGTTGTTCTGCCGTCAAGTCCTTGCCCTTTGCCTCGGTACGAGCTGCACCCGTCCAGCCCTGAGTCATCTCATCCATGCGCTGCTGGATGGACTTGACTACTCCCGTAACGGGGTTGACTGTAGCGGTAGGGCCGATATACTGCCGGGAACCAGGCAAGCGCAAAAGGGGCTGATCGTATGGCCCTTCTTCGTGGCTAATGCCAAAGGATTGCAGCCTACCCACGTAAGCAGGTTCTACTTTCGGCCCGGTATAAGACGCCGCATTTGCCTGGACAAGTAGCCTAGCCTGCGCCTCGGTGAGGTTTCCTGCTCGCTGTGCTGCCATAGCTTCTAGCGTAGGATCCCCAGAAAGCCCCGCTATGATTTCATCAACGCTCTTGGGCATGTTCCCAAACCTTCCCCGCCAGGTCGATCATCTCCCACGTCCATGCTGGCTGATCCAGCAGGCCACCTTCTACCAACAGGTGCCCCGACCAGCGCCTCAGCTCAAAGTACCATTGCAGATACACCGGGGGAGGCTTGGGCGGCGTGGGCCTCTGATCTGGCGCTCCCCCAAAGTCGGCTTTCCACTTGGTAGCTCTTGCTTGGTAGTCGTCTACCGCAATGGCGTAGGCGCGAACCTCATCCTCCAAGGTCCGCGCTAATCTTCCCCCTCCTCGGCCTCCTGGCCCCTGGCAAAGGGTGGGTGCCACTTCCGCAGCTTCTCGGCAATCTCCTCAGCAAGGTCATCAGGCAGCGAGAACCAGGCCGCATAGAACCTGACCTCTATCCTGTCAGAGATTGCACCCTTTGGCGCACGACAAGAAGCGCCTGGCTTGAACACGAGCTTGCCATCCTCGGTGGGGATGTTGCACTCGACCAGGCACATCTTCACCTGCTCCCTGTCCACGACGGCCCAGGGAGTGGTGTTCATCTGCGTAATCTTGCGACCCGCATCCTCATATTGGATGGGGGTTTGGGAATACAGCTCAGCGATCTTCTCAGCTTCCCAGCGAGCCGGGCGCTGAAAGATAACGTAAGAATCCCCATCAGGATCGTACTGCTCCAGCCTGATAGGTTCCGACAGGACAATTCCCTCAAGTGGTTTTGCCATTTTCATTCGCTCCTTTAGTTCTAGATATTCGGTTATACGGGGGACGGCATCAAGGACTAGGCCCCTTTGCCGTCCCCCACTATGATCCAGTGTCTTTTCCGCTGGAAAACGGATCATTCACGTCTTGTTACAGACGCGGAGAGCCACTAACTTGCTGGCCTGGATGACGTAGGTGTGCTTGGTATCCCACACCCGTATCGTCTCCCAGTCCTGCACATACTTGGCTTCCGGGCCAAGCTCGTAGCGCTCTACAGCCTCTCCCTCCTGGATAATCAGGAAAGATTCACCTACGTCGGCCATGTATACAAACTCGTGCCGTTCCTCAACTTAAGGAACCAGTCGAAACCGCTAGCAGCAGCAGTAACCGTGCCGGTCACGGCAAAGGCTACTAGTTCTCCACCGGCCAGGCGTGGCGGCGCACATTGCCAGTCCACGTTTGCGGCCCACAGCTTCAGCTCATACGGCACAGCGGCACCGGCGATGTCGCCCGGCGTCTGGATATAGACATCCAGGCTGCTGCTGTAGATGGTGGGCTGCCAGGCGGTCCCGTTCCAGTAGAAGTTGT
>Ga0180008_1001893_pt1 | contig 12108 bp, 7 predicted proteins | sample MM_PW_MetaG_FD_121121 | JGI IMG/M metagenome (GOLD analysis project Ga0180008, IMG submission 121121) | Groundwater microbial communities from the Aspo Hard Rock Laboratory (HRL) deep subsurface site, Sweden - MM_PW_MetaG | ecosystem: Environmental > Aquatic > Deep subsurface > Groundwater... | reverse complement strand
CTTTAATGTTAGACGAATTTAAGCTAACTCCTGAAGATATTATTGATAGAGGATTTAAAGAAGCAGATGGTAGGGTGACGTGGCTTGATGCACCTGATTTGAAGATGGATTTAATTGAACCACCTCTAGTACTAACTAAGCCCAAGAAAGGCGCCGCGGGGGAGATTGCTGAAGTACCGTGGGAGATGACAAGGAAGGAGTTTGAATCTACCCCCCCTGCTGGATTCCAAATAAAAAAATTGGCCAAAGAGGATATCGCACGAGTCGAATCAGATGGGACAATATCCCTTGACCCTGATAACTTTTTTGGACAGTCTATAAAAGTCCGAAAAGATATTATTGTACACGAACAGGCACACTTTTTAGAGGAGATAATATCTCCAGAATATAAAGCAAAGCTGTTTGATAACCCTGCCGTTATGCAATACCGAGGCAGAAATATAAATGAAAAATTAGCTAATATGATTCAGGACGGCAAGGTCCCTGCCGAAGTGCTGAAGGACTACCCTGAGCTAACCAAGCCCAAGAAAGTCGAGCCACGTGGGGCTGAGGAAGCCAGAGGGGAGAGAGAAGCTAAGCCTGAACCCGCAATCCCAGAAAAAGAAATCAACAACCTATTTATATCTATTACTAATAAAAAAGAAGTTGGAGACGCCCTTGATGTTTGGTCAAAAACTGGCAAGTTACCTGATTCATGGGTTTCACGGATAGATAAACCCTGGCAAATTCGGAGAAAAGAGGGGGGTTATGTCGGTGAAATAAACGAAGACCACCCCCTTGCAGACAAACTTATAAGAGATATAAAGGCAACCCCCAAGCCCGTTAAGCCCGTCAAAGCAAAGCCGGAGGAAATGGCCCTTGAAGCCCGAAAAGATTTTGAAGCAACAAAACAGAAAGTACAGGCCGACCAGAAAGAAATTGAGCAATTATTAGAGGATCGTTATTTCCCTCCTATTGCCAAAGCAAAGCCGGAGGGGAAGGATGTTACAACCGAGTTCGGTGGCCTACAAACCATATACGAATCCATATTTCCGCCTAAATCCAAGGAACCGAAACCCGGTAAACAGGCAAAGGCAGCAGAACTAAGTACATATCAGAAGAAAAATATCGCTTGGGATGCAAACAAAATTGATTGGTCTGTGGATGCTGTTAAAGACTGGCTCAATAAAGTTTATACTAAATTTGTAATGGCTGAATACCCAGCTATCCGCCTTACTAAACTTGCAAAAAATCCAAAGGCGATTGAACTAATTGAAAACCGAGTGAGAAGGGTTCGTGGTAAAGGTGGAATATCTGAGGATGTTTTAACTGGTAAAGGGCCTTCTCGATTACTTAACTTTGGTAAAAAGAATGAAAGTATAGAGTATGTAAAAGGTGCTGAATCCCTAAAAGAAGTTCTATCAGGTTTAAAATCAAAACAAGAATATTTGGATTATGAAACCTTGCGTGTCGCTGAACGGGATGTTGCATTAGCAACTCATAGGCCAGATATTAAAGGGACAAACATCAAAGAATCATCGGCAGAAATAAAACGTCTTGAGTCAAAATATGGAAAAGAAGGTATAGAAAGACTGAGAGATATTTCAAAACGTCATAGATCATTCGAGAACCATGCAATCTTGACACCATTGAAAGAGATTGGTTGGATATCCGAAGAAACCTATAATAAGATAAAAAATAGTCCCGAGTCAGAATATTATGCGTCATTCGCTCGTGAAATGGATACTGTCGAGAATTATGCGTTGGGTGGTAAAGATCCGATAAAAAGGATAAAAGGATCTGAAAAAAAGAAAATCCCATCTGTTGAAGCTACAATAGCTAATGTTTATAAGACCACAAAACTCATAGAAACTTTGCGATTGAACAAAGAGGTTGTAAGTCTAAAGGACTTAACCCCAGACCTTGCTGAGATTATCACAAAAGCAAAGCCAAATTTTATTGCAAGAGATGTTCCAGAGCGACCCCCTGGCCCTCATGGGGAAACAAAAGTATTTATGCCTTCACCAATACCACCGCCACAATCTATCGTTACCGTGGAGAATGGTAAGAAGACCTTTTGGCATGTGCCTAAAGATGTATACAAGGCTATGGATTATTATTCTCCCCATGAAATGAGTATGGTGATAAAATTACTTAGTTATCCATGCAGGGCATTAAGGGCAGGTGCCACATTGACCGCCGAATTTATAATGCGTAACCCGGTTAGAGACCAATTCACAGCCATGGCTTATTCTAAGTATGGTTATGTCCCGTTTGCTGGTTTTGGAGAGGGGATGTTCCATTTGCTAAATAAGACTGATTTACTTGCTTTATATAAGGCTGCTGGGGCAGAACAATCATATTTTACTTCATTGGATCGTACAACCCTGAATGTGAAGACAAGGGATTTAATGTCATTTAAAAAGGGTATGGGATTCAAGACACTTAATCCTATTGAATGGTTACGAATATTATCAGAAGCCGCAGAAAAAGCAACACGGCTTGGGGTTGCAGCTCGTGCGTTAAGAAAGGGCGCTACTCCATCAGAAATGATGGCTGTTAGCAGAGAAAGCACGATTGATTTCGGTAGGATTGGTGAAGAACGTAGAATAAATCAAATATCAGCGTTTTGGAATGCCAATATGCAAAGTGCGGATCTTCTTAGGCAAAACCTTCAAAAACATCCAGGCCGGACATTGCTTCGAACAACATTAGGTATAACTATACCTTCAATTGGGTTATGGCTGTTTAATCATTCTGATGATGAAAGGGCCAAACGATATGATGCCCTTCCTTCATGGCGAAAAAATTTCTTCTGGAATCTTCCAATTAAAGGTGGTCCTATAGTTTCGTTGCCTAAACCTTTTGAGTTAGGTATCATTTTTGGTTCATTACCTGAAAGGATACTTGACTATATCTATCTTAATGATCCTGATGCATTAAAATCAGCGGCTACTGCGGTAAAAGATGGTATGTTACCAGGCTTAATTCCAACGGCAGCATTGCCTATAATTGAAAATATGACAAATTGGAGCTTCTTTTTAGAAAGACCTTTAGAGTCTGAAGGTCTTCAACAGCTACCGCCTGGAATGAGAGCCGAGAAATATACGAGCGAAGCTGGAAAACGGTTTGGTAAAATGACAGATTTGTCCCCAATTAAATTTGATAATTGGATAAAGGGATGGACTGGTGGACTTGGAAAAACAGCTCTTCATCTACTTGATCCGGTATTACAAGGTGACATTCCAGAAGTTGGAAAGGCTTGGTATGAAGTTGCTCCCGGTATAAAAGGATTTATTTCAAGAGAGCCTATAGGATCAATGGGTAAAGATGTGAATAAGTTTTATGAAAATACGGAAAAGATAATTCAAGCTAACCGAGGGTATAAGGTTCTGCGTCAAAGTGGGAACAAAGAAGACGCAAAACAATTTAAAATTAACACAAAAAATATTGGGGATTATGCCCCTGGTGCAAGACGAGTAGCGAAAGGATTATCCAATATTAGAAAAAAGATATCAATAATAATGGAATCAAAAGGAATGAGTCCAAAAGAGAAAAGAGAAAAAATTGACTACTGGAATACACAAATGACAGAGAGAGCTAAGAAGTTCAATAGTCGTTTTATAATAAAAAATAAAACCACCTCAACCAAAAAGAAAGAGCCAGAACAATTTATAAGGAAAGAAAAAAAGCGATTAAATATAACTTAGATTAGAGGAGCCACAAAATGAAAAAGCTAACCACGTTACTTGTAAGCCTGATTTTTACAGTCATGTTATGCCTTCCGGCGTTTGGAGCGAACGTAACTGTAAAGGGGAAAAAATGTATCACGATTACTGGCCTTGATGCTGATTGGTACGCTACAACAGAAGGATATCCATCTGATCTTGATATTTGGTGTGTTGTGTTCTACCCAAGCGCTACGGGTGACATTATGGTTATCCATGATGATGGGCTTGACACATGGGTTCCTTTTGAGTCGGGGGAAAGCGCTGATAAGTATGATAAAACTATCTTATATTTACCTCCGGGTATGAAAATAAAACCAGTTATAGACATATCAGATTGCACATTAGGGACAGCCGCTAACGCAAAGGTAAAAATATATTTCAGGTAAAACCAATGAAAAAACTACTACTCACAACCCTCCTGATCCTTCTCCTGCCTGTATCATGGGCGGGGGCGACAGACGCGCACTACTACGTTCGCACCACAGCAGCAGGTGCAGGGAATGGTTCCAGCTTCGCAAATGCCTGGGCGATAGCTGATATAGACTGGTCAGCAGTCAATACCAAATTATCCACTGATAATGTCTATATCTATTTCAAGCGTGGCGATACGTTTGGGCAGATGTCTATTCTTGGTAATGGAACATATGTTCCGGCTGAAAACGGCTATCGTTTATATATAACTGTAGACCCTGTAGATACGGGAAATAAACCATTATTTACTATCAGCACAGCAATTAATGTCGGGAATTACGCTATTAGGTGGCGAAACGCTGGATATATTACCCTCGACAACCTAAACATAACTGATACTGGAAGTTCGGATTCCAAAAGTATTGGTATAAGCTCAGGCGATGATGATGGAGGTAGCACAGCCAATCTGAACAACAAAGGTTATATCCATATTACTAATTGTGATTTCAATGGCTTTGGTCATTATGCGGCTACATTAGTATGTAGTGGAGATCATGTAGTTGTAACAGATAACACATTTACAGGTTGTGCTAATGGTATTTATTTTATTGATGAAGCAGATCAGGGTGGCAATTACCATTATATCGCAAACAATACAGGCAGCGGCATTACAGGATATACAAAGGGCGGAACACAGATTCCCGCTGATGGTCATTTGGTAGGTCTACAGGGTACAAGTTATAGCATAATTGAAAACAACATAGATGTAGGAGGTAGAGCCCCCTATATTATTTATCATCGTAATGTTGTTGATGATCTTACGCTTCATAATGTTTTTCGGAATAACACCGGTAGAAATAACCTGATGTCAACAGTTACGTTTGCGTCAGGATATGTAGCTGGAGGTGCTTGTTACGGAAACCTGGCTTACAGGAATATTTCAGATAATGCCAGTATTCAGACGGACTATGCAACAGCTCGAAGTTCGTTATATATTAATCAGATGAAGCCTGGTGTCGCCGGAAACAGGATGTTTAACAATACCGTCTATGATGGCGACCAGATGGGAATTAAATTCAGGCGAGCCGTAGATTATTGTTATTTTAAGAATAATATCGTCTGGATTGATGGCAGGACAGTTGCTGGTGAGGACTATCTAATATACTTCGAGAATAGTGCAGATACAGGCGCTAATCATTTCATTGACTACAATCTATACTGGACAACGATTGGCGATCCGTCGGCGTATTCTATTTGGGGGGATCATAATGGTGTCTTCTATCCTTGGTCTACCTGGAAATCATCAAGAGGGAATGATACAAACAGTCCTAACCCTGCTAACCCTTTAATGACTGATCCTGTAAATCAAGACTATACCCTACAATCCACATCAACAGCAAGGGATGCTGGCGGGTACTTGAGTTTTGTGGATTATGTTAGTAGTGGTTCGGGCAGCAGTGCAACTATTGTGGTGGATGATCCTTATTGGTTTCATGGGCATATGGGCGTTACCGATTCGGCTGGAGCCGCTGTGGAAGGTATGCTTGTTTCCTTCTATGATGCCACAAATGGATTACAAAACAGAGAAATAACTTCCATAAATTATGGTACTAAAACACTGACCCTTAGTAGCTCGATCGACTATATCTACAATGCTGCAAGCCAGACAAATAATACCACTAACACTCAGATTTCACTACGATTTGTAGGCACCCATCCAGATATAGGGGTAGAAGAGTTTGCTTCACCTCCTACCAACACGGCACCTTATGTCACGGTTTATTCACCGGGTGGTAATATTACTATTTACCACGATGTGGCTGATACGATCACGGCAAGTTGTACGGCGGTTGATGATGAGAGTGACACGATAACTTACTTATGGACTTTGCCAAATAGTGATAAAGACGCATCGACCCTTGAAGACCCAGGAACAGTGACTTTTACCTGTGGTGCTTATCCTTGCTCACATAGTTGCAGCTTGAAAGTTACAGATGAACATGGTCTGTATAATACCTATTCATTTACCGTAACCCATAATGAGACATCAGTTGACAGTCATGCCGATATTACATTCTGGTGGAGGGCTGAAAATTCAGATACGTTAGATGCCAAACTGGATTACAGTGCGGGGGATACAACGGCAGAGAGATCTGGAGCTGCGGCTGTATATAGTTCTACCCAGGCAAAGCATGGTACATATAGTCTATATTGTGCTAATGGCGATGATGATGCAGTGTTTGATATTGCCAGCATCTATGACGGTGGGCAGATTTCAATGGGTGCTTGGGTTTATATCTCTACCTGGGTTGATGCAGCTCCAATTCTCGATATGACAGAACTCGCAGGTGATTATGATTATGTGAGAATAACATTGACTGACAGTAACGATGTTCGATTTCAACATAAGTTAAATACAGTCGCAACTACATTTTGCCAGACTACCGGATCAGCAATGACTACAAATGCCTGGTTTTATGTATATGGTTATTTCAATCCTACCACAGATGTTCATGGGTTAAAGGTTTATAATTCAGCTCTTGAGTTGGTTGACAGTGATACGGATACCACTGATTTAACTGCAATATCTGTTGCATCTGGGCAATTTCGTGTTGGGATTTCACTGGCATATAATGCTGCAATGTATGTTGATGATCCTATGGTTAGTAATGATTCCACAAGAGAGCTTAACTTAATTGCTGATAAAGACCATTACCCTGCCACCCCAGTCTGTACAAAAATCTATGCTGTTACAGCCAATGGAACTTACGGAATTGACGATGCCCTGGTTATAGCTACAGAATTTGACCGGCCTAATGACGTGAATACCGTCGGGGGCTTAGGTTATCTGACAGTTGAAACAGGTGCTAATGATTTAAAGTTAGAATACCTGAGCGGAGATAATACAACTGTTCTTCAATGGGGTACTACGGCATCGGCAGGATACAAGATAATAGCTGCTATGGTATCCGCTGACCTGGCTATTTCAGGGAATATTACTCTCAACGGTATGACAATGACCGGCTCAGAAGACCTGTCAACATATCTCACAGGTGGTAGTCTGGCGGCTAATTCAGCTATCGTGATTGACACTACAGCCCCATCTATCTCAGCTTTCTTTCACTGTAATAGTTCCAAAGTTCAGATTGATGCTGAAACTACCTATGTCGCCGGAGAAACCTGTTATCTATGTGTTCAGAGTGACGGGGATACAATATTCTTTAACGATGGACCTTTGTCTAATGTGAAAATCGGAACTGATATGGCTTATCCTGATAAGGAAGAATTTGAATATTACGCTGGGATAGGCACTACAATATTACAATTCGCACGGGTAATACAGATCGGGGACAGGGATTTAGACTTACAGGCTGAGGGTACAGCAGGGGGTACGGGTTTAATACATGGTGCTACAAAACTTATTGACGGTGGTTCTAATGAGATTACTTATACATTACCGCAGGCTGATCTGGCAGGCGGGAATATTATTATATCTGTGCCTTATCCCTCCACTTCACCCAAAGAATTCGACGCCACGAACACCATGGCCACTTATCTGGCAGCAGGTGGGTATTTCGTAGCTAACGATTTCATCGAATGCACCGAAGCCAATTCCATAGGCACTGCGGATATGTCGGCCAGTGACGGAACCGCTGGTAATGTGATAACGATAGACGGCGGGGGGTTTGCACATGCTGGCACACACACTTTCGGAGATTATTATGTCATTAAAAACTGTATTCTTGAATAAAATATTACTGTTAGTCGTAACCTGTTTTATCCTCTGTCTACCAGTAAAAGGTTATGCCGTTGTGCTGGGATTAGGCGATACTGTCAAGTATAGCGTAGTAGCCTCTGGTGAAACCCTGCAAGTGCCTGAAGGAGCCACAGGCTGTAATATCTGGAATGTGGGTATCCGTGGCACGCTTGATCTGGATGAGGCTATTGGTGATGATACGCTGGGTGCTGAGAAGGTCACGGATGGTGCTTTTGACGCTGTGACAGAAACCAACGTTTATACGAGTGATTTTAGTGCGACAGTGGACGGCTGGGGAGGAGCAAGAGTAACAATCACGGCAAATGTAGACGACATCCCAGATGCCGCAGGATATGACGATGTATTAAGAATTGTTTGTACTGATGTTACAAACAATACTCATTGGGCCGGAAAAGGAACTACCTGGACTATTGGACTCACCTATAAAGTCTCACTTGAATATTATATCCCTTCCGGGCAATCAAATATAGACGGTATTTCTATAGGAGATGGTGCGGTCGCGGGTACTCCTGCGCAGGGCACACTGGGTGCTTGGACAGCGTATACATGTCACATAAAGCCAGCCTCTACGCAAATCTATGTTTTTGCGACAGACGGCGGATCTGTTGTATTTCAAGATGCGGGCGGAGATGATATTTTTTATATAAAGAATGTTGTTGTAGATAATACTACTGCCACCAACTGGACGGCTGGAACAGGTTGGGCTCCTCAAGTCGTTTCGTTTGCTTTAACCGGAAAGATGGGGAAGGTTGCAGGAACAGCAAGTGATCTTGAACAAGACATAAGTGCAGAAGCCTTAAAGCTATATAAAAACACCTACACAGCTACACGAACCGCTGGAACTTTAACACCACAAATCGGTGCAGTGGATGGTGCTGCTATTTCAGCTTCTAATACTTATACCGATTATATTGCAGCCTCTACTACAGGGAATTTGAAGTTTCAAGCAGATGCCGCTTTTGCAGGCACGGTCGATGTTTCAACAGCAAAAGAAGTCACTTCCCTTGATGGGATTTATAACACCTGGGCCACTACCGTTGATCTTGCCGGTATCGGAGCTGGTGAAATAGTTAGGTTCTATAATTCTGGTTTTATCCAGTCACAGGCAACCATAGTGGCTACATTAGGAGCGAGTGGCACAGCTATGTTTGATGCAGACTGCCAGTTCTCGATAGGCACGACTGGCTTCAGGAATTACGCCAGTGATAATTTTATATTAACGGCAGGCTCGGCGTTAAAGAATGCCGGGGATAATACCCCTCATGACGGCACAGCAGATGTCACGGATTTAGCGGGCAGGGCAATCACAGACGGTAGTGGCAATATAATTGTTCCTGGTGGTGTTGTCGATATAGGGCCATACGAATTATTTGTAAGTGGTGGTCGTTCAATGTCTATGGGTATGGGATTAAAAGGCGGGTTTGCCCCTCACAGACCAGATGATTAAATTAATGGAGGTATTTTAAAATGGGAGTAATATCAGGCAAGTTAAATGCAAAATGGGCAGAGAAGCAGGTTAATGAAAATATGTTCGCAGTCAGGGCGATTATTCAGGATTTTTACAATAACCTGTCAGAGGCGATTTCAAGGGGAAGTGCATTATATCCCACAGGGGATGCGACCTTTGATGCGTATGTTCAGCCTATTGTGGCTAAGATGGTTACATTTAAAAACCAAATGGAAGCAAGCTATATTGAGTTCATTAATTGGAGGCCATAAATGGCAATTTCATTTACCTATACGGAAGCGACAAACACGGTTGTCGTGACAGAGGGCACAGTTGGGACTCCTGCCACCCCTGTCAATTTTGTCACATTTGACAGGGCGGGCACAGCTACTCTGTTGGTAGCTACGGCGGGTTTATCCCCTACCCTGGCTTTGACATATCAGATAAGGCCGGTTGATGTGATTGCTCTTCTTATCACATTTACTGTTGCTTCCAAGACAGCCCAGGCTGACTTTATCTTTATCACAGGCACGGACTGGCGCGGGGCTGCTCAGACCGAGAGTATAGACGTAACTGCTGGAAATGGAGCATATGTCTCTACTAAGTATTTTAGGACGATAACCAATATTGACTGTTCTGATAATGCTGCTGGGGGTGGTACTCAGTGGGCCGATGGTACTGTTGCAGTTACTCAGCCACAGTGGGGCGTGATTTGGGATTATGGAACTAATCATCATGTTATTGATGCTAATTTCAATATTGGAAATGGAGGGACGGCAACTTATTTTGCCTGTCAACAATCAACTTGGGCATGGAGTGCATCATATACTGCAAATATGCCTCTAATAAAATTTAATGCTGACTTTAACGTAACTGCAAATGCGACATTTAGGTTTGGGGCCAAAGTAGATTCTGAAAATACTAAATATGGTGGAGGTCTTTATATTAATTATGACGGTATTTGCGATATTACTGGAACACTTTTGCTCTATGGTAGCACTATTGTAAATACTCGTCACGTTACGACAAGTCTATTTTCTGGTGGAGCTGGTAGTACCATAGAAATAATAAACTGCGTCTTAGACGCAAGGATAGTTGCGGTTGGAACAGCCATAGCTATGACCAACTGTGTTCTTTCAACTGGTGCAGGCTCTATTTTAACACCAGCTGCTACAACAAATACACTTAATGATATAATTATGTACAATGGGGCTGGAAAAGCATGTTTGCAAGGGGGTGGCCAACCTATAACGGTATCAAATCTGAAAATATCTGCAAGCGGAGGAACAGCTCAGGTTAATTCGCAAGCCGAAGACATAACACTAATTGATTCAACCTTTGACGAAACAACGCCTTCAATAACAATTGTTCAAGCCGATGATGTTGTCACTGCAAAGAAAACCTGTAATATCCATATAGCTGACAAGGATGGAGTCAACCTTGCTGGGGTGACAGTTGATTGTGAGGATATCAATACAGATGCAGTCTGGGCAGCAGGGACAATCGTAACGGATGCCAATGGCGATATAGTAGAGCAGATAATAGCTTATAAAACATGGACAGGCACATCAGAGACTTTGGCTACACTCACCCCCCACAAGTTCACCCTATCAAAAGCAGGATACGAGACCCTTGTTCTTGACAACGTAACAGTAGACGGGCCGATTGTATGGCATTTGGAAATGTTACCAGCCCACGGAGCATGGCCTAAAGTATGGAGATGAAACATGGCAATTGATTTATTAGACACTGAAAATGCAGATCGAAACCTAACAGCACAGGTCACAGTTTTAACAGACACACCCCATGCCACAAACAATATTCTATGTCAGGGCCTTGTTTTCTTCGGGGACGGAACCAAGAACCTGGACGGCACAGGTGGGGCATTTGAACTGACTATCACGGTAGGTGGCCAGACGGTAGAGCCTGACCCGCAAGGCATACACTTTAGTGCAGCAGTCAGGGCAGCGGTCTTTACATACATTTTTCCCGTGCCTGCTAATAAAGAAGTCATAATCAAGGCCAAGTCACCTAACGGGGCAGATACCGATGTGGATGTTACTGCTTATCTATTTGATATAAGCTAACTTATGGCAACTGACCAGCTTGATACAGAGAATGCAGACAGGAATTTAACCTCCCAGGTAACGGTATTAACCCACACTCCTAATGCCGCCTCGCCTTCTATGGTTCAAGGGATGGTTGCCTTTGGGGATGGGGCGAAGAACTTAGACGGTTCTGGTGGGTTATTCGAGTTTACCATAACAATTGCCGGGCAGACTGTCCAGGGTGATCCGCAACAAATACAATTCAGCACGGCAGTACGGTCAAGCGTGTGGACTGTTCCTTTCCCTGTGCCAGCTAATACCGAGGTTATTTTAAAGGCTAAAAGCCCCAATGCTGCCGATACGGATGTAGATGTGACTGCTTATTTATACGGTGTAGGGCCACTATATGGCCCTACTGTTTATAGAAGGAGAGGTCTACTTTTAGGGGTTTACCCATAAGGAATCACACGGAGGTTGAGATTTGACAGACGTTAAAGCAAAGAATACAATTTCAATAGTTATGGGGATACTTCTAACATGTCTTGCAATAGTAAGTGCATGGCAAATGACTGTTATTACTGAGCAAAACAAACAAATTAAATCTCAAAATGAAAAGTTCGATGCTCTCCCAGAAAAGTATGTAAGGCTTGAACGGTACGTTGCGGATATGAAGGATATTAAACAAAATATGTCGGAAATCCGTGACAATATACG
>Ga0180008_1001892_pt1 | contig 12110 bp, 10 predicted proteins | sample MM_PW_MetaG_FD_121121 | JGI IMG/M metagenome (GOLD analysis project Ga0180008, IMG submission 121121) | Groundwater microbial communities from the Aspo Hard Rock Laboratory (HRL) deep subsurface site, Sweden - MM_PW_MetaG | ecosystem: Environmental > Aquatic > Deep subsurface > Groundwater... | reverse complement strand
CAGCTCTTTATCCGGTCTGTCCTGCAGTTTTTGCAAAGTCAGCATCAGATCCAAAGGTGTTGGCTCCACCGGCAGATTGGCTTCAATACCTAATTCAGCAAGGAAACGCCTGAAGTTGGCAAAACGATCCGCATCCGGGCGCTCATGCACACGGAACAAGGCAAAAGCTTCATGTTTTTCAATCAGCTTAGCAGCTGACACGTTGGCTAAAATCATACATTCTTCAATGATCTTATGCGCTTCGTTACGGTGAATTGGCACTATCTGTTCAATCTTACGATGGCTGTTAAAGATAAAACGGGTTTCGACCGTTTCAAATTCAATGGCACCCCGTTCGGCCCGTACTTTCGCCATTTGTTTATACAGCGAATACAGGTTATCGATATTGGTTAAGTTGGCTTCATACTGCTGACGTAACTTCGGATCGCCTTCTAATATTGCGTGAACCTTGTTGTAGGTCAGACGTGCACTGGAATGCATCACGGCTTCATAAAACTGATAACCGTCCAGCTTGCCTTGTTTGCTGATATGCATTTCAGCGACAAAACAAAGCCGGTCTGTATGTGGGTTCAGCGAACATAAACCGTTGGATAACACTTCAGGCAGCATAGGAACCACATGGTCCGGGAAATACACCGAGTTACCACGTTCCAGCGCTTCTTTATCCAGCGGAGTATCCGGCATGACATAAGCACTCACGTCCGCTATAGCGACCCATAAATGCCAGCCGCCATCGGCTTTGCGTTCACAGTACACAGCGTCATCAAAGTCACGGGCATCTTCACCGTCTATGGTAATCAAACCCAGTTGAGTCAGATCAACACGGCCTGCTTTAGCTTCTGCTGGTACTTCGGTGCCATAACCTGCCACTTGCTGTTCAACAGCTTTAGAAAACTCGTGGGGGATCTGGTGGTTACGAATAGCGATTTCGATTTCCATACCAGGCGCCATATGTTCACCCAGCACTTCAATCACTTTGCCTACTGCATTTACTCTTTTGCTTGGACGCTGGCTGATTTCAACCAACACCACCTGACCATGACGCGCTGCGCCTTCTTCACCAGGCGGTATCACAATGTCCTGGCTCAGCCGTGGATCGTCTGGTACCACAACACCTAAAGCAAAATCTTTAAAGTAACGGCCTACTATAGGTTCATTACGGGCTTCTAAAATGCGGACTATACGGGCTTCCACTTTGTCACGGCTGGCAAAATCGCTTTTTGATGCCAGCACCACGTCGCCATGCAGCAGACGTTTCATTTCAAAGTTAGGAATAAACCAGTCTGGACCACCTTGTTCCAGCTTTAAGAAGCCAAAACCATCGCGGTGTCCTAATACAGTACCTTTAACTAAATCCAGGTCGTCGACCAGACCATAGCGTTTGCTTTTGTTAAACAGCAACTGGCCGTCACGTTCCATGGCGCGCAGACGTTTTTTCAGCGCAAACATCGCTTCATCGTCTGTCAGCTTTAATTCAGCGGCCAACTCTTCAAAGTAGGCAGGTTGTTGCCGCTGCTTTAAGTGTTCGAGGATAAATTCCCGACTAGGGATGGGGTTTTCATATTTTTCTTGCTCACGCGCAAGATGCGGATCTTTGACCGTCATGTTTTCTCTTTTTCACTAATTCAGCCTGCAGTGTAGCAGTCGCAGGTGAATTTTTCACTACAATGGCCTTTTGGCCCTCATTAGCGCAGCACCCGGCATTTTATTCGCCAGCTGAGCTAACAGCTGTTGCACTTCTTGGTGCGTTTTGGTGTCGGCAATCACAGAGTGATGCAGCCAACGGTAACAATCTTCCATATCCAAAGGACTGGCGTCGCCTTTGATCAGCATTTGGGCAAAACGCATCTGCGCTTTTAAATTGCCTAAACCTGCGGCTTCACGCAGATATACCACCGCTTTGCTGTTGTCCTGCTGAACAAAACGGCCGGTGTGATAATAACGCCCTACTTGCTCCAGCGCTTCAGGTAAGCCCTGAGATGCAGCTTGTTGCATTAAATCCCAGCCCCGTTCGACATCTTTTTTCACACAAACGCCAAAGGCCAGCATATCGCCATACAAAAACTGATAAGCCGGCACTTTCATCACATCGGCTCTGGCCTGAATATCACTGACCAACTGGCATTCGTCTTTTTGCACCCGCTGTAAATGCACGTTTTGTTTAATTAAATCCAGCAGTTCATCCTGGGTATAAAGCTGCACTACTGTTACTTCCTGCGCTTTGGCAGGCAAGCTAAACAGCACAAGAACTGAACTTAAGACTAAACAACAAAACTTCATAGTTACCCCAGGCCATAGCCACTGATATTTATACACTTAGATAAAAAACATACAAAAATCAGGCCATCGCAAAAGACAGTGTTCTGACACCAGCATATCCTGTTTAGTTCGCAGAGCCAAATAACCAACGACACAGGGGCCACCTGCAATCCTCTAAGTAATTGCTGTTGCAGCTAGGCGACAAGAGTTTGAGTCCCCAGGAGCATAGTAGTCCTATGTGACTGGGGCTAGGACTTGCAGTCAACAACGCTGCGGCAGTAAGTACGACGAGGATAAAAAAACGCTGCACAAGGCAGCGTTTTTTTCTATTTACCGAAGATTAAACGGCAAATGGATGACGCAGCGTGATGGTCTGAATACGATCCGGGCCTGTTGAAATAATATCAATAGGTACGCCGGTGATCTGTTCCAGACGAGTGATGTAGTTGCGAGCTTCTACTGGCAAGTCTTCCAGCTTCTGTACACCAAATGTGCTTTGGGTCCAGCCCGGCATTTCTTCAAATACCGGAGTGACGATTTCATAACCTTCAGCCGCCATTGGAGGCACGTCAGTGATAGAACCGTCAGCTGCTTTATAACCAATACAAATTTTGACGACATCTAAGCCATCTAAAACGTCGAGCTTAGTTAAGCAGAATCCAGAGATACTGTTTAACTGCACAGCACGTTTCACTGCAACAGCATCAAACCAACCACAACGGCGTTTACGGCCAGTGGTTGCGCCAAATTCATGGCCTTTGACACCTAAGTGTTCGCCGACTTCACAGTCCAGTTCGGTTGGGAACGGGCCTGAACCAACACGGGTGGTATAAGCTTTCACAATACCTAACACATAGTCTAAGTAACGTGGGCCAAAACCAGCACCAGTAGCTACACCACCAGCTGTGGTGTTAGACGAAGTCACGTAAGGGTAAGTACCGTGGTCAATGTCTAATAAAGTACCCTGGGCACCTTCAAACATGATTTCTTTACCGGCTTTACGGGCTTTATCCAGTAAATCGGTTACGTCTACTACCATAGGCTTTAACACGTCAGCTATAGCTAAAGCGTTGTCTAAAGTAGTTTGGAAGTCGATTGCATCCACTTTGTAGTACTGAGTTAAAGTGAAATTGTGCAAATCCATCAGAACTTTCAGCTTTTCGGCAAATAATTCAGGATTAAACAGATCACCTACACGCAGACCACGACGCGCTACTTTGTCTTCATAGGCTGGACCAATGCCACGACCTGTAGTACCAATTGGCTTATCGCCACGGGCTACTTCGCGCGCTTTATCCAAAGCCACATGGAAAGGCAGGATTAACGGACAAGCTTCGCTCAACAACAGACGCTCTTTCACCGGAACACCTTTCTGTTCCAGCATGGCCATCTCTTTTAATAAAGCTTCAGGGGATAACACTACACCGTTACCAATCACACATTTTACGTTTGCACGTAAAACACCTGATGGGATCAAATGTAATACCGTTTTTTCACCGTCTATTACTAACGTATGACCGGCATTATGGCCGCCTTGATAGCGCACCACATAGCTAGCCTTGTCAGTTAACAAGTCAACGATTTTTCCTTTTCCTTCGTCACCCCATTGGGTTCCGAGTACGACAACGTTTTTGGCCATGGTTCCTACATCATGGAGAAAAATTAGGCGGGGATTCTACCAAATTAACAACCAAAGTTCAGCGCGATTAAGAAAAAAAAACCAGATATTTTCTTTCTGGTTCTTTTTCAACAACTAAGAGGGACAAAAATAACTAAGAGGCAAAGAAAAATAGCAGCAAAACACCGGCTACGACCAGTATTCCACCCACCTGCTGCATTTGTGCTGTGGGCTGTTCTGCGATTTTTTGCAGGTAAGAGCGCCATTTATTTGGAAATAACATCGGGCCCAGGCCTTCAATGAGCAACACCAGCCCTAAAGCCGCCCACCAGTAATCGGCCATTTAACGAATATCCTTCAGGCAACTTAAGTTGTAATCTGCGGCATTGTGGTACAAAGCAAAACCAAAGCGTAGCCTGTCGCCCCGATAATCAGTCATGATGCCCTGCTGCTTTAATGCAGCAGCAATACGAGCCACCTCTTCAGCGGCAAAACGGAAAGTTAAAAATTGACCTTGTTGCTGGTTTTGTTTGTCCAACAGATGATTACGATTTAATAGCGGGTGCTGTATTTCATCTAATAGAGCGAGAAACGCGTACTGCAGGCTTTGGATATAAGACTGCACTTTTTCGACGCTAAGGCCTTGCTGTTGGTACAAGTCAAATACCGCCAACACCCGGTACAACGCAGAACAATCCATAGTGGCACCGGCAAAACGATAGCCGTTGTTGGCGTACTGCACCTGCCCTTGTTTAGCCTTTGCCAGTTCACCAAATTCGGCAAACCAGCCGGTATAGACAGGTCTGTGCTCGCTGCCTTGTGGTACAGCCAGAAAACAACAACCTTCCCCACCCTGTGCATATTTATAACTACCCGCCAGATAAAAAATCCGCTCTGCTATCGCCGATAAATCTGTCGGTACTGCCATAAAACCATGATAACCATCGACAACTATCATAGCATCCGTGATTTTATCCAGCGCCTGTACTAATGCAGCTAAGTCTTTAATACCAACACCAGAGTTAAAAAACACCTGACTGAAAAACACCAGATCAACAGGCTGAGCCGCAACTGCGGCTTCTAATCGCTGTGGAAAAGTAGCAAAAGGTTCAGTTGGTACCCGAATAACATTAACTGTGGTTAACTCTGATAGACGGTTGATTTGACGATGAAAACTATGAAACTCGCTGTCCGTGGTGACTACTGTCAGAGGTTTGGACCAGTCAAAACAGCTTAACAACCGCATAACAAATTCATGGGTATTAGGTGCAAACACAATTTGTTTTGCATCAGGCAGCTTTAATAGTCTGGCTATATGCTGTTGCACAGCTGGCACTTTTTCACCAAACACCAGATCCCATTTATCGTCCACTAATCTCGCGGTATCGTCCCAGTAGGCCAAGGTAGCGTCACGGGTTACATCAGGCCAGTAGTGGTGGGAATGACAGGCAAAATGTTGTTTACCTGGATTGGCTTTTAAAAAGTGCTGATAAAACTGCTGATACATATCAAGATCCTTACGAAAGACGCATGCAGATTAACCGAAAGTAGCTTAAACAAAAATGGGGTCAGATCACATTGTTAACAGTTAACAATGTGATCTGACCCCATTTTCAGTTTGTCAGCTTAGTTTTGCACTTTGTCTGACTTCATATATTTAAAGAAGTCGTTGTCTGGCTGGATCACCATCACGTCGTTTTGGTTTTGGAAGCTGTTTTTATAAGCTTCTAAACTACGAACGAAACTGTAGAATTCACCATTTTTGCTATACACATCTGCATAAACTTTAGCAGCGGAAGCATCACCTTCACCACGCACAGTACGGGAGTTACGCTCAGCGTCGGCTACCATAATAGTCACGCGGGCATCCACATCAGCTTTGATGATTTCAGACTGTTCCATACCACGGCTGCGGTGCTCTTTTGCCACAGCAGTACGTTCAGCACGCATACGTTGGAAAATTGAGTTGCTGATTTCATCAGGTAAATTGATTTTCTTGACACGAACGTCAAGGATATCAATACCTAACTCTTTTGAACCAGCGGCAGCCTGTTCCATCGCACGTTGCATCAGTTGAGTACGCTCACCAGACACAATCTCCTGAATGGTACGGCTACCAAACTCAGTACGTAAACCGTTGTTGATGTACTGCTTTAACAGCACTTCAGCCTGAGACAAATTACCGCCAGTGGATAAGAAATACTTACCAAAGTCGGCAATACGCCATTTCACATAGCTGTCGACCAATAAGTCTTTTTTCTCAGCCGTGACAAAACGGTCTGACGAAGGGTCAGCTAAGGTCTGGATACGGGCATCAAGCTTACGAACATTCTCAATCAATGGCATTTTGAAATGCAGGCCTGGTTCAAATACACGAACCAGTTCGGCGTCATCACGCTGAATTTTACCAAAACGAATCACAATACCGCGTTCGCCTTCAGGTATAACAAATACCGAAGACACAGCCACAATACCCAGGATAGCAATTAAGGCTAATACTAAATTTTTCATCACTTAACCTCTGCCCGTTCTGGTGCTGTCCGCACGACTTGATTCAGGACGCAGATCCGGAGTTCTGCCATCAGTACTATTGGTTCTGCTTGGCGCTAATGGATTCACTGCAGGGGCTTTGGTATCGCCACCGTTATTGATCATTTTGTCCAAAGGTAAATACATAATGTTATTACCGTTTTTCACATCAACCAGCACTTTAGAACTGTTGCGGTATACCTGTTCCATTGTCTCTAAGTACATACGGTCACGGGTCACTTGTGGTGCAGCCAGATATTCAGGTAACAGTTTCTCGAAGCGAGCCACTTCACCCTGAGCTTTTAACAATGTCTGTTGTTTGTAAGCTTCAGCTTCCTGCATCATCCGGTTGACTTGACCACGGGCGCGAGGTTCAATTTCACGGGCATAAGCCTCAGCTTCACGGATATAACGTTGTTCATCTTCTTGTGCCGCTATCGCATCATCAAAAGCCTCTTTTACTTCTTCTGGTGGACGGGCATCACGGAAGTTGACGTCAACTAACTCTAAACCCATAGCGTAAGGAGAGATAATTTGCTCTAACTCAGTTCTGGTGTTTTGGCGGATCACTTCACGGCCTTTGGTCAGTACGTCATCCATAATGGAGTGACCAACCACATAACGTAAGGCTGCGTCTGTTGCTTCACGTAAGCTGCTGTCGGCATCGACTACAGAGAACTTATAAGCACGGGCGTCAAACACACGGTACTGGATTTCAAAGGTGACACGAACCAGGTTTTGATCCTGAGTCAGCATAAAACCATCGGTACGTAATGAGCGAACGCTGGTGACATCAACCGGAGTGACTGTATCGATAAAAGTCGGTTTCCAGTGGATACCAGGCATCACTTCAGAGTGATATTGACCAAAACGTAAGATCAAACCCCGTTCTGATTCTTTAATGGTGTAAAAACCACTAAAGGCCCAGACCAGTAAAGCAACCACCAGTATCAATACCAAAGCGGCTGAACCACCACTGTTATTGCTGCTGTTGCTGGTGTTTTTATTGCCACCAAAGATACCACCGAACTTTTTGCTTAAGTTACGGAAGACTTCATCTAAATCGGGCGGGCCCTGATCACGACCACCTTGTTTCCAAGGGTCGTTGTCTTTGCCGTTATTGCCCGGCTCGTTCCAAGCCATGCTTCACTCCATCTCTAGTTGTGATATTGAAACTAATGTACCAAAAAAAGCTGAGTACTGACGATAAAAAACTAAAAGCTGACTATATAGTTTTGTAACAGTCCGTCACTTTGTTTCAGTAAACGCGCCCATTCAGCTTTTGATAAGGCGATTCTGACCTGAGTTTCGCCCAGATCAGTAAAAGATTCCGTCTGAACCGCAGAGAGTTCGTGTAAACGAGCCCGCCACATTGCGGCGTCAGCAGGTAGTTTTAAATCTAACTGCATATAGTCATCCGCCAATCGTTCGCGGATCACCTGTAACAGTAAGTCTATACCCACACCTTGCTTCGCAGAAATGTACACTGCTACAGGTTCGGCTTGTTCATTGTATTCTATACGGGCTTCTTGCTCAGTCTGGTCAATTTTATTAAACACCAGTAACTGGGGCACCTGATCGGCGTCAATTTCATGCAACACCAGTTGCACTTGTTTGATGTTATCGGCCATCCGCTGATCAGCCACATCAATCACATGCAACTGCAAGTCCGCATCACGGCTTTCCTGCAAAGTGGATTTAAAAGCTGCAACTAAGTCATGGGGCAAATGCCGGATAAAACCAACAGTATCAGCAAAGATAATAGAACCAAACTCAGGCAGTTTCACTTGCCGCAGTGTTGGGTCTAAGGTTGCAAACAGCTGATCGGCTGCATACACATCCGCACTGGTCAGGCGATTAAATAAGGTAGATTTACCGGCGTTGGTGTAACCCACTAAGGACACTACAGGAATTTCAGCACGTTGCCGGGCTTTACGGCCTTGCTCACGCTGCTTACTGACTTTATCCAGCTTCAACAACAAAGCTGTAATTTTGTCCCGCAGTAAACGCCTGTCGGTTTCGAGACGGGTTTCACCCGGGCCTCTCATACCAATGCCGCCTTTTTGCCGCTCAGCATTGTCCCAGCCACGTACTAAACGTGACGATAAATGCTTCAGCTGTGCCAACTCAACCTGCAACTTACCTTCGTAGCTGCGGGCACGCTGGGCAAAAATATCCAGGATCAAAGTGGTACGATCAATAACCCGGCACTGACAAAGCAGTTCCAGGTTACGGGTTTGAGCCGGGGTTAAAGAGTGATTAAAAATAATCAGATCAACTTGTAGCTCAGCGACAGCTTGCGCTAGTTCTGCCGCTTTGCCACTGCCAAGAAAAAACTTAGCATCGATCGTACTACGGTTGGCAGTCATCACAGCACGTGATTCAACTCCAGCCGACGACACAAGCATCTCCAGTTCCTGCAAATCTTCACTGGCACTGTCTTGTGAAAGATAGATATGCACAAGGATTGCTTGCTCGGCCACCATTTCGCTGTCAAACAAGCTTAAGTATTCCCGATTATTCCATCTCGTCCATTTCGCCTGTACCAGTACCATGGCTAGCCATAGTATTAACAGCACGAGCTGGGACTACAGTAGAAATGGCATGTTTGTACACCATTTGGCTGACTGTGTTTTTCAGAAGGATCACAAATTGATCAAAAGACTCGATTTGTCCCTGCAATTTAATACCGTTCACCAGATAAATAGAGACTGGGATACGCTCGCGTCTTAAAGTATTTAAAAACGGGTCTTGTAACGATTGGCCCTTTGCCATTTTCGCTTTCCTTATTTCTAATTATGTTTCTCTATATATGGATTATTATATTATTTTCAAGTCGTTAAATAACAACTTTTTTTCAATTATCTTTTACTAGCTTAGCGAAGTTAAAATGGCTTGCAAGTTTTCTGCCTGTTTGTCTTCAGTTTTTAACCAATTTAATTCAGGCCAACTGCGTAACCAGGTGAGTTGCCGTTTCGCCAATTGACGAGTTGCAGCAATTCCCTGGTCGATCATCTCCTGCTCAGACAGCTGTCCTTGCAGGTGTAACCACATCTGACGATAGCCGACACAACGCATCGAAGGTAAATCCAAATGCAGATCAGATCGTTGCATCAGAGTTCTTACTTCATCAGCGAAACCACAATCTAACATTTGCCGGAATCTGACAGCTATACGCTGATGAAGTTCAGACCGATCTGTTGGATTGATAGCAAATTGTTGCACCGGGTATGGAAAAGGCTCGCCTTTATGTTCTGTCAGTTCAGTCAGACTCTTGCCCGTTAGTCGATACACTTCCACCGCCCTGTTAACACGCTGTGGGTCGTTCGGATGAATCCGAGCCGCCGATACCGGATCAAACTCTGCCAGTTGCTGATGCAAATAACCCCAGCCATGTTCTGCCGCTTCAGCTTCAATCTGCTGTCGTATCTCCGGATCTGCTTCAGGCAAAGGCGATATGCCCTGCAACAAAGTACGGAAATACAACATAGTGCCGCCAACCAGAATAGCGGTTTTCCCCCTGCGGTGGATATCAGCAATAAGTCGTAACGCATCAGTACGAAAATCTGCGGCTGAATACGCTGAAGCCGGGTCAAGAATATCAATTAAATGATGAGGTGCATCCAGAAGCTCTGCCGCCGTAGGTTTGGCTGTGCCTATATCCATACCTTTATAAATTAAAGCACTATCGACACTAATCAGCTCTGACGGGATGCTTTTATACAGATCAATAGCCAAGGACGTTTTACCGCTGGCTGTAGGCCCCATTAAAAAAATAACTTTAGGATCCATCTGAGTCCTGTAATAACTGAATAGAAGCTGTTAAATCCAGCGGCACGGCGCACCAATGTGGCCCTTGCTGACTTAACAATGGAAAATGTTTCACTAAAGAAGCAGCTTGTAGCACTCCCGAGCCTAATAACTGTTGCAGCAATAAGCTTAGCAGCTGTGTGTCTTGCTGCTGTAACCAGCCTTGCCACCACAGCGGTAACCACTGTGCCACCGCACTTTGCCGAAGCCAGGCTGGTACAGCTCTGACAATCAGAGTTTGATTACTGACTAAAAAGTCAAAACCCAGGTGGCTTAATAAATCCGCTTTGCTTAGCAAAAACTCTTGTTCTGTCTGTTGCAGTGTTAAGCGCACCGGCATTAATAAAGGTAAAGGCTGTGCACCTTGATCCAGCCATAATCTGGCGGCGCTGGCCGCTATATCAACTAACCACAGTTGATCTGAGCCAGAACACAGCAGATAACGATTCTCGCTTATTAAAGTTTCATGTTGTGCAACAGAAACTGATTGCTCCACCCGCTGAGTTTTTTCAGCAAAAACCGGCCAGCTTTGTGCTGCAGGTTGCGCTACAGCAGGCCGGTAAGGCTGACCTGCGTAAGCCGAAGGTCTGGCGGCATAAGCTGGAGCTGTGGCTGAATGCTGAGCTGGTGCAGATCCAGGTTGTAGTGCTGGAGCTTCTGGCATAGAAAAAGCTGCAGGCTCCGCCAGTACCATAACCTCAACACTGTTTTGCTGCGGTTCTAACTGTAATAGCGCATTAGTTAACGCCGAAGCCACAAAATCGTGCACTAAGCGGGCCTGATGAAACCGTACTTCGTGTTTGGCCGGGTGTACGTTGACATCCACCTGACGTGGATTAATCTCCAGATACAATACAAAAGCGGGCTGCTGTTCGCTACTTAACATAGAGCCATAGGCCTGACGTATCGCATGATTCAGCAGTTTGTCTTTCATCATACGGCCGTTGACATAGCTGTACTGACATTGCAGTTGCTCTTTACAGGCTGAAGGTTGCAACACCCAGCCCCAAAGCTTTAAGTCATCGTAAGCGACTTCAACAAAAGCGGCCTGCTGTAGAAAATTTTTGCCACACAAAGCGGCTACGCGTTTTTGCTGCGCTTCGCGACTGTCGGCTTTTTTAAGTTGTCGTACAGTCTGACCGTTATGAATTAAAGTCCAGCTGACGTCAAAACGGCTCAATGCCAGGCGTTTCACCAACTCGTCTATATGAGCAAATTCGGTTTTGTCGCTGCGCAAAAACTTACGCCGCGCCGGGGTATTAAAAAACAGGTCCAGCACTTCAATGCTGCTGCCATCCGGATGAGCCGCTGGTTTAATTTGTACCTGCATATCACGGCCTTCGGCATAGGCTTGCCAGGCTTTATCCTGAGCTGCAGGTTTTGACGTTAACGTCAGACGGGAGACTGAACTGATAGAAGCTAAAGCTTCGCCCCTGAAACCAAGGCTGACAATTTGTTCTAAATCATCCAGAGAACTGATTTTACTGGTGGCATGCCGGCTTAAAGCCAGGCCTAACTCAGCTTCAGCTATACCAGAACCATTGTCACGAATGAGGATTTTTTTACTGCCACCACGCTCAATCTCAATCAGAATTTGATCGGCACCAGCATCCAGGCTGTTTTCAACCAGCTCTTTGACGACAGAGGCAGGACGTTCTACCACTTCGCCTGCAGCAATCTGGTTTGCCAGTTGAGGAGGTAAAATTTGAATAGGCATCAGGGGATCCGCAGCACCTGACCAATCAGAATATTGTCGCTTTTCAGATTATTGTGTCTGCGAAGTTCAGCCATGCTAACACCATACTGTTTCGCCACTCTGGATAAAGACTCACCGCGTTTCACTTTATGAGTTCGACTACCGCTGCTTGCCACAGCAGTGGATCGATTTTGCGTG
>Ga0180008_1001891_pt1 | contig 12117 bp, 9 predicted proteins | sample MM_PW_MetaG_FD_121121 | JGI IMG/M metagenome (GOLD analysis project Ga0180008, IMG submission 121121) | Groundwater microbial communities from the Aspo Hard Rock Laboratory (HRL) deep subsurface site, Sweden - MM_PW_MetaG | ecosystem: Environmental > Aquatic > Deep subsurface > Groundwater... | reverse complement strand
TTTCTCTTAGTTGATTATGAATCATTTGTGGGCTAAGTGAGGCTTGTTTTAATTGCACAAAAAATTTAGCATAAGTGAAATCATCAAGATATTTACGCTCCGTATATTTTGTAACGAGTTGCTTAATGATGCCTTCTTTCGCACCTTTTGATCTTAAATAATCACTTAATTCTTTAGTCGTTTGCATCTTTTTAAGATGGATGATCCCTAATTTATCATAATGAACATAGTCATTTTCTATGATCAAAGATTGAAATGATTTTGTATCAAATGTTTGAAGCAGTTTTAAACGAAACTTTAAAAATATTTCAGGTTCAATAGATACCCATTCATCATCAAATAGAACTTGATAAGATTTAGTTTTTTTCTCTATCTCTTTGATCGTTTTCATAGGGATGAATTGATTAAGTCAATTAAGGTCTGCAACTGAACATCTTTGTTTAAATCCTGAAGGTCTGCAGAATATATTTCATGGATACGAATCGCTGTTTGGCGATCTAAGATGCTCGTCACAACAAGATTTTGTTCGAGTTGAAAATCTTCAATTAAATTTTGAGTAGCTGAATCAAAATATCCATCCGTTCTGAGCATACTCAAACCACTTAAGTCATAATAGTAATTTAGGAATGCTTGATAATCACCTAGCTCTAATGCAACTTGATTAAATAATACTTCTCCATTATAAACCGGCATATTGAATGCTTTAATGCCTTCTTGTTCAATGATATTGACATCTAGAGCATCTTCAGCAACATTTTTTCCATCATCATAGAACCATTCGCCTTCTGTATAAACCAATGAATATCTTATGTCATTAATATCATATAGATTAAGTGTATTTTGGAAAACACCTTTACCATAAGTAAAATTGCCATATAATGGATAACCACCATAAGTATTGAGAACTGCTGCTAAAACTTCAGCTGCAGATGCAGAACGTTCGTTGACTAGTACTGCAATATCATAACCTTTGGGTACTGTTAAACTACCATAAAAGCTAGAAGCAACGCCACTTTTAGGAATCATTTGGAATAGTGGTGTTTCAACATTATTCGTTAATAACTGTTGAGTAATTCCTGGAATGACTGAGGTATTTCCACCATTGTGTAATGCAGAAAGGGATCCTCCTGGATTATCTCTTAAATCAATAATGAGTGTTTTTGTTCCACTATCAATATCTAAATTATCAACCTCAAGTTCATTTAATATATCACTAAAAGTTTTAGCTGTGCCTGGTGTAACATCTGGAATATATCCAGAAAAATTGGTAATTTTAATATATTCTATATTAGCTTCACCTAAATCTACTGTATAAGCTGTTGGAGTTGGTATTTCAATATAAGTAATTGCTACTTCATATTCATCACCATCTGGATTCGTAACAAGGAGTGTTTTTGTATCATCTAGAGCACCAGATAAATATGATAAAACTTCAGTGTCTGATCCTAAAGTATCAAAATATAAATTTTGGCTATCAATAACGATGCCAATAATTAAATCATTTGGATAGATTAGACCATCAGCTGCTCCACCTGCATAAATATAGGATACTCTTAAATTAAGGTCTTCCATGAGAAAAGCAATACCTATGCCGATAAACATCTCATCACTTGATGGTGTCACAGATAATGGTGTAACAACCAATCTTGTATATGGATCATTATTGGATTCAGCATAAGAATCAATCATTGCTTTCATTGAAGCAATAAATGCATCTTGAACTTCAGCATCTTCAATATCATAATAGTAAAAATTTCTAAAACTTGTTGTAATTTCATCAAAAACATCGTTTGTTGAACCAGTTTGAGTTGGTGGAATCACAACAGAAATATAGTAACCTGCTATAAAAGCCAGAACAACACTAACTAAGAATAAAATACCTAATTTTTTGTTTGCCATATTGCAGCCTCCCGACTAAAACCTTGTCCCAACGCTTCTTTTGTTCTTGTCACAAAAGTGAATGCACTTGGATCAACTTCTTTGATTAAATGCTTAAACTGGTAGATTTGCATACGATCAACAGTACAAATAATCATGTCTTTGTGCTCATTTGAAAAGCCACCTACAACTTTTAACTTTGTAATACCTCTTTCCAGTTTTTCATAGATCGCCTTTTGAAGATTATCACTAAAATTTGTAATAACAAAAGCAGTAAACCCCGATTTCCCTTCAATCGCTAATCGATCGATAATCATACCACTGACAATCATTGCTCCAACCGCATAAAGTCCAAGTTGGAAATTAACCAACATTGCAATAAAAATAATGATGCCATCTGTAATGTACATCGCTAAAGAAAATGGAATATGTAAATATTTTTTCATCATATTTTGGATGATATCAATACCACCTGTTGTTGCATTACTTCTTAAGACGATACCTAAGCCTAAACCTAGGAATAATCCACCAAAAAGTGCTCCAATAAGCAATGGACTTTCGGTCATGTGCTGCATAAAAAAATTATTATCAATAGTTAATTCAAGAATCCATATAATCGTTGGAGAAAGCAATGTCGCATAAATCGTTTTGACAAAAAAGACTTTTCCTAAGAAGATTAGTCCAATAAATAAAAGCACAGTATTGGCAATATACATAAATAGACTAACAGAAATGATGTCTTGTAAAAGTACTGAAACACCCATCACTCCACCAATCACAAGATTCAATGGCAATAAGAAAAAATAGAAACCAAGTGACAGCAGGATGACTCCTGCTGTGATTTCTAATACTTCACGTACTTTTGCATTATTCAACATGTTCGTCACCAGCTTTTAAATAAGCATTGATAAACCCATCGAGTTCACCATCCATAACCATATCAACTTGGCCAACTTCATAATTGGTCCGGTGGTCCTTAACCATTTGATATGGTTGAAATACATAAGATCTAATTTGTGAGCCCCAAGCATTTTCTTTTTGCTCACCTTTAATATTTTGAAGCATTTCTTCTTGTCTTTTGATTTCTTCTTGAACAAGTTTAGCTTTAAGTACACTCATCGCTGCTTCTTTATTTTTTAATTGACTACGTTCATTTTGACATGTGACAACAATACCTGATGCTAAATGTGTAATTCTAACTGCAGAATCGGTTGTATTGACTGATTGTCCACCAGCTCCACCACTACGGTAAACATCAACTTTAATATCTTCATCTTTGATTTCGATATCAATATCATCATTTATTTCTGGTAAAACATCACAAGAAGCAAATGATGTGTGTCTTCTAGCATTTGAATCAAATGGTGAAATACGTACCAAACGATGAACACCACGTTCAGCTTTTAGATAACCATACGCATAAGGTCCTTTAACAAGCATGGTGACGCTTTTTATGCCAGCCTCATCTCCTGATTGGTAATCAAGAATTTCGACCTTATAACGCTTTTTTTGAGCATACCTTGAATACATTCTATATAGCATATCGCACCAGTCTTGAGATTCTGTTCCACCAGCACCAGGATGTAATTCAATGATAGCATTATTGGAGTCATAAGGTCCATTGAGTAAGATTTCAATCTCGAATGCTTTGACATCTTTTTGCAATGTATCAATATCTTCTTCTAAAATGGTCCATTCTTCAGAACCTTCTTCACTGACTTCAAACCAATCTATTAAATTCTTATATTTTTTTTCTAATGTGGTTAGATGATCTAACTTTTGTCTAATATCTGTTGCTTCTTTAGTTAATTTTTTTGCCTGTTTTGTATCATTCCAAAAATTTGGTTTTTGCATTTCTAAATTCAAAGCAAGATATTGCTCTTCTAATTTTGTGGGTTGAAGTGCTTTTGTCAAATCTTCTAAGCTTTGCTTAAATCCTGCAAGGACCTTATTAACTTCATATGTTTCCACAAAATCACTTCCTTATCGCCAAGGCATTTGGCGTTGATTTCTATTTTTTCTTACTTTAGGTTTTTTAGGTTTAGCATCTGTACGACCTTCATTAGTTGAAGTATTCTTAACAACTGCCTCACGTTCAACATTGTATTGGATTTGTGCACGTAGTGCATATCTTGTTACATCTGATGAAATATTCGTAATCATTTCATTAAACATTCTAAGACCTTCCGATTGATAAATGACAAGTGGATTTTGTTGTCCATAAGATTGTAAAGAAACAGATTGTCTAAGTTCACTCATCGCATCTATATGACGCATCCAGAAAGTATCTATAACACGTAACATAACCACCTTTAAAAATTCATTAAAGACTTCTGGTGGAAAGTTTTCTTTTTTGAAATCAATTTCTTTATTTGCAAGTTCTAAAATGTATGCTTTGATTTCAACTTCATCCATTTTTTCAATATCTTCTTTACGGATCGTATCAGGTTTAAATATATTACCGTTAAATTGGGTAATGATATTATCATCATCAATTTCATATTGATTTTTGCTTACAAGATGGATAAATTGATCCAATTTGCTTGTTAAACTATTTTCTATCGTGCGACGCACTTCACCCTCAATGGATTCGAAGAGTAAAACATTGCGTCTTTCTTGATAAATGATTTCTCTTTGTTTTCTTAGAACATCATCATATTTAAGGACTTGTTTACGTGAATCATAGTTATTGCCTTCAATACGTTTTTGAGCACTCGTAACAAAGCGTGAAAACATCTTAGATGACAAAGCTTCGCCTGAAGTATTTAAACGTTCAAGCATTTCAATTCTGTTTTTGAAGTTTTCTCCACCAAATCGCATCATAAGTTCATCTTCAGCAGAAAGGTAGAATCTTGAATATCCAGGGTCTCCTTGACGTCCACTACGACCTCTTAACTGATTATCAATACGTCTTGATTCATGTCGTTCACTACCGATAACAGCTAAACCGCCAAGTGCGACAACACCTTCACCAAGTTTAATATCAGTACCACGACCAGCCATGTTGGTAGCAATCGTAACTGATCCCATTAAACCGGCTTTAGCAACAATTTCAGCTTCTCTTTCATGATTTTTAGCATTCAACACTTCATGAGGAATTCTTCTTGCTTTAAGCATTCTTGAAATATCTTCAGAAGTTTCAACAGCAATCGTACCAATTAGCATCGGTTGTCCAATTTTATATCGCTTTTCGACTTCATCGACAAGTGCTTCAAATTTATCTTTAAGATTGGCATAAATATAATCAGGTTCATCATTTCTAATCACAGGAGCATTGGTTGGAATTTCAATAACATCCATGTTATAGATTTCTCTAAATTCTTCTTCTTCAGTTTTTGCTGTACCAGTCATACCTGACAATTTTTTATACATTCTAAAGAAATTTTGGTATGTAATCGTAGCAACTGTCACAGTTTCTTTCTTGACTTGAACAGCTTCTTTGGCTTCTAGAGCTTGATGAAGACCTTCAGAAAATTGACGACCTCTTAAAATACGGCCAGTAAATTGGTCAACAATTAAAACTTCTCCGTTATCGACAACGTATTCTTTATCTCTGGACATAATATGATTTGCACGGAGTGCATTATTGATGTGATGAACAAGTGTGACATGTTTTAAATCGTATAGATTATCTAATTGAAAAATTTGTTCTGCTCTTTGGATACCAGAAGGTGTAAGAGCAATACTCTGAGATTCTATATCGATTTCAAAATCTTCATCTCTTATGGATTTGGCAAAGCGATCTGCTGCTTGATAAAGGTTATGATTATTTTTGGAACCTCCTGAAATAATCAGTGGTGTTCTAGCTTCATCAATTAAAATGGAATCAACTTCATCGATGATTGCATAGTTCAATCCACGTTGTGCAACCATGTCTTTTGCATATAAAACCATGTGATCACGCAAATAGTCAAACCCAAGTTCGCTATTCGTAGAATATAAGATGTCGCAATCATAAGCTGCTTTCTTTTGTTCTCTTGAAATATCTCTCGTATTGAGTCCAACAGTAAGGCCTAAAAATCTAAATAGATTTCCAATATCTCCTTCGGCTTCACGTTTCGCCAAGTATTCATTGACTGTAACGATATGAACACCTTCACCATTGAGTGAATTTAAATATGCTGGCATAACTGCTGTCAAAGTTTTACCTTCACCAGTTCTCATTTCTGCAATGTTGCCATTGAATATTGCTACAGCACCTAAGACCTGTACATAATAGGGAAATAATCCGGTTACACGTCTTGCAGCTTCTCTTACAACAGCAAAAGCCTCAGGCATAATATCTACCAAAGTTTCTCCATCTTTATATCTTTGTCTAAAAGTTTCTGTTTTAGCAGTGAGTTCAAAATCAGATAAATTAGCCATGTCACTTTCATAAGAAAAAACAACATCAGCTATTTTTCTTGCATCTTTTAATTCTTTTTTACTAGGATCAAACCACTTTTTAAACATACACCCACATCCTTTGCGTTCTTTATTATATTACTATAATAAGCGCATTTTTACAAGAGATAACACCGTTTAAGGATTTTTAACATAATTAAAAAAGACCAGTCTAATCTCTTTAAAGATTATCGTTCTAGTCTTTTTGATTAAATGGCTTTATCAAAGGATTTGAGCAAAAATAAAACGCCATCGGCGTTCTATTAGAAATCAAATTGTACATCACTTCTTTTAACTGTTTCAGCTTCGAAAAAGTCACGTTTAGCAAACTTCTTCCAATTCGCAATAATGTTACTAGGAAACACAACAACTTTTTGGTTGTAATAAGATACGTTTGAATTATAAACGCGTCTTGAAGCTTGAAGATTTTCTTCAACTTCCATTGTAACATCCTGTAATTTTAAGACATTTTGATTAGCCTTTAAATCAGGGTATTGTTCAACGACAATATTAAGTGCTTGCAAACCTTTAGTTACTTCATTAGAAAATTCTTGTTTCTGTTGAATAGAAGCACCATGACCAGGTTGTCTCATAGCGATAACTTTTGTTAAAGTTTCTTGTTCATGCTTCATATAACCTTTAGTGGCAGAGAACATTTTAGTTAGCAAATCGAAACGTTTTGTTAACGCAATATCAATGCTTGATTCTGATTCATCGATCTTGACTAACATGGTTCTAAATGAATTGGTTGTACTGATCACCCATCCAAAAACAATTAATAAAACGATTACTGCTGCTATTACATAATAAATCCACATATTCTTTTCTCTCCTTTCTAAAGAGTCTTAAACTTACTACTATCTAACCGCAATTCATTAATGATTGCAGGTATTAGTTCGATATCAGACATAAATGCTTTGATAGATTCTTCATTGATTGGTTTCTTAAGTGACATTTCCATATAATCTTTACGATCGTTAACGCCAATATGAAGTTCATTGTTTACAAAGTAATAAAGGATAGATCCACGGTGCATTTTTTCAAGTTCTAAAAGTTTTTCAATCATACTTGAAGTAATATGATAGAATCCAAATTCTTGAGTTGTAGCAAATATTGCAAACTTTTTATTGAATGGAATACTTTCGGTATCAATTTTAACAAGGTTCTTCTTTGAGATTCCCCATCCATGACCTTCGACTATTCTTAGTTCATCATCAAATGTACGATCAAAAGTATAAATATACCAACGTCCTTTAAAGTATGTTTCATAAGTAACTGTTACATGCCCCTTGGAGTCTCTATGTTCAACTCTTTCTTTGAAGTCTATATCACAAACCTCAAATCCAACGCCTTTGTATTTACCTTTAATATAATCTTCAGCAGTTGATCGATCAGGTCTTTTCACCATACCAGTAGCAACAATTCTTGAAACAGGTATTGATGCATGCTGATCATAGAAAACATCTTCAAATTGCTCTTTCAACAAAGTTGTCACTAATTCATCTTTTATGATTACTCTAAATCCTTGAAGTTGTTTAAAAGCTACAGAGAAAAAATACATCGCAGGAATCACTAATATAACACCAATAAATGCGAATATAGGTTGGACCGTAAATAAAATGAAAAAAAGAATCGCAGGAATTAAAAATATTAATGCTTTTTTTCTGATTTTCTTATATGTTTTATATATTTTTAAGCGCTTTTCTTCTATCAATTCTAAGTTATTCATATCATCACCATAACCATTTTATAATAGTTTTCTAAATATTGCAATCCTATCGATTTTTTCCCATGAAAATAAATCATTTTCTCTTCCAAAATGGCCATATGCAGATGTTTGTGCATATATAGGACGTTTCAGGTCTAGAGTCTTAATGATTCCTGCAGGTCTTAAATCAAAATTTTCTTTGACTGCATCGTATATTTTTCTAATCTCAACTTTCTCAGTTCCAAAAGTATCGATATAAACACTCACAGGTTCAGCAACACCAATTGCATAAGCAATTTGGATTTCACAAGCATCTGCGATGCCTGAAGCTACAATGTTTTTAGCGATGTATCTTGCCATGTAAGCTGCACTTCTATCCACTTTGGATGGATCTTTACCTGAAAAGGCACCGCCACCGTGACGTGCATATCCACCATAGGTATCAACGATAATCTTTCTACCTGTAAGTCCAGCATCTCCATCTGGTCCACCAATGACAAATCTTCCCGTAGGGTTGATTTGATAGATTGTGTTTGTTGTGTCATATCCTGAAAGCACTGGTTCTAATATATGTTGATGTATTTCTTTTTTAAGTGCTTCTTGAGTCCAATGTTCATCATGTTGAGTTGATAAAACAACCGTATGAATGCTGATTGGATAATTTTGCTCATTATATTCGACAGTAACTTGTGTTTTTCCATCAGGACGAAGTCCTTCTATGATTCCATTTTTTCTAACATATGCTAAACGTTCAGCAAGTCTATGTGCCAAATATATAGGTAGTGGCATTAAAGCAATTGTTTCATTGTTGGCATATCCAAACATGAATCCTTGATCTCCAGCTCCTTGTTCTTTATGTTCTGAATGATCAACGCCCATTTTTATATCAGTTGATTGTTCTTTAAGTCTAACATCAACAATAACATGGTCAGCATTAAATCCAGTACCATCTTGTTCATAACCAATTCGACGAATAGCCTGTTTAATGATTTGTTCATAATCAATTTTTGCGTTGGTTGTGATTTCACCAAATAATAAAGCATAATTGGTAGTAACAGCTGTTTCACAAGCGACTCTTGATTCTGGGTCTTGTTCTAGACATGCATCTAGAATTGAATCTGATATCAGATCAGCTACCTTGTCTGGGTGACCTTCGGTCACTGATTCACTACTAAATAATTTTCTCATTTCTTTCCTCCTGATTTCAAAAAAAATGCGCTTTCCCAAGGAAAAGCGCCGATTTTTGGATTTTCCTTATTGATGGGTTATACCCCTCGTGATAAGCACCTAATTAAATAGGTTGCTGCTACTTCGTCGGTCACTAGCCTCCATAGCTCTGAATAAGTTAACTTATTATTTTTAATTGCTCATTTATAATACATTAAATCGTTGTAAAAGTCAATATATTTGTATCCTGAATTTAAAGATTAGAAGTTATTGTACATGTCTCCAAATTCATCATGAAATTTAAGGAATCTTTCCTTTAAGTCATAATCAAAGTAGTTTGCAAGTTCAGTTTGAAATAGTTTCATCACGATATTATGTGCCATCGGTCTCTTATACGATTTTGGACCACGCATCGTGATGTATAAATCTGCAAGTAAGATGATTTGAGCAACAATGTCTGGCTGAATGATTAGCATTTCTTTTAGAAACTTTTCATTTGCCGTATCTTCAATATGTGCTCTTGCTATATCTTCACACTTTTGAGCCAACTGCATTCGTTTAGCAATCTTAGATCCAAGCTCTGTTTTTTCTTTTAAGATATCATAGGACTGTTCATCAAAACTGTTCATATCATTTAAGAGATTTTTAATCTCTTGATATTGCAAGTGAACCATTGAATAGATATTCATTTCATCTATTTTAACTTGAGGAAGCCCATAATTATTCGCGAGTTTCTCGCTCATCAATTGAACTTGATATGCATGTCTTTTATCCATCAAGGTATAAGAACTAGAAAAGACGACTGAGAATAAATCACCAACAATATGAGAGAAATCTCCTTGTACTTGTCTTCTTTTAATCAATTCTTTTTTTCTTTCTTCTTGCATGTACTGTCCCATAGAGACAATTGCGTAGACTACAAAATAGAACAATATGAATAAGAGAGTCCTTAATAAGATATCTTTAAATTCGTAAGATCTTATAAATGAAGGTAGAAACTCAACAAATGTTTGTCCGTTTGCCATTGAATGAACATTATATGTCCATATGAGATGAATGGCTGTAATTAGAGCTAATATGGCTTGAAAGCTACTGCTCAATAACCTTTTTTCTTGGTACAAAGAAATAACGACGATTGAGTAATAGATCAATATATAAGCACCTGTAGTGAAATAAACATTTTGATATAATCTTGCATAAATTAAAATAGATGAAAAGAAAATATAAAATGCTGCAACATACATTGCCACACTTTGTTTTGTTTTATCATTTGGATCCATGTTAATGAGCTTTTTTAGCATTTTATTGATTACATATGTTAGTGGGAATGCGATGAGTGTTATGACCCAGTCTGAGACTTGCGATCCTACACTCAAGGATAAAGCTAATAAAATAATTGAATACATTAAGTTTGATAAGAAAATAATATTTTTAATAACAACATTTCTACGATAAAGCACTGCAGTATCATTGGTGATGTCTACGCCTTGTTCAAAACCAAAAAACTTAGCAAAGATATTTTTGCCAAGTGCTTTTATATTCCAAATACTATGCTTTTCAGGTTTTGCCACGCATCATCATCCTATTCTTATATATCAAAAATACTAAATCTTTTAACACCAATGTCTTCGTGTGCTAAATCTTCGTTCATGACTTGTGCTACTCTTGTTGAAGCCGCTGCTGCAATTGCACCAACGATATCATCAAGGAATGTATGGCAAATGCCATCTTCTTTACCAGCATCATTTAATCTTTTTACAATACCGTGTTTATTGACATCAATATCACCAAAATTAGTTTGACCAATTGTTCCATATAAACCAGCAACTTCAAGTCCCATCGTTTCATCTATGCCAAATAAACCAAGATCTTCATAGATGATATCTTGTATAGGGCCTTGAAACAATCCTTCTTCAGCCAATCTATCAATTTCTGAACCTAATTGTACATGGTGGAACACATCTCTTAAAGACAAGATTTTTTCTACTGATTCTAAACAGATCTCTCTAGAGATGTCATCTGTATATTTAGATTGTTGCTGAAAGGTTATTTCAGCAATTGATTCCAATGTAACACCACGTTTAAGTAAAGTTTTTTTGTTAAAATCAAACATTTCTTGTCTTGTGAATATAATTTTTTTGTTTTTGTCGTGACCAGCCATTTTATTCATTCCCTTCTATGAAGATATCACCCATCTTGATGATACTTTGTCCATTTAGAAAATCTCTTACTGCCATTTGTTTTTTACTTGGTACTTGAATCTCTAAAATCTCTATCGAACCATCTAAAGTTGATATAACCAAACGTTTCTTATTTTCAAGTACAGTTCCTGGTATTGCTTCACTGTCTATTATATCACTATTTGTTGCTCTGTAGAACTTGATTAACTGATTTCTTAAGTAAGCATGAGCACCTGGTTCAGGTGATAATCCTCTGATGCGATCGATGATTGCTTTAGAGGTCTGATTAAAGCTAATCAATTCATCATTTCTTTTCAAGGTGTATGCAAATGTGACCAAATCCCTATTTTGTGGTGTTCTAGAAATTTTATTTTTATGATATTGGTCTAAGACATTGATGATCATATTACTTCCTAAAATACTCAATTTATGAGACAAAGATGCATAATCATCATGTGCTTCAATCCTTAATTTTTGTTGCTCAATAATATCTCCACTATCCATTTCATAAGCCATGAACATAATCGATATTCCCGTTTCTTTTAAACCATCAAATAGAGCATATTGAATGGGGGCTCCACCGCGATATTTAGGAAGCAATGATCCATGAACATTGATTGCTTCAATTTGAGTAATCAATGCTTTAGGTAGCATCTGTCCATAAGCAGCTGTAATAATTAAATCAGGTTTCAAATCAAGAATCTTTTGATAATCACCTCTCAACTTGTCTGGTTGAAAGACTGGAATTTGATGAGTTGTAGCAATCTTCTTAACTGGAGATTCTGTGATGACTTTCTTTCT
>Ga0180008_1001889_pt1 | contig 12120 bp, 18 predicted proteins | sample MM_PW_MetaG_FD_121121 | JGI IMG/M metagenome (GOLD analysis project Ga0180008, IMG submission 121121) | Groundwater microbial communities from the Aspo Hard Rock Laboratory (HRL) deep subsurface site, Sweden - MM_PW_MetaG | ecosystem: Environmental > Aquatic > Deep subsurface > Groundwater... | reverse complement strand
TTCGTTTTTTTACAAAATCACCAAAGGATTGTTTGGATACTTTTTCAACAATCATTGCCAGTAGCTGATAGCCATAACTACCGTACAGTGTTTCAGCTCCTGGAGAGAATTTTAACTGAGCGACTTTCTGTAACTCAGTGATCAGTTGATCATTTTGTAGACCTTCTTTATAGCCTGCATCGGGCAGACCAGAGGAGTGACTGAGCAAATGGGCAATCTCAATTTTATCGGCCCAGTCAGGCAGCTGCGGGAAATAAAGCGACAGAGGATCTTTTAAGGTCAGCTTATTTTCGTCTAGTAATAACAGCACTGACATCGCAGTAAATTCTTTTGAAATCGATCCAATATTAAAAACACTGTCGCCGGAGAGCCGGGCCGCTTTATCAAAATTTGTGTAGCCTACAGAGTTGCTGTAAATCAGCTCGCCATTTTCAATAATCGCTACAGAACCATTAAATATATTTTGCTGTTGCATCTGCTGTATAAAGGCATCCAGATTTTTTGCCACATCAGATTCATTTGCCAGGCTCAGAAAAGGCAGAAGGATCAGCGGCACCACTTTTAAAATTTTATTCACCATCAGTTCCCTTTCATGTGAAGGCGTTATTTGGCTTGCGGGACAGAAGATGGCTGTATAGTCTTGTGATCAACCTTCACTTTATTTACCAGCTTAATCAATTCACTAACCACAAGTTCTGGTTCATCGTCCTGAACAAAATGGCTACTTTTTTCGGTAACAATGGCTTTCCCCTGAGGAAACCGGGTCACCCACTCACTTTGATACTGTCCCCACAGTTTGCGGCCTTCGGCACTATCGAATGCACTGGTGGGTTGCTTAGGCACTTTAACCCCGGCAATTAATGTGACCGGTATATCACCAATTTCTGCAACACCTTTAGCCGTCGATTTATCCCACATCATATCCAGAAAGCACCATTTGCCTTTGCCAGCGGCGTAATCACTTTTCTTTATAGTTTCAATGTCCTGTTGGCCACCATCCGGATTTAACTTCAGAACTATATCTATATCGCGGGGGTTTTCCGGATCAACCATTAGCATCGCAGCAACCTGTCCTTTGTGAGTCGCAGCAAAATTACGGGCTGTGGCTGCGCCGAGCGAGTGAGCAACATAGATAACTGGTGTTTTAATATTCAGAGCAAACAGGATTTGTTCGACTTCATGAACGTAGTCTGCTGCGTTACGTTGTCCAACACAAGGCCCGGAATTTCCTTCGCCTAAGCGGGAAAATCTTATTGCAGTAATGTCCGCTGGCAATCTATTCCATATCGGATCCCATCCGGCCATTCCGGATAAGGCACCAGCATCAAAGAGTACAACTGTATCGCCGCCCTCTTTGATTTGATATTCAATGGAACCACCCTCTGTCTTTAAGGTAGGAGATGCAACAACCTGAAGGCTAAGCAACATGAAGAAAACAGCGCAGATTATTTTTAACACAATATATCCTTATAAATTGCTAAGCCACTCAAACGAGATATTGGCTCTCTGTCACGTCTTTGCCACCATATCTGACACCTCAAGCAAACTTGAATCACAAAACGCCGCCTTGGCTGCAGGTTGCGAATATCGCAGCTTGTTAAATCTTTACAACGCCAAATGCAACAAAGGATAAGCTTTACCCTGACCATCAACAGCTGAGCGGCCTACGACCGAAAAACCAATATGCAGGTAAAAACCTTTGGCTTGCTCATTCTGTTCATTCACATCAACTTTGGTTGCGCCTTGCTCTTTGATGGCATAAGCCGCTAATAATGACCCAACCCCTTTGCCACGCGCATCAGGAGAGATAAACAGCATTTCAATAGCACCGTCATGCACGCCGCAGAATCCCACCATTTCACCTGTGCTGTTTTTAGCACATCTTAGGTCAACGGCATCAAAATACTGCTCCAGAATAAGCGGTTTTAATTCTTGCAGATCCTCTTCCTTTAAAAAATCATGGGTGGCTCTGACCGATGCTTCCCAAATTTCCAACAGCTTGAGGTAATCTGATTTTTCTACATTTTCTATATTCATTACATAACCCGATTTAACGTCCAATACACAGGTGAAAAACTTATTGCTGTAAAAGTACCTGCTTGTTATGTGCAATCCAACTAAATAAATGGCCCATATAATTTCGATGTTCCATCAAAGTCGTTGTAAACACGAATATAACTTTCTTTTCCGTCACGGCCTTTGTACAACATAAAGGAAAGTCCATCCATCATAAGCTCGGTTTTTATCAAACAGTGAGACGATACATTTACAGAATTTTCCATGAATTTTTCTTCAACTACTTTTTCAGCGGATAAGCGATTTTCTACATGCTGCTTTCTTACAAATCTAACGTCTTCTTCAGCGCATGTTGTCACGTCGGATCCATGCGTTTCGAATGCTAAAGCTACCAAGATAAAACTTATGGTTTTAATCATCACCAAGCGCATAAGCACGAGCCTGTAATATTAGCTCTTGAGAGCCAGGGTTTATCAGGCATAGTGCGCCCCCACTATAAATAATGGCAGCCAAACTGCTACAGATACAACCATCACACCCGTTATGGCAAAAAGTGCCGTACTGCTCGCCGCATGCGAAAAATACACTGGAGGGCTGGTTGCTATATGTTTGTGCAAGTTGTTTGAAATGGCGCGAAATGTGGCCTTGATGTCATCTACATGCATTTTAAGCCAGGTTAAAAATGGGTTTATCAGTATCAGCAGACAAGTAAAGGCCACTTCCAAACCCACGATCTCAATAAACAGCAGTAAATAACCTGCAAAGGGCGCTGCCACTAAAATAGCGAGAAACATCAAAGTTCTTTTCAGCCAAAGGTGACGATTCAGAAAATCCATATGTTGTCCTTAACATTTAAAACCCGCCTCGAACGCGGGTATCTCTTGGGCCACAAGCTCAGTACCAAAGCTTATTATCGCCTTTAAGGTTGCAGTAGCTGTTTAACCCAGCCATCGCTATTACACTCAAATAACTCACGCAGGTGTAATCGGCTTTCCCGGAAAGTTAGAAATTCAATTGAAACAGGCTTAATACAGTAACCACCCCAGTTATCTGGCCTTGGGACAGCTTGGCCCGCAAGTTTTACTGCGGTTTCCTGAAGCCTTTTTGCTAACTCATCCTCAGAATCTAATGCTTCACTTTGCTCAAAAGCCGTGGTCGTTAATTGGGCACTCCGGCTTCGGCTTTGCCAAAAACTATCTGCTTCACCAGCAGTTATAGCTTGTGCTGTGCCCACAACACGGATCTGGTAGCCCAGATGATCCCACCAGATAGTCATTGATGCTTTCGCATTTCGGGCTATATGTTTGCCTTTGGCAGAATCAAGATATGTGCAGAAAACAAAACCATCTTCACTCACCGACTTTAAATCGACAAACCTTCCGCTCGGAAAACCATGCTCATCAATGGTTGAAACGCACACCGCACTTTTTTGCTGCAACGGGCTATCGGCCAACGCTTCCTGCCACCAACTCTCAAATTTACTGATTGGGTTGTCCATAAAGCCTATTCTCATTCAGGTTTCACTATGAAGTGTAAAAGACATCTTTAGCCAAGCTAAAATGTGCAACCCAGTGACAACACCAGGCTTTGCTTGTCTTTTACTTAACTTGTTCTATCGCTGTTCACAGCTGACCTGATGGTCATTTTCTATAGTAATAACAACACGCTTATTGAATTCGTTATCAGTAACGTACCCGCAACTGCCCAGAGTTTCAACAGCATCGGTAAATTTGATTGTATAGCGGTACACACCGTCTAGTGGCTGTGTCAACGAATAATGAAGTGCATTACTTGAGCCGCTGGCAATAGAACCAAAATCTAAATGGCTACTAGGCAAATCAATTTCAGCCTGAGCGACTCCGGATCCGGAACTGTTTACAATGCTGATACTGGGTAAAACATAAAAACTTGAGTAATAAATAACGACCAATAAAGTGACCACTGAAAATACGATTTTATACAGAAGTTTCATTTTGCTCCCACAGGCAACGTAAGGCTTGAGTAATCATTAGGCTTTAAGCAGCAACGTTTTTCCGCCCGGAACAAATTTGAGCGGCTTTTTATCTGATTTACAGGAGGCGAATATGTTTAGCTACCTTGTTTTGCAGCAGCCGCACCAGGGCAGGATCCATACGCTCGTAGTTATCCGGAATATCCAGACAAACAAGCTTCTTGCCCTTCAGCAGATCTTTGAATTTCTTCGCAACCTTATTCTTGTGAGACTGCTCCATTACAAACACTATGTCCGCCCATTCAATAAGATCGCCACTGACGACAGTTTCTGCATCTTCATTTGTACCAGCACCAATAGCATTAATTTCCTCATACCTTGAGAAAACCTCTTCACCGGTAGGGCTGCGGAGCCGATTTTCACTACATACAAAAAGTAAATTCATAATCCCTTATGGCACTATCACCCGCGCAAGTGAATTTGTAAGCCTCACAGATACAGTATGCGACGACCGGCGCAGATTGTTATATCGCATTGCTTTCAACCTGCTGTAGCACTGTCTTTATCTGTAAAAACTGATTAATTTTGTACTGAATGTAGATCACGTGAAAAAAGGAGCTTAGAACTGGATTAAGCCAATACTTGCTGCCTTTTTCTACACCGCTGATTAAATTAATTCTATTTCTGACTTTTATTATCCACGTAACATGAAAAATCGCTGAAACAAGATGCATCAACTTTGATAACAAAAGCAATTCCTGACTTCCGTTTGTGACAAAAAAGATGATAAGGCCTAAAAGAGAAATTAGATGCACTGAAATAGCACTGATGACAAACCAAGGCGAAATAGGTTTTTCTACGTTCCCTTTAAGCTGTTTTGTCAGTGTAAAAAGTCGATAAACTACGTAAAGCCCAAAAGTGAAAACGCAAAAAGCAATGGTCTTTGCGACAGATTTCACTTCAAAAATATCATCCATATGTCTCATTTTCATTCCCAGATTTAAAGTCACAGCTTGCGATGTCAAAGCCCCCAGCCAGCTCTTTTTCGCTAAGGGTTTAACATCACCCTATTTAGTGTGTCGCGGCAACGCCATCTCGTCTGGAATCAGAGCCAGCCACATAACCTTTGTCTAATTTCATCACCGCCTGACCACCACCAAATATTAAGCCTCTGCTGTTGCCAAGAAAAACACTTTGCGCCGTGGCCATAATTGGATTTTGTGGTGCATGCCCCATCGAAAATAATTCATCTACCGTGTCTTGAGGTTTCAAAGTGGTGGCATGATCAGGATTAGTAAACCATTCACCGGCTTTGGGTGTTCTTGCGCCATCCATTAAAAAGTGGCTCTTGAACCTTGATCCCAATTGATCTTACTTTCGAATAAACCCCATTCAATGGCTGTGGTGTCAGAGATAAGAAAGCCCTTTTCAGCAAGCTCTATAGCCAGCGCCAGAGCTTCAGCTAAGGTTATACTGCCATGCGCTTCTAATAGTTTTGCCCAGCCCGATAATGCGCCTGGTAATGTAATAGACTCCGGGCGTTCATCTGGCACACGTCTGCGATCAGCCACTTTTTCAAACGTCATCAAGGCACCCGCATGACCACTGCCATTGATACCGACCAAGCGTTGCTCTTTTTCCAACCACAGCATGGCGAACATGTCGCCACCAATGCCAGTCATATAAGGTTCGACCACACTTAAAACCGCCGCTGCTGTGACTGCAGCATCAACTGCATTGCCGCCATTTTTCAGCACAGTAAGACCTGCCTGACTAGCTAAGAGCTGGCTGGTCGAAACCACGCCGTTGGGCGCATAGACAGCTTTTGCTTCAAAAGGCTCTGTGGGTGAACCAAGGCCGGCCCGAAAAGAAAAACCTGCCACAATAGCTGATACAGCGACCAGTGTGATGATCGCCAGCATCCAAAGTAAAAACCTCTTGATTCCATTCATATAATTTTATTTTCCCGATGTTTGGCAATTATCTGATGTCTCGTCTTGATTAGCCGTTGCCGCAATTGACCTGAGTTAAATAAGTACCCTGAAAATTCCACCATCCCCATGAAGGCCGTTATAACGATATGCGGTCTTTTAACTTTAAGTCGCCACATGTTGTTGAGCCATTCATTTGCCAACATAGGTTCACAGATGGCGCAGTACTACTTAACAACCTCAGCAAATAATCAAAGTTATGTTCCGTGAGTTCTTCGCCATTAATCTCTGTCACTATCGCTGTTGTACTGATCCCCAATTCGGCGGCATGAGAGTGAGCTGCAACTTGTGTAACAAAACCTCCCAATCGATGTGGCTCGACAACCAAACCACTGCGATCAATAGCAGAGTTGTTGCTAAACAACTTATTTTTATAAAGAGCCATATAGCCTTGCTGGTAATTGAAATGCACGTCAAACTTGCGCAACAAAGCACTACCAATCAAGCCAACCCCATAAGCATCTTTAAAATGTGGTAAATCATGTGCAGCCAAAGCTTGAAAGGTCTCGTTACCAAGGCCAAAAAAGTTGATACGACTGGTTTTTAACACCTGCTTACCATCAAAGTTTTCAGTTTGTGTTTCAAAATATTCAGTTGGAAAAACAAAGCCGTCTGCCAGTTGTTCATTCAGGTAAAGATAGTCAGGCGCTCCTGTATCCACGACAAAGGCATACTTTGCTTCAACGCCATGTATATTTTTCATTGTGGCGTCGGCATAAGGGATCCGGCCGTGAACAACCAGTGGCAACTTAACCCATTGCTCATCAGTGAACTCAGCTGCCACAGCCTTTGGTGAGAAAACAATCAACTGCTCGGCAAAACGGATCCTGATGTTGAAGTGATTCAGTAAGTCGTAACCTATAGCGCCATCAAAATAGGCGGTGTCATAGTCACTAAACAAAGGGTTTTGGTCGATAGGAACCTGAATAAAAGTCAAATCTGATAGTTTTATATCACCAACCCGGATCGTGCCGTTATTAACCAGATTGACCTGCCGTCCTTGTAGATCAAGCTGCCTCTCTACATTTAAAACCAAAGATTGAGTTCGGGAGCTGTCAAAAAGCACAGTGCTAGCAGCCGCTGAATCGAAGGCAAATCGTAAAGACTTAACATCATTAACCGCCACTTCAATGATGATATGTCCGTCCTGCCAAACAAAGGGCAACGCAAAACTGTCATCACTGCTCAGCCATGCCTGAGAAGCAAACCTGTTACCACTTTGCAGATTTATAAGTCCCTTAGACACGCAACTTGTTACCATCACTATGGTGGTAAGTAGCGCGATTAACTTCACAAAACCTAGATAATTTTTAGCCAAGAGATATAACCCAATGAAATTTATGGGATATAGTAACGTGGCCTTACAGTGCATTATTGAACGATATTGCGATTTCATGCAAAAAGGTGCATCAAGTAGTTAAAAGCTTTGGCATGCTCGACGTGGATAAATTCAGGAGTACAGCAAGGATGGTTAAACAGCGCACTGATAGCAACAACTGGGTAAAAAGAGCTGCAGGTGAAACAGAGCGCATCGAAGCTTGTTTTAGCGGTCTTGCTTATGCGCCACATAGCCATGACACCTACACTTTGGCATTAACAACAGCGGGCGTGCAAAGCTTTAATTACCGTGGTGAACTGCGCCACTCCCTGCCCGGTGAAGTAGTGATTTTGCACCCAGACGAAACCCACGACGGCCAGGCTGGAACCGATAGCCCCTTTGCGTATAGAGCCATCAGTATCAATCCCGTTGATGTGCAGAATATTCTGCAAGGTGTCAGCCTGCCTTTTTTGCAAAGTGGAGTCACCAGAGATCCGCGCTTTATCCAAATTGCCACCAGGCTATTAGCTGAATTTGATCGTCCACTGGAGACACTGGAGCAGCAGGATCTTATTTTTGCTTTTGCCAATTCTTTGCAGCAAACCACAAGCCATAACATTCAACATACCCAAGCCAACTACCTGGCGATAAAACGAGTCCGTGAATACATTGACGATCTTATGGTCATAGATTCCTGTATGCCCATCTATATCACTTTGGACGAACTGGCCGCTATTTCACACTACAGTAAATGGCAAGTCACCCGGGATTTCAGATCCCTTTATGGAACAACACCTTACCGCTACGTCACACTCAAACGGCTACAAAAAGCCAAGGCATTAATTGAGCGTGGCTTGCCCTTAGTACAAGTGGCCGTTAGTAGTGGTTTTGCCGATCAAAGCCATATGACCCGTCATTTTAAAAGCTGTTTTGGCACCACGCCGAAAGTCTGGGCAAAACTGAATCAATGATATTTAAAAAACAATTTGGGGGTTAGGTGTGTTAGCTGGCCAACTCCGTAATGTGCAACAGTTCGCCCACTGGGCCCCACAGATAAAACACCTTGCCCCAGGACTCTTGCTGAATTGGAGTAATTTTTGTTTTGTGCTTTGATTGCGAGCAAAGACGGTATGCTGATTCTATATCTGACACACACACCTGAAGCATAAAATTAGTGGCCAAATCTGCATTGAAAAAACGTTGCAGGAAGAAAAGACAGTCTCCGTTTTGAAAAAGCGTTAAGTCGTCAGAAACATACTCTGCTTCAAATCCAATCTCAGAATAGAATGATTTTGAAACCTCATAGTCTTCACTCGGAACAAAAGCCCTGATATCGATCACATCCATTGTTTTCTCCTTAACAACTAACGCCTCAAGTATGCGCGTGAACTTGCGAAAATCACAATGGCTGAATGCATCGAGTGACGCAGATTGTTAGCTGTTTCCAAGCATAAACGCACGCAGCTGCAGCTCCTCTCGCATGACATAGAGCACGAGAACCCGCTGCTCATCCTCACGATAAAAAATGCGACAGGGTGGCACCATTTCCTCCCTGTATACCGAATCAGGCAGCTCTGGAGGGATCCGCCCGGATTTGGGGAAATTTTCCAAACGCCCGATCTTATCGAAAACTTCCTTAACAAGATCGCTTGCAGCTGCAGTATTGTCCAAAGCAGCGGCCGAGCGTTACGAGATTAAGTCCCGTAGGGGTAATACAGCCTTTGTTTGTTAAGTTTTGATTTTGCCAACATACCATGAGCCGACTAAATGCCGCCATGTAGGGTTAATTAAATTTGGCTCTTTGTTTGGGCTGTAAACATACAAAAATTCGGATCCATGTTCATTAAACGAGACGGTACGCTCTTTTGAGCTAGTAATGATAACCAGATCAATAGCCCAATCAGGAGTTTCGGAGACTTGTTGATTTAGTAGCTCGTTAGATAACTTGCTTGCTGCCACACCATTAAGAATCAGCCAGCGGGCGTGCTGGTGTGACAGGGCAAGAGTGAGCGCACCCAATAAGGCGACGAAAAAAACAAATTTGCCTATCCGCATAGTCATATCCATAGAAACTTAACGCCTTACTCACCGGAAAATGACGAACGCCAGTGTGTGATTTTTCCGGTGCAATAAGTTGTTATGTGCGCACTATTTGGTGTCGCATTTCAATTAGTTGATGCTCACCTACAATCTCCACTTTTTTAATGAAGTCAAACCCAAGCCTTTCATAGTAACTTCCAAGATAAGCATGTGCGTGGATTTCAATCGACTCAACACCAATATTTTGTGCATGCACCACTAATGCTTGAATAACTTTTGAAGCAACGCCGCCCCCTCGATATGCCTCCATTACCGCTACCCTGGCCATGATAGAAGAACCGTCTTCTTTCACTGTTAGGCGAGCAGTAGCAATTGGCTCTCCTTGTTCTGTCACTAACGCATGGATTGACTCTTCATCCAATCCATCGAGATCTAATTCTGTAGGAATCCGTTGTTCAAGTGTAAACACCTGATAACGAATAGCTTGAGCCAGCTTGATCAACCCGGAATCATTGCCGATAGTTACATTCATTGCTATTTTCCTCCAAGTACATAATGCTCTGCTGATTGCCTGCCGCAGCGCAGCAAAGGCTGTCCAGTGGAGGCCACGTTGTTTGTGGCCGGAACGAAATTAAGCAACTTGTTAGTACTCTTTACGCCAAAGGTCATGCCGTTTTGGCCATAACTCAGAATACATTTTGTACGTACCATATGGCATAAATATAAACATCAAAAGCGTCAATAAAGCCATGAAATCCGAACCGATTTGAGCAGAGTATATTTCAAATAGTCCGTCTTCTGACGTACCCAAAATTGCTTCTCTTTTTTCATCTAGAAACAGAATTTTATAAGTGCTGCCTTCTGACAGCTTAAACATAAAGCTTTGGGTGATTTCTTGACCATCAACATTCAAATTGTAGTAATAACTGTTGCCACCTTTTGCTGAGCCGCTGACATGATCTAAGCTCAACACCACAGCAGTAGTTTCTCTACCATTTTTCCAAAATGCATAACTACTATTCCCCAAAGAAAACGCTGACCAGCAAATGGCACCAATACCAAAGGTCAAGAAAACGATAACAAAATAGCTAAGTAATTTCTTCATAGAGTACTAACGCATAAATTAGGCCGCGCCAAGAATCGGCGTCGGCTTCAACGAATAGTTAGGCATTGTCTGCCGGGAATATGCACTCAAACTCCTGAAAGACGACAGGCATGTCAGGCCGAGGCTCATAGCCTGTTCCCTGGAGTTCGTGATGGTAATAGTCCCAATGAGCCTTGCGCCACCAATCAAGCGAGCCGTCTCCCTCACCTTCAATTCTTGCATGAACCTCCGTGACTTCGTTGAGCGGGAGGATCTGCACATTGGTTGTGCGAATAATACATACGGCCTTACCGCACCAATCCGTCACTATGTTCAGATCACCTATACGTGGCAAAGCTTCACCGCTGGCCTCAAAAAACCACAATGACGGTGATGTTGCGCGCTTTATGCCGGTCACGACTAGCTGAGCACACTCATTAGCATCCGTCTCGTTGTCGCAGAAATACCAGGCTGGCGGTGCATCAGTCGGGAACTGTGATGGCTGAGGCTGATGCGCAAGGTAGTAGTCCCACATAAGCTTTACTGACTGGTGCATAAGAGTGTCCTAGTGGCCTAATGTTTTTGTAAGGCGCGCTGCCTTTGCTTGTTAAATGCTGGCCGCTACAGAGAAATTTCAATATTGGCCAACTCCATTTGCTCTTTCGGGTCCCAGTTTGGCGGAATCAACTTTTTATTGCCCCACCATTTACAGTTATCTTCTTTGAACCACTTGCGGCGGATCTTAGCAAGATGCTCAGGTGTCGAGTGCAGATCAAACTCCAATCCTGACTCAGAACCACAGCACTCGCAGATTTCAAATGTGGCGCAATTGAAATTGTCCAAAACGGTTATGTCCGCAAAACCGCAGATTGGGCAGCCTTCTTTGTTCATACTCATAGCACCTAACACCCGCCACAAACTCGAGCAATTTGTTGCGAGTCGAGCCGCAAAGCGGCTTTTTGATGGTAGCGCTTTTCAACTCGAACACATACTAAGTAAACAAAGCTTCAAGCTGTGCTTTTTGTTCAGTACTAAGCTCATTTATCGATTTCAAAGCATCTTCAAGTGCTGCTTTCGCATCATCCACTAATTTAAAATGTAAGTAGGCTCTGATTAAGGCGATATGCGCGTTCAAAGATTCAGGATAGGTTTTTCGATTCCATTTAAGCAATGCCAGCGAATCATCTTGCCGGTTCAAGTATTGTAACCATTGGCCATATCCAGCAGCTCGATCTTCAGGAATAACCATTTGCGTATTCAATAGCTTCGAACGTCTCTCAAAGATCGTCTGCAAATCCGCCAAGGTTTGCGGGGATTCGGGAATGGCCCAACCAGCAAATAAATGCTTCAAACCATAATACTGCCCTTGCAACACTGTTGTGTTATGAGTTTCGTTGCTAAACGTCTGGCTCGCGACGGCCAGCTTTTCTGTTGGGTAACGTTGGGTCAATTCGACAAATTTCCCGAATGGTTCTGTCATTGTCGACTCTTCATTAGCAATGGAAACATAGAAACGCCCTTGTAGCTGATGGTTCTTCAAAGCAGCCTCAGATAACCCGAGCATTTGATTTTTATTCCAATATAAAGACGGGCTGATAGCGATTACACCATTGAACAAACCAGGTCGCTTTACCAGTGCGTGAATAGCAAACTGACCACCATGTGACGTCCCAGACAGCGCTTGATAATCCAGAGCCCGGTAGCGTTCTTTCACGAAAGG
>Ga0180008_1001888_pt1 | contig 12128 bp, 19 predicted proteins | sample MM_PW_MetaG_FD_121121 | JGI IMG/M metagenome (GOLD analysis project Ga0180008, IMG submission 121121) | Groundwater microbial communities from the Aspo Hard Rock Laboratory (HRL) deep subsurface site, Sweden - MM_PW_MetaG | ecosystem: Environmental > Aquatic > Deep subsurface > Groundwater... | reverse complement strand
AGTTCCTGAAATAGCAGAGGTATTCCAGTTAACAAATCCATTCCTTGTTTCTATGGTTCTACCGTCTGTTGATATGTAATTCCAGGACTCCTTTGCTTCATTATCTTTTATTTCGTAAGGTTCTTGGAGGGTGTTGATTCCGGCTCCAAAGAGGGGGAAGTTATCTTGTCTATAGGTTCTTTTTTCTGGCATTTTGACTCCTCTATAATAAGTTCCCTTAGCAAGTTGAGACGGACTATATTATGTTCGTGTTCCCGGGCTAAATTCTGCACTATCTCGGTGATTTTCGTGCTCTCTAATTCTATTTCTCTTTGCCGCTTTTCTAACCTCTTAATTCTCTCCTCGTGCATCTCCCCTCCCTATAGGTCGTTGTTTTCCACCAAAACCCCTTTTTGCCTGCTTCTTGACAGTCCTTCTTTTATCTGGTCTGAAGCGTCTTTATACAAAAGGGCAAGGTCTCCTATCTTTTCGTGGTCTGATGTTCTGGCCAGGATAGCGGCATATAACGACACCGCCCAATGATGTTCTTCAGGTATGTCGCACATTATCTCGGCTACAATAGTCCCGGTAGGAGTAGTTCCCCAGGTTGAAACGGTGCAGGTTCTCGTAGAACCAACGTAATCAGCAACTTCTTTTATTTGTCCTGCGCCTGTAGTGGCTGATATAACTTTTACCCGGGCGTCATTGTATTTGTCATCTTCGGTTGAAGTAACCCCGAAAGTCGGTGTCGCAGGTAAAACTAAAGTCGTACCAGTAGCTGTGCAAGTTCCGTAAAGCATATCCGGGAGTCGTCTGATATAAAAAATGTTAATCCCATTAGTTGCGGTGTCCATATTAGGTTGAAACCCGATTATCCTGTTGAATATATAGGCGTGATGAGTTACGGTGTCGTCGTCGTCGGTATTGTTTTCGTCGTCTACATAATCAAGTCTCTGGTCTATATTGATAGGGTGTATTACTTCATCCGGGTCGCAGTCAGTCTTTTCAAGATACCTGATTTCTACACTATTCCCCGGGGTAGAATACTCTTGAGTTCCAGAGGTAAACGAGATAGTTCCTTTAACTGCGAAATAGTCCTGGGCGGCATTCTTGAATATATTATAATGGTAGTCTTTGGACATATTGATAAACTTGGCCCAGACCGCCATAGTCAAATTCTCGTCTTTCTCTGAAGTTAAATCTGACTCGTCAAGTAAAGCAGAGTCCGCAAATACTTTCGCATCTTGAATAAGTTTAAGCATATCAGCCATAACTTACCCCTTTTTCTTAATAGGTTTCTGGACTTCTATTTTCTCAAATCTACCGTTGCAGTTGTTAATCAAGTGCTCGCAGAGACTCTTTTCGCTGATGTCTACAATGTCTCCGGATTTCTTAAATTCGTAAATCCTCCCTCGTGGAGTTTGCACTTTCTTTGGTGCCGGACTTCCAACGTATTTTATTTTCACTGATTACCTCTCTTTCAAAACTCTGCCGAGGCAGCAGGAAGATGAAGGGGATGAATATAAACCCACCACCCCGGCAGGTGATTTAATTAACGTCTTTCAACGCCTTCTTAACATCTTCCATCGTCTCGGCTGCTTTTAGTTCCCATATCATCTTGTTGACATTCTGGTCTCTCTGATTGATTGCTGTCTGAATCTGAACAAGTTGAGCCTGATGATTCTGCACTACTGCCCTGATGGTGATAAACTGCCCCAGGTTAGCGACAGTCAAAGTGATAATCAAACTTACCGCCATCACCCAGCAGAGCTTCTTCATTTTGCTTTCCATTTCTTTATCCCCTCCTTTTTCCCCCCTTCGTTTTTAGACATCTGTTTCCTTGATAGTCAGATTGAGGTAGGCAGTCCATTTCTTTCCTGCCGGGACTGTCGCATTAAGAATTTCTTCTCCATTAGGAAAGGTTTCAATTTTTAGACTTTTTCCCGCAGAAATGTCAACGGTCTGTCGCCCCTCTTTAAGATTCTTGGCTGGTTGGGTTACAATATCTAAATTCATCTTGCACCTCTTACGGGGAGTCGTTTAAAGGCACACTCCCCGGGAAGCCTATTTTGTTTTACCGATACAGTGCCAAGTAATATTGTGCCCCATTGTAGTACACTAAAATTCTTGCATCCTGCGTACCTGGCACGGCATCTGTCGTTACGCAAGTGCCCGCTGCGGAGTTGAATGTCTCGTCAAAGTAGAAGAGTTGACTGTAACCTGACGATGTGGTTTCAAATCCAGCCCAAGCATCAGGTCTACTCGCTCCAGTGGTATTGAATAACCCGTATTCCTCGCCACTTACCGTACCACTCATTTGGTTGTCAATCCACGCAGCAGCTACCCGAGAACCAGAGTCACAAACAGCCGTTCCCGAAGCAGCCACTTTCAACCAAGCACCATACATTCCGGCAGTGCTACTGCCACCAAGAGTTGCCAAATGAGCGCCAGTTGATTGCGCCCCCAAATGTGCGATAAATTGTCCTGCTTGGAGGGCTGCCGGGCCAGTACCGGTGTTATTCGCTTCAGCGAGAGCAGCAAGAGGAAATGCACCTTTAGAGGATGTAACTTCCGTGTAAGCGAAGATTCCCCGGTCATAACTGGCAGTTCCCGCAGAAGTACTGTAAATGCGAATCATCCCACTCTGGTCGTCATCCGCTCCATAATCAATCGGGCTGGCATAAGTTCCCGCCCTTATGAAGCAAGGGCCATTAGAACCGGTTGGGTCAATAGTCGCACTTGAAAAATCAAGCGCATTCCCCGTATAAGTTCCGGTAAAGGAAACACCAGTCGCCACAGTCCCAACCACCACTCCACCATTAGCTGTTAATGCTCCCGTAACTGTGAAAGCAAGGTTTGTCGTTAATCCAGTATCAGCAGTATGGGTCAGGGTAACATCTTGGTCTGCGCCAAAATAGATTATTGAGGCGTCAGCAAGATATAGGTCTGAAAATTCTAAGGCTGTCGTTCCCAGGGTTGCTCCATCTGCTGCGTCTGGGTCAAAAGAAGTGGCTGCTGAAACCGTGCTACTTCCAGTAATAGCACCGGTTACAGTCAAAGCAGGTGTAATGGTGATTAACGGAGTAGAAGTATTAAACACAATCATATCCGTAATACCACGCACTATGCTCAAAGCGTCAGCAACAGCGTCTTTCAAAGTGATGTCATATACCCCTGTCCCCGAAACTGACATATCGATGTCATCTCCGATGAAGAGTTGCTTGGTTATCGCCACTCCACCAGAAAAAACCACAGAAGCAGCGGTTAAACTTGATGCGTCTGTAACAAGTGAAAAGGTCATACCAGTCGGCAACGTCTTATCCAAACACATAATCCTATGGTCGTAAACGCTGAAATCCTCAAAGAGAACCGTCTGCTCGGTAAAAGTCACCAGGACATCGTAAGTTGAAGCATCGCCATACCAGTTAGCAGTTCCATTGCTCGTTGCGGCCAATAGAATAGGATTGGTCTTTGAACCTCCTATCTTTGAGCTGTAAACCGTAGCTGCACTCGTGGTGTTAATAGTGTAAACCGAAACAGAAGTGAAATCTGTTCTTGGGTCGCCATACTCATCCTGCACCTGAATCCAGAAATACTTGTAAGGTGTCCCTGCCTCAGCAGAAACAGCGCCCAGTACTAAGGCTAAGGTGAGGACGATTCCGAAAAGTTTAAATTTGTTCATTATTATCCTCCTCCCTTAGTCGGGTACTGTACAAGTGTCGATGGCAATGGTCCCGTAGTCAATGCTGTTCCAAACCGTCTTTGCCGCTTCGTAAATCAAACCGGTAGCCACGCCGAACTTATTCCCGTAGTCGAAGAACTTCTCAACCCAGAAAGGTCGTTTTGCGATAGCATACAGGCCGGCCTGTGCGCCTAAGAACAACGCTCTTGCCACGTTAGCCGCAGCGGTATTATCACCACTTGCGGTATCGTTAGCAAGTTCCGCACCAGAAGCAGCGGTATAAATCCCGGTGTATTCGTGAATAACTACTCCATCGATTACACTGTCCGCTCCGCTGAATATCGGGTTTCCATCACCGCGCTCTGCCGCATAGTAATATGCGTTCTGCCAGGTTGTGCTGGAGTGCAGAGACTTAATCTGCCAGGGATGAGCCAAAACTACATAGTAGGGTTTACCCTCCCACATAATCGGTCTAATCCTGGGTACAGCTTGCTTGGCAAGTCTGCGGGCAGTCTGGACTGCTCTTACGTCAAACAGGTTTCCCGTGTTCTCTGTAAGGTCATCCAGAGTAGCTACAGTCGTTGCATCGCCGGCATAGATATGGCGGTTACTAACATAAGTTGCACTGTAAGTCGGAGAATTTGATAACGCCTCGGTCATTTCATCTTCCATATGCTCTTTTAAGTTTATTTTCAAAAGAGCCTTCTGGAGCATTCTGGTATTGTAAGTAACCTTGTACTCATCAGCAAGACCAGTCTGCCGGACTGCATTCCTCCATTGGTCTACAGTTACCGTGAAATCGTAGGTGTCAATCGCTTCCTCGCTGCCTTCCAGAATGCCATCCCCGGTTACACCAGCGCCGCTTAACTTCATAGCTAATGGCATAGTAATCTGGTATCCCTTGTGTTCCTGACCGGGAGACAGTAAATTTTCCTTCATAACAATAATGTTATTGAAGGCATCTACCGTTGCCTTATCTGGAGTAGGCTCCATTTTTCCTATAAATCTTTTGTGAAATAGCTCGTCCTGAGCCTCTGTCCAAACTTGAGACGCGAATGCTTTTGCCCTTAAATTGGCAGTTGATATTGTGTCGCCCATTGGATTTTACCTCGCTTTTATGAACTACCCACCTCCCGCATAATCTTTGCTCTTTCGGCTTCGGGGAGTTTGGCCCATTGGTTGGGGTCTGATGCGATTGCCATCTTCTGTTCCATAGTCATCGGCCCTCCGAGCTTTCCACCCCCTCCACCTTTAGGCAGGCGGGCTCTTGGTTTTTGAATCTTTTCGACCACTTCTTTCGTTACTTCTTTCGTTACTTCTTTCGTTACTTCTGCTACACTCGGGGTTCCTTTGCCCTCTTTGTAGATGTACTCACCTGGGTTGCGCTCTCCATAAGCAACTCCCCATAAGGCAGGGTTCTTTTCAGCCTTTTCCTCAAAGTTAGCATAGGCTTCGTCAAAATCTTTGTGTTGACCAGCTGCAAAATCAATACTGACATCCAACTTGGTCTGAAGTTTAAGTGCTCTTTCCCTTTCTTGAAGTCTTTTGTCGGCAGCCCGGGCGTCGGCCACGGTAAAAGTATCTTCCGGGTCTCTTCCCTCAAATGGGTCTTTGGCCGTTGGCTGAACTACTTCTGGAGTTCGTGTTCTTGCTTTACTGCGCAGAGTGACAATCGTGTCTAATCTGCCTTGGCTCTCTTTGGAGAGTCTTTCGTTCTCCGCTTCTAACCGTTCTACCATTTCTTCTGGCGTTTCGGTTGGTTCCTCGACTGTTTCCGGTGGGATGACTTCCAAATCAGTCGGTTCTTTTACTTCTGCATCCTTTGGTTCTCTTACTTCTTCTGCCATTTTATGGCCTCCTTAAATTTTACGCCTCAGGGATTGGCGTTTCTCCTCCGGGTATTGCTGAGCCCGGGGTCTCAGATGGGCCTCCCGGCCCTTCCGCTTCTGCGGACTGTGTCAATGCCTTCACCCTCTTGACTATTTCATCCCGGTTTGGTAAATCCGGGTGCGCCTCCAGCAAAATATCTGGAGGTATAGGCAGTCCCGCCTTAGCCGCTTCGACTAAAGCAGAAAAATTGGCTTGCTTTACGGTAGGTGAGCTCGGTGCTACATCTACCTTGATTTCATAACGCCCTACGTTTACATCGTTCATAACCCTGTCTATATCTCTTCTCATTTTCCAGTTCTTAAGTTTGTTGATTATCCCTCCGCCTTCTACTTCTCTACCCATAATGTTCATAATCTCTTCCGAAGTATAAGTCCGGGCTTTCTGAATGAAGTCTACAATGGCTTCCCCGGTCAGTTTCCGGGTACGTCGCCAGTTGTCATGTAACTGCTCAATTACAAGCTGGCCTTGTCTTTGTCTTAATTGCAGGGTTATGCCTGGCTCATCCCGGCCGCCACCCTGTCCGAGCAGGTCTATATTGACTCCTGATATTTTCTTGATTGCTTCGCTATCCTCTTGTGCGGCTATGAGATGCCCCTGGGGAACTCCGGGAGGTGTTATTCTTTCCGGCTTTTCACCAGTATACTCACCCACAAATCCGGGCTTTGACCCAAACTTTTTGAAATTGTTTACGTCTTCAACAGACCCTTTCTTTATCAACCAACCGCTATTAGCTAAAGTGTTTATGATATGCAGGAACTGTGACTTACGCTTGTTTACGCCATCCTGCGGGTCTTTCAATGGAGAAATCATTCCGGTATTCCTGTCATCCTGCTTGTAGGCAAAATAAGGAATAATAGGATATCTGTTTACTTCTCCATATGGTTTACGATGGTCTGCCAGAAGGATATTGCCTACATATATAGCCAGATGTAATACCGGTTGAACATTTGAGATGACCTGCAAGTTTACACCGAAACTTTTCTGAACAGCGATAAACTCGTCAAGTGTCGCTTCGCTTTCCTTGTCCACTTCCTCGATGTCGTCTGTTTTTTCGTTGTATAAGAACTTCACCCGCTCATAGACCTTATACCAGCAGGTCTTTACTTTCAGGCGGTATTTCTCGGGTTCTTTCAATACCGAACCTACTGCTTCGGTTGAGCCGTAGTCATCTTTCGGGTTCATTCCCTTGATGAGTTGTAAATCAGTACTCACCATTCCGCCAATCATCTTTAACTGTTCTGCACTTTCCGGGTAATTAAGTTGTAATTGTTTCTGTAGATACCAACCTTCTTCAAAGATATACATAGCGTCTGACAGGTCATATTTCTCAAACCCGGGGTCTATCTTTATAACTAACGGGTTCTTCCTGCCTATCGTAATATCTCCGTTTACGATGTCTGTATCGTAATTTATATCTATGCCTAAAAACCCACGGCCGGTTAACAAACCATCTAAGAATGCGTCTGAATGTTCAAATTCGCCATCTGACTGGTTTTCTACATCTTTGATTAGGGTGGTTATAATCTCGGCTGATTCACCTGACCCGCCTACCCGGTTGTATGCCTTAAGCCCCATACGGTTCTGCCGTTGCATACCGCTTACTAAGTTGACAGTAGGCCAGATTTCATTATAGGTAAGATGAGGTCTTTTCTGTTTGTTTAATTCAGCAATGTCTTTCGGGTCCCAATGTTCGCTCCAGTAATACTTTTTGCAGCTTTCTGCTTCGGTATACCATTCCGAATCTTCGCTCCGGGCTGTTTCATACCAGTCATTCATTTCCTTTATTTTATCTTGTTCTTCTGCCATTTAGGCTCCTAAAATTGTTCTAACTTTCCCCAGAGAGGATCTCCACTTGAGCTTTTCTTCTTTTCCGGTATCTTTGCCCCTGACTTGCGCGCTGTGTCTAATGCGATGGCTACGGCTTGTTTTTGAGGCCTTCCCGAATGAATCAGTTCGGTTATATTTCTACTGATAGTCTTTTTGCTCTTTCCCTCTTTTAATGGCATATTATCTCCTCAATAAGACTCCAGCTTTCCGTATAATTCGTCTCCCTTATCGCTTTCCTTTACTGTAGCTTTGACATTCTCACCAGGACCCTCGCCCTGTTCCTTGGCTGTTCCCGGGACTACTATTCTCTCTACTTTTTCGTCTGGCATAATAACCTCCTATTTTAAACCATCTTATTTGCGTCAGCAGGGCAAGATGGCATAGAAACCTGTTAAACACCCCTTCACAGGGGTCTCACTATATGCAAATTTGTGCCCTTATTTTTTTATATGCTCTATCTAATCTTGAATAAACTCGGCGTCTACCTATACCCAATTTATTAGCTATCTCTTCAACGCTCAACCCTTCCCAATACCGCATAATAACTACCTCAAACTGCTTTTCAGTAAGATGTTTAAGGTGTTCTTCCTTCAAATTTACATCTAATCTTTTCTTTGACCCGCCTGACTGCCAGTTTCTAAAGGTTTCTTGTTCTAAAGTAATCGGCGGTAATTCACTAAATAATGCTATCCTACCCCTATTTCCTTTACTATCATACCAATTTCTCATAATTCCTCCAATAAAAAAAGGCTATCAATACATATAACTGTATCAATAGCCTATTTTTTGATTTGGCTAAGTATTTTAGATAAGTATTAAGTTTTAGTCTGGGTCAGTTAATCCTACTTTAGTATCCTCCCAATCGTCATCAAGATATATTCTTGACCTCACTTTGCCTTTCTTGACGTTAACAACGACACCGCCAGTGCCGTGCTTTAAGGCTTTTTTGATTTTGGCTATGATGGATTTTTCCCACTTCATATTTTTAACAACATAAAGAATTTGATATTCTCCCAGATTTTTTTCATTTTTCACCTCATAACCTTGGAGTATAACTTGGAGTATCAAAAGTTTGGGTGCCAGCAGTAGAAGTAATTCCAGGAGTAGTAACACACTCTGGGGGAGTAGTAACACACTCTGGGTCTGTAGGATAACCCTTTTTCTTCATATACTTATCTGGGTCTTTCAAGTATTCTCTTAGTTCCTTTTCCAACGTCTTGTAGGTTTCAAATACTAAGGTCTTGCAACCTGCCTTAGCAATAAAACCATTTTCTACTTTTGCAATCTTTACCGGATACATTATTTACCTCCTTTAGTTCTTTCCTGGCACTACTATTTTACCTCTGCGCTGGGCCCGGTTGGATGGCGGCTGCCCTTTCACTTCGTCAATTGCTCTGCGCATATCCCCTACACTTTCGCAGCCTTCAAGTTTCTTAATCAAATCCGCAATAGCATAGTTCTGGTTCTGTAGAGTGGCCTGCATATTTACTTTCTGCCTGAAGTCTCTCTTAGACTGCACCCGGTTGATAACCGCTAAGACTACGGTTGATACTGCACCTAACAAAGCTACAGCGCAGGCTAACATTAGTATTGATACGTTCATTTAATCACCCCCTCAATAATCTAAAAAGTCTTTCAATAAATACATTATCAGACCAGCACAAGTTAAGATTATCAGGATAGGTATTAGAAATTTCATTTCTTCTCTTCAAACTCAAAGATTTGTTTTTTACAATGCGGGCAAACTGTTCCGTGTAATATCTCTTTGATACAACACTCAAAGAATATCTTGGCAGACTCCTCAGCATTGCCTTCAAACCTTAGCGGGTTTTCAATGTAAAGTGTACCAAATGGTTTACCATTCCCATCATCACCAAAATCAAAATTATATTGCATTGTCGAATTTTGAGGCCAGAACTCAAAGTAATCATACTCAAGGGCATCATTTCTTATCCTCACGATTTTCTTCATTTCTTATCCTCTTTCTTTCCCATTCCCAGGAAATCGGACAGTTCGTCTGAATTAAAGAGACCAGTCATTTTTCCACAATCAAAGTATATCCCGTCTTTTAATGCGCAGTATTTACCACAATGATTTCATCTTTTTAATCTTTGCCCGCAAGACTCGCTTGGGGTTCTTTTCTTTATTAAGTGAGATATGTTTATACTTGTAGGGCGGGCCAAGTTCCCAATTCACCGGGCTATTCTCTTCATACTCATCTTCGGGCATCCATTGCATAACACCACTTCCGGGCACTATCTTATAGCATTCTAAACTAATGCCAATTCTCCGTCTTTGTTTCCCTTTCTTTTTATTACCTATTGCGATGACGTAAGCATTTCCCCAATCACAAACTTTATCCCACACTTCAAACTTCGGAAATGCTTTCTTAATCATATCCAAAGCCCACCTGTATTCTTTTCTTAAGTCTTTCATCAACACCCCTTCAACAACATCAGAATCAGTATTATAATAAAGGCTGGGGTTGCCACGGAGTTTGTTTTACTCATTATTTCTCTTCCGGCGGTTTCGGTAAAGGCATCCAATAAGTAATTGCTTTACACCAGCATTTTGGCAATAGCGACCAACCAAAAGATTTTCTATACCACGCTACAGTAATCAATGGCATATCAGGGTCTAAGCACGGAGCATAAACCAAAACTAATTCATCTTCTGGTAGTTTATCTTTAACTTTTATCCACATCACGCACTCATCCAGCTTCCAGTATCTTCTTCTTCTCTGTATCTGTAAGGGTCTTTCTTCTTTGATATTTCTTCTTGAGTCTTGCAGAACTTGAGAGCATAAAGACCTATTACATAAGCGTCTGCGTGGTCCGGGGAGTATCCCAACCTGTCTTTTACATCAGCTTTCGGTTCTATAATGATAAGACCATTTGATTTGACTACTTTGAATTTCACGCTTGTTATCTGCTTTTTAAGAGTCCCATAGTCAAAAGTCTTAAAGTTATTTAAGTCTATCTTGCGGTCAATAAACATATCCCCGGCGTCCATCCACATTTTAGCCCTTATATTATAGAGGCCTGTATTATCTTTAAGCCTTGTAGCGGTATTGACCGGCAATACAGAATGACCCAGCTCAAGCAGCCTGGAGGCTATTGACTGACCAAGCATATCTCCATCTATGGCTATCAGGGATGCCTTGTTCCTGCGCTTAAAGACTACAAGTTCCCCGGCTATCTTCATTGGGTCTCTGAAGCCTGGCGGGAATATCTTCTCTGCAATTATCCTGGTATTGGACAAAGCATAAGCTACACAGCGGTCTCCTCCCATAGAAGGGTCACAAGTTATCAGTCTCTTTTCCTGGGGCTCATGAATATGTAAGGTCTGGGCCAGTTCAAAGAGTTTAACCGGGACCACCCAGTTACCCACTCCTTCGGTTTCGTGGGAGTTTAAGACAAAGCGTTCATAGATATTGGGTCTGTATTTCTTATGGTATTTCAGGCTGTCAACAAAGTCTTTGGGTAGGTTCTCCTTATTGTCAAAGGTGGTGGCTTCCCATGCAGGAAAGTCCTTTTCTTTCTGCTTTCTGCCTGATAGTGGCCACAAGTCCCAAATCCAGTTATGTCCATTGGCATTTGCTATTACAAATCCAGTCCTGAATTTGACCTTATCTTCCCGGCGCAGGCGGCCATTAAGCATAAAAAAGACATCGCTTGTCTCAAACTCTTCTGCTTGTTCAATTAAGAACCAGCCCAGGTTAACGTTCTGTAAGTTAGCGCTTGTCAGTTCTTTAGCGTGTCTGAACATTATCACGGACTTATTAGCTAATCTATCTTCTTTGGCCTGGACGTTGACTCTCCTCCCGGTGTATTTCTCGTAGTCTTTCATAGTAGAGTCCCGGAGCGCGACAAACTCTTTCCTGACTATCATTCCTAAATTCCCAGGGTATTGCTCGGAAAGTAATATCCCTCTCATTATAGCCATCATACTCTTGCCTGTTCCCCAGGCAGAGACAAGGGCCGGATGCCGGGCGTGGGATGTTAGAAAACTATTTTGAAAGGATTTAAGGTTTATTGGGTCCATCTAAAATCTCTCTCTGATACGGAGTTCCGTTGGGGTGGGCTCGTATGCCCTGGGATGTTTAATAGGTTTATTACATTTCAAACATCTTCCCGGCCCAAAAGCACAACTTGCTGGTTTTTTACACTCGCACCATTCTTGTTTTGGTGCTATCAAACCACACTTTTTACACACATAATCTCCCGGCATTTCATTATAATAAACATCTCGCTTTTTGCATTTACACAAAATATCTTTATCACACTCAAGACAGAAAGGTCTGCCCTTTCTTAGCATTCCTGCGGGTGAGGGTTCTTCGCAGGTGCAGGGTTTTGGTTCTTCCTTAATTATTCGGATTCCATCTATTTCCTCATCCTTGAAAGGTCTATGTATACCAGCCTCAATCAATCTCCTTGCCAACTTTCGTATCTGTTTCAGACTTAAACCATCCCATATAGCTCCTGGTTCTTGGACAATTCTCTGTATGGCATTAACATATGATATATCTTTTCCTTCTTCTGACTTGTCAAGTTTCGGTTCAAAATGACAGTCTCCGCCCTTTACGCATAGCATTGGTGCCCATCTGCATTTAGTGCAATCACCTTCTGCCTCTTTCCACTTCTTGGGGTTCATTTTTTTGTTCATCTTTTCCTCCTTCCCTGAACTCCCCCTCAACAGTTCCAGTAGGAAACACCGGGCCATCATTCTTCAAGATGATTATAATAGGATT
>Ga0180008_1001887_pt1 | contig 12139 bp, 18 predicted proteins | sample MM_PW_MetaG_FD_121121 | JGI IMG/M metagenome (GOLD analysis project Ga0180008, IMG submission 121121) | Groundwater microbial communities from the Aspo Hard Rock Laboratory (HRL) deep subsurface site, Sweden - MM_PW_MetaG | ecosystem: Environmental > Aquatic > Deep subsurface > Groundwater... | reverse complement strand
GGGTCAAGTACCACACACGGCTTGCGCGGCCACCGTTCCAGCACGCCATCGGGCCAGGTCTCGCCGTTGACGCGGCCTGTTGCGCCGAGGCCGTTGCAGGTGGGGCAGGGGGCGGCGGTCGGCTGGGGTTTTGCGAAATCCCTACCATCGTGATCCGTGTTGAGGCTGTGAGGAGATCGCCCTGGGAGCACTTGTGCTTTGTACGGCTCGCTTCCGCGCGGGTAGACGTGCTCTTTGCCCGTGCCCGCGCAGTCGGGGCAGAGGCAGGCGGGGCAGGGGGTGGAGGTCTCAATGCCGAGAAAGCCCGCGCCATATTCCGCGCCGGCCTCGCGGGCCGTTTGCCGCAGCAGGGCAAGGCGACCGGCGGTCATTTTCTCGTCGTAGGCAGTTGCGGTTGCGCCCGCCCTGGTATCCATATCCTTCCCCGTCCCATTACACTTGGGGCAGGGAACGTCAGCGGGCAGGGGGTCACCGTGACAGCGGCAGGTGGGGGTCCAGGCGAGGGTATTGACCTGCACGGTGCCCCTCGGCGCGCCGTCCCAACCACTCGATTCATCAAGGCCGTCAGGACTTTTGAACAGCGCGGGGCTGTTTGCCACGTCTGGCTGAGGGATAAACACGCGGCTTGTGACCCGCTTCCAGGGCGCGGCGCAGGTAGCGCAGCAGCCGGCCTCAGAGGTGGCGGCGAGGATAGCGCGGGCGGCCAGGGCCTGCGGGAAGGATGCGAAGTGAGAGATGGCGCGGCCGTCGGGGAGCTGGTAACCTCCAGATGGTGAGTTCTCGACGGGGATGCGCCAGGCGTTGCGGGCGTTGCGGCCGTTTTCATAATATTTGGCGCTGTATTCCTCTTTTGACATTTTGGAAGTTAAGCCACTAGTAGCACCATGCTCGCCGCATGTCTCTGATTGCGCGTCCGCTGTCGCCGTGCCTGGAAATTTTCCCCACCTACCAGTCGTTAAAGAGTTCGGAACCTTGACCGCCTCTCGATCATAATAATATTGGCTTGACTTGCTGAACAGGGACAGCATCTCGTAGGCCGACGTGGGACGGTCGGTGACTGATTCTGGCATAGCGGCCCCGCTCATCACCAGGCGGTCAACGGCGCGCTCGGCTTTGACAATCGCGCGTTCCAACCCCTTGTCCAATCCCCACAAACTACCCTCGGCCTGGGCGCGGACGAGGGCCAGCGCCTCACGAATCTGCTCCTGCGCCTCGCGCTCGGCGTCAGTCCAATCAATCCCTTTTACCCAGACGATTGCGGAACGGAGATACCAGCCGTCAGCCTGAAGCGCAAAAGCGAGACGGTGGGGCAGGCCCATCAGGTCTTTGGGTTTGAACCCGGGGCTTGGCGGATTGCGCTCTGGGTTCAAGTTGTGATCTCCCGTCAATCCTGGATTGGATGGCCTGGGCGACAAGGAGGAACTGGCATACGCATCCCCGCAGTTGATCCAGAGGGTGCCGTCGTCGCGGAGGACGCGGCGCCACTCGCGGGCGCAAGCGACGAGGTTAGCGAGCCATTCCTGCAAAGTCTCCTCGCGGCCTATTTCGCGGTCGTCGTCAATGTAGCGGCGTAATCCCCACTAATCAGTACGGGACCGAAGTGACGATACAATGCACGGTGTCGCTGGGGATACCTAACACCCTGGCGTCACCACATAGTACCTGCCACCCCAGTCCCGCTTGGGGCATCCTCCTAGATGAATTCATTATGTGTATTCCCCTTGCTTGGTGTTCCTTTTGAATGAGGGCGCGGCAACCGCGCCCCTACGGGCGGCGTCTGCGGGTGGGCAGGTCAGGGACCAGGCCCTCGTTGTTGCTGGTGAGACGGTAGGAGCGGCGCCTGCGGTTGATACGCACGACGGCCAGGGGCGGGGTGCCGTCGCCGGCCTGGGGGGTGAGGGTCAGGTGCTCGATGTCTACGGCATATTGGGCCAGGTGAGTGTTGACGGAAAAGAACAGGCCGACCTGGCGGCAAATGTGGGCGTTCCCCGGTTCCATCTCATCGAGGGGAACGGTTGTGCCCAGGTGGACGTAGAATTTGAGTTGTTTTTGGGTTAGGGTGATGGTGTCTGGCATTAGTTTCTCCTGTTTGAATAGAACGGCATAGCGGTGTGGCGCAATCACCTCGCGCCCTGGTAGGCCACTTCCATCATCGCCGCCGCCGCCTGTTTGACTCTCTCTCCGCGCCGGTCGTAGCGCGCTGTGGTCTTTGGGTCGGCGTGCCCCGCGATTTGCTGGGCGGTGCTCAGGTCGGTTGCATCGATCAGGTTGGAGATTGCCGTCCTGCGCAGGTCGTGGGGGGAAACGTTCACAACCCCGGCCTGACCGGCCCGCTTGTCCAGGACGCTATAGGCGGCCTGTGTCGACATTTGCTGTACTCGCATCTGGCCGCTTTGGTGAACTGGCACAAACAGCGGCCCGCCGGCTTGCCCCCGGATCGCCAGCCAGTCGTCCATCGCCTGTTTGGCTCCGCTGCCGATATAGACGGTGCGGTCCTTGCGGCCCTTGCCCTGGCGGATCTTGACCGCGCCGTTCTCGGCGTTATAGTCCTCGACTGCCAGCCCAACTATCTCGGCCCGGCGCGGGCCGGCTACGACCCACAGGGCGATCATCGCCGCGTCGCGCGTACCTGCGGGCGTGGGATCGTCGGCGCAGGCTTCCAGGAGCGCGCCTACCTCGCGGACTGACAACATTCTGCCGGCCGCCTCGGTTGTCACTTTGACGCTCTCTATATCTGTGGCCCGGCGGTAGACGTCGCCGCTGATTTGGTTCAGCCTGTAGGCGGCTTTCAGTGTCCCCCGGATCGCGCTCAGGTGCTTGTTGACGGTGGAGGCGGCATAGTCCTCTAGCAGTTCAGAGCGCACCAGGGCCACGTGTTGGAAGCGCAGTTGTGACCAGTCGAGCGATAGGGCGTCGCACTGCCCGCCGGTGAGCAAGTCGGCTACGTTGTCGAGCGCGCCGCGCATCGTTCTACGGCTCCCCTGCGACAATCCAGCCAGGTACACCGCCGCCGGGTTGCGTTCCAGCGGTAGGGGCTGCGGGCGCGCCAGGGTGCGTTCTTGGTTTGGGTCTATGATTTCTATGGCGGTTGTGTTAGTCATTGCTCCACCTCTGTTTTGCTAGTGGTTCACGTCATCAATTCTACAAGAAACACATCCCCGAACACTCCTCAGACTCCCATAGCGTCATTTGCCCGTGCTCCTCTTGACTACGAAAATCACACTCATCGAGCGGCTTTCGCTCTGAGGTGAGATAACACAGATACCCTTCCCGCCGGTGCTTAATTGCTCGGTCAACTTCCAGCGCCTTTTCCCAATCACCATTGTCGGCAATCTGAATATCGCGCCAGTCCTGCCTACTGTGATATGGACAGAACACACATGCGCTTCTGACGGGTATCTCTAGGTCATTCTCAGCCAACCATTTGATAACCATCCCGCGCGTCCAGGGGCGGCCAAGTTCCTCAATGAATGGATAGGCGTTTATGATATACTTGACATCGCTCCTCTTCATCCGTGTGACCTCATCAAGCGTAATACCAAGCCATTGCTCAACAGGCTGCCCATTGCGATTCTTCTGTAACCAACGCCTGATGGGCCGGATTTTCCAATGACCCGTACACTGGCGAGGGATCATCCCGCCTGGTGCATCTGCAAATTGCAGATAGACAGGAATCATCATTTGTGGCAAGCTGGTAGGCAGCGGCTTTACTCCGAAGGGTTCTCTATAACGTTCATCAGGATGCACCGTCACCACCCGCACCTCCCGCTCCTCAAGCCAGGGCGTCCACTTGGCTGCGAAAGCGTAGGTCTCTGCCCGTTCGTGTCCGGTGTCGGCGTGTATCGCTGCATCAACAGGCGGCAGGACACCCAGCGCCGACATTGCCGCCAGCCCAAACGACTGAACACCCCAGCCGAGAGAAATTACAATCATTGCTCTGTTTCTCCAAGTTCCAATTTCCCTTGTTTCACGATCAGGCTGAGTTTGGACATTTTTTGGATTATCCACGCCCACACAATTCCACCAAAGACCTTGGACACCCACTGCCCCAATGTTACCCATGGCATAATGCCACCGAAGGCAATCCAGGGAAACAACAGCGAATCAGCCGCCGCACTGAATACATTTGACACGTTGATGTTTCCAGTCTTGTGATACACAACAGCATCAACTATTGCCGCCACTGCAAAGGCGACCGTTGAAGCGACCGCTATTTGCCCTGCGTTGCGATTCAGCAACACGGTTAGGGCCGCCCCAGTGACAATCAGGGCCGCCATCTTCCAGACCAACCCTCGATTGCGCCAACCATCGTGGAGTTTGTCCCTGGCAGTCAGGTCAAAACCGATGAAAAGAAAGGCGTTGGCGATTGATGCACTTGGCCCGAACCAAGCGACCGATAGATTAGCCATCACAATCGCCAACAAATACATTGTCACGTAAATCATAGCAATCTCCTGGTTTTTTTCATCACCCTGATAGTTTTCACGACTTGGGAAATTTGCCGGACAAATGATGGGTCTTTAATCAATGTAGTACCATCCCAACTATCCGCCCGCCAGAACTTGTATAGGCGCGCCATAGAGTTAACCCGTCCAATATGTAACCACTTTTTGCGCCGGATACATTCAGCCATCAACGCGCCCGCCTCACGCCCTAGCTTATGAGCATCTGTCCCCCCGATAAAAAGCGCATCCACTCGTTTCCAGGGCACATCGGAGGGTTTTAATCCATCTTGAGTTGCTAGGGCTACAGGCCAATTGCGCCGATGTAGCATTGGTTCAAATATGTCAAAGCTTGCAAGCGTAGCCCGAGCATCCCCCACTATATCTGGCGCAACCACGAACAAACATGTTGACTGAAATTGCTCCCTTGCCAAGAGTCCTCGTGCCCACCGCCAAAAAAGGAATCCTGTATTGAAAGCATCGTTGTCGTATGCCCAACACCATCCAGCCCTGAGTGTCCATCGGTTTGGTTTGGAGCGCGGCCCCTCGATCATTCCCAACATATCTTGCTCTTTAGTGATTTGATGAGTGGATGTAGGGGATAAATACCATCCACCCGCTGGCATAAATTGGCGATGGGCCGCAACTTTTGACTCATCCGGGATCGCCTTCGCAAGTTCGCGGGCGTCGCCGGTGACGATAGTGTCCAGATCATACGGGCCGAGCTTGTCCATTGTCTCCTCTATCCTGACTTACTAGAATCATCATTCTAACAATCGGTATTCTCATAATGTATATGAGGTTTACGTCAGTTAATTACTTGTGCATCGCCCGAATCGCCGCCGGGCGCGACCAGGTGCGCGCGAGATCTCGCCACTCCTTGGAGTATTGTATCTCTTGATCTGGCGCACGGTACAGTTGCGCGAATGGCAGGCAACCGGCTTCCCACACTGCCTCCAACCGCGCTTGGCCCTGATCAATTGTCTCGTCGTAGCCAATCATCACATAGCAGCGCAATTTGTTACTGTTTCGGCCCAGGAAAGCAAGTTTGTCCACAGCACGCCTCAATGCGGGCAATGCCGCTTTGGTATCTGCCGCGAGAAATACCTCATTGATCCTCAACTCCCTTAGTTGTTCCAAAACCCAGTCATCAACTCGTGCGGCCTCCAAGCCACCCTTGAACGTCGCCCCCTTTCGCTGCGCCTTGAGCATCGCATAGACACGTTCCTGGTGGCTATGGGGTGTAGCCAGCAGGTTGTTGTCCTGGACGATCCAGCCGGGTTTGATGTCAAGAAGTCTCAACCTCCCCTCACGTTTGGGAACAAAACACCAAGGGCACCGGTTGGGGCATCCCCGGCTGGTGAATGTCACGCCAGGCTTGACGTACATTCCGGGGGCAAATCCGTTACCGGGGTCGCCAAACGCCGGGCCGCCTAGTCTTACTGTGGAATAATACTGGCTCCACGCTTCCACTAGGCGCTTCCCTTCCGCAATGTCCCAAGTGAAAGTGACGGAGACGTGTACCTCGTCCGCGCCGGGTCTCCATAGTTGAGGATCCCCCACGAAGGCCATTGAATCATCGGGGGTCATTGATGTTTTGCGCGGAAAGACTCGAATGATTTTCTGTGGGGTATTCATAGCAATATCAGTCAACATCCTCAAACTCACCTTCCACAAAATCACTACTGCCGGGCGGCAGAAGGTTGGACATTGTAGTGCTTTCACTCCATAACTGGGTGATAGTCTTGCTGGTTTGTTCGTCGAGCATCCAGGGCATCAGGGGAGCGTATCCCGGCGGATGGCAAACAAACTATTGATCCACGGGTTAGGGTCCGGGCCGGGCAGGCCGAAACGGTTCTCGCGGATTGATTCGATAGTCACGAGGCTATAAATATGGGCGTTACGCCACACCGTGCCCGGCAGGTCGGCCATAGTCCAGGGCAGGGGCGGATACTCGTCCCTGGGCATCTCTTGCCTTTGCCTAATATTTTTTTGTATGACGGCCTTAATCTCCCTGGCATCGGATGGCGAGCAGTTTGCCGGGTAGCGGCCGTAGATGCGTAAATCGAGAACGGTTGTCATGCCACCAACTCCAAGCCAAGCTGGATGACCAAGTCCTGGCCCCCCACCCCACCCCACCGATCCTGGGCGGCGCGGTTCATTGCGCTGGCGGTCTCGAGGATGTCGAGGGCGCGGGGGCGGAGGTTGGAATCGCGGAAGGCGTGCCACTCCTTCTCGTCGGCGGCTAGAAAGTAGCCGTAGGGCCGGGAAACGCTAGAGATAATGAGGTGGCCGGAGCGGCGCAAGGTTTTGATGGCCTCGCGGACGGGACGGTCGGCATAGCGGCCGGCCAGGCCGAGGTGGGCGGCGATGTCACGGGCTTTGATGGCGCGGGCGGAGCCGACGCGGTCCTTGAGAATGGCGAGAATAGCATCCTGTAGACCGGCGGCCTGGGTTTGTGTGGTTTTATGATCGTAAGCTGGCATAATCGGCTCCTCCTTTTGCCCTACCTGGTCTGCGGCATGATGACGTGGGCGTAGAAATCGTCGCCGGGTAGGCGGAACAGGATGGGGGAGGTGGGGGTGGTCAGGCAGATCTCTACCCGGTCGGTGTCGTTGCCGATGGCCTGGAGCAGGTCCAGGACGTAGCGGCCGTTGAGAAGGAGGTTGGCGACAGGCTCGCCGGCCGTCTCGACGGTGACGCCGATAGGGGTAGTCATATCCCCGGTCTCGGCATCGGCTCCCGTGATGGTCAGGCTATCCTCCCCAACGATCCAGGTGGTGAGGCGCGCGGCGTCACCGCCGGAGAATACGAGCGCACCCTGGAGCGCGCGGCGCAGGGCGGTGGGCGAGACGGTGATAGTGGCGGTATGCCCACTGGGGATGATGGCGCTGTAGTCTGGAAAGTTGCCGGGGATTAGTTGGGTGACGAGTTGGGTATCTGAGAACAGGAAGGCGGCCTGGGTACCGGCCCCGTTGACGACCAGGAGCACCGGCTCGGTCTCGTTTGCCAGTAGGCGCGAGACTTCCCGGAGCGCGGGGGCGGGGATGATCAGGCTGGGGAAATCGGCCGCCGGGCAAAGGGTGGTCTGGACACTGAGGCGGGTGCCATCTACGGCGGCAAAGGTCAGACCGCTCTCTTGGGCGTGGAGATAGACGCCGGTCAGAATAGGCCGGCTATCGTCGGTGGCGGCGGCAAATACGGTGCGGTCGAGGGCGCGCTCCAGGCCGGCGGGGGCGAGGGTGAGCGTGGGGAGGCCGGCCCGGAACTTGAGATCGGCGTAGTCGGGGATGAAGGGAAATTCCTGGGCGGGAATACCTTTGATGTTGGCTTTGGTGCGACCGGAGACCAGGCGCAGGGTAGCGACCTCGTCGGGTATGCCGAGCGTGACGTCGCCGGTGAGGAGGGCGACCAGGTTGGTCAGAGCGAGGGCGGGCACGGTGATCTCGCCCCGGTCTATGACGCCGGCCTGAATCCGGGTGCGGATACCGATCTCGAGGTTGGAGGCGCTGACGGCGAGAGCGCCGTTGCCGAGGGTGGACAAGAGGACGTTGCCCAGAACGGGCAAGACGGCGGGGGAGTGGTTGACGGCGGGGCCGACGATCTTGAGCGCGGCGGAAAGGTCTTGGGGTGCGCAGGTGATGTTCACTGGGATACCTCCATATCTATTACTAGGGACGCTTGCCAGACGCCGATGGCGTCGGCCTCGTCCGGGCCGATGCTGGATTTACCGACCAGCCGGGCGGCGTCCCAGACGGCGTTTTTGTGGTAACCGGTCGCTTTGACTTTCATAGCGTGAACCCAGCGAACAGGAACGCCAGAGGTGAGACAGACGCCCTCGACGTTGCCACCGACGCGGGCCAGGAGGCGGTCGGTGCGCGGGTTGAGGTGGTTGCCGGTGGGCTCCTCGATGGCGACCAGGTCAGGAGCGTGGGCCTGGAGCATATCCTGGACCCAAAAAGCGATGGCGGTGACGCGCTCGTCGGTCTCGCCCCGGGGGCGGTAGTCACCGCTGTTCAGGTAGCGGCGGCCCTGGGCCAGGCACCAGCCGACGTTGGTGGAGGAGGCGTCGAGGTTGAGAGTGACGGGATCAGCGGGAGGCATGACGTTCCCTCCAGTACACACCGATGTCGGCGCGTTTGCCCACCGGGGTTATACGCCTCATTAGCTGTGTTTCGAGGCAGCCGACGCAGAGACCATCTACGGCGGCTTCGGCTACCTGGCAGATGCGGCAATGTTCGTGGGTTTCGGCGATAGGCTCGGCGGCATCCTTCTTGGCCTTGAATATCTTGTAGGCCTGGTGGCAGTCTCTTTGGACTTGAAGGTACTCTCTGGTTTGTTGGTTAGTTTCCATCTTGTACTCCGATCCAAAAGTGATGGCGCAGGACTGACGGCATTGACGTGATCTGCACCGGGCCTACTTGCAGCGTTTTGCCGTTCCCTTCCAGTGCTGCGGGGTGAACGAAGCAAACGTCAGGGACCAGGCCGTATTTCTGGCAGTGGCGAGCGGCGGCGCGGGCGACCTTTTGGGCCAGGGCGGTGCTTGGGTCGTCGTCGTACCAAAGAAGTCCAGTGTGCATTGGTTTATTATCCTGGGATTGGTTCTGGGCCGCGCTCATATTTGTCACACACGTCCTGCCCAACTGTGCAATTTGAATCAACGTGGCAACCCGCCACCGGAACGTTTGCGCCGAATGTCTTCGCGTAATAGGCTATATAGTGATGTATGCAGTTTTCCAAGCAGTCCGGTTTAGACATTCTACAGGCGCGCGGTCTCATCCCCGCAGCCAGCATAGCCTCACGAATAGCCAGGACGGTAGCAGATTGTTCAAGCATCCACTCGTAGAGTTCCTCCGGAGGCACGCCGTTGACCCAATCGGGGAGCCAGCTCGGAGCATCATCGTAATGATACATCCAGATCAACCAGTCGGGGGCATCGGGGTCTTCACTTTTGGCGTACTCTACCCCTGCCGCCTCACACATCTTTGAAATTGTTTTTCTGTGCATATTTCTCATTAGCCTTTCGGCTGATAGTTAGTCTTCCAGGACGCGGCGGGTCCAATATCTTCCCGGTGCCTGAGGCCGGTGCCCCCGGCGCGCCCTGGAGAGGAGCGGATGGGTTGGTCATTACTCATAATTTCTCGGATCATAAGGACACGTTAAATCGTCTTTTTCTACAATGTGAATTTGGCCCGTGTAGTCAGAGCGAACGTTCACCGTGTCATCGTTATTCACTGACAACACTATCGCGATACCTTCATAGCCTGATGATTCGACAAAGTAAGGTTTACCAACTATGCCGGTATTTTTCAGGGGCGCTTCAACCAGCGCGTGTATTTCCTCAACAGCGGCCTGGGGCGAGATCAGCCCGGCCGCGAGGCGGTAAACGATGGCGGCGACTGGTTCGTGGGCAGCCTGGGGGCCTGCCTCCTGGGCGAGCGTGTCCAGTGTCTGGCGGATGAGGGCGACACACTCACCCGTGATGACCGTGCCGTCAGGGCCGCGAGGGAAAATGAGGGGCGCGACGGCGGCCCCCAAGATGGCGACGCGGGCGGGGTGGCCGGCCTCCCGGCAATCGGGGTGGAGATCCAGGTAGGCGATGTGATCGCCCCAGGCATCGAGGTGGCCGTTACCCGTGGCGTGTTCGGAGTAGGGGATGAGGCGGTAAGCAGGCTCGCCGCAGACGGGACAATAGTAGAGGGGTCCGGTTTGGGGGGTGTGGTCTATTTGCTGTTCTTCCATTTTGGTGTTGCCTCCTACTATATAGGGGGATGAGAGGACGGATTTGTGTAATCCGGCTGGGTCACTTGTCCTTGAACCTGCTGGCATAATTGCCAGTTTCCCAGAAAGCCGTCGCCTCCTCGGCGGTATCAAAGCGGCATTGCCCCAAGAACTCATCATCACGGCTTGACGGGATCGGCTGCGATACCCAGTCCCCGTCTATGTCCAGGCAGAACCCACACTCCATAATGGCCCATTTATCTGGGCCTTTGCGTTGGGGCATACGGCGCAACACCACGTCTGTAGAAGTGTGCGGACCGCCTCCCTCTAACTGGTATTCGTTGATCTCAAAAATGGTCAGGTTGTCCATAATACTCCTTCATCTCATGCATGCATGAGATTCAAATATCTGCTGGCTTCCGGTCTCCAGCACCGGCGAGCCGGGCAGCGAATGGGGAAGCGGTGCGCAGGTCGCCCTTCTCGGCACGGACCGGCTCCGGCGCGCTCCAATCTAGCAGGACGGGGCCTCTGCCCAAAATCTCACGGGCGGGGCGGCGCAGGGTGGCCTGCAGATCGATGATCCGCTTGTTGGACGATCCCCGGTACTTCATGTCGGGGGAACTGAGGGCCTGAATGTAGGGGCCGTCCACCAGAACATCGGTGATGGCGAGGGCGGCGAGGATTTCGTGCCGGCCGGTCTTGACCAGGTCCTCGAAAACGTGGCCGGTGTAGACGATGATGTGGCGGTGGAGGTCCAGGCTGCGAATAGCGTAGAGGAGATCGTAGAGGTTGGCCTGGTCGAACGGCTCGCCGCCGGTGATGGTGATGGGCAGGTCGGTATCGACTAGCAACCGGGCCAGGCCCTGAGCGGTGGCAAGGTAGCCGACGCCGTCGGTGGGCCAGAGGTGGGAGTTCTCGCAGCCGGGACATTGCAGGGCGCAACCTTGCATGAATAGGGCGGCGCGGCTGCCGGGGCCGTCGGCGTAGGTGGGGCTGATGATTGAATGGAATCTAAGCATTGGTTTCCTCCTGAGTAAGGGGGCGCAGATACCGCGTCCCTACAATAACCCTTTCAATCTGCGCAAGCGGGACAGGTGACGCAGGCGGCGCATGGCGATGGCTTCGATCTGGCGTATGCGCTCGCGGGTCAGTCCAAAGACCTGCCCGATATGGCCCAGCGTTTGGCGTTCGTACCCGTTAAGGCCGTAGTGGCGCTGAATAACCTCAGCCTCGCGGGGTGGGAGCTCGTTTACAATGGCCCCGACCCGGGCGGCGACCTGGGCGGCGGTGATCTGGTCGGCGGTAGGCAGGACGGGGTCGGGGAGAAAATCGCCCAGGACGCTGGTATCGTCGCCGACGGGGGCATCTATGCTGCGCGGTGCACCGGCGACCGCCAGGATTTCCATAACGCCATAGACGGGAGTTTCGCCGGCATCGGCGACGGCATCAATGAAGGCGCTATTGCCCGGCCAGTGGCCCATCGCTTGGGCCAGATCGTTGCCGATGCGCCGGATACGGTTGACTCTCTCGTGTTGGTGGACGGGCAGGCGGATGGTACGGGATTGGTCGGCGATGGCGCGGGTGATCGCCTGGCGGATCCACCAAGTGGCGTAGGTGGAAAAGGCGATGTCCCGGCCGGGGTCGAATTTGGCGATGGCCGTCATCAGGCCGATGGCGCCCTCCTGAAAAAGGTCGTCGTTGGGGACGCCCCGGCCCTGGCTTCGCAGGACGACCATCTGGACCAGGCGGGAGTTGTGGAGGACGAGGCGCTCACTGGCCTCGCTGCCGGCTGCGACGATTGGTTCTAGCTCGGCGCGGCGGGTGGGGTTGTGGCCGTTGGCGGATAGCTCTACCCGGGCGGTGAGGCCGGCCTGGGCCTGCCGGACGAGGGCAAGCTGCTCGTCGGCGGGGAGAGGGGGATGGCTGTCTAGGATGGCGCGGGTGAGGTTAGTGTCCACCGTGCTCCTCCAGCTTGG
>Ga0180008_1001883_pt1 | contig 12149 bp, 6 predicted proteins | sample MM_PW_MetaG_FD_121121 | JGI IMG/M metagenome (GOLD analysis project Ga0180008, IMG submission 121121) | Groundwater microbial communities from the Aspo Hard Rock Laboratory (HRL) deep subsurface site, Sweden - MM_PW_MetaG | ecosystem: Environmental > Aquatic > Deep subsurface > Groundwater... | reverse complement strand
TTTTTTATGCCTGAAGAAAACAACAACAGGGAAGGAACATGGGCTCAGCTACCGCACTCAACGAGCTGATAAGGCGTATCGGACTCAACCGTCAGGAGATTCAGCAACGCTGCAACCTGCTGAACTGGCAGAGCAGTGACGCCGCTTGCCTGAATGCCGCTGCCGATAACATGAACACCGCCCAACAGACGTTTACCGATCGGCTTTATCAACATCTGGAGGGTTTTCCTGGGGCGGCCGGGGTAATCAGCGACCCGGTCACCCAGCAGCGCCTCAAACACAGCCAGCAGGCCTATTACCAACGGCTGTGGCGCGGCCCATACAACGCCGATTACGTAGACAGCCGTCTGCGTATTGGCCTGATCCATCAGATGGCCGGGATCGAACTCAAATGGTACTTGGCCGGTTACCGGCTGTACCTCGATGAAATACTTGCCCAACTGTTTGATGCGCACCCCAATCAAGCGCTATTCGCCAGCCTGCTCAAGGCCGTGTTCTTCGACATGACCCTGGCCATCGACACTTACAGCGCCGCGCAGCGCAAGGCCCTGGAAGACAGCGAAGCGCGCTTTGCCCGGGCCTTACGCGGGGCCAACGACGGCATCTGGGACTGGCACCTGGGGCACGACCGCCTGTATGTCTCAACCCGCTGGGCGGCCATGCTCGGCCTGGATCACGACAGCCTGGGCGAAAGCAGCGCCAGCTGGTTTAACCGCGTTCATCCGGAAGACTTGCCCGGTCTACGCCAAGCCATCGAAGCCCATTGCAATGGCAGAAACGCGCAACTGAATCACGAGTACCGTATGCGCAGTAGCACGGGCGACTACCTCTGGGTACAGGCCCGTGGTGTGGTCGAGACAGACGCCAGCGGCCAGCAACGCATGGCCGGCTCACAAAGCGATATCAGCGCACGCAAGGCCATCGAAGAACAGCTACAACATGCCGCCCGCCATGATCCATTAACTGGATTAGGCAATCGCCTACGCCTCGATGAACTGCTGCCGCAAGCCTTGCAGCAGCTGAGCCACAGCGGCGCTCGGGAAGCCGCCCTGCTGTTTATTGACCTGGATCGCTTCAAGCTGATCAACGACAGCCTTGGCCATCACTGTGGTGATCAGGTGCTGATCGAGATCAGCCGCCGTCTCGCCCATTGCCTGCGCCCTGGCGATCACCTGTGCCGGTTTGGCGGTGACGAGTTTGTCGTTCTGCTCACCGATTTAGCCTGTGCCGAGGATGCCGAGCAGGTCGCTCAACGTATGCTCGACAGCCTAAGCCTGCCGTTGCACCTGGCCGGGCAAACCCTGGTGGTCAGCGCCAGTATCGGCATCACCGCCTTGCAGCCCAGTGACGCCTCGCAGGATGCCTTGCAGGCCGCCGACCTCGCTTTATATCAGGCCAAGCAGGCCGGCAAGGCGCAATTCGCCCGCTTCAGTGAGGCGCTACAGGTCAGTGCGCACTATCAGTTGGAGCTGGAAAGTGCACTGGGCCAGGCGCTGGAGCGCGACGAGTTTGTGCTGCACTACCAACCCATCCTGCGCATCGAAGCACAGGGCACGCGCTTCGTCGGCGTCGAGGCCTTGCTGCGTTGGCAGCGCGGCAGCACCCTGGTCCCACCGCTGGAGTTCATTACCTCACTGGAAGACTCCGGGCAGATTATCCGCGTCGGTGACTGGGTGCTCAGCCAGGCCTGCCGTCAGGTGCGCGCCTGGCAACTGGCCGGGCAGCCGCATCTGCATTGCGCGGTGAACCTCTCCAGCCGCCAGCTGCTGCAGGAAAACTTTGTCGAGCGGCTCAGTGAAATCCTCCGCGACAGCGGCTTGGCCGCCAGCGACCTGATCCTGGAAATCACCGAAAGCCAGTTGCTGGAAGACAGCACTGCCACCCTGATTACCCTGCGCGCCCTCGCCACTCTCGGTGTACGGCTGGCGCTGGATGACTTCGGCACCGGTTATTCCTCCCTCGGTTACCTCAAGCGCTTTCCGCTGCACATTCTTAAAGTCGATAGAAGCTTTATCAGCGGTGCCTCACAGAATGCCGAATTAACGGCGATCAGCCGGGCGATTATCGGCCTTGGCCAGAGCCTGGGTTTAGAGGTGGTGGCCGAAGGAGTTGAACGCGCGGAACACCTGGATTTTCTGCGCGCCCAAGGCTGCCACATGGCCCAGGGCTACTGGTTCAGCCGCCCCTTATCAGCTGCAGAGCTACACCAGCAGTTCATCACCCCCCCTGATGAACCGCGCCCCACATGCACCTCCCGCGCATCACTTGAAGAGCCGACAGAACAATGAAAATAAATCTGCCCGTCAGCCAGCGTGAAATCGATGTCCCCGCCAACGCCAACATCCTCTCCACCACCGACCTGAAAGGTGCGGTCAGCTACATCAACCCGGACTTCATCGCCATCAGCGGCTTTAACGAAGAAGACCTATACGGCCATAACCACAATATGGTGCGCCACCCTGATATGCCGCCCGCGGCGTTCGGACACCTCTGGCAAACCCTGAAAGCGGGGAAAGCCTGGATGGGCCTGGTGAAAAACCGCTGTAAGAATGGCGACCATTACTGGGTCAGCGCCTATGCCACGCCCGTGTTGCGTAACGGCCAGACGGTGGAATACCAGTCAGTGCGCACCCGCACGACACCGGAGCGCATTGCCCGTGCCGAGGCGCTGTACGCCCAGCTCAATGCCGGCGAAAAGCCTGCACAACTGCGCGCGCCACGCATGGCCCTGGACAACCGCCTGAGCCTGCTAACGGCCCTGCCGGTGCTGGGCAGTGCGGCCCTGCTGGGTATCAGCGATAGCCTGCCGTGGCTGGCCGCCATCAGCGCCGGCGTTGGCCTGGCGGGTGTGCTGGCGCTGGGCGTGAAACTGACCCTGCGGCCATTACGGCAGCTGCATCAGGAGGCGCAGGCTGTGGCTGATAACCCCCTGAGCCGGTGGGTGTATAGCGGCCGGCGCGACGAATTCGGGCAGATCGCGTTTGCCTTGCACAGCCTCAAAGCCGAGGCCGGCGCGGTGGTCGGGCGTATTGCCGACTCGGCGCGCCAGCTCAGCCAGGAAGCCGGCGAAATGGCCATCGCCGTGGATTGCAGCAACCAGGCCAGCTTGCAGCAGCAATCAGAAACCGAGCAGGTGGCCAGCGCCATTGGCCAGATGGCCACCAGCGTGCAAGAAGTGGCGCGCCATGCACAACTCAGCGCCAGTGCGGCCAGCGCAGCTGATCTGGAAACCAGCAGTGGCTTGCAGTTGGTTGAGCAAACGCGCCAGCAAATCAGTTCATTGGCCGCAGAAGTCTTGCAAGGCCATACGGTGATCCAGCAGTTGGAGCTGCACAGCCAGGACATCAATCAGGTGCTCGACGTGATTCAGGGCATCGCCGAGCAAACCAATTTGCTCGCACTCAACGCTGCCATCGAGGCCGCGCGCGCCGGTGAGGCAGGGCGCGGTTTTGCGCTGGTCGCCGACGAAGTCCGCGGGCTGGCGCAGCGCACCCAACAATCCACGGCCAAAATTCACGGCATCATCCAGGCCCTGCAACAGGGCACACGTGATGCTGTGGTGATGATGGAGCGCAGCCAGGCGCAGGCGCACAGCAGTGTCGAACAGGCCATGCAAGCGAGTCAGGCGCTGGACGGGATCAACCAGCGAGTGGCACAAATCAGTGACATGAGCATCCAGATTGCCGCGGCCGTCGAGGAACAAAGTGCCGTGGGCGACGACATTCAGCGCAACCTCTGCACCATTCGCGAGGCCAACGAAGTCAGCGTTACGGCCAGCCAGCAGAGCCGTAACAGCGCCCAACAATTCGCTGAACTGGCCGAACGCCTGCAATTTCTGGCCGACCAGTTCTGGGGCACTCAACGCGCCGGCTAAACGCCGGGCGCGGCGCTGCCATCTTAGGTAACGCCAAGGCCGCCATTCGCCTCGCTGCAACAGCGCCGGCAGTGGCGGTGCAGCTGGCGTTGCCTACTCGGCCTCAAGCGAGCGCCTTATCCCGCGCCAGCACCATCACGCCTAAATAAACGCCGCGCTTGCCGGCGTGACGAACACGCGGACGGTCAGTTCTCAGAAGATTTGCAGAGCATCAACCGGGACAGATTAGGCATACCCATCAGCCTCTCGGCATGAGCAAAGTGCTAGGGTACAGGGACAGCCGTAGTCATACCGTGACTGCTCAGGCATCAGTGCAAACGACGAGACGTAGTGATGAGCCATACCTTAGAAACCGCCGAACTGGATGTATTCCTTTACTTGCAAGCGCTGCATGAGCGCGGCGGTTCAGATATGTTTTTTAGTGTCGGCGCGCCGGCCCACCTGAAACTCGAAGGCACCAGCCAGGCATTCGATCAGCGCGTGCTCAAACAGGGCGAAGTGCAGCAGCTGGCCTATCAGCTGATGAACCAAAAACAGATCATGGAGTTTGAACGTGACCTGGAGATGAACCTAGCGGTCGGCGTGCAGAATGCAGGGCGCTTTCGGGTCAACGTTTATTATCAGCGCGGCCAGGTCGCCATGGTTGTACGCTCAATTAAGAGCAACATCCCCAATTTTGAAGCGCTCGGCCTACCGCGCCTGCTGGAAAAACTCAGCATGCAGGACCGCGGTTTGATTCTCGTGGTGGGCGCGGCCGGTTCGGGTAAATCGACCACCCTGGCGGCCATGCTGGATTTTCGTAACCGCCATAAGGGTGGGCATATCGTCTGCATTGAAGACCCCATCGAGTTTCTTCACGCGCACCAGCTGTCGATCATCGATCAGCGCGAAATCGGCCTGGATACTCACAGCTTTGCGGATGCGCTGCGCAACGTCCTGCGCGAAGCACCTGACGTAATCATGCTCGGTGAAATTCGCGACGCCGCGACCATGCAGCATGCGCTGCATTACGCCGAAACCGGCCACCTGTGCATTGCCACCTTGCACGCCACCAGCAGCAGCCATGCAATCGAACGCATTGTGCGGTTTTTCCCCGATGATGCCCGCAAACAGGTGCTGGCCGACCTGGCGCAGAACCTCTTAGCGATAGTGGGTCAGCGCTTGGTGCCGGGCTTGCAGCAAAAGCGCGTAGCGGCAATCGAAATGCTGCTGGGCACCCCCTATATCCGCGACCTGATCCAACGCGACCAGCTCAGTGACCTGCGCGAAGCCACCGCCCGCGGGCAAGAACAGGGCCTGCAGACCTTCGATCAACACCTCTACCTACTGCTCGAAGCGGGCCGCATCACCCTGGCCGAAGCGCTCAAGTTTGCTGACTCACGCACCGACCTGGGCCTCAAGGTAAAACTGCAGCGCGGCTTCTCTGCCGAAGACAACGAACTCAAGGTGATGCGCGACGCCTGACGCGGCTCAATAAAACGACTCATAGCCCGTACAACGCCGCCATCACGTACTGAGCACATAACAAGCGCCAACAAGGCGCGTAAGAGACGGCCACCATGCTGACGCTGCTCAACCTGCTTTCCGCCATCGCCCTGCTGATCTGGGGCACCCATATCGTCCGCACCGGCATCCTGCGCGTGTATGGCTCGCACCTGCGCAAAGTGCTCAGCCATAACGTCAGCAAACGGCCCATGGCCTTTGCCGCGGGCATTGGCGTGACCGCGCTGGTGCAGAGCAGCAACGCCACCGCGCTGCTGGTCACCTCCTTCGTATCCCAGGGGTTGATGGCGCTGACCCCGGCGCTGGCGATCATGCTCGGCGCGGATGTCGGCACCGCGTTAATGGCGCGGGTGCTGACCTTCGACCTGAGCTGGCTGAGCCCGCTGCTGATCTTCCTCGGAGTGATCTTCTTTCTCTCGCGCAAGCAGACTCGCGCCGGCCAGCTCGGCCGCGTTGGTATTGGCTTGGGCCTGATGCTGCTGGCGCTGGAGCTGATCGTCGCGGCCGCCACACCGATCACTCAGGAACAAGGCATCCGCGTGCTGTTTGCTTCGCTGACCGGCGACCTGCTGCTGGATGCCCTGGTCGGCGCGCTGTTTGCGCTGATCTCCTATTCCAGCCTGGCCGCCGTGCTGCTCACGGCCATGCTCACCGGCGCAGGGCTGATCAGCCTGCCGGTGGCCATCGGCCTGGTAATCGGCGCAAACATCGGCAGCGGCATACTGGCCTTTCTCACCAGCAGCCTGCAGACCCCAGCCGGGCGGCGGGTAGCACTCGGCAGCCTGCTGTACAAGCTGATCGGCCTGCTACTGGTCATGCCCTTCCTCGACCCCTTGGCCAACTGGCTGGACAGCCTGAACTGGCGCCCCGAAGAACTGGTGATCGGCTTTCATGTGCTCTACAACAGCCTGCGCTGCCTGCTGATGCTGCCCAGCGTCGGGCTAATGGCACGCTTCTGCAACTGGCTACTACCGGATCGCCCGGATGAAAGTGGCGTGGCCCGCCCGCGCCACCTCGACCCCACCGCGCTGTCGACACCGAGTCTGGCCCTGGCCAATGCGGTACGCGAATCCCTGCGTATCGGCGACCTGATCGAGACCATGCTCAGCCATCTGCTGGAAGTGCTGCAGGGTAGGCAAACCGCACGGAGCAAGGAGTTGCGTAGCCTCGATGATGACGTCGATGCACTCTACAGCGCGGTCAAACTCTACCTAGCCCAGGTATCGCGTGACGGCTTAAGCGAGCACGACAGTCGACGCTGGGCGGAAATCATCGAACTGGCGGTCAACCTGGAACAGGCCGGCGACATCATCGAGCGCATGCTCGGTAAAGTGCAGGATCAGAAAACCGCCCAGCGCCACGCCTTCTCCGACAGCGGCCTGGAAGAGCTGACCAGCCTGCATCAGCAACTCACGGCCAACCTACGTCTGGGCCTTTCGGTATTTCTTTCCGGCGACAAGGAAAGTGCCCGCCAGCTGCTGCGCGAAAAACGCCGCTTCCGCGCCCAGGAGCGCCGCCTGGCCCACGCACATGTCGGGCGCCTGCACCACCAAGTGGTGCAAAGCATCGAAACCAGCGGCCTGCACATGGAACTGATCGCCGATATGAAACGCCTCAACTCGCTATTCTGCGCCAGCGCTTATGTGGTACTGGAGAGTGGCGAAACGGGGGCGCTGCATGTGGAGGAATAGGCCAGTCCTCGCGGAGTATGGAAGGTGTGCGCAATCGCGCCCCTCTTGTAGACTGCGCTGACGTTGCAGCCTTCGGCACCTCAGTTGCTGATTGAACACTAAAGGATAGTTCGCATGCATAAGCCTCGTTATCGGCCACTTTTAGCTGGCTGGCGTCTACTGCTTATCGCGCTGCTGGCTATCCCGACTGGTGCCCTGGCACAAGTGCTGGATGTAACCCGCATGCCGAACGCAGCGCTGTCGCTGACCACGGCCGTCGAGTTGCTGGAAGACCCGCAGCGCCGCCTAAGCCTGGCGGACGTACAATCGCCGGTGAACGCAGCCCGCTTCATCGGCGAAATGCCGCCCACTGCAGCATTGGCGCTCGGCTTTACCCGCTCGGCTTACTGGTTACGCATAACCTTGGGCAACAGCAGTAATGCGCCACTGGAGCGCATGCTGGTGGTCGACAACCCGCGCATTTCCTACGTCGAGACATACCTGCCTAACGCACATGGCCACTACCGGTCGGTCCGTACCGGCTGTGACACCCCATTTGACACACGGATCTACCCCAATCGTAACTTCGTCTTTCCCTTGAGCCTGCCGGCCCAGAGTAAGCAGGTGATCTACCTACGACTGGAGTCCACTGTTGGCCTGCTGGTGCCCCTACAACTCTGGACGCCTAAAGCCTTTCATGACTACGAGCGTGACGACTACGTGGCACAGGCGTGGTACTTCGGCATGGCCAGCGCCATGATTCTTTTCAACCTGATGCTGTTTATTGCATTACGCGAACGCATCTACCTGTTCTACATCACTTTCGTGACCTGCACGGCATGCACCCTGGCGATCAAGAACGGCATGATCCCGCCATGGTTCGGGAATGGGCTTAACCTTCATTCCAATGTGGCCTACTACTCGGGTGCCTCGCTGACCGTCAGTTCTCTGCTGCTGTTTATGCGGCACATGCTGGAGACGCACCGCCTCATGCCGAGGATGGATCGGCTACTGCAGGGCCTGGTTGTACTATTCCTGCTATCGCCGCTGGCATTTGCGCTGGCGTTGCCGGCGGTCGCTCGCATGACAATCCTGCTCTACCTGTCCTGCGCAGCGTTGATCTTGGTCGTGGTGCTGATGTGTGCCTACAAGCGCCAGCGCAGTGCCTATTTCTTTCTTGGTGCCTTTGTACTGCTCATCTTCGGCGGCGCCATGACCTTGCTCAGAGCGTTAGGAATAGTGCCAACCAACGCCTTTACCGTGGACGGAGTTCAGCTGGGCTCGACCATGGAGATGCTGTTGCTGGCCTTTGCTCTGGCTGATCGCCTCAACGTGATGCGTAAAGAAAAGGCCAGGGTGCAGGTAGAACTGCTGCACGCCCAGCAACAGCTGGTGGACAGCCTGAAAATCTCCGAGCGCGAATTGGAGCAGAGAGTGGTGCAACGCACCGATGAACTGCAGGTTCTCAATAGCAAGCTTGAGGCATTAAGCCTGACCGACAGCCTGACAGGGATCGCCAACCGTCGGCACTTCGACATGCTCCTGCAGCAGGAATGGCAACGCGCCAAGCGCCTGGGCCAGCCACTGGCTCTGGGCATGCTGGATGTGGACCACTTTAAGGACTACAACGATCACTATGGCCATCTGGCTGGCGATACCTGCCTGCGCGAAGTCGCTCAGGCGCTCGCGGCCAGCCTGAGTCGCAGCAGCGACGTGGTGGCGCGTTTTGGTGGTGAGGAATTCGTCTTTATCAGCCCCATGAGCGACGCCCAGGATGCACTGCATGTGGCGCAGCGAGTCGTGCAGGCGGTGGCCGATCTCGCTCTGCCGCATGCCAGCTCGCCCATTGGTTATGTGACGGTGAGTGTCGGGGTGGTGGCCGTGCGGCCTGGCCCCGCGAGCACCGCCGAAGACATGCTGAGACGTGCCGACGCCGCGCTCTACCAAGCCAAGAACAACGGCCGCAATCGCGCAGAGCTGGCGGCGGAGTAAACCAAAAGCAACAAAGGCAGCCGAAGCTGCCTTTGTTGTTAACCACGACCAAACCGCAGCTTAAGCTTCTAACTTACGACGGCGGCGCTGTAACCAGACCACCAAGGCAAACAACAGGAAGCCGGGGATCCACATCAGCTCTTTGGTCATACGCTGGGTAGGCGCACGGACCTTGAGGATCTGCTGGTCGAACTGCAGGCCGGCTTCGGCGGCGGGGCTGGCGAAGGTCACGCTGTCGACCAGCACCTTGTCGCCGTCCTCGTAAGTCAGTAAGCCTAGCTTCTGCAGACGCTCATCACCGCTGGCACCCTCAGGCACAGGTAGCAATAGGCTGAACTCGCGCGCATCACCTACGGCATCCTCACCCTTGATGCGTAAACGCAGCTGGCTACCTGCTTCAACATCGCCAAGGGCTTGAGCCAGTTGTGCCGGCGGAATGTCGCGATAAGGGTCGTGCACGATGTCCATCCAGAAGCCTGGGCGGAACAGGGTGAAAGCCACCAGCAGCAGCATGACGTTCTCATACCAGCGGCTGCGCACCAGGAAGAAGCCCTGGCTGCCGGCGGCGAAGATCAGCATCGCCACAGTGGCGATGATGAAGATCAGCACGCCGTGCCAAAAGTCCACGTCGATCAGCAACAGGTCGGTGTTGAAGATAAACAGGAACGGCAAGATCGCCGTGCGCAGGCTGTAATAGAACGCCGCAATGCCGGTCTTGATCGGGTCGCCCTTGGACACCGCCGCCGCCGCGAACGAGGCCAAGCCCACCGGCGGCGTGACGTCGGCCATGATGCCGAAGTAGAAGACGAACAGGTGCACGGCAATCAGCGGCACGATCAGGCCATTCTGCTGGCCGAGGGTAACGATCACTGGCACCAGCAGGCTGGACACCACGATGTAGTTGGCGGTGGTCGGCAAGCCCATGCCCAGCACCAGGCTGAAAATGGCGGTGAGCACCAGCATCAGCAGCAGGTTGCCCATCGACAGTAGCTCGACCAGATCGGCCAGGACCAGACCAACCCCGGTTTGCGAGACCGCACCGACGATCATCCCCGCCGCCGCGGTGGCAATACCGATACCGATCATATTGCGCGCACCGGCAATCAGGCCTTCACGCAGGTCGATCACGCCATCCATAAACGAACCGTGAGCATGCGTGCCGTCGGTGCGTAGCCAGGTCAACAGCGGGCGCTGAGTGAGCAGGATGATTACCAGCATTACGCTGCCCCAGAACGCCGACAAGCCTGGGGACAAGCGCTCGATCATCAGGCACCAGACCAACACCACCACCGGCAGCAAAAAGTGCAAACCGGACAGCAGTACGGCGCGCGTTTGCGGCAGTTTGTCGAGCGGCGCGTCGGGGTCTTCGGCAGGCAACACCGGCACGCTGGCGGCGATTTTCAGCAAGCCGAGATAGACCAGCGCCAGCAGCGCGCCGATGCCCGGCAAGGCGAAATCGCCCAATGCCGGCTTGAGCCAGCCGAGGCCGTAGTACACCGCCAACGATAAACCGCTGATCAGAGCAGCGCCGAAGGCAAAGCCGGTTAGACGGCGTAACCACGGCTTGGGCTGATGGCCGCCAATGGGCTGCAGGCCGAGTTTGAGCGACTCCAGGTGGACGATATACAGCAGCGCGATGTAGGAGATCGCCGCCGGCAGGAACGCGTGCTTGATGATCTCGACATAGGGCATGCCGATGTATTCGACCATCAAAAAGGCCGCCGCACCCATCACCGGCGGCATGATCTGGCCGTTGACCGACGAGGCCACTTCCACGGCCCCGGCCTTCTCGGCCGAGAAGCCGGTGCGCTTCATCATCGGGATGGTGAAGGTGCCGGTGGTCACCACGTTGGCAATCGACGAGCCGGAGATCAGCCCAGTCAAACCGGAGGCGACCACGGCTGCTTTGGCCGGGCCACCACGGAAGTGCCCGAGCATGCTGAAGGCCAGCTGAATAAAGTAATGCCCGGCACCGGCGCGATCCAGCAGTGCGCCAAACAGAACAAAGAGGAAGACGAAGCTGGTGGACACCCCAAGGGCAATGCCAAACACCCCTTCGGTGGTGATCCACTGGTGGTTGGCCAACGCATTGAGGCTAACCCCACGGTGCGCCAACAGCCCCGGCATATAGGGCCCGGCCAGGCTGTAGATGAGGAACAGCAAAGCAATGATGGCCAGCGGTGGGCCAAGCACCCGGCGCGTGGCTTCCAGCAGCAGGGGTATGCCAATACAGGCCGTCAGCATGTCCGCCGTGGTCAGGCTGCCGGGGCGCAAGGCCAGCTGCTGGTAGAAAATAAACAGGTAGGCGGCGCTGGCGGCAGCGACCAGGCCCAAGGCGATATCCAACAGCGGAACACGGTCGCGCGGCGACTTCTGGAACGCCGGGTAGGCGAGGAAGGCCAGAAGCAAGGCAAACGCTAGGTGGATAGAGCGGGTTTCGGTGTCGTTGAACACGCCAATGCCGAAGATGAACGGCAGCGGCGAGGCGATCCACAGTTGAAACAGCGACCAGAGCAGGGCCAGGCCAGTGATCACCTGGGCCATGGCCCCCAGAGGGGTGCGCGCACCCACATCCTGGGCAATCAGTTCTTCGGTGGACAGTTGCTTGTCATGCATGGGTCGAACCTGCATTCGAGAGTACGGAAAACGGCAAAACCCGCAGCCTCGCAGCTGCGGGTTTGCTTATGTATAGACGCTAGCCTGTTTCCAGGCCGAAGGCCGTCTTAAACCTGCCTTCGATCCAGCGAGCTAGACACTGTTGTTAATCCAACAGATGTTGCGCTCAGCAGATCGAAGTTCAGATTTTACAGCCAGCCGCGCTCTTTGTAGTAACGCACAGCACCTTCGTGCAGCGGCGCACTGAGGCCGACTTTGATCATGTCTGCTTCTTTCAGGTCGGCAAATGCAGGGTGCAGACGCTTGAAGCGATCAATGTTGTCGAACACCGACTTAACCAGCTGGTAAACCACTTCCGGGCTGGCCTTGGCCGAGGTAGACAGCACAGCCTTGCCGCCGATCGACGGAGTCGGTGCATCGTTGCCCTTGTACACGCCGCCTGGGATCTCAGCCTTGGTGTAGTAGCTCTTCGCCGCCAGCAGTTTGTCGATTTC
>Ga0180008_1001882_pt1 | contig 12153 bp, 8 predicted proteins | sample MM_PW_MetaG_FD_121121 | JGI IMG/M metagenome (GOLD analysis project Ga0180008, IMG submission 121121) | Groundwater microbial communities from the Aspo Hard Rock Laboratory (HRL) deep subsurface site, Sweden - MM_PW_MetaG | ecosystem: Environmental > Aquatic > Deep subsurface > Groundwater... | reverse complement strand
TATGGCTTGGTTAAATCAGGCAAACTAAACTTGGTTGGGACACTTCATTCCTACTGTCTGGCGGGGTACGATTGTCAGATGCATAAGGTCTCATCTCCAGCGGCCTGTTTTACTTGCGAAAATCAGCTCATCGACAAAGAAAAGGCCAAAAACTGGTTCCAACGGCATAAATGGGCTAAAGAAAAGCTCCTTTATCTAGATAGCGTGGGTGAACTCACTGCGTCAGGCTATAGTCACTTCGTAACACAAATCAAAGCTGCGGAGAAAGTGATGCATCATTTTAGAATTCCATTTTCAAAGCTTAAGATGGATGGAACAAAGTATGAGCAAATCTGATCACACTCGTATCCAGCTTATAAAGGCACTGGAACGCATTCTTAACCACAATACGGAACGTATCTCGCCAGAACAAAAGTTATCAATAAGAGCTGTTGAGGAAGAAGCCGGCCTTGGGAATGGCTCAGCACATTACTACAAAGATATTGTTTCAAAGATCCACGATGAAGCGAACAGACTACAAAATAAAAATCAGCCTCAGCATGCAACACAAGACGCAATGTCAGTTATAAAGCTCAGAGAGTCATTGAAAACAGAAAAAAGGCTGAAGGAAAAGTATCGATTAGAGATCATCCACTTAAGAAAACAATTGAGTCAGCTAGCGGCTCAGCACAACTCCATGACTTTACAAATCCAGAACTACGTCACACAAATTGCTGAGTTAGAGAGCTCAGTGCGTAAAATTACGACCTGAACGACATAACATCACCATACCAAATTTGATTTTCAATCTGCATATCTTCTCAGATAAGCAGTAATTGACGAAGAGGTTAGGCTTCAGTTGTAAACTTTTTAGACACAGCTCTTATTAGGCCACTCTTAATTTTATCTGACACTTTTGATAGCTGGGAGCAATCCAAATTTACTGATGATCGCTGACGTCCAATCGAATGCCTGGTTACGGCCAAGTAGTTCTGAGACTCTACCGACCCCTTCTCTGGCCTGAAAGAACCGAAGCCTCTTGAAAAGCGCCGAGGCGTAGCCCTGATCTGTCGACCAGCTGCTTGTTCATCTGCTTTTCCATGTCATCTGCGCTTTACTTTGTATCCTGATACATATTGTCATAGTATTCAACAATTGTGCAGACTTGGCATCCGAATCGGTGCCTGACCAAAGGGAATTGTCCATGACATCGAACTACGAGGCGATTTGCGAGGAGAACCGGGAGAGCTACGGCACGAAGGGCGCGCAGAAATCTGGCAAGCTAGCTGCCGGGCTTTACGACGACCGCACGCACTTCATCTTCGAACTTCTACAAAACGCCGAGGATGCTCTCGGTCGGCGAGGCAACTGGTTAGGCCCACGAAAGGTTTCATTTACGCTGAACTCAACCCGCCTGATGCTCTCGCATTTTGGCAAGCCATTCAGCGAAGCGGACGTTAGAAGCGTTTGTGATATCGCAGAGAGCACCAAGAACGAGTCATCCATTGGGCGCTTCGGACTGGGCTTCAAATCTGTTTACACCGTCACCGATCTCCCTGAGATTCACTCCGGCGATGAGGACTTCGCCATCGAGAACTACGTTTTCCCAAAGCAAGTGCCACACTCGACGCGCTCAGTTGACGAGACACAGATCATCCTCCCCCTGAAGCCGGAAGACGATAGCGCAGAGCAGGACATAACGGTAGGGTTCCGCAATTTGGGCCCAGGCGCGCTTCTATTCCTCCGCCATATTGACGAAATCAATTGGAGTGTCGAGAACGGCGCATCCGGGTTCTACTTACGCAACGCTCCAGAATCTCTTGGGCCAAATGTCCAGCGCATCACTGTGATAGGTAAAGCAGATGACCAGCCGGAGGTTGATCAGAACTGGCTGGTTTTCCACCGAGACATGTTTTCTGGCGCAGGACAGAAAGTTGGACGGGTGGAAATCGCTTTCTCTCTAGTTGCTTTGAAAGATAATCCAGATTGCTGGGCGGTACAGCCGCTAGCCAAGTCACCAATGGTGGTGTTCTTTCCGACAGTGGTTGAGAGCCATCTTGGTTTTCTTGTACAAGGACCGTACCGTACAACGCCGAGTCGCGACAACATTCCGCCAGGCGATCCATGGAATCAACATCTGGTCACTGAGACGTCCGGTTTGCTGGTCGAGGCAATGCGGTGGATGCGAGACAAGGCAATGCTAGACATCGCGGCATTGCGCTGTCTGCCGTTTGACCACGAGAAATTCCCAAAGGATTCACGATTCGCACCAATGTTTGATGCCGTCCGGAAAGCGTTCCAAGACGAGGAGCTACTTCCAACCTTTGATAACCGGCATGTCAGCGCCAAGCAATCTAAGCTGGCACGAACGCAAGAGTTACGCGAGCTGCTTAGTCCAGAACAGGTTGCCACCCTGTTTGGTTCGGAAGTCGCTGTTTGGCTGTCCAGTGAGATCACACAAGACAAAGCACCCGAAATCCGCCAGTACCTGATGCGCCAGCTCGACATTGACGAGATCACGCCAATTAAGCTGGTACCAAGCCTTACAAAGACGTTCCTTGAAGCGCAATCCGATTCATGGGTGTTGCGGTTATACGAATTTCTGAGCGGCCAAGAAAACGCTCTGCGTCGTTATCTGGATACAGCTCCGCTCATTCGCCTCGATGACGGTACGCACGTAGTCGCGCACGAGAATGGCGAAGCGAAGGCCTTTCTCCCCAGCAGTATCGCAACCGGATTCCCTACAGTCCGTCGCTCAGTATGCACAACAGCGGAGGCCCGCGCTTTCCTAAATTCTTTGAAGATCACTGAGCCTGATCCGGTCGATGACATTATCCGAAACGTCCTACCGAAATATAGGCGGGACGAAGTCGATGTGGAAGACGATATATACGCCAGCGACATCGAACGCATCTGTACTGCCTTTCGAACCGACTCGGCAAGCCAAAAAGAAAAACTCCGAACAGCTTTGCGAGAAACATCTTTCGTGATGGTGGTCGATGCTGGCAACGGCAAGCCCTACAAATCAAAGCCTGGTAGTATTTATATCGCCACTGATCGTCTGAAACAGCTTTTTGCAGGCGTAAGAGGTGTCTTCATCGTTGACGATTCTTACGACTGTCTGCGAGGCGAGAACGTGCGCGAGCTCTTGGAATCTTGTGGTGCATTACGCTATCCACGCCCGCTCGAAGCATCAACGATTTTAACTTCTGAGGAGAAGCTGGAGTTGCGTCGACAAACCGGCTATGAGTCAACTTCAGGAGCAAATGACAGAGTTACCGACTGGTTGCTTCAAGGATTCGATGCTCTCATTGAGCTTTTGTCAAAACTCCCTTCAGAACAACGTGCTGAGCGCGGACGTTTGCTCTGGGAAAGCCTTGGTGACCTAGAGGAGCGTCGCGGGCAAGGCATCTTTGATGGTTCGTACACATGGACCCATTACGGAGATCGCAAAACACCACCATTTCCTGCTGCTTTCATTCGTCGTCTTAACAAAGCAGCTTGGGTGCTCAATTCTAACAACGAACTCGTGCAGCCTGGTCTGGTGGTATTCGGCACCCTGAACTGGAAACCGAATCCGTTCCTGCTGACCAAAATCGCCTTCAAGCCGCCACTTATCGATCAGCTTGCGAAAGAGGCAGGTATTGACCCTGAGGCGCTCGATCTGCTGCGTAAGCTCGGTATCACAAACGTGGCAGACTTGACAGCCAGACTCGGTATCATCGAGCCGCAGACAAAGGCAGAAACTCCTGAACCAGAGGCAGATGAGGCATCCGACGGAAACCAAGGCCGTGATGGCGCGCCCGACATTAATCCGGAAGCACCTGCCCCAGATAGAGGCGATAGCGAGCCAGATAGCCCAGGCCTCGGCAGTCAAGGCGGGACTCGGGCTGGTTGGCAAAGCTTTAGCGGTTATTCAAGTGGCGGTGGCAAAAGCGGCGGAGGTCAGGGAAGGCGAACGCCAGGCTCAGCTGGTGGCCAGCCGTTCATCTCTTATATAGGTACCCATCCTAACGATGAAAATACCGACCCAGACGGTCTCGACCAAGCAGAACGAATGCAAATCGAGGAACAAGCTATCTCGTTGATCATCAAGCTTGAGCCGACGCTACAACGTACTCCGAAAGGCAATCCTGGTTTTGATCTCTTCGAAACAAATGATAGCGGACAGCAAGTACGATGGGTCGAGGTCAAGTCAATGACAGGCAGTCTGTTAAACCGTCCAGTGGGTATCTCCCATACACAATTCGACTGCGCAATAGCGAAGGGCAACGCCTTTTGGCTTTACATTGTAGAGCACGCGACCAATCTGGAAAAGGCTCGGGTGCTCAGGATTCAGAATCCTGCAGCGCACGCCAAGACATTTACATTCGACCATGGCTGGAGTCAAATTGCCTTGACTGAACCACCACCTGAAACGATCCATATAGGCAGTTGAATGACTCGGACGCAAATGCGCTAGAGCCCCAAAAGCATAGCAACAATGATTGCTAGGAGAAAATAGACTGGAGCATCACAGAATGAGCATTGATGCTAACACCCAACGTCCTATCGCTTTATGCAAAAGGGCTAGAGCTTTATTCTTTTTGCTCTCCCCCAAACCTCGGAGGGATGCTTAGAAAGGGTAAATCTTATTGCAATACTGACTGAGTCATGCGGATCAAAATTCGATACAAATCGTGAGTCAGTTTTGCATTCTAGTTAACATCATGGAGTGCTCTGAAACTGTTCTCCTCATGCACCGGACAGGTCCGCAGGTCCCAAGTAGGTAATATCGATTCGCGAGGTATCTTGAGCCACTTGCGCGCGCAACAGCCCCGATCTCCTTTGATTGAGTGCTCCGAGGACAGTGCCAAGAGGTGTACCATCGGCAGCAAGTACATGAGGCAGACCTCTCGCTTGATAGATCTGCACTGGTGTGCTCGGTGGCGGCGGTGCTCCGTGCCATGCGACTTGCGCCCAGTATCGGCGGTCTGACCAAGTAAGGTTTTCGCTCGGCATAAAGCTTTGCGCGAAATCTGTCCATATCGCTTTGGTCTCGGCTGTTGGCCAATCTGGAAGCATACTACACGCGGCAACAACTTCAGAATTGAGCCATTGCCGAAGCGCAAAGCCCGTCTGGAAAGTAGCACCGGTGTCCGTGACAGCCTTTATCGCGGCAAGCCTGGAATTGAAACCAGCTTGAATGAGGATAGAGGCTGAGCGATTCAGCGTGCCAGTTTCAACAGCAGGAGCTACGAGGCCAAGCTCATGATCTTCGAGTCGCAGATCAAGTTCGCCGACCGTATCACCGTTCGCTATCGCCCGAACGCGGATTGCCTCCATAGCCCAGGGGAGACGATAAACCAAACCTCCCTCAATAAACTGCAGAGTTTCCGATTCCTGACCATCTGCAATACCTACCAGAGGCTGGCCAAGCAGCCATGCGCGCAGGACGTCTCGCCAATTTGCGGGTATGTGGTCCGGTTTAAAGGGATAGAAAGTAAAGACCCTTTCGGCTAACGCCGTTATTGCCGCAATTGCCTCTTCGGTGTCACCTTGAAGAATTGAGCCGTTAGCTTGTACCAAAAGAAGATTGGCATCCGTCGCAATCGCATCGAGCGCATGCCCTGTCGCCAGTCCGACGCCTGCTAGGAAGTATCCCCGGCGACGCATTGCCGTCGAATGAATCCATATAAATCGGCTGCGCGAGACAAGTCCCGCTTTGAGAACCTTTTGTACCTGCTCGTTTTGCCGCAAAAGACGACGATGCCAGAGCGAGGATTGGAGAATTGCATCAAGCGCCGCCTCGACGCCCTCTTCGGGGATATCATTTTCTCCAATCAGACCTAGGATGGCAGTATCAAGCGTCGCCACGTATCGCTCCCAATCGGCAAGAGCACGTTCACGATTCTCTGGCTTTTCGTTCACAATCTCCGGGAAAGTCCAAGCTGCAGCGTTGTTTACGACATAGTCGACGAGTTGATTGAGGTCGCCGCCAATACGGGCTCCCATGCGAGACAGAAGTGCCACAATAAGGCGTACTAAACCACTTTCCATCTCCCTAGCACCGAGATCAGTGATGAGAGTTTCCCAATAGTGTTGCTTTTTGGCTATCTCATTGAACATAGGGAAGAGTACTATACCTTCAACGTCGACAAAGGCCCGACCCGCTCGCCCGATCACATTCTTGAACTCGGAGACCTCGATCATTTCACCATTACGGTGCAGAGAGTGCATGATAACAGCCGTTGCTGACAGGTTGAGCCCCTGCGCTAATGTTGGCGATGAAATCGTCACTTTGAGCACATTGTCGCGCAACAGGCGTTCAACCTCTTTTCGGTAAGCGGTGGGTAGAGCGCCATGGTGCAGTGCAACTCCTAGCCGAAGGCATTTTAGAACCATGCTGTCCTGCCCTAGCCATTCTTCTCCAAGAGCGATAGCAGTATTGAGTGCAGCGGGATCGGCCTCAAGCAGAGAGCTCAGTGCCCCGCGCTCATAAAGATCGACGATCACCTCTGCAAAGGGTTCCACGCTTCGACGCTCTGGACAGAAAATCAGGACGGTCTGTCCATCCTCGATTAGCCGCCATGCAGTCGCTAAACAGAGTTCGCGTTGATTATCGGGGAAGAGGCGTTTTCGTTGCTTTTTTGGCGGAATCCAGTTCGGTGGTGCGGCGCCGATGAGAAACCGTTGCACCCAAGGCCGTTCGTCTCCGACGCGTAAGTTCAATCGCGCGGTGGGCGAAGCCCATTGTACGTCGCCGAAACGCAATCGTGTCGGTCGCCAATCATTTTTAACGACCCCCCCGGGATGGTCACGACGTAGCCATGCTGCGAAATCTTCGAGCTGGTCTCCATCAGGTAAGATTGCCGATAGGCATACAATCCGTCGTTCATGCGCATCGGTACGGCGGAGAAGTCTCTGGATCTGTACTTCATAGCGGACCTCGCGCTCGTTAAGACCTATCATGTGTCCTTCATCAAAGATTAGCAGTCCAACATCGTCGAGAAGGGATGGATCGTTGCGCAGCGCGAAATCAAGCTTCTCCGGCGTCGCAACAACGATATCCCGTTCCTTAATTGCATCTTCGTCGAAACCGCTAACACCGATGCTGCCATAGAGCGCAGAGATCGTCTTGCCAAGCGGGCCGAAAGTTCTCTGCAACGTAGTCTCGGTTTGGGCTGAGAGTGCTCGCAGCGGCGTAATGAAGACAACTCGTTTGCCGCCAGCCAAACAACGTAATATGCAAAGTTCAGCAATTCGAGTTTTGCCAGCACTTGTAGGCAGAGAAACCACTAAGTCGTCAGATTGATCGACAGCACGGGTCGCTGCTTCGATCTGCGACGGCCACAGGTCGATCTCCGCTTTGGGACGTCGTTGAAGCAGTGCGATGAACAGTTCGCGAAGCCGAGGCCAATCAGCCGCGTCTCCACCTGTCGGCTGTAGTGGCACTCTCACATGAAAAGTGGTCGACCAGAGATCAGACAAGAGGTGTATCGCGATACGATGCCCCCACCACTGCGGCAACATGTTCAGTTCACTACAAATGGCGAGACTCTCCCGAAGCCGCCCAATTGCTTGATCGAGCAACGGTTGTTCACCACGTTCCACAGCCAGGAGAAAAAGCGACATTGCCGCTAGGAAGGCATCCGTCAATGCTGTGTCGAGGCTTTCGAAAAGAAAATCGTTGCCAAAGTCGACGGAGTTTTCTTCATCTTCGGCCTCGTCGAGATGGGCTTGGATAACAGCAGCGATACGGTCATCGCTGCCTTCCTTGTTCGCTCGGTAGTCCAGCACACTGGTGCGCAGAGAGTTAATGTCACGACGCATCAACCGAGTAAGTGCCCGCTCAATAGGCGAAAAATTCTCGTCCCTCTCAACAATAGCGAGCAGAGAGTACGCACGAGCAGAGTAATGCGCAAGATGATAACTCGCAGCCGCCATGACAAAGTGGAAATCACGTTCTGTATCTTCCCGATTCCCCTTGGCAATTACAGCTTCGAGTGCAGTAGCCGCCTGCTCAAAGGCGATGCGTGCCTGTCCGGCATCACCGCCAAGTTCTCTAAGGCGAAGACCAAGGCCGAGCAGCGTGTACCCATAGGAGTGCAAATCGTAGCTGAGTTGAGGTGCAAATGCCGGTGCATCTGGTGGTAGTACGCCGTTACGCCATATGATCGATCTAGCCTGTCCTCGGGCGATCAGGCGCCCGCGAAATCCCGCTGCTGCCGCTTCATTGATATCTGCCACGATCGCTTCAGGGGTTGTTGGCATTCGTTATCACCTGATCATAGACAGCGCCAATAAAGGCACTATGTCCATCGACGTGAAGACCAATCCCCCACTGGATGAAATCCCCCGGATAAGCCTGAAGTGAGGCACTCAGCATCGCCTCTGGGGAATTACCTGAGAATGTGAATAGAAGATGCTTTACATTTGCGGACGAAATTCCGTGCTTGAGCAAAGCGTCATCAAGCGCATCGGCCAATGGTTCATTGCCGAGTTCAAGCAAACGTGCAGAGATAAATGTAAGAGCATGCCCCGATGGCAATCCCCCATTTTTATCAAGATTCGCACGAGCTTCAGCCACGACCTGAGCTGTCAGAGTAGCTCTGCTTTTGGCTTCAGTCTTCAAAAAGTATAACCGCTGTGTTTGCTGATTTTGAAGAATTCCAATTACGTCTTCGCCGCGCATCGCCATATTCCTATGATCTTTCCAGCGGAGTCGTTTGATCGGCGCATGATAGCCACCACTGTCAGTGTCGATCCATTCCGTAGCAAAGATTTCACCGAGATCGCCCGAGCGGATAGCCTTCGTCGTCGGAAGTTTGCCCTCAATCAATTCTGCGGCGGCAGCCTTTCCAAGGCGTCGAAACGCCCGAGCGACATGCTCTTCGGATGCGTAATGTCCAGGAATGCTTGCTGCTGTTGCTTGAATACCTGTGGCGAGATCCGCTGGTCGCCCCGTCATCACTCTACGAAAATGATTTCCAACCTGACCATCGTTCGAATCGCACCAGTCACTGAATTGCAGCATCCTTTCTCCTCGGATTGAGACTTAACTGGTTCATTAATCGAACGCAGGATCTAGTCGCCATCAAAATCTCATTTTTGGGCAACTTTGGAACAAACTCCTTGATTAATATCACCACTTCAATTGATAAACAAGCAGGAAGTTAATCGTTCCAAATGCGTTTAATTTGTTTTTTTATTGGCTGACTCAACTAAACACTTACATACTTACACACAGCTATGACGAGACTTACTCACATTTCAGGCATTCGACTGTGCATAACATTTTCTTTTAATCTAAATAGGTGATTATCTGCAACTTTTTCTTGTTTTATCAGTCAGTGTTAAATACTTTATTAATAATGAGAAATGGAATTTATTGATTATCAGAACGACAAATGTATAATGTCGCGCCGCTTATAGGAGGCAAAATGAACAGCTCATTGGACTTTTCGTTAGGCTTATTGCAAGCGTCTGCGGTACGTGGTTTAGATATAACGCCTTTAAAATTGCAGAAATTAATGTATTACTGCCAAGGTTACAGCTTGGTTTTGTTCGATGAAGTTTGTTTCAGTGAGCAGATGCAAGCATGGGATCACGGTCCTGTATGTTGCACTGTTTATAATCATTTCAAGCCATTTCGTTCCTCGACGATCAAAATAGACCTCAGCATTGATTACTTAGCAAAGCTAGGTGAAAAAATAACTAGAGTCATTGATTTTGTCCTTAATGAATATGGAGCAATACCGGCCGTGCAATTGAGAAACATGACTCACAATGAATTACCATGGAAATCTGTTTATAAAAAGGGGGAGTCTAATCCCATTCCTTGCGATTTGTTGATTTCAGAATTTCAAGCTGTTAAAACGAACCGCCGATTACTTGACGTATTAGACTCTATGCAGGATGACGAAGATATTGAGATTCCTGTTGAAATTACAAACTCGGATCAGTTTATCGCATGGATTCGCTCTTAACTGCGTCAAAATCAAATAGTCATTGTGTCACAATAACCAATACATTTAAGTCCTCCGCCAAACTGGCAAGTGACGATGCATTGAGAAAGATTTATGACAATTTCATCCACCCGATAAATAAAACATCAATATTGGCTGGTTTGCCAGGTAAATATAAGCCCTCGTGGGCAGCTGACTTTTATAAATCTCCAATGCAACTTGGCTTGGCAAAGGCAGCAAAAGTTGAGCAAGCCCACCATTATCATATCGGGCATATTAGCTATTGCACAGGGAAAGACCCTCATTACCCTGGAATGGTTTCCAATGCTATTATTCACACCAAAATCATACAAATCTCTGCAGACAGGCTTAAACACCGATTAGTTTTCTTTGACGACGAGCACCCAAATCCGTTTCGATGTCCTTTATCCGCTTATACCGACAGTACGGATTTGATACCATAAGTGCGGTTTTAAATTGCTTTGCTCATTGACTGCTCTTATCCCGTGGCATTGAGCTTTATTACTTTATGGACTGTCGAATAGCCAATATTGAGTCTTCGGGCAATTTCACAGAAGAGGAAAGTCCTTCTTCTTTCATTTTCATAATTTAGCAGACAATCTTAGAGCAGATCTGAGCTAACACACCGCCAGATTACTGGCTGCTTGGGTTTTCTTTTTAAACCGCTCAGCCTACATAGGGCTTTTATAGAGTTTCATGGACCTTTGAGTAGCAATAAAGTCGATTATTGCGAATCAAGCTTTTCATTCTTCTTACTGGCAATTCTTACCATCTCAATAGCTTGAAGCTTGTCTTCGGGTGTGAGTTTATCGAAAGCTTTAACCATTTCGGCCATATCATCAGATTCACAAAACAAATAAGCCAGAGGAACCTGCAGCTCTTCTGCAATACGTTTAAGCGTTGCGAAATCAGGCATATGCCGCCCTTTTTCGTAGTGGTTCATACGACTACTTGCTGAGTCTGGCTCGAAGCCAATACGAACGCCCAGCTCTCGCTGACTAATTCCCAGACGGTCTCTTGCTTCCTTGAGCCGGACAGGGAATGGATTGATGATTTGCACGAAGAATACATTCTTAATTCCCGAATACTTAGATTGTCTAAGTTTTTACACTTGCAGTATACTTAGGAATCCTAAGCGGTCAACGTGTCGTTTCCCCACAAAGAAGTAATTAAATGCAGTCAAAAGCGTTAACCTTTAACGAAAAAATTATCGAGTACATTAGAGATCGGGAGTTAAATAATTTTACTGTTCTTGAGCTGAGAGACACCTATCAGAAAGATGCACCAGAGTTAACAGCTGATCAGGCCTACAAAGCGGTTTACAAAGCAATTTGGCAAATGCATGGCCAAGGCGTTTTTGAGAAAGTGACTATAGAGAGCGAAAAATCAGCCATTTATCGCTTAAGCCCTGACGCGGAAAATATTCTGCCAACACTTTTCAGCACTCGCAAACCAAAAAGTCGGCGCGAAAATAAAGTCATTGAAAAGCAAATTAGCCATTCCAACCCTTCGCCTATAGATGATTTTGTCGAACAAATGACCGCCGAACTTCCTTTACTTGAATCTGAAATGCTAGCCAAGAAAGCTGAAGCTCAGGAGTATCAACGCTTTTTAATAAAACTACCGAATCATAAAGACATGTTGATGAGAAAATTTAATGAAGCTAATGCAGAAGGAATAAAACTACTGGGCCGGATTACCGCGATTCAACGCGTGTTGAGTGAATTTAGATAATGAAACTCCGTCGTTGGCAAAATGAATGTGTAGACCAGGCACTTACGACTTATGCAACCAATCAAGCACATTTCTTGTGCCTTGCGACTCCGGGAGCTGGTAAAACTGTGATGGCATCGGAGTTAGCAGCTCAGTTGTTTGATACAGGACAGATTGATTTCGTACTTTGTTTTGCGCCATCAGTCTCGGTTGTATCGGGATTTATAACAACCTTTGAACGTCGGTTAAATAAACGCATGGACGGAAAAATTGGAGCTGCAGGTGGTGCCTATACATACCAGGCCATGCTGCATTTAGGCGATGATTTCTGGCTACTGCTAAAGCATTACCGAGTTTTAGTTGTTTTTGATGAAATCCATCATTGCAGTGGATTCGAGTTAGATACTGCAAACGCCTGGGGCGAGACGATTTTGCTACAAATTCGTGATAAGGCAAAGTTTAGTCTTGCGATGACAGGGACGCCCTGGCGCAG
>Ga0180008_1001881_pt1 | contig 12156 bp, 11 predicted proteins | sample MM_PW_MetaG_FD_121121 | JGI IMG/M metagenome (GOLD analysis project Ga0180008, IMG submission 121121) | Groundwater microbial communities from the Aspo Hard Rock Laboratory (HRL) deep subsurface site, Sweden - MM_PW_MetaG | ecosystem: Environmental > Aquatic > Deep subsurface > Groundwater... | reverse complement strand
TGCCAGATCAATTCTGAGGCAGAAATATCAGTATTGACCTTTCCTACCTGTTGTTCCGGCAATGATGATTTCCCACCCGGCCAAGCGTGTCCACCATCTTCTAATGTCCAGAGAATTACCTCTGAGCCTTTTTTTCCAGGGGCATACATGGTACAGACCGCTTTTCCTGTTCGGGTTGTTTTCATAGGTTCTTTGGGACATCCATCATGGTCAGCCCAAAACTGTATAGTTTCTGGGACGCTTGGCCGTGGAATACCTTCAAATGCCTTTGGTCCAACTCCTCCATGATAGGCGACATTCGGGTCCTTTAATCCATGAAAATGGATAATCGAAATCGGCTTGCTTAAGTTATAGGCAGAGGTTTTAACACCCAAAACCCCACTTACCGGGGCAAAAGCAGCAATTCTATTAGAAAGCTCAAAGGCAAGCCGATAACACATAAATGCCCCGTTAGAAAAGCCGGCAGCATAGACCCTTGTTTCATCAACATGGAAGAATATTTCCACATCATCCAACAATGCCCTTGTCCAACCTACATCATCGATATTATTTTCCTTAGCATAACCAAAGCCGTCTCCAGAATTAAAGGTAAGAAACCTATCCTCTAATTTCCCTGTCCCTGCAGGATAAACGACAATAAACCCATATTTATCCGCAACACCATCCATCTGTGAATCACTGCGTTGCTGAACCGGATTTCCACCCCCGCCATGAAAGACCAAAACAACAGCCATAGCCTTTTCCTCATCATACTTTTGAGGAATGTGCAGATCATAAAATCGTTTTCTGCCGTCAAATTGTAAATACCGGCGATAATCCCCTGCTCCAGAAGAAAATATTCCTTCAATCAGAGGATAGGGAGACTTTTTCTCTTGCCTTTCTTCCCGCCTCTCCTTTATTCTTTCCCTTATAATTCCTGCCCCTGCATCTTGCGTGATTAATCCCATCACTATCCATAAACAACAAATAAAGGAAATAAGTTTTGTTTGTTTCATAGTTACCCTCCGTAGTTCTAAATAGTTATTCTGAATCAATTACCGCACACCTGCATAATATGGCGATGGCACTGTCGGATATGTCCGATAGATATGATGAAAAACATCTTCAGTTTTCTTACCTACATCACTCATAGTATAACAATCGGGCAAGCCCCTCGATTCATCCCACAAGAAATGATGTATTAAAACCTTTACACCATCCCTTGTAGGCTCTTTGTCTCGCCACTCATACATATCCTTTAATTTCCCTTTCAGCCTTCCCAGTAGTTCACCAGCTACCTTCTTAATATTTTGGATTTCCTTGGGGTTCAAATCTGGTTTTACCAAAAGGTCATAAATAGCCAGAGTCTCCTCATCCAGCCCCTCTCGCACTGCCCGGCTTTCTTCCTCGTCCAACTCCTGTACCAACTTCGATAATGCCTCAAATGTGACCTCAATACTTTGGCGGTCTTTTTCTTTATTATATTCAGCAATTATCTTTTCATAATGTTCCTGAAAATTTGTCCGGAATGGATTCCTCTGGATGAGCAGTTCTGTTTTTCTCTCAATCACGCTTTTTAAGCTTTGCACAATAGTGTTTTTAGTTTTAGAGCGTTCAAATTCTGCCCGCAATCGGTTAAAATCAATTTTGCTAATATCAAACGGCTTGTTAGGCTCTTTGGATTTATCAGATTTAACAATAATTGACTCATCAATAATTCCCTGCAGTTGTCTAATAATATCGCTAATATCTGCTTGGTCGCGGTCTTTCTGCAGACTTTTGTAGATGATATTGATAGCTCCATATTGATTACGATAGGCATTTACCCCGGGAATTGTCAGACACGCCTTAAATTTAATAAATACCTCACGACACATAACCTCAAATTTCTTTCTTGTTTCATCATTTTCGTTCACTGCTTCTTTAGCCACGACAATTGCCTTGTTTCTTTCAAATCCGTTTGCATTAATAATTGCATCAAGTAGAGACGCAAAATCTTGTGTCTCTACATCCTGATTGAATTTTTGAATGGTGGTAAATACATAAGCCTTGTGATGACTCATAAGTTCTGCCAGATGTCTGCCGCTACCGGGTCGGCAGGGGGTTTTGTCGTTATCAGCCACACCGCACCCGGCATAAGTTTTGTATATTTGGGTATCCAGATCATCCCTATCAGTGCAGATTAAAAATGTATAATTACCGCCGATTTTACGATGCACCTTGGTGGTAAAAAACACCATAGAATAACTTTTGCCAGCTCCTTGCGTATGCCAGAAAACGCCAAGTTTTCCCTTGACTCTATTGGGATCATTCAATGCCTTGATGACCTGATTAACGCCGAGATACTGGTGATTTTTCGCCAGCACTTTTATCTGTTTTCCGCTGGAATCGTCATGGATAATGAAGTTTTCAAAAATATCCATAAAATTTTTCTTGTCGCAAACACCCTTCAAAAGGGTTTCCATATCCACCACGCCCGGGTCTTTTTCTGACAGACGCTTCCACTCATGAAAATGCTCATAACCAGCAGTGATGCTGCCGATTTTAGCCTTTTCGCCATTGGCGAGCATAACGATTGCGTTGTGATGGAAGAAGTGCGGGATGGTGTCTTTGTAATCAGCAAAGTTTCTTTCGTAAGCCTGTTTGAGATCTTTATGAATATTTTTGCACTCAATAAACAAAAGCGGAATACCGTTTACAAACCCTGCAATATCAATCCGACGGCGGTATAAATCGCCCTGCACCCACAATTCCCTCACTGCTAAAAAGTGATTATTGGTTGCTTCATCAAAATCAAAAACCTTCAGCCGCTCTTTTTTGATCTCACCATCTTCTCCCTGAAAAGAAACCAGCACACCGTCTTTGAACAGTTTGTATTTATCAAAGTTGGAAGAGAGCATGGACTGGCTCTGGGAGTAATCCACTACCTGTCGGACGGCTTCATCATAAGCGGCTACAGGGAGATGGGGGTTGAACTTTTCGAGGGCTTTTTTCAGATAACGCGTAAGCACCACCTCACGGTCGGAGTTTCTGCCCAGCAGACCATCCGTCCCAAATGTTTCTTGGTTATAGGCATACACCGCCTCCCATCTGAGTTTATCTCGCAGGTAATTCGTAGTTGTTTGTTGCACTAATGTATCTTCGTTTAAGTATGTCATAATTTTTTCCTTGTGAATTTAAGGCAATGGTTCACCGCAGAGACGCAAAGGCGCAGAGGGAATTCAAAGATTATTAACCATACGCTTGATTCCATCTCTGAGGACAGAAACATTAAAATTGAGCAACAAACCAAGTCTTTTATTCATCATCTTTAGATAGGTTAGAAGCTGGGCCTCATGAATTGGCAAAAGTTTTTCTACTGTCTTTAATTCTATAATAACCTCTTCTTCAACAAGAAGATCAATACGATAACCACAATCCAATTTGACCTCTTTGTAAATTACTGGTAGGTCAACCTGTCTTCTAAATCGCATTCTTGCCCTTGACAATTCATAACATAAACATTCTTCATAGGCAGATTCTAAAAGACCCGGCCCAAGTGTCCTGTGTATTTCAATTGCAGCCCCAATTATTTTTTCTGTTATTTGATTTATTTCCATCTCTGTGCCTCTGCGTCTCTGCGGTTAGCTGAATTGTTACAATTTAAGTAATTTTTTCACTTCGCGGTCAAAGTCAGAAACATAGTTTTTGTCCTGTATTGAGCGATATTTTTCATATTCTGCTAATGCCTTCTTTTCTGCCTGCTTTGCGCTCACCGAGCCTGCCGAATGCAATAATTTTTTTTCAGAAATGGACAAAAATTCATCGAGTTTTTTAATCCAATCCTGCATTTTCATTAAACGACCACTCGCAGCTTGCAATTCAGCAAAATCAATATAGAGCGAGACGATCAGGTTCAACTGATTTATTTCTGATTCAGTTAAATAGTTTTTCGCAACAACAATATCATCTGTAGTAATATAATCGCTTTTGAAACTTGTGAGTCCCATCAAAGGTTTTTTGCTATCAGCACGCTGGGCGATAATTTCAGCAGCAGTATGTTCATGAACAGCATAGTGCATTTTGTTTTGCACAGTAGCAAAGAATTTTTGCGTCAATTCTGCGTCAATTTTATAATCAATACTCGTCGCGTAAATATCAGTCACTTTCTGATAAAACATCCGCTCACTGCTTCGGATGTCCCGCACTCTTTGGAGCAATTCCTGAAAGTAACGCGCCCGGCCGCCACCTTGTTTGAGTCGCTCGTCATCCAGAGTAAAACCCTTAATCAGATATTCTCGAAGCCTTTCGGTTGCCCATTTGCGAAACTGCGTTCCTCTGTCAGATCGCACACGATAGCCAACAGCCAAAATCACATCCAAATTATAGTGTTTTGCATCATACTCTTTGCCATCTGTAGCAGTTATTCGGAAATTCCTAATAACTGAATTTCCTTCCAATTCATCGCTTTCAAATATATTTTTGAGGTGTTCATTAACCGTAGGAACACTCACATCAAAAAGCTCTGCAATCAGTTTTTGCGTAAGCCAAACATTCTCATCTTCAATTCTAACGCTGATTTTTTGCTTATCACCGAGAGTTTGATAGATAACAATTTGCGGTTTTTTAGTCTCTTTTTTCATAATTTTATACCTCAATTGTGCCGCTCATCAGCCGCGGTAAAAGTAAATCGCGGGCTTAGGCGAGTTTTTGGGTTTGGCTTCTTAATACACTTATTTGTTTCATTATGTTTTTACTAAATAGAATAAATGACGAACAAAGATATTCGGTTGGGACAAGAATCCATTGATCTTTTAGAAATTTGAAATGTCTGGCATAAAAATAATTTGAAAGGTTTATGTTCTTTAAAATAAAATATAGGAATTCGGAATTTATCTTATTATGTTTACTTACAAGCAATTGAGTGCCGTCAGCTCCACTTACAAAAGGAAAAGCAACATATTTAATAATTCTTGTATGATCTCCAAAAATTACAATTGGAATAATATTGTTTATCACATAATCTTTTCTATCTGAATAGCCACTTATAAATTCTTGTGACTGATCAACACAAGGATATAAACCTGCTTCATCGTACTCTGATTTCTGTAATTTTTTTCTTGCATTCACAGTTCTAATGATATCTTTTACTTGTAACCTTTCCCATCCCTCTGGCACGCCATCAACTATCTTCACCTTTTCATGCCCCGGAAAGCGGAAATACACAAACCACTCGCGGAATAAGAGCCGCGCCGATTCTTCCAAAAGCTGTATCCGCCGACGGTTGGTGTCGATGAGGTTATCGTAAGCGGAGAGGATGGAGGCAATTTTGCGTTGGGTGGGCATTGAAGGAACTACCACTAAATGGTTATGTGCGAGTCAGCAAATAGGTTGGGCCATTCTCGCTTAAAAAAATACGCCCTGCCGATTGTGATATCACCAGTGGAATTCAGTGTAATGTCACCCTTTCGGATAAATGCTTCTTCTTTGAGTTCTTTATTCGAGTCGTGGTATTTCAGAGCATCAGTATCAATATATCCCCATCTGATTGCTCTTTGGTTGAGGGCAGCAATTGAACTGAATTCAACATATTTTGGGGTAACCCCTCGTAATATCGAATCTAAACATTCATCTAATGGCAAAATTTTCCCTTGTGGTTTTAATACTATTTTCATATCCCCAACTTCCTGAAATTCTCACTAATCTTTTTCGCCAAATCTGCGGCTTGGCTGTTCAAACCATCCAATTCGGCATGTATTGTCCGCATAGTCTCGCCAAAGTCAAAGTCCGGGTCTTCTTCCTCTGATACTACGCCTGGTTGGCGGCGTTGAAATTGGTCATGATGCGGTCAACTCAATCGCATATTTTGGCGCGAATGATGTTTCTGTAACCTTGGCATTTTGAATTCTGTCGACTCTATATGACCTGTCTTCTCCGGTCTGGTGCTTAACCGCATACAATAGCAAATTCCCGTCTTTTGTTTTGCGTAATGAATAAGGTTCGATTAAACGCCAACTGCCTTGATATGCTAAATTTATGCACAAGCGGTTAGCCGCAGCAAAACGCATTGGTTCGAGCGGGATATTGGCATTCCATGCCTGCGACATTGCCGGTATTCGCCAGGATGTATCAACTGCCTCGCGTCCGGATGAAATCGGTGCGGCAACAACCTTGACCACAATCTTATGCAGCCAATCAAAGACCTTTGGTAGTTCCTGCCAGAATTGCTCAAAGGGCGGCAACGCCGGTAATTGGTGTGCCAGCATATTTGACCATTCACTGACCAGTTCAGCGTATTCTGGTTTGGCGTTCAACGCGGCAATGGTCGGAATAGAAATATTCTTGAATTGGCATTTTTTGTCAAGTGTGTCCATTGCCAAAGATAAGTCCAAATTTATGTTGTCGTGGCGATATAAATTAATCACATCATAAAGGTCGCGGGGTCTGAGACGCTCGGCTAACGCCCGAATCTTTTCGGCAAATAGTTCTTCAAAGCAATAACACTGGGCTTGAATTCCTTGTGCCGGTCTATCAGAATACGGATGATGGACTTCACGGCTGACCGAATCAAGAACCAGAACTTCATCAGCGGTTAAGTCCAACTTAATAGAAGGCAGGTTTCCGCCAGGTTGCATTGGTCCTCTATAACTTATTTTTCCCTGACCAGATGATTTACCACGGGGGTTTGTATAAATCTCAAAACCAATTTTGTCCTTGGGTATTTCAATGCCGCTTTTCTCGTAAACTTTATCCGCTACTTCCTTAAAAACATTCATCAATAAATCACTATTAAGATGCTCCGTCTTTTTGAGAGTGAAATCTAAATCTTCTGAAAAGCGGTAGGTTTCAAAATAGCATTTCTTCAGACAGGTACCGCCTTTGAATATCCAATCAGTGTTAATTTGCGGTTGATGTGAAATGCCATCCAAAATCCAACCAAGGACATAATCCTTTTCAACCACATTGGGCGTGAGTCCAAACTCTCTGGAGAAATCCATTATCTCTTGTTTGTTAATCACCTTTATTCTCCTTGCTCCAGCCGGCTGGTATCCATAATCTCCAGCGGGTAACTAATCTGTCTGATTTAATCGACGGGTCAAGTTTGGCATTGCCCTGGGTTATTTTTAACCGGCATAATTCTATGGCGCCTTTTTCCTCAGGCGATAGTTTTTCCAGCAGATAGCCGAGCCGCTTGAAGACCGCACCATTATCCAACCTTTTGGCATATTCCATTAACATGGTTATGTTGCGTTTATCAGATTTCAGGTAGTTTGTAAAAATATCCATAGTGAAACGGATTCCGCCGCCCAATTGCGGGTCTGTGAGCATATCAAGAATCGTGCGGGCCGGGTCTGAAACTGATACCTTTATCTGTTCGCGCCAGATTGGACTGACGCCGAATATGTCTTTTTCCGGGATAGTGTGCAGTATAAATTTGGTGCCTTTAATGACAATGTTGCGTTCTCTGGGTTTTTGCGTAGTCATTATTAGAATGTCCCTAAAAATCTGCTCGGTTAAGCCCCAATATTCCATGGCGCTCCATCCTCCGATATAACATGGAGCAAATAAACGCTGGGCAATTATCCAGGGGTCTTCTAATGAGGTGTCTGAGGTTCTGGATTCCAGCGGGACGGGCACATAAATCCCGCGGCGGATTCGGGACAACCATCCTTTTTTAGCCCAACGAGATAACATCTTGGCAACCTCGGTCATAGAAATATTTAGAATACCAGCGGCTTCAGCAACAGAAACGCTTCCTTTGGTGCCGCGTATTATCTCTGCCAATCTCTGCCGGTCTAATTTTCCAATTCCCGATAACGCTTTCATAATATACCCTATATGTTATAATTCACATATTCATATTAGTTGAGATACGACACTTAAATCATACTAATTTCGCCAATAATACTATATCGCAAGTGTAATAATTCAACCCTTATCTGAACTATTACACTTACAGTATACTAAATTATGTTAGAATTGTCAAGTATTTATTTTATTTTTTTGTCTTCATATCCCCAACCTCTTAAAATTCTCACTGATTTTTTGTGCCAATTCCACAGCTTGTTCGTTCAGTCCTTCCAGTTCTGAATGAATTGTCTGCATAGTCTCTCCAAAATCAAAATCCGGATCTTCTTCCTCCGGCGCCACGCCCACATACCTGCCCGGTGTCAGACTCCAGTCGTTTTCTTTAAGCTCGGCTTTGTCCACCAATTTTACCAATCCTTCCACATCACGAAGTTTTCCTTCCGGGAATCGTTCCACAAGCCATTCAGCCTGATGATAAAAATAACTGACCAATTTCAACTGTTCAACCGCTTGTTGTTTCAGAGTCTCAACCTCTTTAAGCATTCTTTGTTTTTCTCGGTTTCCATCCCCCTCAGCCGCCTTAGACATCATGCGGAAATCATCCTCAATCAATTTTTGCAGTTTCTTGGCGAACAAAGATACATCATCACCCTCAGCTGCAATATATTCCTTATAGGTTGCTTTCAATTCGCCGGCTTCCAGACATTTATCAAGATAGGCTTCAACTGCGGGTTTGGCTTCCATATCTTCCTTGAACATTTGGGTCCGGTAATGATTCACTAAATTGTGAAAACGGCCTGTCTCACCCCGATAGAGCCAGATGATAGAAAGGATATTTTGTAACTGCTCCGGGCTGAAATCATAAATTTTGCGTGTAACCTTGCGGAAGATATTACGGGCATCAATCATGAGAACTTTATCTTTGTGTTCTGCGGGTTTTGCCTTATTAAAAAACCACAGTTCACACGGCACGGTTCGGGTATAGAAAAAGTTGGAGCGGATAGAGATCATAATATCCACATCACCGGTTTCTATCAGCTTTTGCCGGACTTTAGATTCCTGATTTCCCGCACTTGAGGCTTGAGATGACATCATAAATCCAGCTCTGCCTGCTTGAGTTAAATAGCTGTAGAAATAACTAATCCAGACATAATTGCCGTTACTGACCTTGCCTTTATTATTCACACCGGGCAAGCCAAACGGCAGGCGAGGGTCGTTTTTGATTTTGTCCGCATCAATCTCATCCACATTAAACGGTGGATTTGCCATCACAAAGTCGGCTTTTTTATACAAATCATGAGGGTCTTCGTAATAGCTTATCGCTTTTTTGATATCACCCACCAAGCCATGCACCGCCAGGTTCATTTTGGCTAAATCAATCGTCGTGCCGTTTTTCTCCAGACCGTAAAAACTCAATTTGTCATTGGGGTTCTGGTGTAAATTTTCCACAAAACGGGCGCTCTGAACAAACATCCCGCCGCTGCCGCAGGCTGGGTCAAGCACCGTGCCTTTTTTGGGCTCCAAAACATTGGCGATGAGCGAGACCAGCGAAACAGGGGTAAAGAATTCGCCGCCGTCATGTGCCTTTTGGTCAGCAAACTGGGTGAGAAAATACTCGTAAATCCTGCCAAATACATCACCGCTAACCTTTTTGAGTTCTTCAGGATTTAATGCCCGCAGCAATTGACCTAATATTTCATTGTCCAATTCGCGGTATTCTTTTGTTGGCAAGACCCCACGCAGGGTTTCATAATCTCCCTCAATTGATTCCATTGCATCAATAACGGCGTTGGCGCGGTCATCGCTGTCTTTGAGAGCTACCAGATAATCAAATTGAGCCTTTGGTTGTAAGAAAATTGCGGATTTTTTGCTGAAATCCTTTTTCGTCAGCTCTGGGGTTTTACCGCCTCTTGTCGGCAGACCGGCAATAATCTCATCTTTAACCGCCAAATACCTGCTATAGGCATGACGCAAGAAAACCAAACCCATCACAGGCATAAAATATTGATTGCTGGCATAATTAGAATTTGCCCGAAGCGTATCCGCCACGCTCCAGAGTCTTTTTTCAATAGCTTCAATGTTTTCAAGTTGTCCCATAAAATTTCTCCTAAAAAAGTAATCCCTTTTCCTTAAAACTTATATACCCATCATCAGTAATGATAATATGATCAAGCACTTCAATATCTAAAATCGCACCCGATTGAATCAATTTTTCAGTGAGTTTTATATCTTCATCAGACACCTCCGTGTTTTTTGATGGATGATTATGCGCCAATATGATCGAAGAAGTAAGATGGCGTATAGCCGGTTCAAATACCTCGCGCGGATGCACCAGCGTCTCTGTCAATGTACCGATAGAAATAGTCTCTTTATTAATGAGCTGCTTGCGGGCGTTGAGATACAGCACCATGAAATATTCTTTTTGTTTGCCTCGTAAATCAGCAAGTTGGGCAACGGTTGCCCGTACAGAATCAAGGATGGGAAGAGAATCATTAAAGGAACCAACAGCACGGCTGCCAAGCTCCAAAGCCGCCTTGATAGTAATGGCTTTGGTCTCTTCCAATCCCTTAATACCAGTCAGTTCGTCTTTCGTAACGGATAAGAGTTTTGACATAGGATGCTTTTTCAAGGTTTCCTTGGCAATATCCAAGGCACTCTTACCGGCTCGCCCGGTACGAATAAGGATTGCCAAAAGCTCAGCATCACTTACATTCTCAGCCCCTTTTTCAGACAGTTTTTCTCTGGGCCTTTTATGTTTTGGTAAATCTTTGATTTTTGCCATTGTTATTTTTCCAAAGTTTGCTTATTCCTGCAAACCAGAAGGCTTTTTCTACTTGTGATGTCTCTCAAAGAATTGCCAGATCAATTCTGAGGCAGAAATATCAGTATTGACCTTTCCTACCTGTTGTTCCGGCAATGATGATTTCCCACCCGGCCATGCGTGCCCACCATCTTCTAATGTCCAGAGAATTACCTCTGAGCCTTCCTTCCCAGGGGCATACATGGTACAGACCGCCTTTCCTGTTCGGGTTTCTTCTATAGGTTTTTTGGGGCATCCATTATGGTCAGCCCAAAACCGGATAGCTTCCGGCACGCTTCGGCGTGGAATCTTTTCAAATGCCTTTGGTCCAACCCCTCCATGTTTTGTTTGTTTCATTTTTTCACCTCGCGATCAAAGTCAGATTCAAGCATGTGGTCTTGAATAACCCGATATTTTCCATATTCGCTTTCAGCTAAGCCAGAAGCGACTTCGTGGCTAATCTTGCCGCTATCTTGCAAAATTTCTTTTTCATTGAATTGCAAAAAGGCATCCAATTTCTCTACCCAGTCCTTCATATACATCACCACACCTTTTTGTGCCTGCATTTCGGCATAGTCAAGATACATTGTAACAATTCTGTTCAATCCATCCAGCTCTTTCTCATTGAGATAATTCTTGGCGATACTGACATCTGTTTTTCTAATGGCCCCTTTGGGCGCATTTTTCCAAGTGGTTAATCCCATATTTGGGGTCTCACTACTTGCTCTTTTGTGAATAATTTCCGCCGCGGTTTGGCCGGTTATTGCCCAGTGAAGTTTATTTTGCACAGCAGCAAAAAATTGTTTGGTGATTTCTTCATTTGGAGCATAATCAGCACTGCACTGAGCGTAAATATCGGTGATTTTCTGGTAGAATCTGCGTTCGCTGGAGCGAATATCACGGATGCGAGCCAGTTGTTCTTCAAAATAGTCCTGGCCGAAAATGTTGTGAGGGTTTTTTAGCCGTTCGTCATCCATAGTAAATCCCTTAATAATATATTCTTTTAGTCTTTCCGTTGCCCAAATACGGAAATGCGTTGCTTGAGTAGAATTAACCCGATAGCCAACGGAAATAATCGTATCAAGATTATAAAACTTGGTTTTATATGTTTTTCCATCATCGGCAGTTAGTTCCAAAATGGAACTAACTGAATTTTCCTGTAACTCGCCGCTTTCAAAGATGTTTCTAAGATGTTTAGTAATAGCCGGTCTTTGCACGCCAAACAAAAGAGCTATTTTATCTTGCGTAAGCCAAACATTTTCATCACGCAAAAATATCTCTACTTTTACCTTGCCATTTGGCGTGGTGTAGAGTAGAAACTCTGTAAATGTATTCTGTTTGGCAATCTGTTTATTCTTATTCATAGTTTTATACCTCAACCTCTAATCGCACCATCTGAATATGAATAAAGCCTTCATTGTCTATTGGACAAGATTGCATACATCTATCTGCTATCTCGCCAATGAAATCCTCGCGAAATTTCTCAGGGATACGTTGTGTAAAGGGAAGCCATGTTGTCCGACATAAAGAGCTTAAATTTTCGGTAGATTTCAACTGGATTTCTAAATGGTTTTAACCGTTTTTCTTTT
>Ga0180008_1001880_pt1 | contig 12168 bp, 8 predicted proteins | sample MM_PW_MetaG_FD_121121 | JGI IMG/M metagenome (GOLD analysis project Ga0180008, IMG submission 121121) | Groundwater microbial communities from the Aspo Hard Rock Laboratory (HRL) deep subsurface site, Sweden - MM_PW_MetaG | ecosystem: Environmental > Aquatic > Deep subsurface > Groundwater... | reverse complement strand
TCAGTTGCCACCAGCTTTGGTTGTTATTGCCCTGCACTTTTGCACTGGCTGCGTCCAGCGCTATATAACCGTCTGCTTCAACAAAACCTGAAGTCGGCTCTGTTTTAGGTTTTACGGCCGATACTTTAATTTTTGCGCCGCCCCAGCCAGTGCCCTGCACATGCACTTCACCGACATTCAGCCCGGCTTTCACTTTGCTCCAGTCGATGCTGACCTGAATCGTTTGTGCAACTTCAATCTGGCCTTTCGTTTGGCTTAACTGAATCCAATCGGCTGATGTTTTGGCATTGAATTCAAAGGGCAGGCTGCCTTTGTTAAATACTTCAATAGCGCGCTGTTTTTGACCGTGCGGGTAAAAAGGGTCCAGCTCTAAGGGCTGACCTTTGTATTCGCTGATAGGCCATGAAAACGCTGAACCTTCGGGTGCTACGCCCATATCGGCCACTGGCATAGGTTCTGCGAGAGATACCACAGGCATTAAGTTTGCCGGTGGGTTACGCCAGTAGGTAAAACCAATATGAGGCTGTGACATCATATGGTTCCAGCGGCCATCGCCGAGGCTCTGGTAAAGCTTGGTCAGCTCTGCATCCTGTTTAAACCAGAAGCGCACCTGCTCTGCCCAATAAGTGGTCGTCCCCCGGCCTTGTTCGCCATGTAACTTGTTCATCGCTACTGCACGGTTTAATTCATACACAGCCTGACTGGCTTTTAGTGGATGCGACACCAGTTGGATATAAGCATCCCTTTGTTCAGTCGGTAATTGACGGTACAGCTCATCCGATTTTTCCACTAAAGCAGCAAGCTCGTGACTGACGCGCTCTGCTTCCTGATAATGGAAAATGCTGTAGGTATGGGGTTCCACAGCTTCAGGTTTACGACGGCCGTTGTGTTTGGTGTAGCCCTGGATCAGTTCAGCGACTGTGGCGGCATGCTCTGCACTGAATTGTTGCGTGGCCCAACTGACGGCAAATTGCTCTAAGTTATCTGCTTTAAAAGCCGGTGGGTTCCAGGCCATACGCAGGAAAAAGTCGATCGGAAATTCCATCGGCTTTAAATCCCCAACATTGACTATCCAGATACGATCCGCCTGAAATTGCCAGGCTAAATTCATTTGCTCCCAGATTTTTGCCATAGGCACTGTATTGATCCAGCGGTAAGAACGCGGGCTGCCGACATAATCAAAGTGATAATACACACCAGCGCCACCGGCACGGCCGCGTTCTTCTGCTGTGGGCAGGCGGCGGATATTGCCGTAGTTATCATCAGCCCAAAGCAAAGTGACATCGTCCGGCACTCTCATACCGCGCTCATAAAAGCCCTGTACTTCCTTGTACAAAGCCCAAACTTGTGGCACTTCGCTGATGGGTTTGTCTTTAAAGGTTTCTGTTAATATCTGGCGTTGATCCGCTACTACTTGTTCCAGTAAGCCGATATTTTCGCCTTCGCTCATCGGCTCATCTTCCTGACCACGCATACCAAGGGTATAAATGCTTTCGAGGTCTTTATGCCGCTTCGCGCCTTCTTGCCAGAACTTATAAATATTGTCGCGGTTGCTGGAGTATTCCCATGGCCCTTTGCCGTACCTGTTCCATTCTTTGTCGGCCCGCATCATAGGTTCGTGGTGGCTGTTGCTCATCACTATGCCCATTTCATCGGCCAGAATAGCGTTTTGTGGATCGTCATCGGCAAAGGCGTTGTTCCACATCGCAGGCCAGAGAAAATTCGACTTCAGTCGTAGTAACAGTTCAAACACATGCTGATAAAACTGGCTGTTGTAGCCACCAAATTTTTCGCTGGTCCAATTGGTTAAGGCTGGAGCTTCGTCATTTAAAAAGATGCCACGGTATTTCACTTTGGGCGCATCGGTAAGCTTTGTGCCCGCTTTGATATACAACTGATCCTGCTTTTTCACTGGCACATCGGCCCACCAACTCCAGGGCGATACCCCTATGGTTTCGGCCAGGTCATAAACGCCAAAAATAGCGCCTCTTTTATCGCTGCCAGCAATCACCAAGGCTTGTTCTACACCCGGCATAGGTTGTTCAATCACCTGAATCAAATAAGCTTCCCAGTTTCCTTTAATACTACTTACATCCAGCTTTCCCGCTGCAATCAGTTGATCGAGAAGCGCATTGTTACCCAAGCTACCAATAATCAGCAGCTGTTTGGCATCTGCTTTTTCGCTAACGCTTAAACTTTTGCCACTGACCTTTTGAATATCCTGTTGCAGGCTTTGCACGGCGCGTTTTAAGCCTTTATGGTCCTTATCATCCAACTGAATTGTGGCCTGGCTACTTTTTCCGACCAAAGCAAAGTCGCCTTTAGCGGGTTGTTGTGCCAGATAGTCACCAGGTAAAGCAACAGCTGCCGTGCTGAAAAAGGCTAAGACTAAACTGAACGTAAAAGCGGTTTTCATGGCCTGGCTGTTCATGGAGTGGCCTCTTTTTCCTGTCGTGCATGTACACCCAGCGTAGTGCCAACAAATCCACCAGCGACCTGAGTACTTAAGATTTTGGCATCCTGCACTTCACCCAATTGCTGCCAGTCACCCTTTTGATCGGCATAATAAAAGCTGATGTCTCCGGCTTTGCCTTGGATCCTTAGCTGCATTTGCTCTGTACTTGCTGCTAAGTTCTGGCTGGCGATAAGTGCAGGTTTGCCGCCTTTGGCTTGCTCAAGAAATACTGTAGTTTTACCATCTGTAGTTTTTACGCCCAGATAGTAGTGATATTGCTCGCTCTGAAAGGCCACCAAACCAGCTGAAATCTTGCCTTTTGGCACCACAAGGCTGGTGCTGGTTTCAAAGCTGGTATGTTGCTGGCGACGACCAATAAAAGCAGGTTGCGATAACGAATCCATGCCCACAGCTTTGGCATTGAGGATCAGGTTCTGTCCATCCAGTTTTAACCAGCTTTGATCAAACTCACGCAACAGGTTCCAGTCGAGCTTTAAGCTTTGACCATCAAACTCATCACGCCAGTTGAAATTGCCTGTTTGTGTTAAAGCCCCGGTACTGCTGATTAAGCCCGTTGGAGCCGCAAGTCGGTATGGGATTTCTTGTCCTTGAGGCAGAATAGTAGGCCATTCGTCTTTCCAGCTAACAGGCAGCAAAAAGGTTTCGCGGCCTGTATTAAAGTAACTTTGCTGATAGACACGAGTCGCCAGAAATACCGCCCACCACTGACCATCAGGTAACTGCACTAAATCGGCATGACCAGCTGTGGTAATAGGGTTGGCTCTGTCGGCTGGTAAATCACGCTGCGTCAGAATAGGGTTGTCGCTGTAAGGTACAAAAGGCTCATTTAGGCTACGCGTTCTGAATACGACGGCCGAATGTTGATCGGCAGTGCCGCCTTCAGCACAGACCAGATAATACCAGCCGTTATGTTTGTAAATATGGGGGGCCTCTATCCAAATCGGCTTGGTGCTTAAGTCCACACCGCCATTCACCAGCAGTTTTTTGGAGTCCGGCAACACGGCTTTTTTCACCGGGTCGTATTGCCACATCCAAATGGCTCTATGACCTTCATACAAAGCCTGGCCCGGTGCTTCACCGTTATGACTGATATACACCTTGCCATCGTCATCAAAAAAGATATCCGGGTCTATGCCTTCCACTTCCGGCAACCAGATCGGATCAGACCATGGCCCTGCAGGATCTGTAGCGGTCAGAATAAAATTACCGCCTTTGTCCACTACTGTGGTGATCAGGTAAAAAGTACCGTCGTGATAACGAATAGTAGGGGCAAAAATACCACGGGAGACCTGCATGCCTGACATATCGACCTGGGAGGCACGGCTTAGTGCATGGCCGACTAATTGCCAGTTCACCAGATCGGTGCTGTGTAAAATCGGTAAACCCGGTGTATAGGAAAAAGAAGACAACACCATGTAATAATCATCGCCACGGCGGGTAATGCTGGGATCGGGGAAAAAGCCTGCAGCGACAGGGTTTTGGTAGCTTCCTTTGGCTAATGGTTCGGCAAACACAGCGTCCTGGCCCTGATAATCAAACCAGTGAAAAGTTGCTGCTGTGCTGACTTCATCCGTTGGTTTTTCCGGCTGACATCCGCTGAATAACAGGCTAAAGCCCAATAGGGCGGAAGCGTAGGTAGTTTTCATTTTTATCTGTTCCTTTGACAAGCCTGACTCCATTAGACGGAAAAAGACCAGGACCATCAATGGCTTCGGGTTTATGAAAATACGTCAGCTTTGTGCGTTTTTTCGGAGGGGAAGCTTTAAAAATGACAAGGGTGCGGATTAACCGCTACCTGGTATCAGATTGGAATTCGAAGCGGGCGGGCACAAGACCCGCCCCTACAGCAATGTACCGCGAGGTTTAGTCGTTCACCGCCACGTTACTCAGCATTTCGCCACGAGCTTCACGGTATTCTTTTGGCGTTTGGCCAAAATGGCGTTTAAACACCGCATACATATATTGCAGCGACGGATAACCGCAAATATTGGCGATGGCGATAGGGTTAACCTGAGTATCGACCAGCATTTTGCAGGCTTTCACCAGCTTTTGGTTATGTAGTTCGGTGTGGATCGAATGGCCGCGTTCCGCTCTGAAACGCTGTTCCAGGTTAGAACGAGAAATACCAACAAAATCAGTAACCTGCTCAACTTTTGCGCCTCGGGTGGCGTGGCGGCGGATGTAGTGCATGGCCTGAATCACATAAGGGTCACGCAGGGCTTTAAAGTCGGTAGATTGGCGTGATGCCACACCGACAGGCGGCACCAGAATACGTTTTTGGCCTACTTCGATATTATTCAGTTGGGTATGCAGCAACTTGGCAGCTTTATAACCCATTTCAAAACAACCCTGAGTCACCGAGCTTAAGCTGATCCTGTTGAGGAAACGGGCTATATCGTCGTCATCTATGCCAATGATAGAAATATTATCCGGTACAACTATGCCAAGATGTTCGCAAGCTTGCAGCAGGTGGCGGGCGCGGGAGTCGGTGACGGCAATAATGCCTATAGGTTTTGGTAAGCTTTCCAACCAGTCCGTCAGACGATTCATGGCATATTGCCAGGTTTCAGGTCTGGTGCAGTGACCCTGATAAATCTGGCAGTCGTAACCATCCTGAGCAGTTAATTTTTTCACCGCACTTTCACGCTCGCTGGCCCAGCGGTGCTGCTCGTCGGTTGGCACACTATAAAACGCAAAACGGTCTAAGCCTTTGCGTTTCAGATGCTCATAAGCGGCTTGTACCAGCGCATAGTTGTCAGTGGCGACATAAGGAACTTCTGGGTAATCTGCGGCTTTGCTGTAAGAACCGCCCACCCCAACTATAGGTTTGGTGGTCCCGGCCAAAGCGCGTTGAATATTCATATCGTCGAAGTCAGCAATAATACCGTCGCCGCCCCATTCATGAATATGTTCGAGACGACAGAGGAAATCTTCCTCCAGATACACGTCCCAATCGACTTTAGATGATTGCAGATAATGACCTATGCCTTCGATCACTTGCCTGTCAAAAACCTTATTGGCATTAAACAAAAGTGTAATGCTGTGTTTAGCTTTAAACATATAACCTGTCCCCGTCCTGTCGTTATACCCTTCGTCCTTGAAGCTGCAGCGTTGTTGATTGAGCTGCTTCAATTACTTTGGGTATTTATAATTATCTTTTTTTATTTTTTTAACTTTTTTAATTAAGCGGGTTAAATATTAGCCAGTCAGGCTTTTTTGGCAAACGATAAATCATAATTCAGCACCGAATTATGAATTTTCGTAATTGCTGGTAAGCATTCCGTCACCAAGTATTAGCTCACCAAAAGTCAGAACAGATTTCAAAATATGTACATAGGCATAGATTTAGGCACTTCGGGTATCAAAGTAATTTTGCTTGGCGAGAACGGCAAAGTCATTGATAGCGCCAGTGCTGAGTTAGTCGTCAGCAGGCCACAGCCTTTATGGTCAGAGCAAAACCCGGAGCATTGGTGGCTTGGGCTGCAGTCTTGTATGGATCAATTAAGTCAGCGCCAGTCCTTGTCGTCGGTTAAAGCTATAGGCTTAGCGGGCCAGATGCATGGCGCTACTTTGTTGGATGAACAGAACCAGATTATTCGCCCTGCCATTTTATGGAACGATGGCCGCTCTTTTGAGCAATGCCAGCAACTGGAATTGAAAGTTGCCGATTTGCCACAGATCACCGGCAATCTGGCGATGCCAGGTTTTACTGCCCCTAAATTACTCTGGGTGCGTCAACAGGAACCAGCCGCTTTTGCCAGAATAGCCAAAGTGCTGCTGCCAAAAGATTATTTACGTTTTTGCTTAAGTGGCGACTTTGCTTCTGATATGTCGGATTCGGCCGGTACTTTATGGCTGGATGTGGCGAAACGCGACTGGAACGACGAGCTGTTGTGCGCTTGTGGTTTAAGCCGCGACCAAATGCCAACACTTTATGAAGGCGATCAGATCACCGGAACCTTATTACCTGACCTCGCGAAACGCTGGGGTTTAGCCGCTGTGCCTTTAATTGCCGGCGGCGGTGACAACGCCGCTGGTGCTGTGGGGGCTGGCATAGTGCGTCCGGGCCAGGCCATGTTATCTCTTGGTACTTCGGGTGTGTATTTTGCTGTCAGTGATGGCTTTCTGGCGAACCCTGAATCCGCAGTACATAGTTTTTGCCACGCCTTGCCTAATACCTGGCATTTGATGTCTGTGACATTAAGTGCTGCCAGTTGTTTGCAATGGTATGCCGAGCACTTAGTGAAAACTCCTGTTGCTACTTTGCTGGCGGATTTGGATCAAGGGCTAGGCGCTATTGAAGATATGCCGCTGTTTTTACCTTATCTGTCTGGCGAGCGCACTCCTCATAACAATCCAAATGCTAAAGGTGTCTGGTTTGGTCTGGACTACAACACTGACCAAAAAGCCCTGACTTATTCGGTGCTGGAAGGCGTCAGTTTTGCGTTATTTCAAGGCGCAGAAGCCCTGCATGCCAGTGGCCTGATGCCCACAGAAATTAACCTGATTGGTGGTGGTGCCAGAAGCCCGTATTGGCGGCAGTTGCTGGCTGACGTGATGAACCAGCCACTGACCTTCAGAGAAGGCGGCGAAGTAGGGCCTGCTTTAGGCGCTGCCCGTCTTGCTCGCTTAGCCATGGAGCCTGATACAGCGCTGGATGTGCTGTGCCCGCCACCACCAGTGGTCAGCCAGCATCTGCCGGACGCCAAACGTCATGCTGCTTTAGCCAAACGCTACAGCAAATTTAAAGCTTTGTATCAGTCATTGGCAGAGCATTTTTAATGGTAGGGGCGGGCTTGTCTCCGCCCGTTCAGGTATTAAACCTCAATAACAACGCCACGGCTGCAAAGACGACGTGAATAAAGCAAAAGCACAAGGTAGCTTTGAAAAAACATAATTGTGATTAAAGCCAGCAATGCCCACCATTAGCAGCATTGGAATTGATGTAAAACAGGAGAGCAAAATGGCTCAGTATTTCGATCAGATTAATAAAATTGCGTATGAAGGTGCCGATAGCACCAACCCTTTAGCTTTTAAACATTACAACGCCAGTGAAGTCGTTTTGGGTAAAACCATGGCAGAGCATTTGCGTATGGCTGCCTGTTACTGGCACAACTTCTGCTGGAATGGTCAGGATGTATTTGGTCAGGGCACTTTTGGCCGTCCATGGTTAGAAGCTGGTGACGCTATGGCGCAAGCCAAAGCTAAAGCCGACGTTGCTTTTGAATTCTTCAGCAAGCTGAGCATTCCTTATTATTGTTTCCATGACATCGACGTGTCACCTGAAGGCAACAGCATTAAAGAATACATCAACAACTTCGCAGCTATGGTGGATGTGCTTGAGCAAAAGCAAGCTGAAACTGGCGTGAAATTGTTGTGGGGTACGGCGAACTTATTCAGTAACCCACGTTACGCTGCAGGTGCTGCCACCAATCCAAACCCGGAAATTTTTAGCTACGGCGCCACTCAGGTTTTCCATGCAATGAACGCAACTCAGCGTTTAGGTGGCGAAAACTACGTATTGTGGGGCGGTCGTGAAGGGTACGAAACTCTGCTGAACACTGACCTGCGTCAGGAACGTGAGCAACTGGGCCGCTTTATGCAAATGGTAGTTGAGCACAAGCATAAAATCGGTTTCAAAGGCACTTTACTGATCGAGCCTAAGCCACAGGAGCCAACCAAGCACCAGTACGATTACGACTCTGCGACAGTGTATGGTTTCCTGAAGCAATTTGGTCTGGAAAAAGAATTCGCCGTCAATATCGAAGCCAACCACGCTACCTTGGCTGGTCATTCGTTCCATCATGAAGTAGCTACTGCTATTTCACTTGGCATTTTTGGCAGCATCGACGCCAACCGCGGTGATGCACAAAATGGCTGGGATACAGACCAATTCCCGAACAGCGTAGAAGAGCTGAGCCTGGTGATGTACGAAATTCTGAAAGCTGGTGGTTTCACCACTGGTGGCTTCAACTTTGACGCCAAATTACGCCGTCAGAGTATGGACCGCGCCGATATGTTCCATGGTCATATTGGTGGTATGGACCACCTGGCTATGGCACTGAAACGTGCAGCAGTTCTGGTTGAAAAAGACTTTTTAGGTAAAGCAGTTGCAGAGCGTTATGCCGGCTGGAATGGTTCTTTAGGTAAAGCAATTCAGGGCAGCGAGCATTCATTGCAAACTCTGGCTGCTATGGTAGAGCGCGAACAGTTAAGCCCGAAAGCCGTCAGCGGCCGTCAGGAATTGCTGGAAAATCAGGTTAATTTAGTGTTGTTTAGATAGGCCTCCCGAACCCTGTCGTAGCCCGGCTTGCCGGGCATTTTATCCGGGCGCAGAGAAGCTACTGCGCCCTATTTTCTTGCTTGTTACGCCTGTTGCTCACCTAAAATAGAACGTAGCTTTTTCTTTGCATAACTTTCTGCAAGCTCTTTGCCTATGTTAAAAATGGTCGAGACACTAGCATCCTTAAATTCTGACTTGATAGTATTCCAAATCTCATCTCTTCGGATATTATCAAGGAACTCGTGACCATCCCAAGTTAGACGATTAACGAAAATATGACTTGGTACCACGGACGTATTAGCCAACGTATCCGAAACCTTGCCATCAAGTAACCCAGCTTCAATTAACAGCAAGGCATGATACTTAACTACTTCTTTGTCGTATCCATCAACGGCCAATTGACGTGGATTCTCCTCAATAGCAAACAATAGCTTACGGATTAGTTCCATATCTCGCTTCATAGCGTCTCACCTAAAGATTTGAATATTCACAACTCATTGATATTAGTCTGAGATAGACAGTCCCAAACGGTCTAGGGGAACGAAATTAGCCAGTTAGTTAAAGCTCACTATAATCAAGTCTAACTCCCAATAGTCCACTAATTTTCTGCAGCTCCATTAATATTTCAACAGGACCTTGAAGTGCACCTTGATGTCTCGAAGTGTCTTTCACCATTTCGGCTGAAATTAAATTCAGCGAACGACAGCTTTCTATTACATTTTTCTCACTTGGCATACGTAGTAAAAAGGCAAATAAACGATAAAAAGGTATTGCCTGTCTTTTTGATATCAGCGTGGAGCCAAGACGCTTGAGTTCGTCTTGCATGTCTAGTGTCGCGTTAGCGTTAGTAATTTTTGCTCTATTTCTTAGGCAAAAAGCGGATAGCTCACCCAAGCTTTCCTTAAAAGAAACCAACGGCTCTAGAACCAGTTTTAAAATAAATTGGCCTACCACAAATACTGTGACACCGGCCAATATTGTAAATAGTATTGAATCTTTCAAGGAATGCTCCGAAAGTTATAACTCATTAATAGAAGGGGCTGCAATCCGCACATTTTCCCCAAGTTCGGTTCTTTAACGCTCGAAGCACCTGCACGGAAGGCGTATGTTAATTTTGCTTGTTCTGTAGCCCTTTAATAAACTCTGGGGCTAGATCTGCACCGTTCGGCCACACCACAGTTTCAAGCTCTGGATCCACAGATACCTTTCGGAAAACGGCGATTTCCTTCAGTGCTGCAAATACAGGCCCATGCAGCTCGCCATCCAGATCCACCTCGCCAGAAGTAGCATCATCAAAGGCTACCCAAATTTTGTAATCCGCTACGTATTTTGCAGATTTAATATGCAACATCATTTACTCCAGTGGTGCTATGAATTCAAAGCGTTTCGCCTTTGGCGAGATACTTTCTTTTGCTTCGCCAAAAGACAAGTATCCAAAGAAAAGGCGACCCCAGGTCGCAGCGAAAGCCCGGCCCAAAATCGTGCGTCCAAGGCGATTGTGCAACTCGTTCGTCGCTATCGCTCCTCGCTCAAACACTCCTCGTCTTAAAACCTTGGCCACCCAATTTTGTCCGGCTCGCGCCCCAATGGGGGTTTGGTGTCGATAGTTGGATGGTCGGCCGTAAAGAGCAAAAAAACATAAGTGACGCACACCGCAAAACCTGATCCTGATCCTGATGATGTTATTTATAACGACCAAGCCGCATCCTTAATCAAAGAAGCATATGCAATAAGGTAGCTAACTAAGAGCCTATATTGATCGTGATAGCTTTTAATGATGGGATGGTTATTCGTAGGAACCTCTAAAATGAACACTTTACTATTGAACACGAACTGCGAAACGAATTCTTCGTAAAGACGTTTATTACCATTTATTCCAGAATCTTTGCATATTTTTCCAGTAAAAATCTCAAGGCTATGCAGTACACCTTGATCGTGCACTATGGAGTGCCTCATTTTTTCTACTAAATGGATTGTAAAACGCAGATCAATTTTAAAATGATTTTTTGTCTCTCTGATTTTTATGCCATCAAATGTATTTGAAAAATAGCACAGCATAGTATTCAAATCTCTGGGTGGTGGTTTACCGGTCGATTCCGAATAGGAAAACTTCAAGAAGGTCTCAAACTTTTCGTAAGCACTCATAAGAAGCCAGCAATACTGGCTGTTTTTATGCCAATACGTTAACTGCTTTAGATCATCAACAGATGATTTTCTAAAAGCATATTTTTCCGACTGTCCTGTAAAGGGATTATCAAAAATAAATGCATCTAGGCTTACAATTTCTCCGGGGCTACCTAAATCATTTAACCTATCTAGTGATTCAAACTCTCTTCTAAACGCCTGACTAACAACCTGTTTAAGATGATGAAGATCTGCCAAACTTTCTCGAAACTCTTCAAATTTAGGATCGATTACACACTTGCGCATAAACTCATTCCGTATATCACGAACCAAAGGGGGCAAGTCTTGCCCTGTCCCCCTGAGTTTATCAGACAGTGTAGCTTTGGGTTATTTCTTTGCCTTTTCAGCGCTCTGCGCAAGTTCTATCAACTGCGGCACCACTTCTTTTGGCTGGTTTTTCCGGTCAAATAGTAGTGGGTAGTCTGTTCTGCCTTTCATTGGCCAGTTGTTGCGCCAGGTTTGGTTGTCGTTCACGCCCCATAAGGTGACTCGATCAATAGTGTCGCTGTGGCGTAAAAATAGCTCAAAAAATTGCAGGTATTTTTCTGTCAATTGATCGCTAACTGCTTTTGGCAAGCCATCGGCGTAAGGGTTAAACTCTTGTTTTAACTTCATATTTAATGAGATGTCAGCGCCAATATTGGTTGGATCAGGGAACGGCAGCACTGAGATATCCAGTTCGGTAATCATCACCTTCAGGCCTGTGTTTTTAAAAGCCACAATAGAGTCTTCCACGTCCTGCAGTGTTGGGTAATCCAGGCTGTAATGGCCTTGTTCACCAATGCCGTAGATAGGCGCTTTTTTCGCTTTTAAGGCCGCAACCAGCTTTAACACTCCGGCGCGTTTTTCAGGTTTAAATAAATTGAAGTCGTTGTAATAAAGTTGAGCTTTAGGGTCGGCCTGATGGGCTAGTTCAAAGACTGTGGCTATATAGTCTTCGCCTAAGGCTTTATACCAGTTGGATTGGCGCAGAGTGCCGTCTTCATTTAAAGCTTCGTTGACTGCATCCCAGCCCTGGATGCGGCCTTTGTAGCGGCCCATCACGGCATTAATATGGTTTTTCAGTCTGGATAACACCAGTTCTTTTGAAGCAGGTTGGCCTTTAGCGTCCTGAAATACCCAGGCTGGTGTTTGTTCGTGCCATAACAATACATGACCTATCACGTTGATATTGTTGGCTTCGGCGTATTCAATCATGGCGTCGGCGGCAGCAAAGTTGAACTGG
>Ga0180008_1001877_pt1 | contig 12174 bp, 15 predicted proteins | sample MM_PW_MetaG_FD_121121 | JGI IMG/M metagenome (GOLD analysis project Ga0180008, IMG submission 121121) | Groundwater microbial communities from the Aspo Hard Rock Laboratory (HRL) deep subsurface site, Sweden - MM_PW_MetaG | ecosystem: Environmental > Aquatic > Deep subsurface > Groundwater... | reverse complement strand
TAAGAAAATACGGCGCCTGCGCCGCGATATAATGGCGCCAAAGCGGAAACTTTGGAAGACGCGTGATGGAAAAGAAGAGTCCCAATAAACTCGGCGCCCACGTCATCGTGGGCCTAACCAGTAACTCCATAAACTGCATCTGTGGGTGGGAGTCCAAGACCCCGCTGGGGATGGTTGGGCGCGGCCGGGTGAAGAAGATCAATTTCCTGATGGACGAGTACAACGCTCACCTGAAAAAGCATGTCAAAACCCAAAAGCGCTGAGCGGCGGTCCGAGCTCGCCCAGGTGGGGGTTAAGCGGTTCGCGTTCAAGGAGATCGCCAGGGACATCAAGCCGGCGTCAGGCGATGTCGCCAGGTGCAAGAAAGACCTCTACTACCTGAGCACCGAAATCCTCGGCTATAAGGACGTAAACCCGGAGCTCCACAAGGAGTATTGTGATTTCGTGTCCTGGCGGACCAACCCTGCCCCCAAGAAATTGGACCTCATGCCGCGGGAGCACCTAAAGACCACGCTCGGGACCGTGGGGCTCTCGATACAAGAAATAATCAACGATCCTGACATAACCATCCTGATCGCCAGCTTTAAATGGGAGAAGGCCAGGGAGATGCTGGGTGAGGTCAAGGACCATCTTGAGAATAATGTAAGGTTCAAGAAAATGTTCGGGAGTTATAGGGGTTCCGACCGGCAGTGGAACGAGGACAAGATTTACGTAAGTAAGCGTACGAAGCCGAACAAGACTGCCACGATCGACACATCCGGTTTAGAATGCACTTTAACATCCGCGCATTACCGACGCATAATCCTAGACGATTTGGTGTGCCGCGCGAACATCGGGACGTATAAGCAGGTCATGCAAGTCGTGAAGTTCTACCAAGATGCCCTAGACCTCCTAGATAAGAGGGACGGGAAGCTCATAATCCATGGTACTAGGTGGGCGTTCCACGAACTCTACGCCTGGCTACTTAAAAATCACAAAAAGGACTTCGCCCTCTACATCCGAAGGGCCGTGGAGAAGGGGAGGATCATCTACCCAGAGCGGTTCACCAGGGACAGCCTTAAGGAATTAAAAAGAGCGAAGGGACTTTGGGATTTTTCGTGTCAGTATTTCAACTTCACGTATGACACCCAAAACGCCCTGGTTCGTTCACGCGAAGTCCAATACTACACCGCGAATGATCTTAAAAAATACCAGGAGAAGTACCCGATTTTCGTGACTATGGTGGTGGACGGAGCCGTGACCGAGGATACTGACTCGTGCGAGACCGCGATCACGATTGTTGGCACAACGATCTGGGATGAATGGATATTGCTAGATGAGAGAGTTGGACACTGGGGTCCAACCGAGGCCATCGAAGAGATGATCGGAGCGATAGTGCGATGGCAACCGCAAGTCTTTGGTATTCAGAAAACAACTTTTGAAAAACTCTATCGGCTGGCACTCGAACGGGAATTGAGCGAGCGGAAACTATATTCCCCGGAAATGGTGATGCTCTCAAAGAACCCGCGCATAACAAAGCACCAACAAATCATGAGCCTAAAGCCCCGTATCGAGCGGAAGGGCCTTTACTGGCTGCAAAGTCATGAGAGATTTGAGATGGCTGCCCGCCAATATCCCAAGACGACCGAGCTAGATGTGCTCGATTCCTTAAGTCGGCACACCGAGATATCTGAAGTTCCTTTTTTCCATAAGCACAAAGCGTCCGAGAGGGAATTCGTCTCTTTAAAAATTGATCCAGAAAGGCTACCATGGAACCTATGACCAGGAGGATACCATTGACCCGCGGCCTTTCCGCCATAGTAGATGATGTGGACTACATGAAATTATCCAAACAAAAGTGGTACGCATCAACAAAAAACTATGTGGTAAGGAGCATTAGAAGGAACGGAAAAAAGCCGATGATCTACATGCACCGGGAGATTATGAGCCCGGGCGCGAAACAGGATGTGGATCACAAAAACCACAACACACTGGATAATCGCCGCGCTAATTTAAGAATCTGTAATAGATCTCAAAACCTTGCCAATCAGCGTGGTAGGAAAAGCGGATTCAAGGGGGCATATTATTCGGATCGTGGCAAGGATTTTCCCTGGTTGTCCAGCATGACGCACAATGGAAAGCTGATATACTTGGGGCACTATCGGACAGCCGGGGAAGCCGCGATGGCATATGACGCGATGGCCAGAAAGCTATTCGGTGAATTCGCTCGTTGTAATTTTCCGGAGGATAGATATGGCAAAAAGAAAAAGTCGTAAGGACTCCAAGAAGACCTCTGAGGCCGGACCCGAGGATAACGAGACCCAGCGGATTTCCGTACCTACCGAGAGTCAACTCGCCACCAAGCGGACGGTGGTATCCGACAAGGAAGCCGAGGACCACGAGCATGTCTTTTCCGATGTCGGTGATTTGAGCGACAAAGAGAAAGAAGAGATCGCTAAATTCGTCGGTGATGAAATCGGCGGGGTGGAGAAGAGTTCCGCCTGGGACAGCCATCTCAAGATGATCGAGTATTCGTGGGATTCGTACGAGCAGACGGCCCTTTCCCGCACCCTGCCGTGGAAGGACGCCCCCAATGTAAGGGTTGACCTTGAGCCCTCGATCGTAGATGGGTATGTGGCCCGCCAGCTGGCGGGGAATTTCGATGTCGCCCCCTATGTGTCAATCGAGGGCGCCTATGACGGCGAGGACGTTAGCAGAGCCCCGAAGATCGAGCAGTTCATGCAGTATTGGCACGCCAAGAAGATGGACCTCTACGGTATCGCCGAGACAGGCTTCCAGCGTAAGGGAGTGGTGGGCCACCACGTAACCAAACTCGTCTACAACTGCGACATCGAGCGCGTCAAGAAGACCCGCGATATGGCCGTATTCAAGAGGCGTAAAGGAGAGACCGAGTACGTCGGCCGCGGTCAACTCGGGGCGCTGCAGAGGATCATGAAAGACGGGTACGAGCCTACCGGCGAGATCAAGAAGATGATCGTTGACGAGAATGTGTACCGGCATGTAGGACCTAAACTCGTCACCGTCCCGGAGACGGACTACGTATTCCCCATCGAGTCCACCCCCTCGGACGGCAAGCCGGCCTGGGAAGCGCATCGGATGTGGTATAAGGCGGACGACATTATCCGCGAGATCGCCCAGAAGTTTTTCTTTAAGGACTGTTGGGAGAAAATCAAGAGAATAGGAGCCCAGAAACGAAATGTCCTCGAACGAGCCACGGTCAAGAAGGACCCGGAGACCGGACAGACCATCTCCACCGGAGATTTCGCCATCCACCAATGGTACGGGAAGTATAGACGCAAGGTGGACCCGTATGCTCGGACTTACCTATTTAGCGTACATGTAGAGAGCGGTACGCTCTGCCGGGCTCAGTACCATCCCTACGACCACGGTGACAGTATCTTCCACCATAACCGTCTTTTCCACGGCCGGGGATTCTGGGGGTACGGAGTTCCTTGGGCTATCCGGCATATGTCCTGGACGTGCAGCGAGATGCTGAACCAGATGCTGGCCGGAGGGTTCCTGGCCAACAGCCTGAACTTCAAGTACAAGAAGCGCAAGTTCGACCCATCCAACACAACCTTCATGCCCGGTAAGGGGGTCGGGGTTGACAGCATGGACGACATAGAGGAGTTCAATATCGGTGGACGCCGGGTGTTGATGGATATCACCCTATTTAGGACCCTGAGGGAGATGGCGGAATCAAGGGTATCCCACGGCAAGCTCCAGTCCGGTCAACCCGACGCCAAGCAGAGAACAGCCCGCGGAGTCATGGCCCTGCTCAAGGAAGGCGCCGTGATGTTCGACCGAACGATCAAGTCAGACCAGCGTTGGATCGAGGGGGTCGTAAGCCAGGAGGTCCAACTCTTCCAGCAGTTCCTACCGCTAGAGGGGATCAAGTACAAGAACCCTACGGATGCCGTCGGCCGGCTATTCAATAAGGATGTAGCCCAGGAGGACCTATTCGGCAAGATGAGCCGCGAGGAAATCCAGGGGCAATACGATTATGTCCCGATGGGCTCCAGCAACGCGGCCCAGAAGGAATTGGACCTGCAGCTCAACGCCTATCTGTACGGGGTCCTTAAGGACAACCTCGTGGTGAAGAACTTCCCCGGCTCGTACTACGACATCACGAAGGGCCTGGTGGATGCTTCACGCAAGAAGACGAAAATCCTGCCCACTAAGGAAGAGTGGATGGCTAAGATCCAGCAGGACCAGCAGCAGCAGGCCGCTTCCGATGACCAGAGGAATCAGGCGGTGGAGCACCTAAGGCAACAGGGTGCGACCGACCAGGAGATCGAACAGGTCCTTAAGAATATGGGAGCCGCGGCCCCGGAGGCTCAGCCGGAACAGGCGGGCGGTCAACAGATGGACTCAATGGAGGGGTTATAATATGCCGGAGAGCGTAATCAGTTCCAAGGTCGAAAAGATCGAGATCGAGAAGATCATCCCGACTCCCGGACGTGTTATCGTCGTCCCGGATTATCTTAAGTCAAAAAAGATCATCATCCCCGACAAGGCCATGAACCGCCAGCAGGCCACCACCGGGAAGATCGTCGCCATCGGAGATTTTGATGAGTCCACCGGATTTAAGGTAGGCGACACGGTGTTCTTCTCAAGATACGGCGGAGCCGAAATCATCCTGACCGATGAAGACGGGAAGGAAGACCGGGTGATGGTCTTGAATTTCGGCGACATCTTCAGCTACATCAAGGGGAAGTAAAGGATGTCTTCCGACGCCCTACTGGCCGAAATTCACGACCACCTGGTTCACCTTAGGCGATATCCCGAGTTCGAGGTATTCACCCAGTTGATGAAGCAGCGCAGGGGCATACTACGCGCCGACCTGGAATCCCTTGAGCACGACGCGCCCCAGACCCAGTACGTAGCCCTTAATGCCAGGATCGACGAAATCGCGCAGATCATCGACGTGCCCAACGACACAAGGCGCGAGTTGAACCGAAGGAAGGAACAATCGTTAAAAAAGGAGCAAGGAGAATAATATGACCGAAGAAGTAATTCCAGAGACGCCGGAAGCAGCGCCGGAGACCACGCCTGAAGCCGCGGCCCCGCCGGAAGCCGCACCCGAAACGACTCCCGAGGCAGCGCCTGCTGCTCCGGAGCCCACGAAGTTCTGGGGACGATTCGCCGACGAGAAAGAGGCGCAGGCCCACTACGACAAGATCGAGAAGGATTCAAAGCAGGCGTCGCAGTTCATCGAATCCGTCACGCCGTTCTTCGATGTGGACCCGGAGGGAAACGTAAGCCTAAAGAAGTCCGGAGAGAAGGCGGACCCTCAGGCGATTGCCGATGCGCAGCGCGAGGAGTACGAGAAGGACCCCGTCGGCTACGTCAACAAACAGGTGGAGAAGCGTCAGATGGAAATGACGAAGCTCCACGGCGCCGAGCTTCAGCACCGTCAGGAGTTCGTGAAGAACCATAAGGCCGATGACGACTTCTTCGACGAGCATCTTAGCGAAGTGGATAAGGCGATGACGTTCCTCCCGCCGAATCAACGCGCCAATCCTAACTCCTACGAGAACGTCTACAATCTCGTGAGGTCCAGGAACCTCCAGAAGATTATCGACAGGAAGGTGGAGCAGAGAATGGAAGAGCAGAAGAAAGATGTGAAGGTGATAGAGGGGGCACGGACCGCCGGCGCATCTCCTCAAGCGAAGACCAGCGTTCCGAAAAATCTTCCTCCCCTTACGGAAAAAGAAAGAGCTGCCGCGAGGGGCACCGGCCTGACCGATGAGCAATACGCTAAGGAAAAGTACGATATGGCCCAGGAAAGCAAGCACTATTCCTAAGCCCGGCTATAGGAAACGCTAAAAAAGGGCAAAATGTGATGCCAAAAGAAAAAAACGCCGTTCCTCTCTGGTATACTCGGGGAGTAAATGAAGGAAAACTCCATTGTTCATATCCGGAAGTTCTCGCCAAGCACCGATATCGGTGGTTCAAGCGTCCGAAAGTTTCCCGGGCGCTTGATTTTGAATGGGAGGTCTTTCTGGACGGGGTGGAACTCGGCACCGAGAAACACGCCGAACTCGTTCTTTTGCGTCGTACCTGGGAAAGCATAAAAGCGCTGGTTCCTGAGAAAGCGAACTATCACAGGAGACGCGCCGAGATGAAGAAGGCAAGACTTTTCGCTACAAGGAGCGAAGAAAAATGACTGCAACCGCAGAAGTCAAAGAGTGGAAGGCGCCCAACCGGCTCGAAATCCCCACCGGCGCGGCAGGATATTTGAAGGAGAAGGGACTCCACCCCAAGTGGGTCGCCAAGGGGAACCTCACTTCACGCATGGCCGAGGGATGGGAAGTGATACCACAGAACGGGGCCAAGACCAAGTTGACCAACGGCTCCGTGAATATGGATTCCTGCTTCCACGTCCGGGAACTCATCCTTTGCGGTATGCCCCACGCGATGGTGGCGCAGCGCAATGAGTATTACGCGGATAAGAACGACAGGCGCATATCCTCGATTAAGCGCGGATCGAAGATGAAGCAAGAGGCTGGGGCCGCCAACCTCGCCGCCAATAAGCGCCGAGGAACGAGCGGAGAGAGCTTTGTGAAGGAGACGGGCAGCGTGACCATCAGCCGGCCGGGGTCCCCGGTGGACCTCGAACCGATGTTGGACGAGAAGGAGATCGAAGGGGACCTGAGCAGTCTGGAGAATTAAAATTTAACCGGTGGGGGTAGCTCCCCCTTAAGCGTCTCAGACGCACGGAAAACGACCTTTCTGAGGGGTCGGTGGCAAAAGCCGCCGACTCTTTTTTTAGGTCGTAAAATCTGGAGGAAGACATGGCGACACTAACTCAGAAGTCGGTAAGGCCTCTCCGCAGGCGCTCTGGCGGACCCATCGCCCCCATGTACTTCCCCGAGGCCGCCAGCCAGGTGTTCAAGAAGGGCGAGTTGGTCTATCTCGACGCCAGCGGCTACGTGGCCGAGTACACCGCCGCGATCGACGACGACACCCAGAGGTTGCTTGGAGTCGCCGCGGAAGACGGTCATAACGGAGTTGCCGCCGCGAACAGGACCGCCGTGTGGGTCCCGGATGACGACCTCATCTTCATCGGGTCGCTCTATCACAGCACGGCCGCAAGCGCCGTAGCGGCCGTCACCGACTACGCGACCCTTCTCCCATTCGCCTACGACACCACGAACAGCAAGGTTTACGTTGATAAGGAAAATACTGCCGGCCAGGAAGACTGTTGCCGGATCGTGGGAATTTGGGCCGACGAGTCGCACGAAGAGGCCATCGGTGACGTTTATCCGCAGGTCATGTTCATCATCGAAGCGATCGTGAGGCAGTTGGCGCAGTAGGAGATAACTCATGGCGACCCAACCCTTAAGAGGAGTAAGACCTCTTCGCCGCCGATCAGGTGGGCCTATCGCACCGATGTATTTCCCGGAAGCGGCCAGCCAGTCTTTCAAGGCCGGGGAGATGGTCTATCTGGTCAGTGGAAAAGTGACGGAATTCACCGCCACGGCGGACACCGGAACGGCGAGATTCCTTGGCTTCGCGGCCCAGGACGCTACCGGAACGACCGACACCCGCATCGGAGTCTGGGTCCCGGATGACGACCTGATTTTCATTGCATCCATGTACCACGGCACGGCCGCAAACGCCGTAACTGCCATCACCGACCCGCTGACGCTCTGGCCTTTCTATCAGGACACGACCAAATCAGCGGTGTACCCGGATAAGGCGAATACCAGCGGCCAGATTGACTGTTGCCGAGTTGTTGGGCTTTGGGCGGATGAATTGGGAAGCATCGAGACCGTAGGCGACATTTACGGTCAAGTCCTTTTCATCGTTGAAGCAGCCGGAAGATTGATCGCACAGTAAAACCTTAGGAGGACGACATGACCGCACTTAGATCAGGGTTCTCGGACCTACTCGCACCGGGCTTCCGGAAGATGTATCACGACAAGTTCGGGACGTATCCGGAGGAGTTCTCCAAGGTATTCGACACCAGCGGATCGGTGCGGCAGTACGAAGACGAGTCCGAGTTCAGCGGACTTGGCTCCATGCCGGCGAAGGAAGAGGGCGTTGCCATCTCCTTCGATGAGGCGTACCAGGGCTACGACAAGCGGTATACGCACACGACCTACGCCCTTGGCTTCCGGGTTTCGGAAGAGCTTTGGGAGGACGACCTGTACGGCATCATGAACCGTATGCCGAAGAGCCTGGCGACCTCCGGGAAGCAGACCAAGGAAGTCGTCAACGCGAACCATGTCAACAACGGCTTCAGCGACACCTACACCGGCCCCGACTCCGAGCCACTATTCGGAGACGCGACGACCAAGCTGCATCCCCGCCTGGACGGCGGGACGTGGCGCAACCAGTTGGCCACGGCGGCCGACCTCTCCGTGACCTCCCTGGAGGCCTTGATCCAGGTCTTGGAAGAGACGGTGGACGACCGCGGGCTGCTCGTCATGCTCAAGGCCATAAAGTTGATCGTCCCCGGGGAGCTCAAGTGGAACGCCCGGGAACTTCTGGATTCGATGGACAAGCCCTACACGTCCAACAACGAGATCAACCCGCTGCGCGATGAGGGTCTGAAGTACGTGGTCTGGCATTACCTCACGGATGCCGACGCCTTCTTCCTTCAGGCGGAAGGGCATTACATGAAGCACCTCGACCGTATTAAGCCGCAGTTCAAGAACGATGACGACTTCCACACGGGAGACGCGCTGTTCAAGGCTCGGTTGAGGTTCTCCAGCGGGTGGAGCGGTGCTCGTGGGATGGCCGGATCACCCGGCGCCTGATAAATCTGACGGGGGAGAGAATTATGAAGAAACTTTTAAGCTGCCTGATGGCGGCCGCCTTGGTGGCCCTCTCCGTCCCGCCCCTCCGGGCTGGTATTTCTACCGATGTTGGATGTCACGGCAACGGAGCAAACGAGTTCTGCGTCAACGCGGATGGCGACCTGATCCCGGAGACCGACGACAATGCCGATGTCGGGTCATCGGCCAAACAGTTCAAGGACGGCTGGTTTGATGGAGTGGTCTACGTGGACCAGTTGGACCTTGATGGAACCGCCGCGTTCGACGGCGGCACCATAGTCTTCAATGAAGACAGCGGGCTCTATGATGTGAGGATCGAGGGAGACACCAATACCAACCTGTTCCTGGCTGACGGCAGCACGGACAGGGTCGGTATCAACGATTCGTCTCCGGATGCCGCTCTGGACATCAATCCCAACATCGCCGCCGACACCGTTCTGACCGTGAGCGGTGCGGCCTCCCAGGTCGGCAACATCCTCCACATCAAATCGAACGAAGACACCGAGATGCTGAAAATCGACGCAGACGGCGGTGTGTCGATAGTTGACGGCGCGGCCACTCCTACCACGGCGGTGGACGCTGGAGACCTCTACATCGAGGAGCAGTTGGAGGTTGATGGCGCGGTCGATCTCGACCTGGGACTGGTAGTCGATGGAGCCAATGTCGTCATAAATGAAGACAGCGGACTATTCGATTTCAGGGTTGAAGGCGACACGAACGCCAACCTACTGGTGGTGGATGGAAGCGCGGACCGCGTCGGCGTCAACGTGGCGGCTCCCGGGGCGGCCCTGGAGATCAACCCGAACGTGGCTTCCGATACGGTTCTTATCGTCCAGGGGACTACCAGCCAGACGGCCGACCTCGTGCTGGTGGAAACCGCCGCCGGGACAGACACCCTGCGCATTCTAAAGAATGGCGGAGCGATGTTCAGGGTCTACACCGAATCACAGGTCGATGCCTTGGTTCCCGAAAAGGCGGGCGTGATGATCCAAGTATCCGACTTTGCGACCAGCGCAATCACCATTCCCTTCGCTCTATGCATCAACACCGACGGAGTGACCGGCAACTACACCTTGGTCGGCAACACAACTACGGTTGGTTGCGACAGCGGGAATTCCTCGGACTAACGTAGCTGAAAAATCTTGCGGGCGAAGGCCCCGCCCCACGAAAGCGGGGTGGGGCTTTTAGCAAATGGCCGAACTCTCCAGAGGACGAAACCCATCAAGAGGGACGGGATATAGGCCGAAGGATTGTGATAGGTGCGGATTTGAGTACCCGATGAGGGATTTAAGGAAGGACGAGAGTGGGTGGGAAGTATGCGAGTGGTGTTGGGACGAAAATCACCCTAACAAATCTCGCTCAGCGTCATAGGAGAATGGATATGAAAAAGGTACTTTTCGCGGCAACGGTGATGATGTTCTTGGTCGGTAAGGCCGAGGCCGGTCTTAAGGAACTGCACACCACACCTGTTGCCGAGGTCATCATGTCTACGGCCGTCTGCGACACCGTTAAGGTATCAAGCGGAACCACCCAGCGGGTGGACAACTTGGGAGCACATGGTGCCTTGATGGACCGGGAATGGGTGAGGCTGGTCAATAACGACACGGGGGATAAGATTTATTTTGGTTACAGTTCCGCCGTATCCACGAACACGGCATTGAGCTCGGGCGGGGAATTTATCAATCCGGAAGGGAAGGTGCAGATAGGCGCCGTGAATAATTCAAAGGCGACAATTCAGGTCCATGCCGCAGCGGTTGACGCGGCCGGCGCGGCCGGGTGCAGGGTGTTGGTCTGCCAGGGGTATTAATATGAAGAGATTTTCAATAGTCTTCGCATCCGCACTACTTCTGTCCATTCCGGCCTACCCTCAGCCCGTGGACGACCAAAGCAATGGCGGCGGGATCTCCAGCCTATCCGCCATCAACTGCATCGGCGGGGCCGTCAATATCGACGCTGGGACCGGATATGTTGATTGCACGAATGATCGGGTGGGAGTCGGTACGACCGCCCCTAGTTACAAGTTTGAGGTCAATTCTGGGACTATGGCGGCCTTGGGAGCCCTACGGGTAGGGAATGGTACGCCTACGAACCCCCTACCGGCAGAGGCAGGCTATATCGAGGGGACCCTAGAGGTTGATGGTCAGATCACGGGCAACGTGACAGGGGCCTTGACGGGTAACTCCGATACGGCTACGGCTCTCGCGGCTAACGGGGCAAACGCGGCCTCGGGGGACCTGTGCCTCGGAGTGGACGCCTCAGGGGCCTGCGAGCGGGCTGTCGTGCTCGATGCTCTGACGAATGGCGCGACTTCACCGGTGTCGTCCAATGCGGCCTTTGACGCGGATGCCCTTACCGCTAAGTTGGCGGGGGCGACTTTCACCGGAGCCGTGGTAGTGAGTTCGATATCAGCCTCCGGGGCAGGCGGCGTCCTATTCACCGACGACGGCGGCAACACCGGGTTATTCCTGGAGGACGGGGGGCAGGTCGGCATCGGGACGACCGCGCCCAGTGGAACGCTGGACGTAACAGGTCAAGCCGCACTATTGTCCAACGCGGTAATCGTGCAAATCTCATCCAACACGACTACTGACTTCCTAACGGTGCTGAACAACGGGAAGATTGGAATCGGTGTCACCGACCCGGCAGACTTTTTGGAAGTGAATGGAGACATTACATTCACGGAAGGGGCGGCTCGGACGATTGACGTTCAGTCAACTGGTTCTGGTAATGGTGCCGCCCTGAATATTAAGTCTGGCACATCATCTGCTTCGGCTGGCGGTGGTGGAACCATATCAATCATCGGAGCAAACGGCTCCAATGCTGGAACATCTGCTGGAGGAGTCGTAAAGATAAGTGGTGGAAATGAGGGCTCTGGTGGGTCGGGAACTGGTGGTAGTATCTTCATTGCTCCAGGCAATGTGAACGGTGCTGGAACTGCTGGCAATTTACTTCTAGGAATTGATAGCGCGGGAACCGCAAGAGGCAACGTCGGCATCGGGACTACCGCGCCAGGCTCAAGGCTTGAAGTCTCCGGTGGGGCGTTTAAGCCGTACGCCAGGACCAAGGCCCAGCTCGACGCCATCACCCCAGTCGTTGGAGATCAGTACGATTGCTCGGATTGCACGATACCGTACGATGTCTGCAAGGCGTCAGCCGCTGTTCTTTCTGGATTCTACGCCGTTACTAATTCCGGGATTACGGGGTCCTTGGTCGGGTGCGGAACGAACGAATAATGCGCCCACTCCTATTAATCCTCGGTCGGTGTCTCGGCAGGGGAATGTATTTCAGGATTGCGGGATGGGTTGACCGATGAGATTACTACCCCTCCTCCTGATCGTCATGGCCGGATGCTCCCAGTCGTCGCGGATAATCGTGCTCAACAATCTGC
>Ga0180008_1001876_pt1 | contig 12175 bp, 17 predicted proteins | sample MM_PW_MetaG_FD_121121 | JGI IMG/M metagenome (GOLD analysis project Ga0180008, IMG submission 121121) | Groundwater microbial communities from the Aspo Hard Rock Laboratory (HRL) deep subsurface site, Sweden - MM_PW_MetaG | ecosystem: Environmental > Aquatic > Deep subsurface > Groundwater... | reverse complement strand
GGATTTGCAGCCATCAAAATTAAGAATGTAGGATTGATGTTGTTTTTTACTCCCTTTGAAGAAGATGTTTGGGTTCTTGATTAACAGGAGATTAGCTCATGGACATTTGAGTTATAGGAATTTTGTCAACATCAATTAATTTGATTTTATTGTATTTAATCTATTCAACTCTTGATGTTTTATATCTTAAAATTCTATTTGGAATGTGTGTTTTCTATATTGTTGCAGATATCATTCGTGAAGACAAAAATTTTATTAAGAAATTTCTATCTATTTTGCTTATTATAGGAATGTATTTAGGAATTTAAGTAAATGTTTTAAAAGAGAGGGTCGATTGATAGATAATCAGAAGATGAGAAGAGAAGTATTGAAGAACAGATTTTTTAGAATTGCAAGAGAAGAGATGTTTAAATCAGATCATGATATAAGATTGGGTGCAGTTCTTGTATTGAATAAATCTCAGTATTATGCTTCTTGTAATTCTGCATTAAAGACTCATCCTATCATCAAAAGACATTATCCTATTTATGTCAAATCTATTCATGCTGAAATAAGTGCTCTCATTAAGTATAATGAAGTAAGATTTGGTCCTCTACCTAAAAATACAAAGATGTATGTATATAGAGAAGATAAAAATGGTGTGATGAAAAAATCTAAACCATGTAGATATTGTGAAGAAATTTTGAAAGAAAATGGAGTAAGAAAAATTTTCTATAGTACTCAATCTGGGTTTGAAATGAAAATACTTTGAAAGGAGATTAGCATGTATGATATCATTTTGAATAAAGAAAAAAAGAGATGTTGTATTTATGAACAGGAATCTGATCATTCTACTTTTGTGATAAATGTTGATTTTAAAATAGATGATGAATTTGTTGTTATAGATGGAGATTGTAAATCAACTTCTTATGTTGATAGATGGATTGTTGATGAAAAAAAAGAGTTTGACAAATTGTATTTAATATTTGAAAATGTTAATGAATGTATTGTAGAAAAAAGAAATTATTTCTTTGATCATTTTTTAATGGGTCTATTATTCAAATCAAAAGAACATTGTCATTTAAGAGGATTTTTGCGCTATAAAGATTATTCTAAAAGAATTTTTAAATTGAATAAAGATTTTGTTTCCTCTATAACAGAAGTTTTTGGAGATGGATAATAAATAAAACATTTTTCACATCAGACACACATTTTGGACATCAAAGAACATTAAAACTCTCTAAAAGACCCTTTAATGATGTTTCAGAAATGAACAAAACAATTATCAGCAACTGGAATTCTATTGTTGGTGAAAATGATATAGTTTATCATTTAGGAGACTTTGGTGATGTAGAATGTGTTGATTTTTTAAATGGAAGGATTAATTTTCTTTCTGGAAACTACGATGACCAAAAAACATTAGACTATTTCGCAAAGAGACATATCATAATTTTAGAACAAGATCATCTTTTAAAAATAGATCAATACAATTTTTGTTTAGTTCACGAACCCTATAAAACTAAAATGTCTGAAGATCATTTTTTCTTATTTGGGCACATTCACAAACTTCAAATGGTAAAAATAAATGGATTAAATGTGAGTGTTGATTGTCACAATTTTTTTCCATTATCATTTGAAGATGTATTGTTCTATAGAAATGCTATCATCAATCATTATGATAAAAATGTGTTTTGCGACAAAATGGGTTGGGAATGTCAAAGACATGTTGGATAAATTAGAAAGGTTAATTTGCTATGGAAATTTCAGCAGCTGAAAATAGAATTTATCAATTAGAAACAGATGTGGATTCTTTAGTTGATCAAAATGATAAATTGAAAAAAGAGTTGAGAGAGACAACAGAGCAGTTAAAGAAAAAAGAAGATGAATCAAATAATCGTTTTGAATTGCTTTCTAAGACAATAGATGATTGCCTGAAATACAGAAATGAGATTAAAGAACTAGAAGAAGTTTTAGATATGATTAAAAAAATTTTAGATTAAGTCGAGGATAAAAATGAAAAGAGTAATTTTAGTAGATATGCTCAATATGTTTGTCAGGAATTTTGCAGCACTCAAATTATCAAATCCAGATACAGGTGAGTTTGTGGGTGGAACATATGGATGTTTACAATCTTTTTGGTCTACAATAAGAAAGTTTAAACCTGATGCGGTTTTTATTATTTTTGAAGGCAAGGGAAGTGCTGAAAGAAGAAGAAGGGTGTTAAAAGAATACAAAGATCATGGACCTTTCAAGGGATTCAATCGCGGGTTTTTCGAGACAACTGATGAAGATGAAAGAGAGTCTTTTTCTAAGCAATTGAATAGAATGAAATTATATTTAGAATATCTTCCTTTTTTCCAAGCAGGTGTTGATTATTTGGAAGCAGATGATGTAATAGCATATTTGTGTAGAAAAGTATTAAAAGAAGAGTATGAAAAAATAATTGTTTCTACAGATAGAGATTATTTTCAATTATTAAGTAATGATACTCATATTTTCAGGCCTGTAAGAACAAAAATGTGCCCTGATGGTGAGTTTATTAAATTAGATATTTTTGAAGAAAAAAATGAAGGTGATGAAGTAATTAAGAAAGGAAACTGTATTTCAGTTATCGATTATCAAGGACCAAATGGAGTTGTCAATCAAGTGTCATGCCATCCAGAAAACTATATTTTAGTTAAATGTGCAGTTGGAGATAATTCAGATAATATTGATGGTTTATCAAGAGTTGGTGAAAAAACTTTGCTCAAAGATTTCCCTTTTCTATTTATGCTCAAAGATGGAAATAAAAAATATGAAGTAGATGATCTTATTGAATACGCTAAAAACAAAGTTGAAAAAGAGAATGTATTGAGATATGAAAAGTATTTAAAAGATGAGAATATAGAGTTATTAAAAAGAAATGAAAGATTGATGCAATTATTGGATCCAGATATATCTCTTGCATCAGTTCAATCTATTGAAGGGAGTTTGCAGTCTCAAAGAAGATTGAATCCATTTAAATTGAGATTAATGTTTGAAGATGATTGCATATCTTTCATACATGCTAATAATTGGATAGATGTTTTCTCCTCAGTAACAAATTATGAATTTTGAAAGATAATCTCTTAAGCAAACTTAATTGTTTAAGAAAGTTATCTTTTTGTTTATGACGCAATATGGAACTCAATCAATAAATAAAAATTCATTTTTTTAAATTTTTATTCTATTTGTCTATGTATATTTAGAATGCCTTCGACCTCTCACAGAGAAAACTATGACATCTGATTCAAAATACACAACTCAAGACACTTTTTCAGAATTTGGTAATGGATTTCAGAATAAAATCGTACAAGCTATTTTGTACGATTATTCTTTTTTCGAAAAAATGTATGATATTCTTCAAGAAAGGTACTTTAGTTCTGAAGGGCATAAACTTATTTGGAGAGAAATAAGAAAATATTATGAGAAATACAACAATCTACCAACATTTGAATCCATAAAAATAGAAATCTCATGTTATCCAGAAAGTGATAGTAAACAATCTACATTAGAGATTATTTCAGATATAGAAAAAAAGGGTAACAGAGATGAAATAGAACACGCCAAAGATAAAGCATTTGAATTTTGTAAAAATAAAGCTATGGAGAAAGCAATTCTAAAATCTGCAGAATTGCTTAAATATGGCAAATTTGATGAAATTCAAAAAGAAATAGAAGATGCTTTAAAGATATCTATAGAATTGGATATTGGTCACAATTATTTTGAAAAGTTTAAAGAAAGAAATAAGAATATAGTCAGAAGGGGATGTATTCCAACTGGATTTGATGTATTAGACCATGAAGATTTTTTAGAAGGTGGTCCTTGTCCAGGAGAGTTGTTAGTTGTCATTGCTCCATCTGGTGGTGGGAAGAGTTTCTTTTTAGTTAATATTGGATTTGGAGCTTTAGCTGCTGGAAAAAATGTTTTGCAGTATACATTTGAGTTATCAGAGAGTAATATTGGTGTTAGATATGATTCGAGAATAACAGGAATACCGATTAAACAGATTAAACATAATATAGAAGAAGCTGAAAAGAGATTAAAAGGTTTTAAAGGCGGTAAATTAATTATCAAAGAATATCCCACAAAGTCAGCGTCAGTTAATACTTTAAAATTTCATTTAGGTAGATTAAGGACATCTGGATTTAATCCTGATTTAGTTATTGTAGATTATCCTGATTTGATGAAGTCGAGAAAGGGATATGAAATGAAAAGATTTGAATTGGAATCTATTTATGAAGATTTAAGAGGATTTGGAAAAGAAGAAGGAGTTCCAGTGTGGGTGGTCTCCCAAACAAATCGCGGGGGGATAAATTCAGATATTATTACAGAAGAGATGATTGGAGAAGCTTATGCTAAGGTACAGGTTGCTGATTTTGTAGGAAGTTTATCAATGAAAAATTTCTTTATTATAAAAAATAGAATTGGAATGGCAAAGAAAGTATTTCCAATCAAAATAGATCCAACGAAAAGTTTAATAGAAATTATGGATCCCTATGAAACTTCTAATATAGATGAAATCATTCAACATTCAGAAAGAAATGAGACTAAAATATTAAAAGAAGTCTATAAAAAATTTAGAGATAATAAAGGATTAGATCAATGAGAAAACTTATTAGACAACAATTCACAAGAAAAGAAGTAGACAATGGGCTAGTTGAAGAATTTGTCAATGATTTAGTTGGTACATCATATACGTTTGATCATCAATTCACAATTAGACATCAAGTTAAAGAAGTGATTAATGTTTCATTTTTAAAAGTTCATGATATAACTGTTGGAAATGGAATAAGCATATTTGTACTTGTTAAAGTAGAAGAAGTAAAATAATAATTTTATTTTAGGAGATCATATGTGACTAAAGAAGATAGATTGGCAAAATTAATTGAATGGTATGGTGGAGATGAGCTTTCAGCTAATGTTTTATTAGATAAATATTTATTAGATACAGAATCGTCTCCTGAAGAGATGTGGGATAGAATTGCAAAAGAAGCTTCTAAAATTGAAAAAGAAGAAAAAAGAGAAATAGTTCAAAAGGAATTTAGAAGAATATTAGATAATTTTAAATTTATTCCAGCTGGAAGGATGTTGTATGGATTGGGTAGGGAGGAAAATGTAACATATATGAATTGTTATGTTGTTCCTATAAGGGAGACAATTGATTATGAGAGGATACCATCAGATTATGTTCCCATAGCAAGAGCCTATTTAGAAATAGGTAAAGATTTTGATAAAATGATACAATATTTAGAAGACAATGATTATTTTGTTGGTAAATATGAAAGTTGGAGCGTTGAAGAAGTAGAAAAATTTAAGAGTGATCATACTCAACTCAAGGCGATTATAGATAAATATATAATTCCAGCTGATTCTCTTGAGGGAATTTATACATGGTTGAAAGAATCAGCACTTGTATACAAATCTTCTGGTGGTTGTGGTGTTGATTTATCAGTTTTAAGACCTAAGGGAACTCCTGTAAAAAATTCTGGCGGGTTTAGTCCGGGAGCAACATCTTTCATGGATTTAATGAGTAGATCTACATATACAGTACATCAAAAATTAAGAAGAGGCGCGCTTTTATTGGGAATGCATGTAAAATCGCCTGATATCTTATCGTTCATTAATGTAAAAAAGATTTTAGGCAAGATAGAATATTTTGATAAAGAGGCAAATGAGAATAAGAACAATTTGTATAAGTTTGTTGAGAATGCTAATATAAGCGTTTTAATAGACAATGAATTTATGCAGGCTGTTGTAAATGGAGAGGATTATGAACAATGTTGGCCGATCGATTCCGACAACCCGAAAATTAAGAAGAAAGTATCTGCAAAAAAAGTTTGGAAAGAAATTATTAAGAACGCACACGAACATGCTGAGCCTGGGATTCTTTTTATTGATAATCATCGTATTAATGATTCGTTATGGTATATAAATCCAGCAACTGTTTCAAACCCTTGTATTCATGGAGATACTTTGATAGCTACAGCTGATGGAAGAGATCATGTTTCTATCAAACAATTGGCTGAAGAAGAGAAAGATATTTTAGTTTATTGCTATGGAGATAGAAAGATTCAAGCTAGAATGGGTAGAAATCCAAGAAAAACAAGAACAAATCAAAAGCTTTTAGAAATATTTTTAGATGATGGAAGTTCAATACAAACTACATATGATCATAAATTTATATTATGTAATGAAACGGTTATAGAAGCACAAAGTTTAAATATTGGTGATGAATTATTATCATATAATCAAGATAATACTCCCTATATTGTGACTAATATTGAAGAAGTAGATGGATTGCACGATGTATACAATATAACTGTAGATGATTATCATAATTATCTAGTAATAACTGATACAAGTAATAAAAATTCAAAAAATGGAATAATTATTCAAAATTGTGGAGAGCAGATACTTGGTGCATTTTCGAGCTGTTGTTTGGGTCATGTAAATGTAGACAGATATGTGAGTAATGGGATTTTTGACTTTGAAAATTTTGAGAAGGATATAAAAGTGGCAATTAGATTTTTAGATAATGTTATTGATTGTAATAAAGGCAGACATGCTCTCCCGCAACAAGAAGAAGTGGCTTTAAACGAAAGAAGAATTGGACTTGGAATTACTGGATTGGCTGATTGTTTCTTGAGATTGAAGATAAAGTATGATTCTGATGAAGCTCTTGCATTTACAGAAAAATTAATGACAAGTTTTAGAGATTCTTCATATAAGGCTTCTGTTGAGTTGGCAAAGGAAAAGGGAGTATTTCCATGGTTTGATTTTGAAAAATGGTCAAAAGCTGAATTTAATCAAAGAATGATTTCAGAGAATGATGAGAGTGTTAAAAAAGATCTTAAGAAGACAGGAATAAGAAATTCATTTTTAACATCAATAGCTCCATGTGGATCAGTATCAATTATTGCTGGTAGGAGAGATGAAAATGACAAAGGATATGGTGGGGTTTCAAGTTCTTTAGAGCCTATATTTGCCACATCTTATACAAGAAGAGTAAGACAAGCAGATGGAGAAACTTTTAAAAAGTATAAAACATATCCATCTATTATAAGAGAGTTATTTGGAGATGACAAAAATCTGCCGGAGTATGTCATTACAGCACATCAAATAGACCCTTATTATAGAATAAAATTACAAAGTGTTATACAGTCGAAGATCGCAAATTCAGTTTCCAGTTGTTTGACAAAAGATAATCTTATATCTACAGAAAATGGTTTATTTTATATTGATGAATTAAGCGATAATAGAAATGATAAAACATTTTCTGATTTAAATATAAAAATTATTAATAAACAAGGGTTAACAAAAGCAGAAGATTTTTATTATAATGGACTACAAGAAACTGTGAAGATGTATACGAAAAATGGCAAAATGTTAGAAGGAACTGGAAATCATAAGATACGAGTTTATAACAAAGTTTCAAGAAAAGAATATTGGAAAGAAATGAGTGAAATAAATATAGGAGATTTTGTTGTAAGCATTTTTTAATGTACATTTTTCTGTAAGATGATAATATAAGTGAGAGATTACATAAAAATAATTTAAATGAAAACATCGATTGTGGATGGAAAAGAACTAAAAAGGGATTCTTCATTTGCGATAAGAATGATAATAAGCAATTTTATAGAAGTTCTCTTGAATTGAAATTTTGTGAATATTGTAGTGAAAACGAAAATATCTTACATTTTGAATTGAATCCGTTTGGTATCGGATACATAAATCAAAAAAATGTAAAATCATATTATTTTCCAGACGTTGAGATAAATTTTAAAAATAATACATCTATTATTATAGAAATAAAACCTGAATCATCTTTAAATGATAAAAAGGTATTATTAAAAATTAATGCTGCAAGAAGCTTTATTGAAGATAACAATAATTATGTTGGATTTGAAATAATTACTGATAAAAATTTATATAATTTAGGAGAGATTGATGAAATTCTCAAAAAATATTATTAATTTTTTTGCACAAGAAAGATTTAACTTTATAGAAAAAGATGTGAAAACAAATAAAATAGATGAATATCAATTTTTGTATAAAGAAAGAATCCCCATAGAAATAAGAATTCTAGAAAAAGATGACATGAAATGTTATTTATTAGAATATTTGAAATTTTGTAATTTTAAACCAACAAAACAAATTAATGAAATTTGCACTATGTTACAATATTGTAATATTCTTTATGAAATAAAAGACAAAAAGATAAATATAATAAAAGAATGTTCAAAAGAAAGTGTTATAAATCTTGATGAAATAATAAAAATAGATCATAATAAAGATTTAAAAGAAACTTTTGATTTATTTGTTGCAGATGGAAATAGTTATTTAGCAAATGGTTTATTAGTTCATAATACGTTGAATTTGAAAAATGATGTTAAAGAAGAAGTTGTTGAAGATATTTATATGAATGCTTGGAAGATGGGATTAAAATCTGTTACTGTTTATAGAGAGGGAAGTAGAGAGGGAATACTTATAACAGAAGAGCAGGAAAATAAAAATAAGGAAGATAAAGAAGTTGTAGAAGTAAAGCAAAAAGTAAAAAAAATAGAAAGACCCATAACACTTTCTGGATTAACTTATAAAATTCCCTATAATCCAGATGAAAAGATTTATGTTACTATTAATTCAAGAGAAGATGATCCGATAAAACCCTTTGAGATATTTTTGGGTACATTTGGTCAAGACAATCCAGAACTGCAAACAATTACAGTTTTATTGTCTGCACTTATGAGGAATGTAGATGATATAAAGTTTATTATAGAAGATCTCAAAAAGATTACTTCTTCTGGAGCTGGCAAGTGGTGGCATGATGTTGAAGATAAAAGAAGATATTATATAAATTCAGTTCCTACTGCGGTGGCGATTGCTCTTGAAAAATTTATAAATAGAAATATAATAAGAGAAAAACAAGTTATACAATTAGAAAATATTGATGAAGATCATTTAGAAAAATGTCCAAGATGTGGATCAATATCTTATATAAATGAAAATGGTTGTGGACGTTGTATAAATGAAAATTGTGGATTTTCTAAGTGCGATTAAACTCAGAGGATAAATTTCTATGTCTTCAAAAACCAGAGATATAATTAGGAACATCGATAATCAAAACCCGAATAAACCCAAAAAAATTGTTGATTATGCGAAGGCATATGAAATAATGGATAGAATGGAGGAAGAGAAGAATAAAGATGAAGCTACAAAACAACACGAAAGATTCTTTAGGAAAATAAAAAAGTCGAGCACCCCTATGGAATTAGTGGTCAAAAAAGCAAAAGAGACAAAGATAATGCCCGGACAGGTTTTTGAAGGTACAATAAGTGTTCTTGCTAAAAAGTATAAAACTATAGATGAAATATTTAAGCATATGACATTTGGACAACTTCAAAAATGGTATGTTAAAGATAATAAAATTTATAGATTAAAAGATGGTGAATTAGCATACGATGAAACAACAGGAGGAATTTTTTTGGAAAATTGAATTTAAAAACAACTTGATTTTATTTATAAAGAAATGAAGGGGGTAGTAATGAAAATTTTTGGAATTTCAATAGCATTGGTTTTATTTTTTTCATATGTGTTTTTCAAAAGAAACAATGATTTGAAAAATATCAATGACGATTTGAAAACTTATTTTAAAGAATTAACAGGAGATGAAAGCAAATGACTGAAGAAATGCATTGTGATTGTGGAGAATGTGAAGAGTGTGATGAAATGTCTGATGAAGAAAAAGAAGCATTTGTAGAAAAGATTTCAGAGTTTGAAGAGAGAATTTTTTCATATATGATGGAAGAATTTATGAAAGAAGATGATATAGACTTCCATGATATGTTTCTTATTTTAACAGACATATTGGGTAGATATTATGCTGATTCATTTAATTTAGCATATGAATTTGGTCAAAATGATGCAAAATCTACAGAACTACAAGAAGAATCAGAAGAAGAGGGTCGAAAAATAGATGAGAAATTGAAAGATGAAATTGAGGAGTTGACAAAATAGTGGAAAAGATAGATAATCTACAAAAATTATATGATTTACAAAAAAAATTAGTAGAAAGATATTCTAACAATCAATATTTACCAGAACTTCCATTAGATTTGACTTCAAAAGATGGAGTAAAAGTATTTAGAGAATGTGTGTTTCATATTACACAAGAATTATTTGAAGCTGTTTATCATCTTAAAAACAGACCATCAAGGAAAGAAGAAGTTACTGATTACAATAAAGATGCATTTTTTGAAGAAATGATAGATGCTTTTCATCTCATGTTAGAAGCATTTATTTTGGCTGGATATTCAGTTGAAGAAATTGTTACAGAATATGAAAGAAAAAATAAAGTTAATCATAAGAGATTAGACAAAGGTTATTGATTCACATGAAATTGTTGCAAAAAATTTCTTCAATTTTAGAGCTTCAAAACAAAAACAATGATTTCAGATTTGAATGGGATGAGTTGTTTTTGATCATAACAAAACTTATTTCATATAGATCTTCATGTGCTAAAACAAGACAAGCTGTTCTTCTTGTGAAAGAAAATAGAATCATTAGTTTTGGATACAATGGTCCAGCAGCTGGCAAATTAAATTGTTTGTTTGATGGGGGAGAAGAAGCTTGTGGGAAAGATTCATCTGGTTCATGTTTAAATGGGATACATGCTGAACAAAATGCTATTGCTTGGGCTACTAAAAATGGGATCAACATAAGTGGATCGAAAATGTACTGTACTCAATCTCCCTGCATATCTTGTGCAAGGTTGGTCGTAGCTGCTGGGATACAAGAGTTCTACTATATTGAAGAGTATCGAAAAAATGAAGGAAAAAAATTTCTTGAAGATCATAATGTCATATGTTTAAGACTTACTTGAGATTTGTTTTAAACTATAGAAAAACAACCACAAAAGGTATCACAAATGCTTGACAAAATTAAAGAATTGAGAACAAGAACAAATGTGGGTGTGAAAACCTGCAAAGAAGTTTTAGGAAAATGTGATTTTGATGTAGAAAAAGCCATCTCTTATCTTAGATCAAATCAAATTATCAAAAATGAAAATCTAAGTAAGAGTAAATCGAAAGAAGGAACAATAGCTTCGTACGTTCATCACAACCAAAAAGTTGGATGTATTGTAGAATTGAGATGTCAAACAGATTTTGTAGCTAGATCAGAAGAGTTTAAGAAATTAGCTGAAGACATTGCTCTCCATATTGTTGCTTCTGATCCAAAATACATCTCTAAAGGAAACATTTCACTTGGATGGATTGATGGAGAAAGATCCATAGCAAAACACCAAATCAAAGACTATGATAAAAAACCTAAAGAACTTTTAGATAAAATTATTGATGGAAAAATGAATTCTGTTTTTCAAAGAGTTTGTTTGCTTGAACAAAAATTTGTTAAAAATGAGAAAATCACTGTTCAACAACTTATTGATGATTCAATCAACAAGTTTCAAGAAAACATTTTTGTTCAAAATTTTCATATTTTGAGAATTGATGTTTGATGAATTATATTTTGCAAAATAATTTGTTCAGAGAAGAGAGTTTTTTGGAGTTAGTGTCGTGTATACAAAAATATGAGTTGAATTATGAAGAAATAAAAGTTGCTCCCTTTTCTCATGAAATTAAACCCATTCCCAAATTAAAAAATCCAATAATTTGTTTTGGATCAACAAGCCTAATTCATATAGCAAAAAAGATGAATTGGATACCAGGTTGTTTTTATAATGAAAATTTTTCTTATTACAATTATATAGAAAATTATGGTAGTGAAATGTTAAATTTTGGTTGTGAAATTTCTCCAATCAAAAATATAAAATTTGAAGATAGTGTTTTCATTAGACCTAATGATGATTTAAAACAATTTTCTGGTACTATTATGGGATTTGATGAATTTTTTGAATGGAAAACAAAATTAAATGATCTCTATTCAGATAGATATTGTTCTGTAACACCTGATACAATGGCTGTCATTTCAAAAATTAAAAAAATAAAAAAAGAATACAGATTTTTTGTTGTAGGTAAAAAAGTTGTTACGGGTTCAATTTATAAGCTTCTCAAAAAGAAAAATTCCCTTCTTTAGAAGGAATATGAATTTTTGTAACATGAACATCAACTCTATATTATTCTAATCAAAAAATAAACACCTTAAACTATGTCTTTTTCTT
>Ga0180008_1001872_pt1 | contig 12190 bp, 10 predicted proteins | sample MM_PW_MetaG_FD_121121 | JGI IMG/M metagenome (GOLD analysis project Ga0180008, IMG submission 121121) | Groundwater microbial communities from the Aspo Hard Rock Laboratory (HRL) deep subsurface site, Sweden - MM_PW_MetaG | ecosystem: Environmental > Aquatic > Deep subsurface > Groundwater... | reverse complement strand
GTAGCGGGAGCCGCGAGGCTCCCGCTTGCTAACCCGATAGGTGTCAAATGGCAGGCGCAAAAGAGATTCGCAGCAAGATTGCGAGCATCAAAAGCACGCAGAAGATCACCAGCGCCATGGAAAAGGTGGCCGTCAGCAAGATGCGCAAGGCACAGATGCGCATGGCTGCCAGCCGTCCCTATGCGGAGCGGATCCAGCAGGTTATTGGCCATCTGGCCAATACCAACCCTGAATACCGTCATCCGTTCATGGTTGAGCGCCCGGTCAAGCGTGTCGGCTACATCGTCGTGTCGTCTGATCGTGGGCTTTGCGGCGGCTTGAACACAAACCTGTTCAAGGCGCTGATCAAGAACATGAAGGAATGGCACGACAGTAAAGTCGAAGCCGACCTGTGCGTGATCGGTAACAAAGGTGCGAGCTTCTTCCGCAGCTTTGGCGGCAACGTGGTCGCAGCAGTCAACGGTCTTGGTGAAGAGCCGTCGATCAATGATCTGATCGGCAGCGTCAAGGTCATGTTGGATGCTTTCGATCAAGGCCGTCTGGACCGTCTCTACCTGGTGTCGAACAAGTTCATCAACACCATGACGCAGAAACCGACCGTAGCCCAGCTGCTGCCGTTGGCCGCGAGCGACGATCAGACCGCGCCGAAAGGTAAATGGGACTATCTGTACGAACCCGACGCTCGCTTGTTGCTGGATGCGCTGCTGGTTCGTTACGTCGAATCTCAGGTCTACCAGGCCGTGGTTGAAAACGGTGCCGCTGAACAAGCTGCCCGGATGATCGCCATGAAGAACGCAACCGACAACGCCGGTGAGCTGATCGGCGACCTGCAACTGGTCTATAACAAGGCCCGTCAGGCTGCGATCACCCAGGAAATTTCGGAAATCGTCGGCGGCGCTGCCGCGGTTTAAGAGCGGTTCAAATATTCAGAGGAACCAAACATGAGTAGCGGACGTATCGTTCAAATCATCGGCGCCGTTATCGACGTGGAATTTCCGCGCGATGTGGTACCGAGCATATATGACGCGCTGAAAGTCACTGGCGCCAACACCACCCTGGAAGTTCAGCAGCAGCTGGGCGACGGCATTGTCCGTACCATCGCCATGGGTTCGACCGAAGGCCTCAAGCGTGGTCTGGACGTCACCAACACTGGCGCTGCTATCTCTGTACCAGTGGGCACTGCCACGCTGGGCCGGATCATGGACGTGCTCGGCAACCCGATCGACGAAGCCGGTCCCATCGGCGAAGAAGAGCGCTGGGGCATCCATCGCGCGGCGCCGAGCTATGCCGAACAGGCTGGCGGCAATGAGCTGCTGGAAACCGGCATCAAGGTTATCGACCTGGTTTGCCCGTTCGCTAAAGGCGGTAAGGTCGGTCTGTTCGGTGGTGCCGGTGTCGGCAAGACCGTAAACATGATGGAGCTGATCCGTAACATCGCCATGGAGCACAGTGGCTACTCCGTGTTTGCCGGTGTGGGTGAGCGGACTCGTGAAGGTAACGACTTCTATCACGAGATGAAGGACTCCAACGTTCTGGACAAGGTTGCGCTGGTTTATGGCCAGATGAACGAGCCTCCAGGAAACCGCCTGCGTGTGGCACTGACCGGCCTGACCATGGCCGAGAAGTTCCGCGACGAAGGCAAGGACGTTCTGCTGTTCGTCGACAACATTTACCGTTACACCCTGGCCGGTACCGAAGTGTCCGCGCTGCTGGGTCGTATGCCGTCTGCGGTGGGTTATCAGCCGACGCTGGCCGAGGAAATGGGCGTTCTGCAGGAGCGTATCACCTCCACCAAGAGCGGTTCGATCACCTCCGTTCAGGCCGTCTACGTACCTGCGGACGACCTGACTGACCCGTCCCCGGCGACCACCTTCGCCCACTTGGACGCCACCGTGGTTCTGTCGCGTGACATCGCTTCCCTGGGTATCTACCCGGCGGTCGATCCTCTCGACTCCACCTCGCGCCAGCTGGACGCCAACGTGATTGGCCAGGAGCACTACGACACCGCTCGCGGCGTCCAGTATGTGCTGCAGCGCTACAAAGAGCTGAAGGACATCATCGCGATTCTGGGTATGGACGAACTGTCCGAGGCCGACAAGCAGCTGGTATCCCGTGCTCGTAAGATCCAGCGCTTCCTGTCCCAGCCGTTCTTCGTTGCTGAAGTCTTCACTGGTTCGCCGGGCAAGTACGTTTCGCTGAAAGAAACCATCCGCGGCTTTGCCGGCATCCTCAACGGTGACTACGATCACCTGCCGGAGCAGGCGTTCTACATGGTTGGCGGTATCGACGAAGCCATCGAGAAAGCCAAGAAACTGTAACTGGCGCGCCCGCTTGCGGGCGCCAATAAGCTCTGCTGGCGGCGAAGGTTTCCAGCAGAGCTCATTACCGAGGCATAAGTATGGCTATGACAGTCCACTGTGACATCGTCAGTGCGGAAGAAGAGCTGTTCTCGGGGCTGGTAGAGATGGTCATCGCCCATGGTCACCTGGGTGACTTGGGCATTCTGCCGGGCCACGCTCCTTTGCTGACTGATCTCAAGCCCGGTCCGGTGCGTGTAATCAAGCAGGGCGGCGAAGAAGATATCTTCTACATTTCTGGTGGCTTCATTGAAGTCCAGCCGAACATGGTGAAGGTACTTGCCGATACTGCGACTCGCGCCAAGGATCTGGACGAGGCGGCGGCGAAAGCTGCAGTTACAGCCGCTGAAAAAGCGTTGCACGAGAAGGGTGCCGAGTTTGACTACGGCTCTGCCGCTGCGCGTCTCGCCGAGGCTGCAGCTCAGCTGCGGACGATCGAGGCGATGCGCAAGAAGTACGGTCGCGGTTGATCTGGTAACGGCTTCATCGCGAACGAGTAAAAGGGTAGCCTTGGCTACCCTTTTTCTTTTTCTGCCACTTGGAAATAACCCCCGCGTCGGCCTGCGGCTACGTTTGTTCAGGATCTGCCATGTCTCTCGATATCGTCATTCTCGCTGCTGGTCAGGGCACGCGCATGCGCTCTGCCCTGCCGAAAGTTCTGCACCCTGTTGCCGGTCAATCCATGCTCGGGCATGTCATTGACACCGCTCGCGCACTCAAGCCGAAGGCCATCCATGTTGTGATCGGCCACGGTGCCGAGCGGGTTCGTGAACAGCTGGCAGCAGATGATCTGAATTTCGTCGTGCAGGCCGAGCAGTTGGGTACAGGCCACGCCGTGGCTCAGGCGCTTCCGGCATTGTCGGCCGAGCGTGTGCTGATTCTTTATGGTGATGTACCGCTGATCGAAGCGGCGACGCTCGAACGACTCCTGCAGCAAGTGAATCCGCAGCAGCTCGCTTTGCTCACGGTGGATCTAGCCGACCCGAGTGGCTACGGACGGATCGTGCGGGACGAACAAGGTGTGGTTCAGGCAATCGTCGAGCACAAGGATGCCTCGGCTGAGCAGAAACTCATCTCGGAAGGCAATACTGGCATTCTCGCGGTCCCGGGTGAGCGGCTCGGTGATTGGCTGGGTAGACTTTCAAACAGCAACGCCCAGGGTGAGTACTACCTGACTGATGTGATCGCCATGGCCGTGGCCGATGGCCTGGTGGTGGCTACCGAACAACCGTTGCATGCGATGGAAGTCCAGGGCGCTAACGATCGCATTCAGCTGGCTGAGCTTGAGCGGCACTATCAGCAGCGCGCCGCGCGCCGTTTGATGGCGCAGGGTGTCACCCTGCGAGATCCGGCGCGCTTCGACTTGCGCGGTGAGGTCACCGTTGGACGTGACGTGCTGATTGATGTGAACGTGATCCTCGAAGGCAAGGTGTTGATCGAGGACGGTGTGGAGATCGGCCCAAATTGCGTGATCCGCAACAGTACGCTGCGCCGCGGTTCGGTGGTCAAGGCCAACAGTCATCTGGAAGGCGCCGAGCTTGGCGAAGCCGCCGATTGCGGACCGTTTGCCCGTTTGCGTCCCGGCGCGGTATTGGGCGCCAAAGCGCACGTCGGCAACTTCGTTGAGGTGAAGAACTCAAGCCTGGGTGATGGCGCCAAGGCCGGTCACCTGGCTTATCTAGGTGATGCGGAAATTGGCGCTCGGACCAATATTGGCGCCGGCACCATTACCTGCAATTACGACGGTGCAAACAAGTTCCGCACGGTGATGGGCGAGGATGTTTTCATTGGCTCCAACAGTTCGTTGGTTGCCCCGGTCACCTTAGGCGATGGCGCGACCATTGGCGCAGGCTCGGTGATTACAGCCGACGTCCCAGCCGGAACTCTGGCCCTCGGGCGGGCGCGGCAAGCATTGATCACGGGCTGGCGACGGCCGCAGAAAAAGCAGAAATAGTGCCCGATGCCGATCAATGGAGCATGCGCTGGCGGGAGCGTGCCGAGCTTATTCACGTGATCGTTCCCTGGGCTGGCCGTTGATGTTGCGATCATACGAGTGCTGGTCAGTGCTTCCCTCTACCAATCGCGTCATGCAAATCGTACAGGTGAGCGCCTTGAGCAGCGCAACCCTTGAGCAATCTCGCGCAACAAGCTACTGGACTGCCGTCTGGCTTAGACCCTGCCTACGGAGCGTCGGTCAACGAGGCCTATCGGTACGTCCAGGGCTTCGTCCGACACCTGCTGCCGTAGCATGAGCAAGCCATCGAGTGCATGCCTAATGCGTTCGAACTGCGCGAAGCCCGCTTTCAGGCCAACCCGAAGCTAATCGGGATCTGTACGGCGCTGGTTGGCTTGCCCTTAATGTAGACTCCCGCCCGCAGCGTGCCCCCGCCGGTCGAAGCTGTTGCGGCGACGCTGAACGATATCGCTAGCGGCGAGGGAATTCGACCACGTTGTTGGCCTTCATCGGTGGCAGGAGTTGACTGAGTCGCTGGATTAGGTTTTGATTCGCCAAATATTCTTTCGAACCGAAACTTAACTATGTCGAAACGCAACACTCCGCAACGACGTCACGCCATACTCGCCTTGCTCAACGAGCAGGGCGAGGTCAGCGTCGATGAGTTGTCCAGGCGTTTCGAAACCTCCGAAGTGACCATTCGCAAAGACCTCGCCGCGCTAGAGAAGAACGGCTTGCTGTTGCGCCGCTACGGCGGTGCGGTGCCCTTGCCGCAGGAGCTGATCGGCGACAGCGCGCAGCCAGTCTCGCTCTGGAAGCAAGCCATCGCCCGAGCGGCTGTCGGGTGCATTCGCGAACATGCGCGAATCATCATCGACAGTGGCACCACTACCGCGGCGATGATCCCGCAGCTGGGTCACAAGCACGGTCTGTTGGTCATGACCAATTCCCTGAGTGTCGCCAACGCGTTGCGTGAGCTGGAGCATGAGCCGACACTGCTGATGACTGGTGGTACCTGGGATCCGCATTCCGAGTCGTTCCAGGGGCAGGTGGCAGAACAGGTGCTGCGCTCTTACGACTTCGATCAGTTGTTCATCGGGGCAGATGGTATCGATCTGCAGCGTGGCACCACCACCTTCAATGAGCTACTCGGCCTGTCACGGGTCATGGCCGAAGTCGCGCGCGAAGTCATCGTGCTCGCCGAGTCCGACAAGATCGGCCGACGTATACCCAATCTGGAGTTGCCCTGGGGCGACATTCATACCCTCATCACGGACGAACGCCTCACCCCCGAGGCGCGTTCAAGCATTCAGGCCCGCGGCGTCAAACTGATCTGCGCGGCCGTCGAACCCCATCAGGAGACCTGACCATGTGTGGCATCGTTGGCGCCGTCGCTGAACGCAATATCACCCCGATCCTGCTCGAAGGCCTCAAGCGCCTGGAATACCGTGGCTATGACAGCGCTGGCGTCGCCGTGCTGGACGACGGTTGCCACCTGCACCGTCTGCGACGTTCCGGCAAGGTCGCCGAGCTGGAACAGGCTCAACAGGAAGAGCAGCTCACTGGTCGCCTGGGTATTGCGCATACCCGTTGGGCGACCCATGGAGCACCTTGCGAGCGCAACGCCCATCCACACTTTTCCGGCGACGACCTCGCGGTGGTGCACAACGGCATCATCGAAAACCACGAGGCGCTGCGTCAGCAATTGAAGGGGTTGGGTTATACCTTCCTCTCAGATACCGATACTGAAGTCATTGTCCATCTGCTGCACCACAAGCTCGGCGAGTTGGGCGATCTGACCGTCGCCCTGAAGTCAGCGGTCAAGGAGCTGCATGGCGCCTATGGCCTGGCTGTGGTCAGCGCTAAGCAGCCCGATCGTTTGCTCGCCGCCCGCAGCGGCAGCCCGCTGGTGATCGGCCTGGGGCTGGGTGAGAATTTCCTCGCCTCCGATCAGCTGGCTCTGCGTCAGGTGACCGACCGTTTCATGTACCTGGAAGAAGGTGACATTGCCGAGATCCGCCGCGACAGCGTGAAGATCTGGGACGTCGACGGCCAGGCCGTTGAGCGTGAAAGCGTGCAATACCACGAGGGCGCCGAGGCAGCAGACAAGGGCGAGTATCGGCATTTCATGCTCAAGGAAATTCATGAGCAGCCCAAGGTGGTGCAACGCACCCTCGAAGGCCGCCTTGGTGATCATCAGGTGTTGGTTCAGGCGTTCGGCCCGCAGGCGGCGGAGTTGTTCGCCAAGGTGCGTAACGTGCAGATCGTCGCCTGTGGCACTAGCTATCACGCCGGAATGGTTGCTCGCTACTGGCTGGAAGAGCTGGCTGGTATTCCGTGTCAGGTAGAGGTCGCCAGCGAATTTCGCTACCGCAAGGTTGTGGTGCAGCCCGACACCCTGTTCGTCACCATTTCCCAGTCTGGCGAAACCGCTGATTCGCTCGCCGCGCTGCGCAACGCCAAGTCACGTACCGAAGGGGAAGGGCGTTACCTCGCCAGTCTGGCCATCTGCAACGTTGGTATCAGCTCGCTGGTCCGCGAGTCAGACCTGACCCTGTTGACCCAGGCCGGTCCGGAGATCGGCGTGGCCTCGACCAAGGCGTTCACCACTCAGCTGGTTGGCCTGTTGCTGCTGACCCTGTCGCTGGGTCAGGTACGCGGCACCTTGGCGCCGGCTCTGGAAGCGGAGCTGATCGACGAATTGCGCCGCCTACCGACGCGTCTCGGTGAGGCGCTGGCCATGGATACCACGGTGGAAAAGATCTCCGAGCACTTTGCCGAGAAGCACCACACCTTGTTTCTCGGCCGAGGTGCGCAGTATCCGGTGGCCATGGAAGGCGCGCTGAAGCTCAAGGAGATTTCCTACATTCACGCCGAGGCCTATCCGGCCGGTGAGCTCAAGCATGGCCCCTTGGCGCTGGTCGACGCAGACATGCCAGTGGTTACCGTGGCACCGAACAATGAGTTGCTGGAAAAGCTTAAATCCAACCTCCAGGAAGTGCGCGCGCGCGGCGGAGAGCTGATTGTTTTCGCGGACCGCGAAGCGGGCATCGAAAACGGCGAGGGCACCTTTATTGTCAGCATGCCGCACATTCACGACGTGCTGGCGCCGATCCTCTATACCATCCCCTTGCAGCTGCTTTCCTACTACGTCGCTGTCCTGCGGGGCACTGACGTCGATCAGCCGCGCAACCTGGCCAAATCAGTAACCGTGGAATAGCGGTTGAGGTCCTCAACGTCTGTTGTTGGCTGCGCGGAATAAAGATTGACACAAAAGATTAAAGTTTGACACAACCTATTATAGTTTGACACAACACGTAACCCCCTGTAGATAAAGAGGTTTCGTGTTTTTGGCTAAGCCGTTTGTCAGGCGCTGCCGCCTCGGTTTTTTTCAGGAGTAGTTGGTAGCTGACAAATAACTTTGACAATTTTAGAGCCCAAAATCAGGGGCTGCGAACGCATCGAACTCAGCATTCAAATAGTAATAGTTTGACAATTGGAACGGTTAGAACCGATTCGGGCAGTGAATTTTTGCCAAATTATTTTGGCAATTTTCAGTCCGAGGTCAGTCATTGCTTCGGTGTTGTGCATCGTGGGTTTCCTCGAAAGGTTGATATGAGTCGAGCATAACGGCACTTTGCGCAATCCCAACTCCATACTGGCATTCTCCCAGCCGTGCTGTACGTTTTGTAGTGCATACCACTGCCGTTCGACGCGGCTTTCCAGCGGGCCAGCAGGCTCCGGAGCAAATTTTCGGTCCGGACAGTGCAAGGGGAATTCCTCGAACAATTATCCCTTCGGCCAGTGCCCAAGAATGAGCGCCTGGATGGCTTCGGTGTTACCAGCCGGATGGGTTGACCAATAGGTCGGATGGCCCCCGCAAGCATCTGCGCTGTTAAGCTGACTAAGCTCATTCCTGGCAGCTTCCGAGCTCTTCTGGAAGCAGATGTACTCTAAAGCGCCCCTCGGGGCGCTTTTTTGTGTCCATAACTTTCCCGCGAAATCGCTACCAGCGAAGCGTCCCGGGTTTCGTGGGGGGCCATCAGGCCGAGGAGGCGTATAGCGCCGGTAAGCGGTAACTCCCCGACGTCCTTCTCTTGTGCTGCGCCTTGCGGAGAATGGCTCCTGTGATTGGACAGGACGGGGGCCTGCAGATGGTGATGCAAGTGGATGGGCGGCGGCGACGGCACAGTGCGGCGGAGCGGCGTGCGGTGCTGGCGCGGTTCGCGGCCAGTGAGGTGAGCGTGGCGGCGTTCTGCCGGTCGGAGTCGATCAGCGTGGGCACGCTGCGACGCTGGCAGTCGTTGAATGATCGCGATGACACGCCGCGCGCAGCGGCGCCGGGCTTTGTCGAGCTGGGCGCGCTGGGCGGTGGCGGTGCGCTGACGATCGAGCTCGATCTGGGCGGTGGCCTGGTCCTGCGGGTGCGGCGGGGCTGATGTTCTTTCCCGAAGGGGGTGTGCGGGTATTCGTGTACGGCCAGCCCACGGACATGCGCAAGTCGTTCGACGGCTTGTACGCGCTGGTGCGCAACGCGCTCGCTCAGGACCCGCTGTCGGGCGCGCTGTTCGTGTTCATCAACCGGCGCGGGACGCAGACCAAGGTGCTGTACTGGGACCGCACCGGCTTCTGCGTGTGGGCCAAGCGCCTGGAACAGGGGCGGCTGGTGTCGGACTGGCGCTCGATGCGCGACCGTCAGATGGACTGGACCGAGCTGAAACTGCTGCTGGAGGGCATCGAGCCGGGGCGTCGCAGAAAGCGCTACGAAATGCCAAGGAATTCCGCCAAAACAAGCACATGCGCGCGTCGATAAGGTAAAATCAAGGGCATGATATCGCCCGCCTCGACCCCTGCTGCCACCGACGAATCGATGCCGGCGCTGGTCCGCCAGAATCGCGAACTGCGCGATCAAGTCGCTGCCCTCAAGCACCAGCTCGACTGGTTCAAGCGCCAGCTGTTCGGGGCCAAGTCCGAGCGCTTCGTGCCGGAAGTGAATCCTCAGCAGCTGCACCTGGGCGAGGCGCTGCCGATTCCGGATGCGACTCCGGAGCAACGCCAGCGCGTGCCGGCGCATACGCGGCGCGTGGCTCAGACCGACCTGGCGCAGGGCGAAGCGGGCCTGCCGTTCTTCGACGAGACCAAGGTGCCGGTCGAGACCATCACCCTGCCCAGTCCCGAAGCCGAGGCACTGCTGCCGGAGCAGTACGAAGTGATCGGCGAGAAGGTCAGCTACCGCCTGGCGCAGCGTCCCGGCAGCTACGTGGTGCTCAAGTACGTGCGCCCGCTGATCAAGCGCCGCGACACCGACACGCTGCACTGCGCCCCGGCGCCGGCAGGCGTGATCGAGGGCTCGCGCGCCGATGTCAGCCTGATCGCCGGGCTGCTGGTCGACAAGTTCGCCTATCACCTGCCGCTGTACCGCCAGCACCAGCGCATGACCGACGCCGGGATCAAGGTCTCGCGGCCCTGGCTGACCCAGCTGGTGCAGCAGGGTGCGGCATTGCTGGAGCCGATCTACCAGGCGCAGTTCGCCTCGATCCGGATGAGCCGGGTCAAGGCGATGGACGAAACCCCGATCAAGGCCGGCCGCGACGGGCCCGGCAAGATGAAGGCCGCCTACTTCTGGCCGGTGTACGGTGAGCACGACGAGGTGTGCTTCCCGTTCTTCGCCTCCCGACGCGCCGAGCATGTGCAGCAGGCCCTGGGCCTGACCCCGGCCCAGGGCGCGGTGCTGCTCACCGACGGCTATGGCGCCTATCGGGCCTACGCCCGGAAGACCGGCATCACCCAGGCCAGCTGCTGGGCGCATGCGCGGCGCGAGCTGTTCGAGGCCAAGAACATCGAGCCGCAGATCGCCGAACAGGCGCTCCAGCGCATCACAGCGCTGTATGCCGTCGAAGAGGCCATCCGCCAACAGCAACTCAAGGGCGAAGCCAAGCGCCTGTATCGGCTCACCCACAGCAAGCCGCCAGTCGAAGCATTGTTCGCGTGGATCGACGAGCAGTTCGAGCGGCACGGCCTGTTGCCCAGCAACCCGATGACCAAGGCGCTGGCCTACGCCCGCGAGCGCCGCGCGGGCCTGGAAGTCTTCCTGACCGATCCCGACGTGCCGATCGACACCAACCACCTGGAACGCGCCCTGCGCGCGATTCCCATGGGACGCAAGGCCTGGCTGTTCTGCTGGACCGAAGTCGGCGCCCAGCACGTTGGCCTCATGCAAAGCCTGATCGTCACCTGCCGGTTGCACGGCATCGATCCGTATACCTATCTCGTCGACGTACTCCAGCGTGTCGGCCAGCACCCGGCCGCCCGCGTCGCCGAACGCACGCCGCGACTGTGGAAGCAGCACTTCGCCAGCAACCCCCTGCGCTCGGACTTGCACAGGGCTACTGCGTAGGCAAGGACGCCGGGCTGTTACCGCTTACTAGCGCCGAGCCATACGCACTAAGCGCTGAGCAGGCTTTCTATTCACCGCGTAGAAGCATTTACACCTACGCCACAAAGGCTGTGCTGCCCGCTGCGCCGCTGATGAAACTTAGCGCTCCGAAACCAACGCGCCCCGTTCTCGCTAGCTAGCAAGAACGGGGCGTTGTGTGCCGCCATTTAATTTCTAGCTCGTTCTGTCAGCCGCGAGCGCGATTTCTTGCTCCTCCAATTCGTCTTCGCGCCTATGAGCCAGCTGGTAGAGCAACGGCAGCACTAATAGCGTTAGCACCGTAGAGGAGAGAATTCCCCCGATTACCACTGTCGCAAGGGGACGTTGTACCTCTGCACCGGTACCCACATTCAAGGCCATCGGAACGAACCCGAGTGAAGCCACTAGGGCCGTCATCAATACCGGTCGTAGCCGGGTAAGAGCGCCTTCGCGGATAGCAGTGTCCAATGGTAGACCTTGCTCCCGTAAGCTACGGATGAAGGAGATCATTACCAAGCCATTAAGAACGGCGACGCCGGACAGAGCAATAAAGCCAACTCCCGCTGAAATGGACAGTGGGATATCTCTCAACCACAGCGCGACAATGCCTCCGGTGAGCGCAAATGGGATCCCTGTAAAGACCAACAAGCCGTCTTTGACATTGTTGAACATCATGAAAAGCAGAATGAAGACCAGAAGCAGCGCCACGGGGACGACAATCTGTAGCCGCTTCGTTGCCGATTCAAGCTGTTCAAATGTACCGCCCCAGTCGATCCAATAACCTGCCGGGATATTTACCTTGGCCTGAATTTTCTGTTCTGCCTCAGATACGAATGACCCGATGTCCCGACCACGGACGTTTGCACTAACGACAATTCGCCGTTTTCCTTCCTCTCTGCTGATCTGATTCGGACCGGGGGCCAAATCTAGCGTGGCCACCTCGCCGAGGGGGATATAACTCATGGCGCTGTTTAATTCCCTGGGAAGGGCAATTGGAAGCCTCTCAATTGCTGCGAGATCGCTGCGTATCTCGTCCGGTAAACGAACCACGATATCGAAACGCCGATCACCTTGAAACAAGGTGCCTGCATCTCGGCCACCAATAGCTACCGCAACCGCTTGCTGTACGGTATCTAGACTCAGGCCGTATCGTGCGATTTGATCGCGATCGATATCAATCGTGAGCATAGGAAGGCCAGTCGTTTGCTCGACCGTAACCTCTGAGGCGCCTGGTACTTGTCCTAGCACCTCGGATACTTCGGCTGCCGTGCTGTTAAGAACGTCCATGTCATCACCATAGATTTTCACGGCTACCGCGGCACGGACTCCGGAAATCAGCTCGTTGAAACGCAGCTGAATCGGCTGGGAAAACTCGTAGTTATTGCCCGGCAACTCAGCGGCGGATGCTTGCACCTCGCTTAAGAGCTGATTACGCGACTTGCCTGGATCCGGCCACTGTTCTTG
>Ga0180008_1001871_pt1 | contig 12191 bp, 10 predicted proteins | sample MM_PW_MetaG_FD_121121 | JGI IMG/M metagenome (GOLD analysis project Ga0180008, IMG submission 121121) | Groundwater microbial communities from the Aspo Hard Rock Laboratory (HRL) deep subsurface site, Sweden - MM_PW_MetaG | ecosystem: Environmental > Aquatic > Deep subsurface > Groundwater... | reverse complement strand
GCCACAACCCATCGGACCGGCGCCCGATTTTCCCATCGACCCCGAGACGCTGCGCGCCGGCCTCCCCGACCATCCCAGCCTCAAGGACAGGGGGTCATTTTTGGGCTCTGACTCAGTTTGATGAAGTTGGCTGGCTGACTGGCTGGAGTTCACGCTCGGATCAGCACCATGGCCAAACGCCTTTCCCAATCCAGTCTCGTCCCCGCCGGCTTTGCCGTCGTCGGCGCTTGGCCCACCGATGGGCTCACCACCCTCGACATCCGAAGCACGGGCTCGACAAGTCGATGTCCTGGCTGCGGCGCCGCGAGCCAGCGCGTTCACAGCCGCTACACCCGGCGCCTTTGTGACCTTCCGATCGCCGGCAAATCCGTGACGCTGCGGGCGCAGGTTAGGCGATTTCGGTGTGAAGCGGTGCTTTGCGGCAGGCGTATCTTCGCCGAGCGGTTCGATCCGGCGGTGTTGGCGCCATGGGCGCGACGAACAGGACGGCTGGAGGGATTGGTGCATCACCTGGGCCTGGCCCTCGGCGGCCGACCAGGAGCGAGCTTTGCCAAGCGCCTGATGCTGCCGGTCAGCAACGACACGCTGCTGCGTGTAGTTCGCCGACGAGGCTCTGCAGCGCCACCGCCGCCCAACGTGATTGGCATCGATGACTGGGCTTGGCGACGCAACCATCGCTACGGGACGATCATCTGTGATCTGGAGCGTCGGCGGCCCATCAGCTTGCTTCCAGACCGCGAGCCGGCCACGGCCCAGGCCTGGCTGAGCCAGCAGCCGCAGGTCACCATCGTCGCTCGTGATCGCGGCGGCGCTTACGCCTTGGCGGCCGCGAGAGCACTTCCGCACGCCGTGCAGGTCGCAGACCGCTGGCACTTGATGGAGAACGCCAGCCGGGCCTTCCTCGATGCGGTGCGCAAGTCGATGCGCCAGATCCGCAGCGCCGTTGGCGCCGTGACCATCAATCCCGATCTGCTGAGCGCCGCCGAGCGCCTCCAATATGAGGGCTACCTCCGGCGCGAGGAAGCCAACGCGGCGGTCTTTGCCCTGGCCAAGGACGGCGTCGCGATCATGGAGATCGTCCGCCGTACAGGGCACAGTCGCGGTCTGGTGCGGCAGATCCTTCGCGGCCAACGCGGCGACGTGTTCCGCGTCCGCGAGAGCTCGCTCGAAGGCTATCTGCCGTGGCTGGACGCCCAGTGGTCGGCTGGGCGCAGAAGCGGCGCCGAGCTTTGGCGGCAACTTAGGACACAGGGCTTTCGGGGTTCACTTCGCGTGGTGACGGAGTGGGCCACCCGACGCCGGCGCGCTGACCAAGTCAACGCCGACACCCTGAGCCGCGTCCCTTCGGCGCGCACCATAAGCAGGCTGATGACGACCTCGCGCGACACGCTCTCCAAGGCCGAGACGGTCACCGTCGCCGCCGTCGAGACGGGAGTGCCGGCGCTGATCGAAGCCCGCGAGATCATCGCCGCCTTCCACTTGATGATCCGCCGCAAGGCCGAGGGCGACCTCTGCGCCTGGGTCGAGCGCGGCCGCGCCAGCCTGGTGGCGTCGTTCGCCAACGGCGTCGGCCGGGACATCAGCGCCGTTCGCGCGGCCATCACCTCGGGTTGGTCAAACGGCCAGACCGAGGGCCAGATCACCAAGCTCAAGCTCGTCAAACGCCAGATGTACGGCCGCGGAAAGCTCGACCTGCTGCAGGCCAGGCTCATCGGCCACGCCACCTGATCACGTCACCAAATGTGCGTCAGAGCCATTTTTGGACGCCGATATCCCCGAGGAGGGGGTCACTTTTGCAAGCCGAAACACACGTCCAGCTTCAGCGCCTGCAACTCACCATCCACCCTTAGCCGTCGCTCCGTGGGTACTGCGAGCTCTTGGGCGATATACTCGCCCTGTTGCCCCTCCGCCCACACCCGATGGGTGATCTTATCGCCGCGATACACCGCCTTGCCACCATGACCGCCCGCCGGCTTGAAGAAGAGGCCTTTGCGTTCTCCCCATAGGGCGTCGGCGTTTTCCGCGGTAAGCAAATGGGTACGTGGGACCGCGGCTAAGTGCCCGGCGGTGTGGAGGCCCAGAATTTCCGCGGCGGCCGAATCCAACAACAGGCTCAAGTTTCGCTTGTCTGCGAAGAGCGCGTGATTGCGAGGGTTGGGAGTCAGCACAACCGCGTCGGCGAGATAGGCCTCACGGAGCACCTTGTGCGCCTCGGCCCCAAGGGAGAAATCGACCAAGCGATTGTAAACCAGATCAACCGTCTCGCCACGGCATCGCAGGCGCCCGTCGGCCAAGCTAAGTTCGCCGGGATCGGCGATCAACGCTCGCAAGCCTTGTCGTTCAAAAAAGCCGCTGCTGTTAATCGTACCGATGGAGATGCCGGCGGGCCAGGTGGGCTCTACGCCTCTCTCGGCGAGCGCCTCGTAGACGCCGGCATGGTAGGGGCCAAGGGTGCCGCCCCCTGCAGCAGAAGGGCCACGCTCTGGAAGGGCGTGCCGTTGGGCTTCGGCTGCTCGGGTGACGCGCAAGGGCGCGCGCTACGATTCATCCACCGCCGTCCAGACGCCGGTGGGCGGCGATCGTGAGAGGTTGGGAGGTCAATGTACCTTCACCATGCCAACACCCTTGATGTTGTTGAACGAGTCGGTCTGGTGACAAAGGTAACACTGTTCGACCCGAGCCGCCTTCTGGCCTGAGATGGAACGGTCCATCATTTCGAAGTGCATCATGTAGTGGCTGGGCGGCGCCTTGTGGCACTGCGCGCAGTCGGTGGACTTGGGGCTCGGATGGAGAAAGGTCTTGATCTCCCAGCTCTCGGTCTGGTGACAACTGGCGCACTGCTTGCCGAAGAAGCCGCCGTGAGGATCTTGGACGGCATGGCAGGTGGCGCACTGCAGGCTCCCCGAGCCGCCATCGCGCCGCCGTGCCACCGCTTCGAGCACAGCGTGATCCATTTTGGTGGGCCGGACGGCGCGACCCTGGTGCTCGACGTGACAGCCCTTGCAGTCGCCGATGTTCTGGTGGAACGCGGTCGCGGGTTTCATCAGCAATTCCTGCGCCGACGCATGGCAGGTGACGCACTTCTGCGCCGTCACGCCTTTGACCGGCGCGTGGCAGCTTTCACACTTGTCGCCTAGGAAGGCGTGGGCTTCCGATAAGGCGCCCGGCCGCACCGCACCGGTCCATCCGGGCAAGGCGTGACCGCCACCCTGCCAAAGCGTCCACACGACCCCAACGACCAAGACCATACCGAATATGCTCAGCGCCGCGTAGATCGGACCCGGCATCTTCATGGGAGCCACCTCAGTCCATAGTAGACGCCAGACCAGATGTGGAGCGAGAGCAGCGTGTACATAACGATGGCGGCCAGAATGTGCGCGACCACCCACCGGTTCAGCGAACGCTTCAAAGTCTCGCGCGCGCCGATGGCGAACTCCAGATCGGAAATGGCGCCCAACAGATGATCCATTCTGAGCCCGGAGGGATCGACCACGGGTTCATCCTTGAGTCCGGCGGCGGCCAGCGCGAGGCTGTCGTAGCGATCACGCAGCACAGAAAGCTGGCGTTGTTGATCCCGCAAATCCTGGCCGAGCTCGACCAGGAAGTACCGTCCGACAAAGCCGCTGGCGACGACCAGGAGCATCGAGACCATAAGTCCGATGCCCAGGGGACTTTCCAACTTGTGACCAGAGTGCAGGACGCCCAGCACCGCCCCGACCGCGCCGGCATAGACGTGGAAGGTCAGCACTTGGCCTAGGGATACGCGTCCGGTGACGAGCGCCTTGACCCGCCCCTGGCGCTTGACCAGCGTGTAGGTGAGCAAGGCCACGAAGAGAAGGGCCGCGGCGATGCCCAGGACGCTGCCCGGCAAGCTGCCGGGGAACCGCGGGGCGGAGTGAAACAGAAAGGCGGGCGCGGTGAGCGCCAGCGCGCTCAACAGTCCTTCGACGATGACCTTCTCACTGCGCGTCATGTTATGCGTCCACGACGAGGTCGCCGACGGACTTCGCCTGGCAGGCAAGAATGACCCCGTCGCGCTTGTCTTCCTCTGTGAGGGAGTCCTGAACCTCCATGGTCACGGATCCCTCCCGGAGCGGCACCTTGCACCGTCCGCAAATCCCCACGCGACACTCGTAGTCGATAGCCACGCCGATCGCCTCGGCGGCCTCCAGCACCGACTGATCGGGGGCCAGGCGTCCGGACTTGTTGGACTTCGAGAAGGTGACCGTCGCCTGCGCGGACGGGGGGGCGGAGGGAGAGGAAGGCGCCACATCGACGACGCCCGCGACCACGGCCGGCGGAGGCTGGGTTTCAAGAACCGGCCCGCCTTTGGGAGGAGCAAAGTCCTCCGTCTTAACCTGATCGTCGGGCACGCCAAGTTGTTGGAGGACGCCTTTGACCGCGTCCATCATCGCGGGCGGGCCACAGAGGTGAACTCGGCGGCGAACGATCTCCGGCGCCGCCGCACTGATGAACTCGGGCGTCATGAACCCGACCGGACCGCTCCAGTCGCTGCCCTCCGGGTGGGCCACGATGCTCGTGACGTGCACGTTCGGGTGCCGGCGCGCAAGATGCGCCAGTTCCTCACGGAAGATGATGTCGGCGGGCGTGCGTACGCCGTAGAGCAGGAAAATGTCGTGCGGGTAGGCTCGGTCGGTCAGGTAACGCAGCACGCTCATCATGGGCGTGATGCCAACCCCGCCCGCGATCAGGACGATGCCTTCCGCCTCCTGTCCGGTGAAGAAGAAGCTGCCAGCGGGCGCGGCCACCTCGATGAGGTCGCCAGGGTCCACGTGGTCGTGGAGGTGGCGTGACTCCAGGCCGTATTGCTCGCGCTTGACGGTGAGTTCGATGTAGTCCCGCTGGCTGGGCGACGAGGAGATCGTGTAGGATCGGCGGACCTTCTTGCCATCGATCTCCGACGTCACTGTCGCGTACTGCCCGGGTAAGAAGGTGAATGGGAACGGCCCGACGTTCGGCTCCATCAGCCGGAAAGTCTTCACCCCAGGTGTTTCCTCGAAGATCGCCTTGATACGTAAGACGCCGAGCCAGGGGCGCCGGGGAGGCGCTCCCCCCTCCGCCGCCTTGGCCGCCGCCGCAACAGCTGGAACCGGCGCATCGGCGCCGCCGGACCTTGCCGAGGGCGTAGGTGGAGCGCCTGGCGTCAGCCGTTTGGCAAGCGTCCCAACGCGACGGGCGCGCGCCCACTGAACCCAAAGCGCCGCCGCGAGGGCGGCGGTCAGAAGAACCATGAACAGTGCGTGCAGCCACGAGAGACCGCGAAAGCCGCCGGCCATCCCTGAGTGGTCCGCCGTCGGCAACGCCATCTCCTGGCGGAACCAGGCCAGGGCGGTCTGCGCAGGCGGCTGCCCATCCTCGAGCGCCTGAAGCGCGCTGGCCCCGCTTTGCGCCAACGAAAGACCGCCTCTGATGTCGCGCAGGGCGGTGAGCGCGACAGCGGCGTCATTGGCGGCCTGGGCACGATGCAGAGCCGCCTGCCCTTCCGTGACTTCCTGCGACCCTGATCCCAGTCGCATCAGCGCTTCAGGCCGAATCCGCGCGCGCGCTTCGTCGGTGAGCTTCGGAAAGTCCATCATCGACGCGTAGAACGGCTTGGGTCCCGTGGGGCCGCAGCAACCCGCTGCGCCTCCGCCTGCCCCCCCGCCCGTGCCGGAAGGCGCCATCATATCTCCCATCATGCCGCCCATCCCGCCTCCGGCTGCGGGCGCTGCGGTGGGACCTGCGCCCGCGGTCGAGCCGGGGGCGGCCTTCATCCCACTCATCCCAGCCCCTGCGTCCGGGGTCGCGCCCGCGGCTGGTGGGTGATGCGCGGCGTGATCCTCTGCGGACACCTGTGCGAGAGCCAAGGGGGATTGCGCCATGGCGAAAGCCGCCGCGGCTGCGGCGGCGGCTCTCAGGCCAGAGGGGCGAGACGGCGATGGAACAGTGTGCATATGCAGGCGAGATCCTGGACCTATAGGACGCTTTTTAGTCGGAAGCCGCGCGACTTTGAAGGCAAGATGTAAGAGACGCTGCGATCGAGCGTCCCTTACAGCGCCAGGGCAACTGAAGTCAGCAGGGCTCCGGTATAGCGCCCGGACACGTGCTGCTTGACCGTCCCAGTGCTCTACTCATCGAAAAGAGAGGAAGTGCGAAGTGGCAGGGGAGATTCGGGTCGGCGTAAACGGCTATGGGGTGATCGGCAAGCGTGTGGCTGACGCTGTGCGCGCGCAGCCGGACATGCGCCTGGTGGGCATCTCCGACCTCGCCGTCGACTGGCGTACACGAGCGCTGCACCGCAAAGGCATCGCTTTGTTCGCAGCCACCTCTGAAGCGCACGCGCGGCTCGCGTCGAGCGGGATTCCTATCGAAGGGAGCCTGCAGGACCTGCTCGGCTCCATCGACGTCGTCGTGGACTGCACGCCGAAGCGGATCGCTGCGGAGAATGTGCCCGTCTACCGCCAACTCGGCCGGAAGTTCATCGTGCAGGGAGGCGAGACGCACGGCGTTACCGGTCACTCCTTCGTCGCGGAATCCAACTATCAAAGCGCAGTCGGCCTCGACGCGACCCGCGTCGTCTCCTGCAATACAACGGCGACGGTGCGGACCTTGACCGCCTTGAAGCGGGCTGGGTTGCTCCGGCGCGCTCGCGGCACGCTCATGCGGCGGGCCACTGACCCGTGGGAAAGTCACCTTGGCGGTATCATCAACACCCTCGTCCCGGAACCGGAGATACCGAGCCACCAAGGTCCGGATGCCCAGACGGTCGACCCAGACCTCGATGTGCTGACGATGGCCGTCAAGGTCCCCGAGACGATCGCCCACCTCCACTACTGGTCGGTTCAGCTTTCCCGAAGCGCCCAGAAGGAGGAGGTGCTGGACGCCTTCCGCGCTTCGCCCCGCATTTTCCTCATGCCCGACAGCTATGGCCTAGCTGCGATCAATTCGGTCAAGGAGCTGATGGGGGACCTCGGCCGCTCCCGGGGCGATCTCTACGAGGTCGCGCTTTGGTCCGACATGCTGCGCGTGGAGGGCGACGAGGTGTTCTATACCTATATGGTCGACAATCAGGCCATTGTTGTCCCCGAGACCATCGACGCCATCCGGGCGCTCGCCGGCCGCGAGCCCTCTGGGGACGCATCGATACGCGCGACCGACGAGGCCTTGGAAATCTGGCGCGATCCGTTCAGCCCTGCTGGGGGCTAGCGTTCGCATCCCTTGCGGCGGCGCCGCCGCCGCTAACGGTTAGATTAGCCATGGCGCGCGAAGACCCGCGTCTTGCCTCCCGGCATGAGCAGCAGCGTTTGGTAGGCCTCGACATCACCCCTTGGGGACTCCATGCCGGGGGACCCGAAAGGCATGCCCGGAACGGCGATGCCAAGGGCTTTCGGCCTCTCGCGCAGCAAGCGCGCAATGTCGGCCGGCGGTATGTGGCCGACCACGACATAGCCACCGACCGTCGCGAGATGGCATGACGACAGCTCGAATGGTACGCCATGTCTGCGTCCGATCGGACTGACGTCCTCCACGACCTCCTCCTTCATGAGGTAGCCCGCCCGGCGCATGTGGGTGATCCAGCCCTTGCAACAGCCGCAGCTGGCGGTCTTGTAGACCGTCACAGGGGTCGGGCTCGCCGCGAGGGCGGGTGCTCCGGACACAAGCGCCGCGCTGGCGGCCAGCAGATATCGACGAGTCAGCATCTCTGTCATTCCCTTGGGATTTAGCGGCGCGAGCCGCAGCAGCAGGAGCCGCTGCTTGTCGCGGCCGCCGCGTCCTGTTGGTACAAGGCCGGTGTATAGCCGGCCTTGCTGATCGCCGCCGCCACCGCGGACGGCTCGCGGTCAGACCGCACCTCGACCCGCTTGCTGGCGAGGTCAATGGCGATGTCCGTGGCTGGATCCAGCGCGTTGATGGCGGCGGTTACAGCTTGGACACAGTGCCCGCAGCTAAGGTCTTTTACGTGATAAAGAAGCATCGAAATCTCCTAGCTTGATGGCCTCCCCTGACCAGATGGGGCTTCCCACGATGGTAAGGTCAAGGCCGCGCATCGCCGGTGCACGCGCCGCCGATCGTCGGCGTTCCGAAGATGGATGAGCGCCGCCGTCGGCACGGCCGGGCCTTGCTCATTGCGGCATCTCCACGTGCCCGCCGAACCCGAAGCGCATCGCTGACAAGACCTGATCGGCGAATGTGTGCTCCACCCGGCTGCGATAGCGCGCGAACAACGCTGCGGAGAGGACGTTGACTGGAACCGCCTCCTCCATCGCCGCGTCGATCGTCCACTGCCCTTCGCCCGAGTCGGAGACCCGGCCCGAGAACTGGCTCAGCATCTGGTCCTTGGCCAAGGCCGCGGCGGTGAGGTCGAGCAGCCAGGAGGAGATGACGCTGCCGCGCCGCCATACTTCGGCGATATCGGTCAGATTCAGATCGAACCGTTCCTCGGCCGGCAGCTTGGCCGAGTTCCTGCCCTTGAGGATGTCAAACCCTTCAGCGTAGGCCTGCATCAACCCGTATTCGATCCCGTTGTGTACCATCTTGACGAAGTGGCCGGCGCCGGCGGGACCGGCGTGAATGTAGCCCTGCTCGGCGCGCGGATCCTCACCCTCCTGCTCCATTCGGTCCGGTGTGCGCGGAATGGCGCCGAGCCCCGGCGCCAAGGCTGAGAAGATCGGGTCGAGCAGAGCGACGGTCGCCTTGTCCCCGCCAATCATCATGCAGTAGCCGCGCTCCAGGCCCCAGACTCCGCCGGACGTGCCGACGTCCACATAGCAAAGGTTCTTCTCACTCAGCGCGCGCGCGCGTCGAATGTCGTCCTTGTAGAAGCTGTTGCCGCCGTCGATGATGATGTCGCCCGGCTCGGCCAGTCCCGTGAGCGTCTGAATGGTGTTCTCAGTGGGCAGGCCCGCTGGCAGCATCACCCAGAAAATGCGCGGTGACGCCAGCTTGGCGGCGACGTCCTCCAGCGATGACGCCGCCATCGCGCCCTCTCCGGCGATCGCCTCGATGAGCGGTGCGTTTCGGTCGAAGGCCACGACGTTGTGCCCTCCGCGCAACAGCCGGCGCGCGATATTCCCGCCCATCCGCCCCAGACCGATGACCGCTAGACGCATGGTGCTGGTTTCCTCATTGGGGACGTGCGGCGGCGGCCGCCTGCGGGTTCGCCAGGCGCGCCTGGGTCGGGTCCTGATGATCACCGAGAAGCGTATCGCGCTTGGCGGCCACGGCGTGGAGCAGGGCGTCCGTGGCCGCCGCGAAAAGCTCTATGCCCTCTTCAACGAGGCCACGGGTGACCGCGTCCAGGTCGAGGCCGAGGCGGTCCGCCTCCGAGAGCACGCGTCGCGCGCCCTCGATGTCCTCGGTGAGCGTCGGGCGGATCGCGCCATGATCGCGGAACGCCTCCAGGGTCTTGGGCGGCAGGGTGGTGACCGTGGACGGCCCAATCAGCGATTCCACATAGAGCGTGTCGGCGTAGGCGGGATCCTTCACGCCCATGGAGGCCCACAGCAGCCTCTGGGGCATCGCACCCATCGCGGCAAGCGCCTCCCAGCGCCCGCTCGCAAGCAAGGTCCGATACCAAGCGTAAGCGACCTTAGCGTTGGCGATGGCGACTTTGCCGCGGAGCGCCGCGAGGTCAGCGCTCTGCGGATCCTTTGCCGCCAACCGCGCATCAATGGCCTGGTCGATCTGCGTGTCGATGCGGCTGACGAAGAAGCTAGCGACGCTGGCGATCCGGTCGATGGGATCGCCCTTCTGAACGCGCGCCTCGAGCCCGGCCAGATAGGCGTCCGCGACCGCTTGGTAGGCGCCGAGCGAAAACAGCAAGGTAATGTTGACGTTGACCCCTGCCTCGACCAGCCCCCGAAGGGCGGTTACGCCGGCCTTTGTCCCGGGGACCTTGACCATCAGGTTGGGCTCGTCGACGGCCGCCCATAGCCGCCGCGCCTCCTCGACGGTCGCCGTGGCGTCGTTGGCGAGGTGTGGCGAAACCTCAAGGCTGACATAGCCGTCCTTGCCGCAGAGCCTGTCGTAGACGCGGCGCAGGTCCGCTGCCGCGGCCTTGACGTCGCCGATGGCCTGGCTCTCGTAGAGGTCCTGCGCGGTGGCCTCGGGTCCGCCGGCGGCCGCCTGGAAGCCCGCGTCATAGGCATCGCCGTGACCCATCACCTTCTCGAAGATGGAGGGATTGGAGGTGACGCCGGTGAGCCCGTCTTCCTTGACGAGCTTGCGCAGGCCGCCGTCGGACAGGAACCGGCGATCGATAAAGTCGAGCCACACCGCTTGTCCGGCCTCGCCAAGTGTCTTCAGACGACTGGTCATCAGTGCTTCCCGATGATGCCACGCGCGACGGCGCAGACATTTTCGATGGTGAAGCCGTAATGCTCCTGGAGCATGGCCAACGGCGCCGAGGCGCCGAACGTCTTCATCGTGATCGTGCCGCCGTCACTCCCGACATAACGGTCCCAGCCGAGCGAGCCAGCCTGCTCGACGGCGAGCCTTGCGCGTACCGCGTCGGGAAGGACGTGCTTGCGATAGGCATCGTCCTGCATCTCGAACAGATACCAACTTGGCAGCGAAACCACGCGCGAACGCACACCCTCCGCGCACAGCTTCTCGTGGGCCGACACGACCAGCGGCAGTTCGCTTCCGGTGCCGATCAGGATGATCTCGGGATCGCCATTCTTGCACTCTGCAAGGACGTAGCCGCCCTTCTGCAAGCCCTCTGCCGAGGCATACCGCCTACGATCGAGTGTTGGGATCGCTTGACGAGACAACACCAAAGCGGTCGGCACGTTGCTGTGCTCGAGCGCCACCTTCCACGCTACCACCACTTCATTCGCGTCGCCCGGCCGGATCGTGTTCAGCCCTGGAATGGCCCGCAACGTCGCGAGGTGCTCAACCGGTTGGTGGGTTGGACCGTCTTCGCCGACGCCAATGCTGTCGTGTGTGAACACGAAGGTGACCGGCAATTCCATGATCGCCGCCAGCCGGATCGGTGCGCGCATATAGTCGGCGAAAACCAAGAACGTCGAGCAGTAAGGGCGCAGATAGGACAGCGCCATGCCGTTTGCGATCGAGCCCATCGCGTGCTCGCGCACGCCGAAATGCAGATTGCGGCCCGCAGGATCACCGCGCCCGAACGCGCCCGCCCCCTCGAAGGTCATCTTTGTCTTGGTCGACGGCGATAGGTCCGCAGAACCACCCATCAGCAGCGGGACGTGGGGCGCTATGGCGTTGAGCACCTTGCCGCCACTGTCGCGCGAGGCAAGGCCTATGGCGTCTATCGGAAAGCTCGGAAGTGCGGCCTGCCAGCCACCGGGCAGCTTGCCTTCACGGAGCAGGTCGATCTGTGCGGCTTCCATCGGAAAGGTCTTGCGGTAACGCGCGAAGGTCGCCTCCCAGGCCTTCCGCACCCGCCTGACGCGCTCCGCAATGGCCGCCTGGAACGCCTCTGCCACGCCGTCCGGGACGAGGAACTGGCTGTCCTCAGGCCACCCGTAGGCCTTCTTGGTGGCGCGGACGTTGTCCTCTCCTAGCGGCTCGCCGTGCGCTTTCTCGTTGCCGGCCCTTGGGCTCCCCCATCCGATCACGGACCGCACCACGATCAGCGTGGGCCTATCGTCGGTCGCCCCAAACACGTCAAACGCACTTGCGAGCGCGGCGGTGTCGTTGGCGTCCTCAACATGGACGACGTTCCAGCCATAGCCCTCGAAGCGTTTGCCGACATCCTCGGTGAAGGCGAGCTCGGTCGATCCTTCGATCGAGATACGATTACTGTCGTAGATCCAGCACAGGTTTGAGAGCGCCAGGTGGCCGGCGAGCGACGCCGCCTCGCCTGAGACGCCCTCCATCATGTCGCCGTCGCCACACAGCGCATAAACGTTGTGGTCGAACAGGACGAAGCCGTCGCGGTTGAAACGCGAGGCCAGCGCACGCTCCGCAATCGCCATGCCAACGGAGTTTCCGCAGCCTTGGCCGAGGGGACCAGTGGTCGTCTCGACGCCCGTGGTGATCCGGTATTCGGGATGGCCGGGCGTCTTCGAGCCGAACTGCCGGAACTGCTTGATATCCTCCAAGCTGACCGCGGGCTTTCCTGTCCGCTTCCCGTCGGTCGCGATCTCCATGACCCCGGCCAGGTGCAAGACTGCATAGAGGAGCATCGAGGCGTGACCGACCGACAGAACGAAGCGATC
>Ga0180008_1001870_pt1 | contig 12195 bp, 15 predicted proteins | sample MM_PW_MetaG_FD_121121 | JGI IMG/M metagenome (GOLD analysis project Ga0180008, IMG submission 121121) | Groundwater microbial communities from the Aspo Hard Rock Laboratory (HRL) deep subsurface site, Sweden - MM_PW_MetaG | ecosystem: Environmental > Aquatic > Deep subsurface > Groundwater... | reverse complement strand
CTCCCCCGGATTCCTCCGGGCCGGCCTGGATTCTGCCGGATTCATCAGCCTCATATTGGTAAGGAGCATAGCGCCGGAAGCGTCGTCCATTGCGGCCCTTCGGTTGGAGGGCGACAAAGCCGACAATGTGTAGGTAGCGTTCGCCACCTGCGTCGTAGAACGCGATCAAGCATTTATCAGCGAGTTCTGCTTGCCAGCCAGCAATGTCCGCATCGGTCAGTTCTTGGCGTAGGGGTGCAGCGCTTGTACGGCAGAGCAGTGGGTCGGCTGGGTGATTGCCAAAGTCGTCAACGACGCAATGGAGCCGCCAGAACCAAGCCTCAGCCTGCATCGAAACACTGCTGATGCGCCGACCGGTGCGGAATCCTGAATAGATCCGGCGGTATACACCCCGAGTAAGATCCACAATTTCAGTTGTCATCCATGACCTTTCACTCGATCGGCTTCCACTGCTTGATCGTCCAATAGGTGCGGTCGAGCCAATCGCGCGACTCCATTTCCTGCACATCCACACTGACTTCCTTCACCGCCCAAGCGGGTGGATTGGCGAACAGCGTACATAGGATGACGTGTTGCGGGTCATCGTCGTGTTGCGGGCCATCGTATAGATGAACGGTGGTTTTCGGCGTGCCTTTTCCCGTCTTGCCGGGCTTGATGAATTTGATCTTGCCAAGCGTTCCAACGGTGATACCCGGCTCGACCCGGACACAGTTGGCGAGGCTAACGTAGGGGATTCCTGTCTGCTGTGGGGGTTCCGGCTCTTCGGGCGGCCATTCGTCAAAAGGGAGGTCGTCACCCGGCGCTTCGGGCTGCATGTCTTGCGGGGGCACTTCTCGTGGACCTATTGCGGGCATCGGCGTCGGCGGAGTTGGGGGCTTGCGCGAAGCAGTCGCCCTCTTCTCTGCTGCTGTTTGCGTAGGGGGTGTCAGTCTGTCGACCAGGGCATCGGTGCGAGACTTGCCCTCGCTGGGCTGATGATCGCCACGAGGAAACCATTGCTCTGCTTTGCTTGCCCCGTCTTTGATCGAAGTGAATATCTTCCGCAGCCCAGCCAACTCTGCTTCACTGGTTGCGTCCAACTTATGATTCAGGCTTGCTTCGATCATCTGTTGGGACACCCCGTAGGGACCGAACGCGCCGACCATCTTGATGACGCGATCCTTGATCGGTTCGCTCGTTGGTCCGGCCATAGTCTTATTGCACTCGACAACGGCCGCCTCGATCACGTCACCCGGAATGGTTGCCATAATGCAAGATCGGAGCCTGCGGGCGCCTTGGTTAGCGACCATCTCATAGATGTCGCGCGGGTCGGCGAGGTGGCTGATGTGGAAGTTATCGCCCTTGCCAACCCGCCGCTCATGCTTGACGGTGAAGACCTTTGTGCTCCTAGCGTTGGTCTCCAAATCCCAAGCGTAGGCCATGACTGTCGACTCGCCGTGCCGTTGCTCCAGCTCAATGATGCCGCTGTCGATATTTCCCCACGCTTGAGCGAGCACTTCGGCAAGCCGGATTGACGGCCCCTCTACGCGACTCCCTCCCCTTGGATACGAGTACACTGCTGATTCAGCAAGCGACTTTCTCTTGCAAGCGGCCAAGATGCGGTGCTGAGAGGCGATTTCGTCGCGCGGGAACTTCTTAGCAATGACCATAGCGGCCTGTACTTCTTGCGCTTGCCTACTCTGCGCAACATCAATCATCCCGCCCGGTGTCTTAGTTGGTAGTGCGAGCGTTGTTTCGGTTACACTCATTCCTTGGTTCCTTTCTCGTTTGTAAGTAGGCCAACGGGCCGCTTCACTATACGCAGGGTCCGCACCGTGGAGGGCCCGATGGTGTAGCCCTTGCGATCACTTTGATAGAACGTCAGGATTTTTTCGGGATCGCCGTAATCAAACGCCTCTGCCTCGGGGTCCGCCGCCAAAATGGCAGCTTGCAATTCTTCCGACCTCTTTTTGAATGCGTTGGCGACCTCTTTGGCTTTCTGCCATTTACAGAAAAGGTACAAGGGGAGCAGTGCCACCTTGTCTGGAGTGCGCCTCGCCTTACGGATCAGTTCCAGACTCGGGCGGCTATCATCTGGGGGCGTGTTAGCCTGGACGTTCTTACTCCAAAACTTGCAGGCGGTGTCTATAATCACTTCGCATAAGTCCTTGTTTCGGCGAATCGTGTAGATGCCAAATCCGCGCCCTCCCAGCAGGGTCGTCATGTAACAAAGTTCTGGCTTATTCTTCATACAAACCATGTGTACGTGACACTGAACAATGTAAGAATCAGGGACTTCATCCGTACCAAACTCGCCCCACTGGCCAAACAGCGGGCCGAGCAATCCTGACGTTTTTGCCTCTACCGGAAGCTGATCGCTTTTCACAATCCCGTCGATGCTTGCTGCAAGCGGGGTGCCGTCGAGAACACGCCGCTGATTTCGTAAGATGTCGCCCAATTCGGCTTCGGCAAACTTGAGAATCATCGGCTCGCTTGCCTTTCCCATTGCCATGACCTCGTTTTCTTCAGGACCATCAATGCGCCCCGTCTTTTCCAGCCAGACATCGTAAGCACTGAGATACGGGTCCACACCGAGAATGGCAGCCATATCACTGGACCCCAAATGCTTCTTGCGGCGTGCGCGTTGTTTCTCGGTGATCGGCACCTATTCGCCCCCTTCGTCATCAGGCCCTTCGTCCGGTGCGTCGCCCATCGCGCGCATTTCCCAGTGAAGTTCCAGAGCTGCCTCGATATCGTCGGCCTTGGACTCGCCGATCCCTTTGATATCCGTAAGCAGAGTATGCTCACGGAACTTCGCCATATCTCCAAGTGTGTTCAGGCCGGCGTCACGCAAGCATTTGAGCGTTTCGTTTGACAGCCCGTCGAGCACGGCGATATCGGCCATTTGCCAATCGTCAACCTCACCCGCGCCTTGTGGTTGATTGAATAGCGGCAAGGGCGCGCCTGCCTGCAAGAATTCGTTAATAGCGCTTTCATATTTCTTCTTGGCCAGAGAGGTCCTGTCTCTAGCCGTTTCCATTTCCATGTGAGCATTCAGCGCTTTTGATCGCGCCCGATCAATCTCTCGCAACCGGAGTTGATCATCAGTCGGAGTAGCGGGCGTGCCGGCTGAGACTTGTTCCTTGGTTTCAGTCATAACTGTTTCCTTTGGTAAGAGGTTATATCACATCAATCGACGTTATGTTGTCAATTTCACTTAAAATAGTCATTGCCCTAGAGAGTTGCATCATGGAGTGTTTGCGCTTGCTGTACGGTATTATGGCAATGTGTATTTTGTTGACCGCCATTTGTACCAGATCCTTAGCGCATTCCAGTGCCTCCTCTTCAGTGCAGATTGGCTTATCGTCCTCCTCGACAGAGCGCAGAAACGCGCGATCCACGGATAGCGTCATCGTCAGCTCCACGCTGTCGAACTCCAGTGGGTCAGGTTCAGGCGCGACGCCAGCGGCATCGCAGCCGGCAACATGTGCAGGGTTGTCTAGGGGCTTACTAGAGTCGATTGACATTGTTATTCCTTTTTGCAGAATCGCCCAAACAATTTCTCAAAGGCGGCTCTCCTTTTCTTGGTGTCGAGGATAGCCAACTCCTGCTCCTGGATCTTTCTGTCGAACTGACCCAAGACCTCGGCCTGGCCAAACGATGCTTCATAGTCTCCTAATGGTGTGATTTCTGTGTCCTTGGTGTCCGCCGTGAGCGTTAAAAACTTGATCTCCGCCCCGCTATATGGATTAGTGACATATAGCACCTCGAGGGCGGGACGCTCCTTGAAGGCGGCAAAGCCAACAATGACGCCGGGGTGCGTCGCATACTTGTCAGAATACTCTTTGACAAGCACCTTAACGCCGTCACCGACGCGGTATTTCTCGACAGTCTTTGCGGTACGCATGTCAACTTCGAGCTTGACACCACCAATTTCGATTACTCTCATGTTCTCATCCACGACAGTCTCCTTATTTGTTTGGTCCATTGTTCATACTCCCTAACGCTGCCGGGCTGCCTCTGTATCGGCGAAGATTTTATGGTAGTATGATTCAAGCTCTTCCCATACCCCATCACTTCCACGTTCGCACAGTACCCTATACATATCTTTTGCGGCAAGGACTGATCCATCGCGGTAGCATACGCCATCGGTGTATGGGCATTGATAATCATGCGCTGGTTCATGTCCTTCATATCGCGGCACTTTGCTGTGATATCCAACATCTGCCGGGAGGGGCTTGTGAAATACATAGGGGAATCGTGTGTCCAACGGCTTACTATCCATTTCGTCTTGTACGTGGGGTAGCATCCAATTTGTGTAAAGCAGGAATTGGACAACGCCATCGGGGCCCTTCAAAACCATGCGCAGATCAACACCCTGTATTCCGTAGTTTCTTGACGGATCTTGATTGCGCCTATCAAAAGCAGGCGCCATCGTGACAATGCGTTCAAATGTCATTTCATACTCCCTATGCTGCTGGGCCGAGAAGCGCACCTAATCGACCCAGCAGCCGGAGGGGAAAGAAGCCAACGTTATCCGTATCGAATATACGCGCCCCAAAAAGCGACGAGGCAAGCCATAGCGCCGACAATCACGCCCTTTCGTTCGGATTCAAAACAGAGAGATAAGCCCACTAGAAGCAACGCACTGATTGCCAATGGAACGTGGTGCATAGTTTTCTCCCTTTCAAAATCGCGGCGGGCCAGTCCTGCCCTGGCCTCCAGCTTGGCTTTCGCCGTGCCCCGCATATTCCCCAAGTCATGCGAGAAGGATTTGGACGCTTGGGACATCCAAAGCGTGTCATCTCGCCACGCCGCCGCCGCGTATTTAGGTGTCCTTATAAGTTAGCCGAGCTTTTTCATATCCTTCGGTGTAACCTTCTGCTCTTGCTACGGCCAAACACTTCTCACATGCCTCTACTAGAGTTGCGACTAGAGTCTGATTACACAGCACCGCACCACATGTGCCACAGCATATCTTGATATTTGCTTTGATCTCGGGCATGTCAGCAACCTCCTTTCAAAATCGCGGCGGGCCGGTTCTAACCCGACTCCAGCAGGATCGCGTGCCTCTTCGACCGCATTTTCTGGCGGGCTTACAGCCTACACGGGCAATTCCCTGTATCTGCTGGACCTTCGGCTGATCGTGCGTGTCACATCCACGCCGCCGCCGCATATTCAGTTGTCATGTATCAGGCTATTCTTTAAGCAGCATGGCCGCCCTTAACAGCCAGGCGTGTAGTTTTCGCACGTCCTCGGCCAACAAAACGCCACCGTAAAAACCGCCATTCTGTGAGTCTTGCCAGCCTACCCTAACGCTGGGCGTAACTTGACGACCGCACATCGAGCCCCAGCTAAATCGAAGACCGTAGGCCCCTTCAGGCTTTAGCGTAATTGGCGCAAGCTTTTCTGTCGGCTCCTGTTTGGGCATCATTCACTCCTTGGTCACAAAAAGGCCGAGCTGGCAACTCTTGCGGCGTCCCTTCGCCTCATGTCGATTCCTTTCGGTTATTGCCAGCCCGGCTTAGTGGAACACGTTTTTATGGTCTAATGTATCTGGGTCGCAACTTTACCTTGTGACGACAAAGAAACTTTACTACGGCATCCCGCTTCACACCAAATATCTGTGCAACCCCAGCACAACTATGGTGCCGATACGTTTGCTTGACAGCGTCTAACATGCTGTCTAAAAGTATTCCTCGTGGCTGGGGAAAACGGTTTTTATGTATCGCATCGCGCACATTGTCAGCTTGGCTGCCTGCGAATAGGTGAGCAGGGTTGACGCAAGAAGGTCGATCACAGTGATGACATACGCAGTCGGTGGGCCAATAACCACGATCAAGAAAGAACGAAAAACGGTGGGCAAGGATTGCCTTTCCCTTTGTAAAAAGGCGACCATATCCACGTGGGTGTTTTGAGCCAATCCAATCCCAACAACCATTCTTATTGACTTTGATGTTGGGCCAAAACTGGTTTACCAGTTCGGGAGAATACTGAATAAGTTCATTCAATGAGGAATGCAAAATATGAACCTCACGCTCGCTGGCCCGCGCACCAATGCGGGCAAAAGACGTACAATATCATTGATAGAAGCGTGCAGAGGTCCAGACCTATACTGATTGTTATGTTACGTTCAGTTTATCGGACGTGCCTTTTACGCCTCCAAGCAACTTTTGTAAGCCTTTCTCAAATTCAGAGCTTTGGCGAATCAGTGAAACAGCGGCATGTGTAGGCGAGGCATACTTTGCCCCTCGCCCCGATGATAGAATCACCAACACATCAAGCAGTTCACCGTCATCACGTCCCCTGGCACAATCTTTCCGTCGAATGTTTATGGTGTGTAACATTAAGGGAAACTTACTCCATGAGTCCGCCTTTGTCAACGGTAATCACACGAAAATCGTCCAGTCAAAATCTTTCCGTCCGATAACCACATATACCATCAAAGCTTACGGTCGAAAAAAATCTTGCTAAGTTGCTAATTGGTCCTTGCAACTGTCGTGGATCTGGTGTAAAGATGCAAAGGATCAACCGCTGAAAAGGAGATTGCCATGCTGTGCCGACTTGTTTTAGCCGTCTTGGTTGCTCTGGTGGTCAGTTGTACCCCGCCTGCCCCGCTTCCCCCTGAATCCGATACCGCCATTGCCGCTCCACCAGTCGAAAACCTCACCCCTGACCGTCTGGCCGTCAACGACCATCTGCGGGCAGCGTGCTATGGGTATGCAGAAAACGACCTGCAAATTGAAGGATTACTCATGGCAACAGAAGCGGATCGACTCAATGGGATGTCGATGCAGGAATTACTGGATACCCTTAATTGGACGTGTTCGCAGTTTGGGCTTCGCGGTCGTCCCGATATCAGTGTTGCTTGTCGGACCTGTGGCTATGCCATTATCAGACAGATTTATGCCTACTGACGGCATTCCGTCTCACGTTGGCGGAAAAGGCTTCCTGAAAGTCGGGTGATAGGGCTTTCGCCTGACGGCTTTCCGCCCCTTGCCAGTGATGATCCAAATCGCCTTGCCAATCGGATATGAGAGCCCCAACAAGAGTACACCTACAATAGCCATCCGATTAACAACCTTGTCAGACGTGCTGTTGTCTACCCTCTGAAACGCCACCAGGGCCGTTTGCGTGCTCTGTTTGATCTCCTGGGCCTCCTGGGTCACTTTCGCCTTCAAAGACGCAAGGGCAGCCTCCAGAGACGCTGAGACGGGCATTTCTAGATCAGCCTGGAGTTCGACCGTACCTTGCCGGGCCTGATCTGAGGCGGCACAACCAGAGATCCAGTTTATAACCGTGGCTATAAGGGCCAAGTAAAGAAGGAGGGCGATAACGTCACCCATCCTTTGGATCTTTCGCTTCAGGGTGATTATCCGCATGGGCTTGCTCCTCTGCCCGACGCCGAGATTCCAGTTGCTCCTCGATATCCTGGTAGGCTGAACAGTTACAAAGCTCCAGAATCATGCCGTTGGCCATAAGCCACCGACTCGACCCGCATTTACATGGCTCCAATGCTCTCATGGCTCATTCCAATGCAGGTCGGGAAGTTGGTTGTGCGCCGTCCCAAGACTTGAGCAGCTTCTTGGAAGCATCGCTCAGTGTCCTGCCCAGGTAATTCAGGATGCCTTCTTCCGAAAACAATTTCGCATCAACCGTGACCGCCTTCATGGTGTTCGCCCGTTCGTAGTCACGGTCCCACACAACCATGAAGTCGCGCTGCCTGCCAAATTCCTCCAGTGCAGCAGCAGACGCAGCCACCATTTCGTCAACGAATTGTTGTTGATCTTCCGGCAATCGCGCCTTCAGGTCATCTCCAGCTAATTCAATCGCTTGCCTGGCGATTTCATAGTTGCTACGAGAGAGGGCGATGAACATATTCCGGTGTATGCCATCCTTGACAACCTGGGTCTCGAAACTACCTTTCTGTGCTGCAAGCGTGCTTTGTGACGTACAGCCAAACCACAGCGGCGTAGCCAAGGCCAGCAGCATCAGGTATATCCATATCCGTTTCATGCTGGTTCTCCTTACAATGACCCGGCAATCGCAAGCACCTTAACGGCGGCGACGAAGCCAGCCACCCTGTTCTCACCAGCCAGCGCCTCACTCATCTCCTTGCTGGCCTGGGCAATCTGCATCCTCGTGATTTGCCTGTAGTCTCTTCGGTAAGCGTCGGAAACAGGCGCATCGTAATCCACCACGTTTTCGGTTCCATCCGAAAGGCCGAACTCCAACGTCAGATCATGCTTGGCCAATTGTTCAACGAACTTGGCGGCGATCTCGACAAACTCGCGCGCCGCCTCCCCAAGCTTGCCTGGATCGTTTAGAACGTCCTCAAGTTTCATGATTTCCTCCAATCTGGCATGGTGAGTAGCGCCATGTGTTTTGATGGTCCGCATGGCGCTACTCGCCATTAAGCCTCTCCAATTACACTGCCGGCAGATTCCCCAAGGCGTCAACAATCGCATTGACGACCTGCATCCAGAGGGCGTCGACAATCGCCGTTCCGATCGTTTCCTCAATGCAGCCGGTTGAACTGCAACCGAGCAGCAACGCCATGATTGCCATTGTCCACTTTCGCATGATTTCTCCTTTCATTTCTTCTTTGCATCTCGAAGCCTCTGCCGCACTTGCGGCAAGGTCATGCCAAGTTCTTTGAGCACTAATCTTGCTTCTTCTCTTTTCGATTCGGCAGTTCGTTTACGCTCTCGAAACTCCGCGATACTACCGCTCTTGTAGGTTGGCAGGGGGGTGCTTAAAACGCTATTGATATCCTTGTAGACCTGGATAGGATCAGCCCATTGCCGGAACTGCCCCACCATTCTTTGTCGCAATCGAGATTGTTCTTCCCTGTTATTCGGGTTGCTAACCCTTATCCACAGCCCGATATCCTCTCGGTGCATTTCTCCCTTTGCCGCCAAGCGTACTTGCGCGTCAAGTTCTTTATTATTTCTTCTCCGTGACTGAAGCAACTCGTTGCGCGACTTCCGCTTCTCTTCAAACTCCGGCGCCACCGTACCATACGCATAGGGCAGCAGAACAGAAGGGCGCGGTCTTTTGGCGGGCGTCCCTTGAGAGGTGAGGTACGGTCTCGCACCTTTGCTTATCCACGGATAGTCTTTAACAAGCGCTTCTTGGAAGCTGCCACCCCGGCGGTATACTGGATCTAAAACAAGCTGGTTCGCCCATCTGAGAAAACCAGAGGCGGGTACGAACTGTCCTAAAGTGAATGCCATTGAACCTTCGGCAGTGGCATCTATTCTTCCCGTCCATATATCCAAGGCTCTGCCAGCATTTGACAGTGGTGTCTGCGAAGTGAAGAAACTTGCCATGCTGCCGACGATCTCCATACCCTTCCGTATATAGCCAGCGTTCACTGTCTTTGGGTCTTTCGTCGTCACCTCCAAAACAGCAGCAGGCAAGGCAAGTGCTCCAGAGAAGATGCCGAAATACCACATTGGAATCCACTTATCACCAATCAATATCGACCACGGCCGCCTGCCGGAATCGTACCATAGCTTTCTTTCTTCAGGATCTTCCGGTGGTCTCCCAGTAGTTTTACCAGCCATTGCAAGAGCAAAACCAGCAAGCGTGACAATAGAGCCGAAGTTTGCCCGCCCGATATCCTCGGCAGTCATGCTCTTGAGGTCGTGATGGATGTATCCAAACGGCGAATATTCCACCATCTTCTTGCCGATGCCAATGGGTGTCCGCACAAACGGGAAGGACAGCATGGCAGGCCAGCGAAGAAATGGCACCTTGCGGGCCGATTCCAATAGTACGCCTACCCCATCCAGGGCACGAACAAGTGACGCCTTCTGTTCATCTCGTAAATCCTCACCCACCTTCTGCCTGAACAATAGTTCAGTAGCAAGATTCTCGCCGGCACGTACAGCTTCTTTAGCGTCCATACCCTTCTTTAAGAGCCGGGCTGTCTCGCCCGCTTGGATCATCGCAGCAAAGAACTTGTCTTGCGCCTCTAGAAACCTGCCAACCGTCATCAGGGAGCGGGCCACTGTGCTTTGTTGCGCCCCTTGCCTCATGCGCTCTTTCTCGAATTGATTTCGGAACCCCGTACTTGCCTCATACCATTTCTGGTTAACATTGCCACTGCGCCACGCCTGCATAAAAGCATCAAAGGCATTCGGAAGCGCTTTCAAGGCGTCTCTCTCATATTGATACGCTTCACCAACCTTGCCCCTGCCAATTAGTGCGGCTGGTCTTGCGACTAAGGTTTGCCAGAGATTGCCATGCACATTGCGCTCGTGCGATTGTGGGTTACTCAGCATGTTGAAATAGCGATATGTACCAACCCAATCCTTCCAGGTGGTCGGAGCAAACGATGCGATCTTTTCGACGACAGCACCAACCGCTTCCATGCGGGCCTGCTCATCCGCAACGTGACGGGCGCTCACGTACTCTTGGCGGATCTCGTCTACGATATTATTGTCCACGTTAGCCTTATGTTCAGCCCAAAAGCGCTCTGCATGTTTCATAAATGCCTTGCCACTCATGCCGGCAACCAGAGATGCTGACTGCACAAAACGTCCAGACTCTCGGAGCTGCTTGTCGTACTCCTGAACCAACTCGTCTTCCTGCGTCCAGTTTTCCTCCACCTGGGCCTTTTCGATGAGCGCAACAAACGTAGCGCCCTTTGCGGCAGTCGGGCTTTCTCCTGACATCGCGTAATTCGTGGCCTCAGTCACATTCTCTGGCTTTTCGCCCAACCACTTTCCGATGGACTGAACGACTTCGCTAGTTCTCGTTTGCTCGTAAGTCTGGGGGTCTACTTTTGACAACCTCTCCATGATCCCTTGCGGCAATCCGGTCTGATTTTGTACGTTCTGGAGGAATTGCCTCGCCCTCATGCGCTCGCCTATAACTGCTTTAGAAACACGATCCCTTAGATTTCTGATTGTTCCCTTGTGGGCCAGCCCTAATCTTTTCGCCTCAGTCATAAGTTCTTTGTAACTCATTCCCTGCACATTGGGACGGCGCTCGGCTACAGGTTCCGCAGGTGCCTTTACCACCTCCGGCGTCGGCTTTGCAAGCTCGGGTTCTTGACGCCCTTCCGCCCTTTCAGTTTCTTCACGAGCTTGCGAAATCCGCCTCGCTTCTTCTTGTGCCTGGGCACGTTGCGCCTCACTTTCTATAGGTCTTGGTGGTTGGACTTCTGGCTCACCCTCTCGCCGCATCTCCTCTTCATACAGCCGCCGGCCCTCAACCTCATCGACAGGTCGGCGCTCCTGCACTGTTGGCAATTGTGTCTTGCCCTCTTGGTAGGCAGCCATTGCCTGCTGGGCTTTGGGCAATTCCTGCTTGACAAGGGAAGCGAAGTCCGCCCGCTGCTGGGCACTGGTGAGGATATGTCTGAGATCGCCCACCTCGGCACGACTGGGCGCTCTTTTTCTGTCAACCGTTTCTGACAATTTGGTTGCTAACTCCATGTTGCCGGCAGCCCACTGGGCAGCACCTTCATTCGTCATTAACATCCGGCGCAGTGTTGGTGCAGCCTTTTTGTAATCGCTGACATTCTTCATATGAGATGCCACATGGCCAGGTGTCATTAAGAATGGAAGTGCAACTGCCGCGTCAATGAGCTCTTCTTTCGTAGCCCGAAACTGATTCTGCCAATCTTCTTTAGTCAGGTTCACATCGTCGCTAACTTTATCTAGCACATATCGAGTCGCATCAGACAAGCCAGCTTGCACAGGCTCCTCAAGCCATTCAAGTAACCAAGTCTTACCGTATTGCATTACGGCCCGCGATGCACTTCGTAGCATTCCTTGTTTGAGGCCGGGTGGGAGCACAACATCCAGTGGCTTTGTGATAAGTTCGATCATGGCTTCAGGCACAGAAGTAATCGTTGCGCCGATTTTAGATGCCGTATCGCCAAAACCCTGAGCCTTATATTCTTGATATCGCTGAGGTGCTATTTGGGAGATCCAATATGCCGCTTGCCCAAGATATCCAACGCCAGATGCTTGCAAAGCCGCACCAACCGCAAGTGGTGGTGCCATTTGGGCTGCACCAACTACCCCGCGTTCGATTAGGCCCTTGCCTTTCAATGGATCATGGCTCTCCCGAATCTGATGTGCTGCCTCTATGAAGCGCTGATCTGTAATCGCTTCTTCTCCAAGAGGCAGGCGCTTAATCACCGGTTCAGCCAGAATCCCAAACTTCTCAATGATCTCATGCGTGCCGCGCTGTATCCCT
>Ga0180008_1001869_pt1 | contig 12203 bp, 15 predicted proteins | sample MM_PW_MetaG_FD_121121 | JGI IMG/M metagenome (GOLD analysis project Ga0180008, IMG submission 121121) | Groundwater microbial communities from the Aspo Hard Rock Laboratory (HRL) deep subsurface site, Sweden - MM_PW_MetaG | ecosystem: Environmental > Aquatic > Deep subsurface > Groundwater... | reverse complement strand
GTAAAATAAAAAAGGGAACAATAAAAAATCCGAGCATTCCTTTTTTGAAAAAATTACTTTTGTATTTCCATATACATTGCAAGCCTCCAATATTCCATCTTCTTCTTTGCTTAAACCATTCTTTGAATTTAGAAGGAACTGTTGTTGTAACATTTGTTGAAAGGCACATTCTTCTTTGCCATTCATTATGAGTTAAGTGCCATGTTGCTTCAATATCTTCTGTCATGTTCGAAGTATCAAAACCATGAATATCATCTAATGCAGATTTTCTGTAAATTGCAAGTGTTCCAGGAGTTACATAAATTGCATCAACAAAATCAAGGAGTTTTCTTGTAAAAGCAATTATATTATATTCAATTGCCTGAAGTTTTTCTATGAATCTTGTTTTATTTCTTGCTTGACAAGGACAGGTTACTGCTCCAACTTTTTCATCATTAAAAAAACCAATCATTTTTTTTATAGCATCTTTTTTAGGATAAGAATCAGCATCAACCACTGCAATTAATTCTGTGTTTACTCCTTTCAAACCATAATTCACTGCAAAAGCCTTGTTCCCCTGATTTTCCTTGTCAAATAATTTCAAATTACTATATTTCCCGAGAAGTTTTCTAACTATCTCAGATGTTTTATCTTTGCTTCCATCATTAACTACAATTATTTGTTTAATAGGGTATTCAGACTCAGCAACATATTTTATAGTGTCTTTGATTGTTTTTTCTTCATTATAAGCAGGAATTATAACACTTAAAGAATAATCTTTTTTTGGTTTTGGATAATCATGAATTTTTTTTCTGTTTTTAAAAAATAGAATTAGAAAAAAGGATAAGAAATACAAAGAGACAAACATATAGCTTAAATAAATATAAGGAAGGAATTTCATTTTTTCAAATCAGATTTTTTTTCAATATTTAGGGAATTATCAGAACTCTCTTTATTTTGAACATGAAAATAATCATAAAATTCTTCAGATAAATTTAATTCTTTTGTGCGTCCTAATTTTTTTGATTTAAGCAAGCCGAGCTGGACGAATTTTCTTATGTGCTCATAAGATTTGTTTCCCCTGATTTTGACAATGACTGATTGTTTTATTGGCTGTTTATATGCAATAACAGCAAGTGTTTCCTGCTCTGCTTTTGTGAACTCACTTGAACCTGTTGCAAATTTATTAATCATGTCTGTATGCTCTGATTTAACATCCATTTTCCAAGAATTTTCTTTTGATAAAATATCAAGAGCAGTATTCATATTTGAATATTTATTATTTAATTTTTCAAGCAATTGTTTTAAAAGTATTGGATTAATGTCTGTGAGCATAATAAGCTCTTGGAGACTTAGCCATCTCCCAGAAATAAACAGGGCCGCCTCAATTTTATTCAAATTATGATTTTCTCTTTCTTTTTCTATTTCTAGTTCAGTTTGTGAATTTATTTCTGGACTCATGGATATTTTAAGAAGAATAGAGTTTTAAAGGTTATTATCTGTGGCTAAAAACCAATTTTTTATTTATAAAAAATTTTACTGGAGCAAAACCAAGGCTTATCAGGACTTGGGCAAAAAAATACCAAATATTAAAAAATTCTACAAGAACATAAAGAAACACCAAGTTCAAAATAAAAACTCCTGCATTAAGAATAGAAAATTCATAATATAATCTTGAAATTGTCTTTGGATTAAATAAATTAAAGGTGTAATATTTGTTTAAGATAAAGTTTATTGAGGCTGCAATAAAATAAGCAATCATAAAAGAGATTAAATAATGTATCTTAAACAAGGATTTTAAAATAAAAAGAAGCAAAAGCAAGATTAGGGTTGTGGCGATAGCAAAATAACAATATTTTTTAAATTGTTTAAAATGAAGGTTTATTCTTTGTTTTAATGTCAAGTCATAAACTTTAACCCTCATATAAAACTAAAAATTAGAATATTTAAAAACTTTTCTTAAATATCAAATCTCAACAAAGCACCCACTCCCCCAAGATTATAAAACTGCTCCCCTTCTTCTGTTTCAGTAGAAACAATCTCAATTTCAGTTGATGTGGTTTCTGCTTTTTTCTTAAAATCTAAAATATCTTGTTTTTTTAATTTTTTGCTTAAGATAAGAGTTTTAACTGCTCCATATTTAAGAGCTTTTTCAATATCTGGTTTTTTATATGCAACTTTGTTGTTTTTTCCTAATTTTTCAAAAAAGTTTTCAAGAATCTTTTTTTCATATATAATTTCCTGCTCAGCTAAAAGGTCTTGGCTTGCCTGAACCAAATCCGTTAAACCAGACTCATCTGTGTTTCCTATGTCTTTCATTCCAATTATCTTATCTTTTAATGAAGCAGTTATTTGTCCTTCTTTGACAAACTCCTCTTTAGTTGGAATAGGACCTCCGATAATTATTCCTTTTAAATTTTTCAAATTAAAATAAAGCTCTTTCATCGAGCCCGCAATTCTTCTGTAAAATTCTTTTGCTGCCTGGTCCCTCAATCTGCTAAATCGTGCTGCACTCTGCCCACCGGTTTTATATTTCCCAGGAACACCAGAAGTCATTTTTCTCAAAACCTTAATTTGCTTTCCCTCTAACAATCCAAGAGTTGCTTCTTTTCTATCCATTACAACCAAACCATAAACTTCATCAACTTCCATCATTTCTTTTAATGGCTCTAAAACAAAAACTTGGTCACATCTGTAAAGTCTTGTTTTTAATGGTTTTGGAGGTTCAATAATCCAGGTTTTCAAATCTGGCTGCCCTTCTTTTTCAGAAACATTCCCGCAAAAAATAGCCATTCCATTTTCTGGAGTGTTTTTATATAATTTTAATTCTCTTGAAATTGTTTCTAAAGCATCAACAACATTTTTCATAGTTGTCTTGCTTTTAATATTAGAGGCTGTTCCTTTTTCAGATTCAATTTGTTTTGAAACAACATTTTTATTCAAGCCTGCAGGAACATAAACACTAACAAGTTCAGTGTGCCTTCCTTTAATTTTTTCAAGTTCTTCAATTAATTCTTCTAGTTCATCTTTTGATATCATTAACAGAATAAGAAGAAGATGTTTATAAATTTAAGTGGAATAATAAGTGAATTAATAACCAAAATGTGCTTTGAGAATGTTATCAAATATTGTTTGGGTTTCATAATATGATTGCTCTATTTCATCACAGGCATTTCGATGACTTTCTCTCATATTAACTTCAAACTTTGGAAAAAATCTCATCGTATCTCCATTAAACTGGATAATTTCTCCTTTAGAATCATATAAATAAGAGTTATAAGAACATCCTCCATCGCTTTTTGAAAATCTTGTTTGGAGTGTTAATCTGTGATATCCTCTTCCATTTAAATCCCTTATTGCTGTTGGAAAAGTCATATTATCAGTAAGAATAGTTTCTTCAATTGTTTCTGTTCTTGGTTTTAAATCTTCAATTTTTTTAGGCCCTTTATCTGAAATTACTTCTCCTTGAATATCAACAATTTCCATAGTTTTATAGAAAATATTTTATTTAAAAAGAAATGTATAAAAGAAAATATATTTCAAAATTTAAGGAAAATAAATTAAATATAAATCAAGCTATTTCACGAAGACATATGGTGTTACTTTTCTTGTGGCAGATATATAGGTATAGGTTTTCTCTGTCTATATTCTAATGCTCTTTCTCCTTCTCTTTGTCTTCTATCTGCTTCCATTGCTAATTGAACTGCTCTCGCTCTAATTGCTCCAACTGCTTTTTTATCTTCTTCAGTCAATATAAGAGGTTTTCTTACTAATGCCATTTTATTTTTAATATGAAATAGAGTGTTACTTGATTTATAAATTTATCTTCAGATAAACTCAATCCTAAATTTCCCTTGTTTAATTTCCCTTGCATTTATAACAGCTTTTAAATCATCTAAAACATTTTTTAATTTTTCAGTATCTTTTTTTTCAAGAGTTAAAACAATTTCTGCTTTTACTGATTTTTGCTTTTTTGCTTTTTCATGTCTTACTTTTTCAAGAACTTTAATAAATAAGTTTCCTGTGTCTGAAATTTCTTTATTTTCTTTATTTTCAAATTCTGGCCATTTGCTTATATGAATGCTTTTGCATTTTTCATCTTTTGCAAATCTTTCTTGATAAATTTCTTCAGTAATAAATGAAGTTATTGGAGCAATTAATTTAAGAATTGTCAATAAAGAATAATATAAAACATATTGTGCGGACTTTTTTTTATTGCTTTTGGAATTATAAATTCTGTCTTTGACAATCTCAAGATAATTATCAGAGAAATCATGCCAGAAGAAATTTTCAATTTTTTTCTTTCCTTCAGCTATGTTGTAGTTCAGATAAAGTTCCTTAACTTCTTTTGAGAGCTTTGCAATTTTTTGAAGCATCCATTCATCAATAAGCATTAGTTTTGGTTTTTTTCCATTATAATTCTTTAAATTCATAAATACAAATCTTGAAGCATTCCAGAGTTTTTTTAAAAATCTTTGTCCTGCAACAAGTTCTTGTTCATTAAAAGGCAAATCACTTCCAATAGAAGCAGTTCCAACCCAATATCTGAATGTATCAACTCCATATTTTTCTATGATTTCATCTGCCCAAATTGCATTTCCTTTGCTTTTGTGCATTCCTCTTCTTTTAGAATCAAGAACAAAAGTGCTTATTACCAAGTCTTTCCAAGGAATTCTATTGAAAAGCAAATGGCTCTTTAAAATAGTGTAAAATGCCCATGTTCTGATAATATCATGCCCCTGAGGTCTTAAAGACATTGGAGTTATTTTTTCATATGTTTCTGGATTTTTCAGCCATTGACATGCAACCTCTGGGCTGTTTGAAGAAGTCATCCATGTGTCAAAAACATCTGTGTCAGGTTTTGCTTGTTTTTTGCATTTAGGGCATTTTTTCTTAATTTGCATTGGGTCAATAGGAAGTTCTCTTTCTTCTGGCAGAATTATTTTGTTGCAATCATTGCAGTACCAAACAGGAATAGGAATCCCAAAATATCTCTGCCTTGAGATAACCCAATCCCATCCAAGATTTTTAACCCAGTTTTCATATCTTACTCTCATAAAATCAGGATACCATTTGACTTGTTTTCCTCTTTTAATTAAATCTTTTTTATGCTCCAATGTTTTAATAAACCACTGTTTTGCTGTGATATATTCAACAGGACTTGAGCATCTCCAACAACTTCCAACTGTTTGTTTCAGTGGCTCTTGTTTTTTTAATCTTCCTTGTTTTTTTAATTCCTGGATAATTTTTTCTTTAGCTTCCTCAATCTTCATTCCTTTGTACTTTCCAGCAATTTCTTTTAATGTTCCATCAGGATTCAAAAGATTTTTCAGTTCAAGACAATGTTTTTTCCACCATTCTATGTCAGTATTATCCCCAAAAGTGCATACCATAACAACACCAGTCCCAAAATCTTTGTCAACTTTTTCATCTGTCATAACTCTGACCGGAAAATTAAAAATAGGAACAATTAATTCTTTTCCAATTAAATCTTTAAATCTGCTGTCATTTGGATTGACAAATATTCCAACACAAGCAGGAAGAAATTCTGGACGGGTTGTTGCAATAGTTACTTTCTTTTTCTCGCCTTTAATATCAAAATCAATATAATTAAGCTTTGTAGTTCTCTCTAAATCTTCAACTTCTGCTTGAGCTAAAGCTGTTTCATGATAAGGGCACCATATAACAGGCTCTTGTTTTCTGTAGCAGTTCTTATTTTTAATAAGTTTAAGAAATACTGTTTGGGATATTTTTTGGGCTTCTGGAGAAATTGTTTGATAAACCAAGTCCCAATCATAACTATGCCCTAATTTTTTAAATACTCTTTCAGAATATTCCTCTTCAACTCTTTTTGTTTCTTTTAAGCATAGTTTTCTAAACTCTGCTCTGTCTGTGGTTTTTTTATTAATTCCAAGTTTTTCTTCAACATATTTTTCAGTAGGCAAACCATTGTCATCAAATCCTGGAGGAAAATAAACATTAAAATCAAGCTGTCTCATTATTCTCGCAATAATTTCAAACTGCGTGTAATGAAGAGCATGCCCTACATGCAAGTGTCCTGAAGATGCATAGGGGGGAGGAGTGTCAATAGAATAAATTTTCTTTTTTGATTTTAAATCAAATTTGTAGATTTTTTCTTTTTCCCAAAAATCTTTGTATTTTTTTTCTATTTCTTTTGCATTATAAGTTTTGTCCATATTAAGTATACTTACAGAAGATTTAAAAAAGTTTATATAGTCTTGCTTTTTTTAAGAATCATGGCAGAAAAAATAAATATGCCAGCAGGATTTGGCGGTTTGATGAGATATAATGAGGAGTATCCATCAAAATTAAAATTAGACCCAAAACACGTAATTATTTTTATAATCTTGCTGCTTGTTTTTTCAGTATTTTTAAGAATTTTCTGGCCTATTGGTGGTTAAAAAATGTTTCCTTCAATTGACCCAAGAAAAATGAAATCAATGATGTCTAAGATGGGCATTAAGCAAGATGAAATTCCAGCTAAAAGAGTTATAATTGAGCAAGAAGACAAAGATATAATTATAGAAAATCCTCAGATACTTAAGATAGATATGCAGGGAAATGAAAGCTTTCAGATTACAGGAGAAGTAAGTGAGGAAGAAAAAGGAATAAGTGAAGAAGATATAAAGCAAGTTATGGAAAAAACAGGGAAATGCGAAGAAGAGGCAAGAAATGCTTTGGAAAAAAATAATGGGGATTTGGCTGAAGCAATTTTGGAACTGAGCCAATAGAAAATTATAATAATCTCCTAAATATTGTTTCTCTATGGTTTTTCAGGAAAAATATGCATTAAGTTTGGAAAAAGCAAAAAAGCAATTAGAGACAGCAGACCATTTGACTTATATAACAATTAAGATTGTGCAGGAAAAAAAACTTTTATTAAAGATATTAGAGAACATCTCAACTTCTGCCATACATCTTATAAATTCTGTTTTGCAGTATGAATATCTTTACAAAAGAATTGAATTATATAAGGACCCGCGAGAAAATTTCAGGACATTTGAAAGAATTGCTGAAAGATATGGTTTGTCTCAGGAACAAGTGAAAAAAATAAAAGAAATTCTAGATATTGCTAAAAAGCACAAAGAAAGCCCTTTTGAATTTGTGAAAAATGATAAAGTAGTGATAATGTCAAATGACTCAAAAATTGATACATTAACAATTGAAACAATTAAAGGGTTTTTATTAGAAACAAAGGATTTTTTTAGAAAAGTAAATTTAAAAATCAAGGCAAATTAGAGAAAAGTATAAATACAAGCTTTTTAGAGAAAAGTATAAATACCTGCTTTTACTTATAATTCTTATGCCTTCTGAAAAAGAGGGTTTCTCACAATGGATAGATTAATTCAAGAAAAAATAAGTGCTGACCATTTACTTCATGTAAGTATGAAATATACAAAAACAACAGGAGTTATGCTTAATTTAATTGAAAGATGGAGAAGTATGATAGAGATTTCTATAGATTTATTATTAGAAAGAGCTAAGAAAAAGAAATCAATAAAAATAATTCCTTTAGTTCCTAAATTAAAAGTAGAAAAAATAAAAGAAATTCACAAAAAAAATCCATTTATTCTTGAAGGAATTGGGTTGTATGATTTTTTTAAGAGAATAGATAAAATGGAAAAAACAAGTGAAGGAGAATTCAGAAAAAACGTGGCATTAAAAGTTTTGGATAAAGGCAAGTGGGTGAATATTAATATGGAGCAGTTAAAAGAATATAGTGAAATTGTAGAGAGATATATGATTAATGTAAAGCAAGTTCTAAACTAAAGATTTAAAAAGAGAAACAAATAAAGTTTAAATATTAGAAATCCATAAAATAATTTATTAAGTATTTTATTAAGAAAAATTTTAAAAAACAAATATGGCAAAAGTTTATACAATAACATCTGGAAAAGGGGGGGTTGGAAAAACCACAACAGCTGTAAATTTAGGGGCTGCTTTGAATAAGTTTAATGAAGACGTTGTTATTGTTGACGCTAACTTGACTACACCAAATATCGGATTATATTTTGGTGCTCCTTTGGTTCCTGTAAGTTTTAATCATGTTCTTCAGAACAAAGCAAAAATAGAAGAAGCAATATACGAGCATGGTTCTGGAACAAAAATTATTCCTTGTTCATTATCATTAAAAGATTTAAAGAAAATTGATACAAAATTAATTAAGGGTGCAACAAAAGAATTAAGAGGAATCTCAAAGAATATTATTTTTGATTCTGCAGCAGGACTTGGAGATGAAGCAAAACTTTCTATGGATGTTGCTGATGAAGTAATTGTGGTTACAAATCCTAATATACTATCTGTGACAGATTCTTTGAAAGCAATAAAACTTGCTGAAGAAATGAAAAAAAATGTTAAGGGTGTTATTGTTACAAGAGTAAAGGGAGACAAGACTGAAATGAGCCTCCAGAGCATTAAAGACATGCTTGAAGTTCCAATACTTGGAGTTGTTCCTGAAGATATTCATATTTCTGAATCACTTGTAAAAAAAGATGCTGTTATTCACACAAAACCAAGAAGCAAGTCTTCAGAAGCTTATATGGATATTGCAGCAAAACTTCTTGGAAAGAAAAAAATACCCTTGTCTTTAGGTGAGAGATTTTTGAGAGCTTTGGGTTTGAGATAATTTGGTTAGTTAAATTTCGATTTTATAGAATTGGATAGGGGTATAACATATATTATCTCTATTTAATTTTTCTCCTTCAAGATAAGAATCTGGAATTTCAGATGTTGCCACAGTTTGAGCAAAACCCCGCATAATATAATGAAATCTAATTTCATCTCTTTCTTTTTCACCTTTTGGATGCCATAATACTTTCGATTTTCCTATTGGTTTCCCTATTACAAGTTGCCCTTTGTAAACCAATTTTCCTTCTAAATTTAATTTTAATTTTTTCATCATTCTAACTAACCTTCATCCCTTCTTTCACATCTTTTTCAGGACTCAATAAAACAACTTCTTTTTTATCATCAGAAACAGCAGCTAACAGCATTCCTTTGCTTTCAATTTCTTTTATTTCTCTTGGTTCTAAATTTACTATTACAATTATTTTTTTTCCATCTAATTCTTTTTTAGAATAATGTTCTTTAATTCCAGCACAAATTGTTCTTTTTCCTAATTCCCCACCTAAATCTATTTCTAATTTGTAAAGTTTGTCAGCTCCTTCAATATCTTCTGCTTTTAAGATTTTTCCAACTCTTAAATCAGTTTTTAGCCATTCTTTGAAATTTATATTTGCCATCTTAAATCTTCTCAAACAAAATCCCCTCTTTCTTAATTTTCTCAACTTTTAAAGGTTTCTCAATCTCATTATAATCAATTTTAAAATTAAATTGCTTAGCAATCTTCTCACTTGTTTCTGGAATAAATGCCCAAAGCAAAATCGCAATTGCTTTAATTGAATCAACTAACTCATAAAGAACTTTTTTATCATGAGTTTCCCATGGTTTCTTGCTTTGAACATATTCATTGCAGACATCAATAAAAGCAAAGATTTCATTTAGGATTTTATCTAATTCATAGTTTTCAAAATAGTTTTCTATTTTTTTTAGTTTTAATTTTTTAATTAGTTTGTTCTTTGTTTTTTCAATGCCATATTTTTCAGCAAGACTTGTAACTCTTGAAACCAAGTTTCCTAATTTGTTTGCAAGTTCATTATTATGCCTGTCAATTAAAGCTTGTTCTGAAAAATCTCCATCTTGTCCAAAAACAAAATTTCTGCAAACAAAATATCTTATAGAATCTGCCCCATATTTTTCTTCTAATGCAATAGGAGAAATTACATTTCCTAAAGATTTGGATATTTTCTGTGAATTAAAAGTTAAAAATCCATTTATTAAAATTGTATTTGCTGTTTTTATTCCCACAGACATTAGCATTGCAGGCCAAATCACACAATGAAACCAACTATTATCAATTCCAAGAAGTTGAACATCTGCAGGCCAGAATTTTTTGAATTTTTTAGAAGGCCAATCAATTCCAGTTATATAATTTAAAAGAGCTTCATACCATACATAAGTCACATGTTTTTTATCTAATGGAAAAGGAATTCCCCAGGAAAAATTTGTTCTTGTTATATTTAAATCTTTAAGTCCTTCTTTTACTCTGTTAATTATTTCCTGTCTTCTGAATTTTGGAAGAATGTATTTTTTATTTTTTTCATATAATTCAAGGAGTTTATTTTGATATTTACTTAGTTTAAAAAAATAAGCTTCTTCACTTAATTCAGTTAGTTCTTTATTAGGATGAAATGGGCATTTGCCTCCAACTAAATCTTTTTCTGTGACATAAGCTTCGCAATCAACACAATAAAGTCCAGAGTATTTTCCTTTATGAATATCGCCTTTTTTATTCATCAACTTAATAAATTCTTGGACTTTTTCTTCATGGTCCTTGTCTGTTGTTCTTATAAATCTGTCATAATCAAGGTTTAAAGATTTCCATGCTTGTTTAAATTTTTTTGATAATTCATCTACAAATTCTTTTTCTGATTTTCCTGCTTTTTCTGCTGCTTTTGAAATTTTTTGCCCGTGTTCATCTGTTCCAGTTAAGAAAAATACATCTTTTCCCTGAATCTTGTTCCATCTAGCTAAAACATCAGCTATAATTTTTTGATATGCATGGCCAACATGTGGCTCTCCAGATACATAATCTATTGCAGTTGTAACATAAAATTTTTTATTTGTCATAATATAGAGATTAGAAAATAGAAGTTTAAAAAATTATCTAAAACTTCCATTTATATTGTGATAACAACCCATCTCTATCTGCTCTCGAATAAAAAGTTTTATCATGTCCTAAATCTCTTACTAAAGCCCACAAACCAATTTCCTTATCTGCCCTATTAGGTTTTCTTAATTTATCTTTTGTTTTTAAATTATCATCTCTAACTAAAACATTATTTTCCCATCTCAAATAATAATCTACTGCTTCTTGAGAAGGAATTGCAAACTGAGACATTTGCAAAGGGATTATGTTCTTTTTTTCATTCCAAAAATAATCTATAGTTGCAAGATAAGCAGCAATTTCATGCGAACACATATTAACTATGCCTGAACTTTCTTTATCATCTGCATATTTGTATCTTATATTAAATCTTTTAGTTGGACAAGAGTGGTCAGAACCTATGCCCATACCGATGATATATTTTTCAGAACTATCTACAACTGGAACAGATATTAATTTTAATTGGATTCTTCTTTCTCCTTCTGTTCTTGAAGGCAAATCTACAACTATTTCTGCTCCATCTCTTCTCACTATTTTTGAATCAGCATAAGGCTTAACTCCAATCTCTGTTCCAGGAACTTGGTGAGAATATGCATAAATTCTAGCTCCTTCTGAACAATCTGTTAAAGAGACTTTTCTTTTTCTTTGGTCTCTTCCTAAAGGCATGAATGTATAACCACAAAACTCAAAACCTTTAAGATTATCAAATGCCTTTTCTCTAATTTGGATTGGTGTTCTTCCATCTTCTAAAGCTTGTTTAAGTGAGTAAAATCTTTTTGGCCTTACTTCTCTGCCATGTTTCATAAATTTTCTTGCAGATTCAAAACCCTTAGGAACTAAAGGAGAAATAATTACAAATTGATTTTCTTCTAAATTTCTAATATCAGATAATGAAGCTACATCTACTAAATCTTTTTTTTTAATTTCAGATTTTGTTGCTTCTCTAAAAAATGATTTTTTCTTTTCCATACCCACCAAAAAATTATAGGATATTTAAACCTTTCTATATCTTACTCTAAAATAGTAACAAATAGTAAGATTTATAAGTTATATGTTTTTTTTAAAAACTATGGAATTAATAGGACTACTTAAAAATAAATTTGGAAGCATATCAAAAGCAGCTGAAGCTATAGGGATATCTGAGAGTAATTTAAGGAAACATCTAAAAAATCCAGATATGCGCTTTTATGGAAGAACAGGAGAAAGACTATCTAAAGCCTTAGGAATAAGTCCAAATGAAATAAAAATCATGGGAATGACTCCCGACCAGAGAGAATACTGGAGAGGAGAAATTAATGCGGCTATTGATTTACTCACAGAAAGAGATGGTAAGTTAGTAGAAGGAGATGAAATAATTGATGCTATTCATGTAACACGCAGACCTACAAGAGTCTATTTAGTTCCATTAATTAATGAGATACAAAAAGAAAGACCCGGCATGATAATAACCCCCCCAACCCACCACCACAGATTAACT
>Ga0180008_1001868_pt1 | contig 12209 bp, 10 predicted proteins | sample MM_PW_MetaG_FD_121121 | JGI IMG/M metagenome (GOLD analysis project Ga0180008, IMG submission 121121) | Groundwater microbial communities from the Aspo Hard Rock Laboratory (HRL) deep subsurface site, Sweden - MM_PW_MetaG | ecosystem: Environmental > Aquatic > Deep subsurface > Groundwater... | reverse complement strand
CGACCGGCGCTGAAGCATTCGATGATGAAGCTTGGAACCAGTTGATGACACAGCTTGGCATCCAGCAAGAGAGCGGGGATGTTCCGAGTACCTACGGAAACTCGCTAGCAGAAATCTTCAACCAGTATCCCGAGCTTAACGCTCTCAGGTCCATGCCTGAAGCAACATGGAACGCACTATTTACCGGGATGAGCCTCCCCCTGAACGGGATCGGAACAACCATCTATCACAGCCTGGATGAGCAGCCTTCAGTCGAGAACAACATCGAGCCTCCGTCGTGGGAGGATCTGCTCTCGGGCTACTCAGCCAAAGACACATCGAAGGTCTACGATGCCTCCAAGTATGGGACGGACGCTCTTCAGCAACTTGAAAGCGGGCTGACTGGTGCCTTGACATCCGGGGTCAACACCTCCGGGATTCAAGAGCGATACCTTCAAGCAGCCCTTGGCCAGATCGAGGACGCAGAACAGAAGGAACACGACCGGATCAACGAGGAGGCCGCCACACGGTACGGCTCTGGCGGAACGGCAGGGATGTCTCGCCAGATCGAGCAGATGCATCTCGACGTAAGCGAGAAGTACGCGAAGCTCAAACAGCAGGCGGCGCTTGACGCAGAGCTTCAGGCCGACCAGCAAGTCCAGCAGTACGCTTCCCTTGCCGGTACGGAACTCGGCGCTCAGCGAGACTACGGGCTCAACGTCTCCAAATCCAGGGCGCAGGCTCTGCAGGAGGCTGAAGCATCCAGACTCCAGGCTCTCATCGCGGAGCAGAGCGCACTCGCCACCAGAGGGGGGCAGCAAGTCAGTATCGAACAGCTTCGCCAGCAAGCCCGAACAGATGTTATGAACGACGAACTCCAGCGTCAGCTTGCAATTCAGGGTGTCTATGCTGACGAAGCAAAACTTGCCGAAGGGGCGCGTGAGTTCGACATCGGAACGCAGCAAGACTACGCCCAGCTTGCCTCTCAACTCGCACAAAGCAGCCTTGGAACCCTACTGGGCTACGGAACAGCCCAGCAGGCGAGTCGAGAGTCGAGATTCTCCGTCGAGGAGGCTCGGCGTCAGGCAATCTTGGGGGCACTCGGGATGAAGGTGACGGCTGGTGGGGCAACCTCTGCGGCTGGCGGGACCAACATTGACGTCGGGGCCGGCACGGATGCTACAGCGGCAGCATCGATATGGAATGACCCGAACATCGTACCTCCAATGGGGCGATCCGGTGACGAGTATAGAGTAACTCCAGTCTGGAGTGAAATAAACGGTTACTGGGTTAATCCCAATACCGGACGGCCGTGGGAGGGGGCATACTAAGCCATGTCACTACCATCGTATACCCCATTGAGCCTCGGGCAAGGACTTGAGATCGGTGTCCGAGCCCGCCAAGCTGCTGCGGCGGAGCGCGAGGCTCAACAGCGCGCTTCCGAAGAGGCCAACAGGCTCAACCTAGATAAGCAGCGGGTCGCCGAGGAGGCCCGGAGGAACCTTGCAACTGAAGGGCTGGAGTCTGGGCGCCTCGCGGAGTCCCAGCGGGCTGCGATGGCCGGAGAGTCCGAACAGAGACGCCGGACTCGTCTATCCGAGCGAGAGTTTGAGTCCTCTGCTGACTTGGGCAGGCAGGAGCTTGCAGAGAGGAAGCGGGCGGCAGACATCTCCGCAGGCATTCAGAGAGGCCAGCTCGACATCTCGGCCTTCTCTGCGATGCAGAACGCGCTCCAGCACGCCGAAAACCTCGCCGAAGAAAAGCGGCAGGCTGAAGCCCGCGAGGGGATGGCCGAGAGAGAGCAGGGATTCAAGGAGATCACCGGGACAGCGGACATCCAGCTCCGACAACGAGCCCAGCAGCAAGCCGAACGGGCAGCACGGGTTCAAGAGCAACAGCAGAACCGCCAGCTTTCGAGGCAGGAGAGGGAGTCCCTCTTCAACGAGTTTTACTCACAGGCCAAGCTCGAAGAGCAGCGGCGATCGTCGATTGCAGCCGAAAGCTTGGGCGCAGCCACCCTTGGAGAGAGCGTCCGGTCGAATCAGGCCGGAGAAGCCTTGGGGATGGGTCGCCTTGGGTTTGATGTGGCACAGGAGACCCAGAGGTTCGGCCTGGCCCAGAGGGCTCAACAGGAGGCTGAGAGGGCTGCCAGAACGGGCGAGGGTATCCAAGGCAGGAGCCTCGATATTCGAGAGCAGTCAGAGAAGCTCCAGCACGAACGGGACGTTGCCCGCATCGGACTCGAAGGCGGAAAACTTAGTCTGGCGCAGCGACAGCAACAGTACGAGGAGTTCGACAGGAACCTACGACGGCAGGTTGAATCTCAGAAGATCAGCTTCGACCAAGCCAAGATTCTCCGTGATGAAGCGTGGAAGGCTGTCCTTCGGGGCGACGACCTCCGCAAGTGGGAGGCCGAGTTCAACGAGAACGTCCGCCAGTACGACACATCCAGAACTCCTCTCGAGCCAGTCAACATCGGCCAGAGCTTCAACCCGCAGATCTACGATCCGCTGAAGGCTACCGCTCCTGCTTCTGGTCAGTCGAGAATGAGCCCGTGGACGTTGATTCCCTCCTCGCCAGCAACCCCGCAGCAGAGTCCCCGCATCGAGGGGCGGGGTGGTCGGGGGATGGCCTACGGGGGCGGCTCTGGTCTTCAGACTTCGACGTTCGCGTTGCCCCAGCAGAAAGCCATGAAGTCGCCGGGGGAGATGGCTGACTACTACATGTCAATGGGTAGGTACTCTACTGGAGAGCCGCTCTACACGAAGGTAGCCCAGCAGCCTTCTTACTGGCGCGGAACGCAAGCCTACGGAGCGGACAACCAGCCCCTTCACAAGATCCGGCAGGCTGACGGATCAACCATCTGGTCCTACTCAGAGCCGACGAATCCAATCGACGAAACAAGGCGGAAGGCCCTTGAGGCTCAGTTGCGGGAGGACCAACAGTCCACTCGGGCGCAGAGGCAGAAGCTACAGGAGAAGCAATACGGAGCCGAGCTAGACGCATGGAAGAAGTTCTTGGAGCAGCAAAGCAGCGCTAGGACTGCAGCTGAAGCCCTTCCAAGAACTCAAGAAGCAAGCCAGAGGAAGGAACTGATAAATCGCCGGTCTTCGCTCCAGAATGCGGTATTGAGGATAAGGCCCTTTGGGCAGTCCGACAGGCTCATGGAGGACCAACAGGAGCAAGTCAACTCTATCAACAAAGAGATCCAGAGACTCGACGCGCTTCTCGGATTTAACCCGCAGGGTTTGAGCCAATTCCTGCAGCAGGCCCCCGGATACGATGACTTGCAGAACAACATGCAGAACTTCGCAACCGACTTTCCGTACAACTACTGGTCGCTCCTCGGGAGAAGGTAGATGCCAGGACGCTTCGACAGCAGCTTGATTCCCTCGTTCGACCGAACTCCTGAAGAGGAGGAAGATCGGCTCTGGAGGGAAAGGGAGCTTGCGGGTCTCGCTCCGAAGCGAGTCAAACTTCCACCGGCGTTCGGTGCCGACATCGGAAGCGAGTTGGACAGGGCGATGGAGGGGGGCGTGAATCTGTCGGCCTACATGGGCGCCTCCAAGGTTCCCACGCCATGGAGCATCTTGGAACAAGCCAAAGATGTTGCGGTGAATCAGGCCCTGCAGGTTCCCGGAACCCTCATGGGTTCGGCAGAGAAGTACCTAGCCGCACCCGACAGGGTAGTTCCTGGGGCGGTCATCTCCGCCATCGACAACCCGACTGAACCCTCAAAGTGGGTCGACGGGATGGCCCGCTCAGTCACGATGGAGGACCCGAAGTACGGGAAGGATCTCCTCGAGAAGTTAGGGGTCGAGCCTGGATGGAAGTCAACACTCGGAGGTCTAGGAGTAGACCTCGTGACTGGCGCTCCATGGTTCAAGGCTCTTGGATCTCTCGGAGCTCTCACGAAGGCCGGACAGGCAAGCAAGTCGGCGCCGGCGTTCCGGTCGCTCCAGGGCCTCAAGGCGGAAGAGCAAGCCATCCAAGCGGGGCTACAGACCGCCAGAACGCCACAACTGAAGCAAGCCCTGAATGCTTCGCTGAAGCCTATCCAAGAAGGCATAGCGAAGCAGACGGCCCCAGAGGGGTTCGTAGAGGGGCTCTCAAGACGAGCGTGGAACCTCATCGGTGACAGTCGGATGTCAATGGCCGAAAAGATGGCCGTCTTGAAGGACCGAGCAGCGAAGGGCCTCCCTGTGGAATTGGCCGATGGCCTTGCCGCTCAGGCCGAAGCCGGGCAGCGGAGCCTCTTCCGTTTTCCGGGTGGCTTCCATCCGACGTCAGCCATCGATCCAGGTGCCTTCGAGATGATTGAGCAGGCCCTCGACGCCGGCAGAAAGGTCGCAGCCACAGGTCCGGTTAGAGGAGCTATAGCAGCCGTCCACGACACGTCGGGACGGCTAGGCCCTAAGGGAGGCCCTAGCCCTCAAGACGTTTCAGATATGCATCGGTACACGAAGAATGCTCTCACTCAGGAGCTGGTCGGACAAGAGTTGGCTAGGGTCAAGCGACAGGCCTTCGAGGCTGGGGCAACCCCTGGGGAACTCCAAGAAGCCTTCTTGCTCCGGGAAATGCCGTTCAGAGAGCAGAGGTTGTTGCAAGACAACAACGAGAAGCTTCAGCTCGTATTCAAGAACCTAGACGAGGCTGGGATCAGAAACGCCCGTGACTTCGAGAACATGTCCGATGGGCTAGAGAAGGTGACCGAAAAGCTCAGCAATCCACACTTGTCACTAACCGACATCGAGAAGTTGGTCAAGAGAAAGACGGAGCTCGAAACCGCCTTGGCCGATTACAAGATCAGTCCATTGCACTCCGATGCCTTGGGTTACATGGAGGGCATCGAAAAGGTTCTGAAGCACTCCGGAACAGTTACGGCCGAGGAAAAGCTGTCTCTCTTCTACACGGCAAAACAACTTGACACCCTTCGCCGCGAACGTGAGCCGATCATCATGATTCTCAATTCTGGCAAGGGGACCAGGATGGAGGCCACTCGACCAGAAGTTGAAGAGCTTGCCCGCGCTTTCGGTGAAGTGAACGATCTGGCCCTCGAACAAGAGATGAAGCGAGGTATGCCAACGGAATACATTGCAGGCGTAGAACAGCACTACATGCCTCACCCGACGACAGATGAGTTTGATGAGTGGGTTGCTGCTCAAGATCCAGTCGCGCAACTCGTGAATAAGAGTCTTGCGATATCTCCTGAACACCGATTCCAGCAGCCTCGGGAGGTTCGAGGGTTGTCAGCAGCATATCTTAACAAGATGCAAAAGGAGGGTCGGCTAAAGAAGTGGAGGGGAATCGACCTCGCAGGTTTCAAAGGAAAGCTCCTCGAAGAGAGCCCCGAGGTGGCTGTCGGCAAGAGAGCCCTCGCATCCGCAAACGCTCAGGCAGCAGACGAGTTTGTGAAGAACGCTGCGAGAAGGCTCCATGAGCCAGGGCCGGGATCGGTTGACTTTGCCGCAGAGTTGAAGCGAGAAGGCATCCCGATACCCAAGGAGACCCGCAAGCTCTTGGAAACGCTCAAGCCGCAGATGCCCCTTGAGACAGCACGGTACGTCACTCAACAGATCTCAAAGATGACGGACCCGAACCTTCCGAAGGATGTCGAGAACCTCTTCAGATACTTGACCAACGTATGGAAGAGCGGAGTCACGCAGAATCCAGGGTTTGTTACCAGAAACGAGCTTGGAGCCATCACCATGGCGTGGCAGGTTGGAGAACTGAATCGCCTCAAGCCAATCACGGACGCAAAAGAACTGATGTGGACGGCATGGAGGCACCCGGAGGAATTGAAAAAGCTGAAGTTCTGGTCCAAGTCCCATGGGAAAGAACTCACCGGACAGGAACTCCTCAACCTCGCCACGAAAAACGGAGCCTACGGTCCCGACGTGAGATACGGGGCTCAAGAACTGAATGCCCCAGAGAACCAGCGTGAGATCCTTGGTGGTCTTTTTCTGGACCCCAGGGACGTGACATATCCGAAGCTCGACCCACTTCGGAATAAGGGAAAGCTCGGGAATGCCGCTGCTAGAGCAATTGAGATCGGAACGGAGACTCTTCGCCAGACTCCGTTCATTGGGGACAAGAGAGCCACTGCTCGTCTGTCGAGAACTCTTGGAACAGCTGGCGACAACCACATGAAGCTCTCGGTCTTTCTGCACCACTTGCTCTATGAGGGGCACGGAGAGAAAGAAGCAGCCAAGAAGGCTATCGATGCCCTCTTCGACTACGGCCGGAGAACCGACTTTCACAGGGATGTCGGACAGCTCGTCTTCCCTTTCGCAACATGGATGGTCAAGAACTTCGCCGCACAGACCAAGACTCTAGCTAGGAGGCCTCATACCGTCGGGGCTCAGGCGGCCATCGCCAACGCCGTCGCATCGTCCTACCCTAAAATGACTGGAGGCCAGAGGCAGGATGCCTTCGGGATGCGTGGAAACAAGGGAGCCCCGATTCCAGGCCCCAACGTTGCGGGCCAAACACCAGAGGGCGAACCCGAAGACCAGCGGCATGTCTGGCAAGCAGAAGCCTACAACCCGTTCGTCGACTTCGAGGGTTACATGCCAACCGAGGCGTCTCTAAAGGGTATCTGGGAAGGCCCTATTGCAAAGCTAGCGGAGCAATCCCTTCCTGTGACAGAGATTCCGATGGCAATCTCCAAGAACTGGGATAGGTTCAGGAACCAGCCCATCGACAAGATGAAGTCAAAGCTGGACAAGCAGGGGCTTCAGTCGCTTGCGGACCTCATACCTCCAGAGGAGACCACGTTCTTAGGGCTTCGGATGCCAAAGACTTGGCGATACGGCGCCGAGGGCTCGTGGGGTCCGCTGAGAAGACTCAACACCTCTAACCCAGAGATCCCAGGAGTCGGGCCTTTATTCGGAAAGCGTGGGGAACTGCCAGCCTTTGCTCCTTTGCTTCCGGAGTTTGTCCAACCGTTTCTCGGAAAGCGGCTGGAGTACGACCGGCCTGCGTCAATGAGGCTTCTACAGGAACTAGGCTTTCCAAAAAGCACCCCTGTAGACACAGAGATTGGTCAGGGATTCAACGAGCGCATCACGGGTCGTGTAATACCCGACATGAGATACAACACCAGAAGCTACCTCCAACGAGGCCAAGACCAAGCTGCCCGCAATCTAGCCATCTTGGCGCAACTGCTGCTGGATGAGGACTTCCGCGCACACTTGAGGATGGATTGGGGTGGAATCATTCCTGACCGAATCACCGAGGAGTACCGCCGTCGCTTGAAGGGCGACAAGTGGGTTCCTGGCGAGAACGTCTATGACAACATTCCTGGAGGGAGGAAGTAGGTGAGATGGAGATGAATAGACGGATGCCTGAGAATCTGACAGCGATCCTACTGGTCGCCATGCTGGGTCTTCTGTTACTCGGGGTGATTCCGGTAAGGGCTGACAATCCCCCCTACCTGTATCCGAGTCAAGAAGAGCCTACCCGGTGGCAATCAGATCACTACGTTCTTACGGCTAGCGATTCAATGAATACGAAAACTCTGACAGTGACATCCAAGTCAGTCCACATCACGAACGAAGGGACGCAGACCGTCCGAGTCAGCCTGGATGGAGATACAGTTACAGCTACCACCGGAACGAGGGTAGTGGCGGACGCAATCCTCAGCAGGGATTTTCAGACGAGATCCATCACATACATCGGTGTCACGACGCATGAGGTGACGCTGCAATTGGAGGTTAACTACTGATGAACACAAAGAAGGAACTGCGACTTTGGCTCGCAGCCTTGCTGGTGGCGCTCCTGTTGGGATCATCCCCGGTTCAGGCTGTGAAGCCAGCACTCAACACTCACGGGGATATGTGTCCCAGTACAATTGATTGCAGCGGAGCCTGCTCTGTTGGAGGGACGTTCACGGCTTCAGGGGCCTTGGTCATCACGGGTTCCCTGACTGCCGCAACGGCCACTTTCATCGGCCCAGTAGAAGTGAACGACGCCACGAGTCTGACCGTGGATTCTGCTTCTAACGCACTTTTCCACGCAGACCGAGCCGCGAACACAGACGAGGCAGCTATCTTGTTTGAGACTGCAGGAGCAGTCGGGATTGCTGTTGGGACTGACGGTGATTCTTCGGAGAATCTGCATATCGGTGATGATGCAGTTTTCACGAATAAGTGGGTGACGGTAAACGCCACTACCGGAGACGTCACGCTTCCTGCCGGGGACTTTGAGGTAAACGGAGGGGATATCACCATCGACTCAGCAGGAAACGCCCTTCACCACGTTGACAGAGCAGCTAACACCGACGAAGCGGCTGTCATCTTTGAGACAGCAGGTTCGGCTGGCGTGGTTATCGGCACTGATGGAGACGCATCTGAGAACTTCAATGTCGGCGATGATGCCGTGTTCACCACCAAGTATGTCGTGATTAACGCTACCGGGCTTGCAGTCGGAGGAGAGGCTCCAGGTGTTCCTCTCGACATTGAAGAGTCCTCGGCGTCCACCGATACATACGTCAACGTTGCGACGGTTGGGGTGGATTCCACGGGCGACATGTCAGACGGCTTTGGGGCGGTGTTGCGTTTTCAGATTGAAGACGACGGAGACAGCGAACATCCTATTGCTTCAATCGCTGGCTTGCGTGACGGAGCAGATAACTCTGGGGAGCTTCAATTTCGGACATGGGCCACCGGAACACCGTCGACCGCTGTTACCGTTAATTCTGACCTGTCGGCTGTCTTTGCTGGAACCATAGAGTCAAACGGTACGGACGTCACCTTGGATAGTGCAGGAAACGCCGCCTTCCATGCCGACAGAGCAGCCAACACCGACGAAGCTGTGGTGCTGTTTGAAACCGCAGGGGCTGTAGGCATGGCGATTGGCTTCGACGGAGACTCTTCCAGCACGCTCTATATCGGTGACGATGCCGTTTTCACGAATAAGTGGATGAGCGTTGATGCGACTGGTGACTTCACCTTCACGCAGGACGTTGCGATCTCCAAGACGCTCGGCGTGACTGGCGACCTTACTGGAGTGACGGCCACTTTCACAGGTCCTGTTGCCGGCACCACAGGCACCTTTAGTGGCGCTGTTTCCGGCACAACGGGCACGTTCAGCGGGGCTGTATCGGGGACGGATATCACAGGAACTGGAACTGTAAGCGGTGTGACCGCCACGTTCACCGGGCCGGTATCAGGGACTACCGGCACTTTCAGTAGCTCTGTCAGTGGTACCGATGGCACCTTCACTGGGACCGTCACGGGAGTAACAGGCACCTACTCAGGCCCTATCTCAGGAACAACCGGGACCTACTCGGGGGCAGTGAGCGGAACCGATATTACAGGCACCGGCACTGTCTCGGGCGTCACCGCAACATTCTCAGGTCCAGTAGCTGGAACGACTGGGACTTTCAGCGGTGCGGTTTCCGGCACGGATCTCACGGGCACCGGGACAGTAACTGGTGTGACTGCAACATTCAGCGGGCCTGTGAGTGGTACCACTGGGACATTTAGTGATGCCGTGTCCGGCACTGACATCACGGGCACCGGCACTGTCAGTGGCGTAACGGCGACGTTCACGGGGCCTGTAAGCGGGACTACCGGTGCCTTCTCAGACGCAGTGAGTGGAACCACCGGAACCTTCTCGTCGGATGTTGGTGTAAGTGGCCTGTTTACTTTCTCCGCCGGGGTGAAGGGCCACTTCGACACGAAGACAGCCGACTACACTGCGACGGCAACCGATGTAATCGTAGCGTTCGATACTACATCTTGCACGCCAACGTTCATGTTGCAGCCAGCCGCAACGGCAGGGTCGGCAAAAATCATCATCGTAAAGGACAATGGTGGAAACGCCAGCGTTCAAAACATCACCATCGACGGAGATGGATCTGAGACAATCGACGGGCAGGCAACCTACGTGCTTAACGCCAATTGGGAGTCTGTAACGCTCATGTCCGAGGGAACTGACCAGTGGTTTGTCATCGGGGCCTATCTGGAGTAAGCGATGGCTGAGCAAGGTATTGACGGAAATCGCCTACTAGATCGCTCCTTCGCCGCAATAGACAGTCGCTTCGACCGTCTTGAAGGTAAGGTGGACAGGCGGTTCGATCACTTGGAGAAACTCCTCACGGACCCCGAGACGGGGTTGAGGAGGCAGGTTCACGCACTTCGTAGGAACGTCAGAATCCTGTCGACTGTCCTTGGCGGGGTTGTCTTCGTGCAGCTCTGCCAATCGGTCGGATGGGAGCAAGCCCTTAAACTCGTAAAGCACTTCATGCCATGAGAGACTACCCGCACGATCCAGCCGACTACTGGAATGTCTACGATGAGGCAGTAGCCAAGGAGTCTCCGATAGTCCCCGTCTCTGACTGGGTATGGGTGGTCGTCTACGTCCTGGCTCTCCTGATTATACTGGCGGTGTCTTCGTGAAAACATGCATCGACGCAGGTCATGGAGGAAAGGATCCTGGCGCCACTGGCGGGGGTTTTGTTGAGAAGGTGCTGGCGTGGCAGATAGCCAGCCGCCTTGCTGGTCTGCTCCGCTCTTCCGGTCATGAAGTCTGCGAGACTAGGCCCAAGCTCTCCGATGGAGATGGACTGCCTTACGACACCACACGAAGGCGCCAGATAGCTTTAGAAAGTGAGCTTCTTGTTTCGATTCATATCAACGCCTACGACGCCCCCGAGGCGCACGGTGCCGAGGTCTTTGTTCGGAAGAACGCTAACGCCAAGAATATCGCCATAGCTGACGCGGTTCAGGCGTCTATGGTGACGTTTGGCTTCAGGGATCGAGGGGTAAAACGAGAGAATGAAGGGGTTCACTCCTCCCTGGCGGTTCTCCACTTCACCCCGATGGCGATTCTGGTAGAGACGGGTTTTCTTACATGTCCTGGGGATCGTATGCGTATCGATGAGCCTGGAGAGCAGGACGCCTTGGCCTACGCAATCGCGATGCCTGTACTAAAGGTAATCGGAAGCCCAAACCCGCTCAGGCTGATGCCTGTCGATAAGGACGTCCATGCTGACGAGGTTGCAGAGCTTCTGCTGGAGTTGGAGCACCTCCAGTCTCGAGGGGCTGCGATTGCCTCTCACTTGCGGAGGCTTACCTCCCAGGATTGACGAGGAGAAGGTGGATGTACACAGAGCCAAGCGATGCCGAACGTCAGAACATGCAACAGTGGTTTGATAAGGTCCTCGACCAACTTTTCCCTATGGGGGTCAATCTGACTCCACCTGTCGACCCAGAGCAGTTCTTCACCCGAGACACCCTGGCGAAGCGCGGCATTAATCTTGGCGGCGGGATGGTGGGTTCGGCCAGACTCTTTGAGTTGAAGAGACGGTATGCCGAACGAACCCAACAGCAAGCGCCAGCAACCCCAGGGTTGCCGACCGCTGTACAGTCAACACCCAACGCTTCATCCCAGCTTCCAAAGTGGCAGATAGGGAGAAGCACGGCAAGCCAGAACCTTCCGACGCAACAGCAGGTTCAGCCCCCAGCACAAGCGGCCACGGCGAATCTGAAGATCCCGCAACCCCAGACTCCCGTTCAACCACAGGGCATTCATCCGAGAGCCCCCTACAGTCCGACTTCAAGCGTTCCGATGCCCAGTACGTCTCCAGTGATGGCCCCTACGCTGGCCCCTATCTCTCTGCCTGGGTCTACAGACTGGTCTCAACAGGGGCAGGATAACCTAGCGCGCCAACAGGCACTACAGGAGCAACTCCGAAAGAGTTGGTATCTGAAATGACTTGGCTACGCACCCGCTGGAAAGCGATCCTCTGCTGGGTGCTCGGCGTGCTCACCTTTGCGCTGGCGGTTGTCGTCGGTCTGATCGAGCTGCTGTATCGGGACTACTGAGGCCATGAGATGGCAGCGACAGAGACCAGCCGAGCGGGGGAACGGGTCGCTGGCATGCTCCGGGACGCCCGGGCGGGCCTCGACGCTGCCGAGCTGGCGGCATCCCGGGGGGATCTGCGGCGGGCACTCTGGCTCGTGGGCGAGCACGGTGACAGGCTCGTCCAGATCGAGTACATTCTGACCGTGGCCGTCTGCGTGGCCATGGGGAAAGGAGAGGAGGACTGATGCCGAACCTGAAGTCAAGGAAGACCTGGATCGCCGTGCTGACCGGCGCGATCTCCGGGGGCCTCGTCGCGCTGGCGAAGAGCTGCCCGGAGCTGATGCCGTGGCTGGATGCCGAGACGGCAAACACCATCGCGGGCTACGTCGTGGCCCTCGGGGTATCGCTCGTGCTCGGGG
>Ga0180008_1001867_pt1 | contig 12219 bp, 12 predicted proteins | sample MM_PW_MetaG_FD_121121 | JGI IMG/M metagenome (GOLD analysis project Ga0180008, IMG submission 121121) | Groundwater microbial communities from the Aspo Hard Rock Laboratory (HRL) deep subsurface site, Sweden - MM_PW_MetaG | ecosystem: Environmental > Aquatic > Deep subsurface > Groundwater... | reverse complement strand
TGTGAGAGTAAAAGATACAAGCACTGAGAGGCAATATGCCATATGTGTGCCAAAAGATGTGAAGACAGCACATGAGGGCATTGCTTGGACATTTGACCTCACACCTGAAGAGTACATGCCGGAACAAGAATCTTGACATATGATGTTCAGGGCGGCAGGAATGGGTAGATTTCCGACCTCCTGCTGTATGGAGAAAGCGTGAGTAAGTACGAGGAAGGTAAAAGATCTCACTCCTTCAGCTCAGGAGAGATTGAAATAGTGTGCCAAATTCTTCTGCGACTCCTTGGTAGGCACAGCATGGGTCTTCTGTTGGAGCGGAAGGAGTTCGATAAGGTATTAGGCAAGTTCCTGCATATGCACAGAAGCTTTAAGGGGGAAGATGGTGCGGATAACGGGATGGGTAGAAAAAAATCAGGAGATCTGGAAAAAGCAGAACCTACAGACAGCGGCCTACATACACATAAGAAGATTATTACAGAACATCCTGGACCTGAAACCACTAGAGCTAAAGATATCCCTACTTGGTAGTAGGGACCATGGATCATTTCTCTTCCAAATAAAAAGCAGACCAAATTCCCCATACGTCTTTCCTGATGTGATAACTCCCTGGAACATATTCCCATCAGGAAGAAAGGATTCGCCCTGCTACAGAGGAAGGCAGGGGAGGTGCCTGAAAGAGCTGGTATCTGTTCTGGATCTCTTGGAGATTCAAGCTCCTGGAAACTCTCTGGTTGTAGATTGGTCCAGTGATAGTGCGGTCAGTGTGAAAAGTAACAATATCAGAGGAGATACCATACAAATAAGGGGACACAGCAGCTGTTGGAAAGCATCTGCTGTTGCACACACATCAGGATTCCTCTCCGGAATACAACCACCGATAGATACCCCCATATATCTGAATGATCTCCGGATCACAGAGAGGAAGAGGGAAGCTACACACAAACTGAAGCTGGAGACCTTGATATTTGATGAGAGTGGTAACAGCCGGAGAGTGTTCAATGACACAGATGTATATACTATGAAGGTATTGGAGTGGGAAGACTCCTCCATCTTCGAGATGGGTATTCCTATTGAGACAATATCATCCGGATGTCACATAGATGTGCAGCAGAGGGTGCTTGTAGATAGCAAGAAAGGGGTGTCTCTTCCGGAGTATAGAAGAAACCTTCTAGCTATGGTTCTTGAGAGGCAGATAGAGGAGATGGAAAAATAGTTTTGATTTACAGGTATAAGAGTAGCAGAAGAGTAATTCTTCAGCACACGTTCACAGAAAAAGGAGAAGAAGAATGGGTTGTAAGCATTTCTTCGAAAGAGGTTTCTGCACAAAGTGTGGAGCAAAAGGGCGTAGAGACGTGTCTATTTACCCAGGACCGATAAAGATAGAGATTCTGACAAATCAGAAGGATAAAAAAGCGGGTGTAGCTCTTCAGGTCCTGGAAGATCTGGGGTTATTGGGAGACTCACACAGCATACAGAGGAAACTGGAGGATCTGGCAGGGGCACAGAGAGAGGTTCTTCTGGAGTGCGAGGAGCTGGCAGAGGATGGGAGCAGGAAAATTCATTGCACCTATCGCTATCGCACTGCAGGTGGGGAGGAGGAGACAATTACATCCAGGCCTATGGGTGAGAAGTACGACTTGGTTGCCACTCCCAAGGGAAGGGTGGATGGCAGCAAAGGGATAGACTGGTTGGCCAGGCTTGGTTTGTGTCTGAAGCCCTTGAGCACTGGAAACTCGTGGCTTGGGCCACATGCTCAGGTATGTCAGATAGTCAGGTTAGGGCTTAGAGAAGGCTATCAGGCGGAGGGGGGAATCATATCCATCATGCCAGACACAAATGGTATGGTGTGGACCATTACTGACGGGGATGGGTACGAGATTCCTGCCCCAGGATACACCAGCTGGTGGGTCAGGGAGGGAGAGAGAGATGCCACATAAAAAAAAGAAGTGGGCTCCAGAGGAAGACAAGCTGCTCTGGGCAGCTGTCAAAAGATTCGAAGGTGTGAAGATTTCTCCTCCCCTGACATTCTGGAAAGTGGTGTGCTCATATCTGTTTGGAAAGCTTGACGTAACTGTAGACTCTGCCAAAAACAGGTACTACAGGCTGTGTAAGTGGGATGCTGAATCGTCCCGTAGGGAGACCATTCCTGATGTCGTCCCGGATGTCATTCTGGATGTTGTTCCTGATGTTGTTCCTGATGTCGTTCCAGAAGCTGTTCTGGAAGACTCTTTACCAAATCTTATTGAGAGAAATAACATGCTGTTCGGCCAAGTTATAGGCTTGCTTAAAGAAAATACGTGCAGGCTCGAAGCCATTGAGAGTACCCTCAAAGGTCTTCTCCAAGTGCTTGTTAGTAGGTAGAAACAACGGGGGGGGGAAGGGAGAGACTAGTCTCTCCCTTTTTTACCTATCAAAGAGCGTTGGCAAGACCACCCAAGCCTTCCAACATCTGGGAGAACAGATCCATACCTGTCACCTTGACTGGCCAGGCATGCTCAAACTGAACAGCTACACTCTCCTGGAAGAGGGTACCCTGGGAGTCGGTGGCAAGCGTATGGTTGGGGATATAGCACTGCTCCAAATAGAAGGCTCCATAGCCATCCTCATTGGAGTCCTTAATAATGAAGAGAAGCCCAAGTGGTTGGGTAAATAGATCTGACGCCAGGTTGATGAAGAAGTTATTGTAACCGGCTGGGATCTTTACGTCGTGGTGATTATACCCCGGAGATGTTCCTGCGAATGGGAAGATCTGGGGAACAGTAACAGAGCCACTGGTATCCAGATAATGAGAGTACAACACCCTCAGCAGGGACCAGCCATTGTACAGAACCCTACCCATGGTAGCCTGGCCGACGGTTCTACCGGGAATGAAATAGGATCGCTCAGAGCCAATCTCAAAGATACGGCTGAAAGCTCTATTGTGGGAGATGGCAATATTCTGTACAAGGCCGATGGGCTGTGCCAGCTGCTGTACGGAGGTGCCACTGACAGCCTGAGTGGGAGTCACACCCATATAAGATAGCCTGGGCGGTCCTGCAGCCACAAGAGCTGTAGTGGCATTCAGAAATTTGCCATCCTGGAGATTTCCCTGTACGTGCTCTCGGTAGGGATTCCAGGTATTCATGGTTCCAGCCATCTCTCTATCCTCCAGAAGGCCTAATTCCTACCTTCTTAAAGACCCTAAACCATACAAAGATGCATTCCATTTCATATAATCAGTGTAATACGTATGTAGTTACACGGATAAAGAACCTCTAAAAGCACATCGACCAGGACCCTATCCGGATTAACGGTATCCTGCACGATGAGATTAACATCCCCACTCTTAATGACAGCTGCCTCAGACAAAACAGCCATTACTCCTTGAGCAACAGTGCTGAGTATCTGAAGAAGGGCATCGTTGATAACATAGCGACCAATGAATCGCCCTAAAGATCCCCGCAGAAACTTAGCCACATAATCAACTGCCTTACCAATGGAGTACTCTCTCTTCTCCACAGTGGAGGTATCAGTGGTTAGCTGATGCCTGCAGGTGAGTGGAGCACCGGCTACATCCTGGATAACCCACCAGACACCACCAGCTGCTGCAGTATCCAGCTGGGTAGTGGTGAACTTGTTATTAGACTTGTTTACGCTGACGTATCCAGTCAGTGGGAAATTGGTAAAAGGTTGAGCAGGATTTTGCTGACCGGTCAAACCGGCATATCCCGCACAGAGATAGTACCCTTCCACTGACTGGTTCAGGCCATCAATGGTAACAGTTGTGTTATCCGGCTGCAAATAGATCAGCCTTCTATTCCCATAGGCAATAGCAGTATCAGACATGGCTGTAACGATCTCCGTATTTGTGGAGACCGCAGCTCCCCGCCTCTTCATTGACCAATCTTCATTCAGCAGAGTGGTAGAGATGGCAGAGGTGGAGTAGAAGTTGTCATCATTCTCTCCCGCAGCAAACGAGGTACGAATGGTGATGATATTGGATGCAGAGATACTGGCTACAGAGTATCTTGCATTGGCGGATACAACCTGTAAAAAGATTCCATCCGCAACTGTGGGAGCAGATGGCGCCGCTACAGCAGGATTGGTCAGGTTGGTAACAGCCTGAATCAGGTTTGCCTCGGAGAGAGATACATAGAACTCTCCCGCAACACCAGTAGACTCTCCACTGAGACCGCTGGCTACAACTTCATCAGCTTTTCTGCTGGGCTCCACAGCATTGATGAAGGCATATCTCTCATGCTTCTCATCCACACCAGACTGGGCTGTGACATGAGCGGAGAAGATCTGATGCACTACCTGATCTTGAGTCAGGGGAGCAATAGCAAAGACCTCCTGAGCCTCCAAAAAATCTGCAGCCCTGGCGTAAGCGTCAGGAGTACCATCCGGAGCTGCAGTAGAAATCTCATCCACACCTATTCCAGTTACCTCGATGTTTGGGGCATTGAGGAGAGCCAGGTACATACCGAGGGCCAGAGGGTTGTCTTGGTTGATCGGGCCGAGATAGGTCTCAAGATCTGTAGTCGAGCTGTATCTCACCAGGGCTGGGGTAGTAGTGGTAGCCGCCTGAGTCACATCCAGCCTGAGAGCATCGTACTGGAGATACATGCTGTCAGCAGAGGATCCACTGGAAGGGAGGGGCATTCCTCCATTATCCCTGTGGCAATTTTCCACCAGAGTAACATCACCGTTGGCAGCCACAATCAGCTCAGGAGTAGGTCCCGCAGCTGGGGTGGTGGAGGGCAGGCTGATAGCCCGCACGAACCAGTTGGTGTAGCTCTTGGTAAGTGCTACCTCAGTGTCCAACCTGAGTGCTACATTGGTATAGGTTTTTGTGCCAGTAACTGCATTAGCTACGGAGACAATCTTACCGACCAGGGTTCCGTCTCCCCAGAACTCATACCCAGCTACACAGGGGTGGGGGGAGCCATAGTGCTTACCAAGGCTGGGTCTACCAGTATTAAAATCTGTTACTGTGACGGCAGCAGTTCCATCATGATAGTCAGTTTCAGCTGCACCACCACCACCTGCTCCTAGAGCTGTAGGTACGTAGTTGTCTCCAGGAATAATAACACCGGCTCCAGTGCCAGTAAGGGTAGCTACCATATTGATGGCAAAATCACCATGCGCATTAAGAGCATCGACTAGATCTGCATATGTAGCTACAGTGGGGTTATCTTCCCCAACCTGAATATGATAAGCAGAAGGAGCATCGTTACCACCAGTCACCGTGACTGTAAGTGCGGCAGTACTGGGTGATGCCGCTACTGTCATTTGCATTGTTACAGTAATACCGGCTGTATCATCCAAAACACTACCAGACCTACAAGTAAATGTGTGTGTTTTAGTGGCTCCAGCTACCAGATTAGCTCTCCAGGTCTGGGTAGCGGCGGCGGCTGTTCCGTAAAGTGCTGCAAAGGCAGTGCCACCAAGAATCTCTATGGTAGATTCCATACCGGTAGGAGCAGCCGGAGCTACCATCTGGAGCCTGTTGGTGTTGTTAGATGAAATTACTCCATGTACCGGGGTGCCTCCGGTTCCTCCGGACGTTGTATTTATATCCAGAACTACTTGAGCAATAGTGTCATTAGTGAAAGTTACTGTCTGTAGTGGCCCACCATTGCAACGAAAGATAAGGGTTAGCCCAGTAACAGTGGGGGCGACAGCTGTTTTGTTACTAAGAAGAGTACAGACTGCTGCAGCAGCATTAAGAGCTACTGGTACATCCCCACCACCACGGAGAAGTGTGGTGGTAAAGGTATGATTGTCCTCTTCAGCACCACTGATTGCATCAACACCTGTGGTTCCGGAAGGAAGAGATACCACAAAATGGTCACTGAAGTTCGCATAGGCATTCAGGCCAGCTACCAGCTCTGCATAAGTCTGGATAGCAGTATTGGCATCACCGATGGTAATGGTGATATTTTCTGCGCCAGAGAAGGACCAATCCCCAGAAGTGGTAACCGTGAGTGCACCAGTACCGAGAGCGGTAACTGTGAAGATAATATTTGCCCTGGTATTCCCATAGGCACCACTGACATTACCATTTTCCAGAGCAGTGATGGTAAATGAATGATTACCAGTCCCGAAAGTGAAGGAAGCAGGAGTTCCTTTCACTCGGATATAAGGAGTAGTGGCATCCCCATCCCCATCATCCTGAGCCCTTGCGCCTCTGGCTACAACACCCAGAGCAGCTGATCCTGGAAGATCAGTGCTGGGCCGAATGGTGACCTCGTCATCATCCATCTCCTTCAACGTTCCACCAATATTGAGGAAGGCACGGACGGTGGAGGTATCTACTGTACGGTCAGTGAGGTTTCCCTTGTTGACCGGGAGATTCGTATGCCGGAGGTAAACATCGTTGTTGCCATAGCTACCCTGACCATCTGAGGACTGGTAGGTACTAAACCCAAGAGCGGTGTTTACGAGGGCAGCCATGCTGGTGCCTACCAGAAGCCTGGTACCTGCACCCGCAGTAGCGGTTTTGATAACAATATAGGTGGTAGCACCATCATCGTACAGCTCTGCAAGTACTCCGGTAATTCCGGAGTTGATCTCACTGACGACAGTGGATGCTGCCAAAGAAGCACCAGCAGCTCCGGTGAATGTAAACGTCTGCTCCGCACCGTTATTCACATGCAGGCCGAAGACATATCCACCTACCGCAAAGGTGGAGCCTGCAGCAGAGCCTACAAGGGTGGCGGGAGCAGTGAAGGATGCATTGGAGTTGATTGCTCCAGTGGAAGTTGTAGCTTCCACAATATCAAAGCAGGGTCCTACAATGCATGGAGTCAGAACAGGAGTCGTAATGGTCGGGGAGGAAGTAGCATAGGACTGGATTACTTCAACTCCGGGACGTGCTAGAGTAGCCATCTATTCTTCCTCCCTATTCGTCGATTCTCGCCTGCTGATTTATTGTACCAGCAAGGTTATGTATTGTCGCCTCTATCTTTCCCAGATAAGCTTTATCGAGGGGCTCAATGGAACTCATATAGCTCATCTGAATAGGTGACATCACCTGCACCATTTTCCATTCCGGAAAAGAGCTTCCTTGTACCAAAGCTCCTGCAGCTGTTTCTCCAGTCAGAGTCATTCTTAATCCAACATCGTGCATTCCAGGAATGCTGCGCTGCAGATGTCCTCGAAATAGAGGTAGCATGCTGAATATGAACCAAGCAAGCCTTTGGGCTTCAATTCCTTCCCGGGACAGACACGCAAAGGTCATCATGAAGGAGACGATGTCCATCTTCGTCTTCTTCCCGGTATGCCACTCGTAATTCACCATCTGATCCCGACCTACAACAGCCCACTGAGCATTTCCACGCAGAGTTATTATGGCCGGTCTCTTCTCCAGAACTTCTGGATTTACAGGATGCTGATCGGTGATGGTTATCTCGGTAAGCTTTGGATCGTCAACCCATTGGTAGTATCCCTTCTCCTGAGCACTGAATAGTCCTTTCAGAAACATATTGAAGCCAGCTGAGGCACGATAGAGAGGGTCCTCGTAAGGACCCCACGCCTTGATAGACTGTACACTCTGGCTACTCGGACTGCTCAACGTACTTCCTCAGCTTCTGATGCCTGAAATGTGCCCCGAGAGATGCAGCACCACCAAGAGCGCCAAGAATATAAGGGGAGCGTTGGAGAAACCTTATCTTGCTCTCCGGGCTGCTGGCCATGATCTGCTTCTTCAAAGCGCCAGAAACAAGACCGCCAGCAGCCGCTCCTACCAAGGTACCACCACCGACCATGGCCATAGCCTTGAGAAATCTCTTCATGTCCTCCTTACGAGATCTCTCGGCAGCTATTTTCTGCCACTCGTCAGACCAGCTACAGATGGTAGTAGAGTTCATCTGCTATCGCCTTGAAAACACGTTGTGGTAGGCATTCATGGTAATTGCCCTATCTCTGGCAGATTCTCTGGCTCTATCAGCAGCCATATAATTTCCTATCCTGTCTGCCATAGCACTATTTGTATTACCGGATAGCTGCTTCTTCGACTTACGGATCTCCAATTTATCCAGATAACGGAGAAGGGCTCCTGCGCCAGCACCAAGACCAGCTCCTATCCCAGCACCTACTAAAGCTCCTTTCCCCCTCATACGATGAGCAGCCAAGGCTCCTGTTAGAGCGCCAGTACCCGCACCAAGGCCAGCTCCACCCAAAAGGGAAGGAGCTATTCCAGAAGGCTTTTCCTGGGATTTAGTCGTGAGATATTCCTTGAGTATATTTTTTCTGACCCCGTAGGGGATGTGGGAAGCATGAATACCTTCTGGCTCATCTGCCCCAAATATACGAGCAGTCTTGTTCATCTCTCTAGCCATACCCATCGCCATAGAGATTTTCTCGATAAGGGCTTGACCCTCACCCATGCTCCGGATTGGGTACTTTGAGATATATTCAACTGCCAGCTCTACGAGATCAGCATTCATCGGACTTCTCCGGTTTTATTCATGATAGCTTTGAGCTGAGATAGTGGGAAGTAGAAGCAGCATGGCTATAGCTTCTGCGGGTTGGTGAACTGTCTTTCCGGAGACGGATCATGTCCAGACAGGATGGTATCCACAGGGAGGCGATACTCGATATCAGTGCGGGGAATCTCATGCATCACTATCTCTTGGTGAACAACAGATCTCAACTTCTCCGTTGTCCGTACATTGGTGACTCTCCACCTTTTATTCTCCGCTTCTATGACAACATCCCTTGGCTTCAATAATGGCCAATTCGAGAGACGGCCAGAGGTATCACCACCCTGTATCTCCGCAATCTCCGTCATGCGGACACCTTTACCTACAGGATCTATCTGCATATATGTCTGGATCGGAGCATAGAACCCTCCGACATAGTTTGTGTCAAAACATGTCAAGCATTGGCTCCTGAGCCTACGTCCAGTATTCTCATCAAAACAGCTGCATTTCTGTCCGGAGGTCCTTACTGGAAATATCCATACCTTCCTTCCAGTAAACTCCTTCAACAGCAGCTTCATCCTACGGGCAATCTCCAGGGCTTCGAGATCTGGCTCAGCAATCTGACCTACTCCGGTCACATCGGTGGGAAAATCCTGAGTAATGGTAGTGTCTGTTTTCTTGATGACCCGGATCTTGTAGTACCAGGTCCTGTGCTTGGACAGCTGATTGGCTTCTACATCTCTAAAAGTAAATATGTTCTCGAACCGGAAAGTAATTGGCTGAAATGGTCCAGCAGGACCTTCTGATCTCAAAACACGGAAATAATAGTCAAATATGTCCTCAAAGGTATCTGCTACCTCCCAGGATATCTCCAAGAAATCCAGATCAAAGCTCCGTACTCTAATATTGATGATCTGGAGCATTATTATATAGTCTTTAACCTTGCCTTGATTTTTGCCTCAAGGGCACTGCCGACCTTGTTCTTTACATCATTTATAGGAATATTCTTTGTCGTTACAGTTGGTTTTACCGGAGGCATAAAGCTCTGCTTCTGAGGACGGGCAAGAAATCTTTCATTGGCCAGCGGGGCATTCACTCCAGTGAGCGTTCCTTTTCTAACTGCTACCTTCTGCTGCTCCGGAAACAATTCCCGATAAAGAGAAAGTAGCTCCTCATCATCCATCTCATCCAGAGCAGCTGCCACCTTCTTCTGGTCAATTTGACTATCGAGAGCTGCAGCTTCCTTCATCAGATATTCATCAAGCATGATCTATCTCCCTGCCATATAGCCAGCACCCAGAGAAGCTGCCCCAACCCCAGCTACAGGAACCCAACGGGGGATACCATCAGGGAACATCTTCTGAACCATCTGAGGCATATTTCCAGTAGGAACATTTCCACCAAACAGGCCCGATGCCATATTACTCATCGGAGATGGCACTTGTGCTGCTTGAGGTGCTGCCTGCGCCACAGGTGCTGCTTGAGGTGCTGCCTGCGCCACAGGTGCTGCTTGAGGTGCTGCCTGCGCCACAGGTGCTGCTTGAGGTGCTGCCTGCGCCACAGGTGCTGCTTGAGGTGCTGCTGGAGCAGCCTGGGTAGGGGCTTGCCTTACTACACGAGACTGGGGAGGAGCTGCAGCCTGTGCCTTAGCTTTTCCCTCAATACCCCGCTGTACCTGAGCCTGTCTGGTTTTTGCTCTTTCCAAACCTCTTTGAATTCTTGTAGTAGGAGCATCCCTGATAACCTGAGAAGCATCCCGTCCTTTCAGGAAGGAGAGATTTCTTGTATCAGGACCTATCAGCCTCTGAACGGGGTTGGTAGTACCTATTCCCTGTCTAGCCTGTGTGGCAGCTAAACCCTTCTCAGCACTGGATAGCTCTTTTGCTACTCTGGGTACAGCTTCACCCCGGAATTTAGCAGCCAGCTCCGTCATTCTTTGTTTCTTAGCCATCCCTGCTGGGTTAAAAATTCTGCGACCAATATTCACTACTCCACCCCAAAGACCCGCAGTTTTATCAAAACCATTTTCAATATCAGCTTCCATGATATTCTGAAGCAGGTAAGATCTATCCATCTGGTTAGTAGAAGCAGTCTTCTCAACATCCCCATAGGGAAGATCTATGGCATAGCACATCCTCTGAAACTCAGAGTCGGTGACTTCACTGAATTGAGATCTGGCAATTTTTCTCATTCCAGATCCAGTAACAAGAGACGCCAGCTTGATGGATGATGTCTTTGGTCCCATGGCCATGGGAGGAGGTTCTGCTCCCATAGTAGGAGTACCCATTGAAGGAGCTTCCACCTCTGCGGTATCTGGAGATGTCAGAGGAATATAAGCAATAACACCATCCGGGAACAGCTTCTGAACAAAAGTCTTACCTGATCCAGCAAGATCTGGAGATGGAGCAGGCATACCCATAGGTGAGGGGGATATTCCTCCGGGAGGCCCACCACCCATAGCATCTGCAACTTCATCCGGAGAGGCCATTGGCATTCCACCGGGGGGAGGACCACCCATGGGTGGTCCTGCAGGAGTCATACCCATAGGAGCACCCCCTGGAGGTGTAGCAGCAGGACCGGGGAATATTTGTGGGGGTGCTGGAGGTGGCTGAGATGTTACCATTGCTTTGGGAGGAGGCTCTTGCTTCTTTGCAAATGCCGGAATCTTCTTTGCTGTCTCATCTATCATCTTGCCATCAGATTTACTGAGCTTGTCCTTCTTCTTCTTCTTCTTCTTGCCAGGAAGGGGAAGCTCAGCTGCTACTTTTGGTAAAGCTCTAAGTAAAGCTTTACCCACCATTGCTCCGGCAATTCCCCCACTGATTGCATGCACCGCAGCGGTAGCCATAGGATTGCTCTTCGCAATCCTGGTACCTTCCAACTTGGAGTGTAAATATTTGCTTTTCAACCGGTCGAGAAAATCAGGCTTATAGGTTTGAGGATCAATACCCTCCTGATGGGTTCTCAGCTGGTTGATTGCCTCCCGCTCAGCATCGGAGAATCCCTTCCTCTCACTTCTGGAAACGTTGCTTTTATATCCGAGAAGACCTAGTGCTGCAGCCCCTCCCGCTGTACTGAGGGGCATTACTGCTTGACGGGGAAAAGCCTCCTTCTCCATATCCTCCTTGAGGGACATGAAAAATCCTGCTCTTTCGAGCCAGGGAATATCCTGAGCAAAGATGTCATCCATTTTCTTCATTGCTGACCCCATCAAGAGCTTCTTCCAGTAATCTTTTCGCTTTACAGGCTATGGAGCAGAGAGCACACTCCCCCTCACTATCGAGGGTTTCAATAATGGCTATGTACAGCTTATCAAATTTCTTTTCATAGCTAATTCCTGCTGTCGGGGCATGATTTCTATCAAGATCACCGGCTGGTGACCCACCCATAAACCTATTGCAGGATATATCTATAGTATGCCTGATATCTATCGGGGCATCCTGGCAGCAGGTACATTTATTTTCTTTAGGCGTACAACAAGAACAGACCATTATTGATATCTCCCAATCAGTACTCAGTGCCCTCTGTTCGGCGGCGTGAACCCGCCCCACGGAAACGGGGAAGCGCCCTCCTGGTATCGTACAGCCTGCATGTACCCGAACACCGAGTTGGCCGCACTACCGGAGATCCGATAGGTGGCCGAATCCTGATTCACACTGGCCACTGTTGCGTCAGTGGCCACCGGGACGCCATTGACATACAGCCTAGCGGAAGACCCCTTCCGCTGCACTGCCCAGTGCTGCCACACGTTTGCAGTGGGGGCCCCGGCGGTCAACAGGATGAAGTTTGTGGCCCCATCATACATGAGGAATTG
>Ga0180008_1001866_pt1 | contig 12222 bp, 17 predicted proteins | sample MM_PW_MetaG_FD_121121 | JGI IMG/M metagenome (GOLD analysis project Ga0180008, IMG submission 121121) | Groundwater microbial communities from the Aspo Hard Rock Laboratory (HRL) deep subsurface site, Sweden - MM_PW_MetaG | ecosystem: Environmental > Aquatic > Deep subsurface > Groundwater... | reverse complement strand
TTTCTTGTCTACACCTCGATAAGCAGACTTCGAGTTCCATCCGGCCCAATCCAAAACTGGAATAATTATCGGATATTCCATACCCGCCATTCAAATCTCCTGTCTTGACCTGGAAGTAACTTGTTGAAAACAAACACTTAAGATGGACTCCCAATTTCAATATCCCAAGCAGGAATCGTCACCGTATTTGCTGCAGTCAATGCCTGGAGCGTACAAGTCGTCACGTAAAGCAAGGTAGATGTTCCACTCTTACAAAGCGCCACATGATCTGCATCGCCAGAAGCATCGACCGTGATTGTAGCTTCCTGGTCGACAGTCGTCTTTCTGCTCGATCCTCCGCCATCACCAGCACCAGGGCCGGTAAAGGTCGGTGTCGTCGACATCGCCAGCTTCTTCCCAGTTGCCACGCCCTTTGTCGAAGTTGCATGCTCATAAGTCGTCGGCTCACCTTCGCAAACCGAAATACGATCAACATTATCCTCCAGATACTGAAGGGCTGCATCTAAGACTGCACTATTACAACTTTTAGCCATTTTTCTTCTCCTTCAATTTTTCATCAATTGCTTTAAAAACATCGTTGATATCAATGACTCCTTTTTGGACCTCCAAAATAACATCATTGACCGGCAGACGAAGAAGTTTCTCTTTCATTCTTCTGGCCTTCTCTTTCTGTCTTAATTCATCTTTTTCCGATTCATTCATGTTATTCTCCTTAATCTTATTAATCCTTAAAATATTTTCGGATCAGTAAGATGTTTTATACATTCCGTCCTTATCATTTCTTCCGTAAGATTACGCACGCCCCAACCGTGTTTTAAATTATTAGTACTCAATCTTTTCTCGCGGCCATTAATCATTCTATCAACTGCATTTTCGACGTCTACCAGTTGCCAGTGGACACCGTTAAATAAAGTATTCGATATTTGTATTTTATTAGATTTTTCATATCCATGCGTCCCTGGAGTCCATCTGATCCGAGTTTCCGGCTTCACAATGCAAGGCTTCACAAATCTATCATTCTGCTGTCCAGACAATGTATACTCACCACCATGTCGACGCTGATAAATCGCCGGCTTCGATGGATCAAGATCAATATCTGTTTTATGGCGATAGACCCACCAGAACCATACATTGATGAGATTCCCATTAGCTTGATTTAGAATCTCTCGTGGATCAGCCAATTTAATCCCATCAGAATAATCAAACGAAAAAACAAATTCATCTGCATCGACATAGATCACCCAGTCGCTTTTTAATCCTGCAACAAGATCGCTCATCATAATTGCCATTAAACCATCATCGATGACCCCACCATGATAAAAATATTCAAATCTAGCATTCGGATATCGAGAAATAATCTCTGCGCTTCTGTCGGTTGTCGTATTATCGAGCATGATTAGGATTTCATCTGCAAAGGAATAATGATTCAAGAAGAACGGTGCTAGAAATTCCTCGTTATACCATCTGGATATTACTGTTATATTCACTTACCTTCTGTCCTTTATAATGAGGCCAATTCCCATCTGTCGACCAGGATTGAAAACACCACGCCCTTCCTTCGGGTTATGATGCCGAATCTCAATCATCGTATCGCGAGTATTTGTCCTTATAAGTTCTTGCCAGAATTCTATAACCCCGATTGAATCGCGAGGATAGAGTTTGGTTGTATGTATATCATGTAATGCAATAATATGCCTTGTCAGTGGTGCATAAAGTTCATAGTCACGCTTTACTGATTCGTAGGAGTGATTACCGTCAATAAAAAGCACGTCAATCATGCGGCCTGTAATCAATATCTTCAGCTTTTCGACTGTTTCCACCGAATGAGAATCTCCGAGTATATCTGGAGCATTAGCATCAGGTTGCCAATTTATATCAATGCCGATATGTTCAGTATTAAAAAGACTCTCGTAAAATCTCTTTTGTAGATTGTTGTACACCCCGATTTCAACAACAAGCGGATAAGTGATACCTCTATTCTTGAAATAAGTATCAATAATTTCTAAAAACATTCTCCATTCAGACGGCTCTTGCTGTAATGATGTCGGTTTCAAGGAATTCATGATTTCATTGAATTTAAAAATATCCATTCTATTACCAGCCAAAATATTCCCTGTAATTATTTTCAGTTAATTTACCGTTTATGACATCAATATAAATCTGATAATCTTCCGGCACCCAACTTTTAAGAATATCTCTAGTAGCTGAATCTCTTGTGCGATACATTCCGACATTATGTCCCTGGCCTATGCCCGGCCGTCCGGGCAAGCCCTTGATACCAAGATACAATGGTTTATCCGAATCGACAAAAAGAAATGATTGTCCATTTTTGCTTGCAGCAATTTTATTCTGAATAATACGCAATGAACGTGGGGTAAGCATGTTTGTAGGGCGTGGATGTCTTGATGTTTTAAGTGCCGCCCATATCTGGCAATCCAACCAATCTTTAATCATCCCTATTTCAATGAATCTGCTTAACTCCGGCATGAACGAACCCTTAAAAGCCGTCTGCGCGAGCGAAGCATGTTGTGAATTTCCCATCTGTACATAACCACCGGAGGGCAAATGGTAATATTTGCTGTGCATAATACCGACTACTTTGTGATTCTCTAAATGACGCGACATTTCTTCGATATAAGTCGGAGCATAATATTCGTCATCCTCTATAATGATTATTTTATCGCCCTTGATTTTAGGAAGCGCGTGTTTAAGGTTGATTGCAAGTGTGTGCTTCGGGTCGCCTGGTTTCGGTTCACGCCTCAAATATTCCATCGGCACAATCGGAGTTATCGGTATCCTCCCGTCATCGACTACTATCCATTGTTCCGGTTTCAACGTCTGTTTTATTATCCACTTCTGGCAAAGCGCGAAGGCCAAAGGCCTGTCGCCCATAGGAGTGATTGCGGTTATTGTATTATCCATTTCTTACCATGCTAAATATTTTTGATGTTCCAATGTCCATTCAACGGTTTTTTTCAAAGAATCCTCGAATGAAACAGGCATCTTCCAGCCTAAGCTTTTCAATTTAGTCCCATCAAGCGCATACCGGAGATCATGGCCAGGGCGGCTGGAATGAAAATCAAACCATTCCCATTTTGCCTCAATCCCCATGAACTTGGATATCAACCCTACCATATCTAAATTCGATACTTCTCTTTCGCCTACTATATTGATTATTAATTCATCATTCGGATTAGACAACAGAAAAAAAACAGCATCGGCATGATTCCGGGCATGAAGCCAGAGCCTTGAACCCGATTCCCATCCACCGTCTTTATTTCGCTGCGCATGAACTTTTATAATTTTCTTCTCAATAACAGACTTCATGATAAGCGGAATGAACTTCTCGGGATGTTGCCTTTCGCCAAAATTATTCATCGATCGGCATACAGTGATCGGAAGATTGAAACTCTTTGCATAGGCTAATGCTAGACAATCTCCCCCTGCTTTTGTTGCACTGTATGGATTCGAAGGGAAAAGCCTGTCCCATTCTTTCCATTCGGTATCATGAGGAGCCGGGCCATATACTTCATCGGTCGATATCTGGATGTATTTTTTTAGAATTTTTGCTTGATATAATGTTTTTGCGTATTCAAGCATATTATATGTTCCAACTACATTCGTATAGACGAACGGCTTCGGGTCTTTGAGACTATTCTCGACATGAGTCTCAGCGGCTGTATGGATTATATAATCAATATGCCCGATCTCATTTATCAGCCGATCATTGAATTGCGCTCTAATATCGTGGTAAATGAATTTGATCCGCGTTAAATCCACTCCTGAATCTACTATCCTGTTCATGTCGCCAGCGTAAGAAATGCTGTCTAGAATAACGATCTCCCAATCTGTATTATGGATAAAATGCTCAACCATGTGATGGCCAATAAATCCAGTACCCCCGGTGATAAGCAGTCGCTTTTTATCTGACATCTTAAATCCTTTATTCTGTTTTTCTATTGCCTAGCACTTCATCAAAAGTTAAGAATGGAAAGCATCTCACTCCCGATTGAGGATTTAAGTTCACGACTCTGAATCTGGTACGGCTCAGAAACCGGTGCATTCGCTCGAAATTATGGGCGAATGATTTGAATACACTTTCTGGCATTTTTGCCGGATAGCCGGAATGATAGTGTGTTTTATTCCCTTCAAATTTACAATCGATTCCTAAAAGATAGATTGGATTCGCCCCTAAGCACACCGCTAAACCGACCGCACTTACTCCAGAATTATTGCCGTGAAAAATCCCTTTTTTTATCGAGTTAGACAACCCCGTCCTCCCTGCAGACCTGATCGAATAGACATCGTCGAATTTTCTGCCCATGAGGTTCAGGAATACTTTATGTCCTCTGAATTCATTCCATTTTTCGAGTGCTTCCTGACCAAACCTCCCAGACTTTAATAATCCATAGAAAGTATTACTGCTACCATCCATGAAGAATGCTATATCAGCGAATGGAACATCGATGTATGCTTTATTGATCGCAATAATCCGACCTTTTCCTCTTAACCGCTCAAAGTCAAATCCAGTAAGAGACGGACCACCGCCGATCACAAAACACCGTTCTCCGGCCCACGCGCCGTCCTGCATGACTTCGTGGAAAGGTAGATGAGGATTGATCTTTCTCTTGCCCGATTCTATGATTTCAGCCAGCATCTTCGCCCTGTTACGATAGCGTTCTTGAACTCGTTTATCGGTAGTCAATAACATTAGTCTCTGCAACTCCTCGTACTTTAAAGCGGATAAGGGACCGGGTTCCCATTCCCCGGTCCCTGTTACATAAATACTAGCCTCGGATATCCTCAACCTCTTCCGATTCCTCGGAAACTTCACCACAAGAAACTAAAGGCTGGAAACTTCCAGGCGGGCAAGATCCGCTTTCTTCTGTTAATTCAATGCAATTGATCTGGTCGATGTCCCCAATACACCCACCATGTCTCATCCATCCGGCGACCGTATCGGTATAGCTCAGCATGTCGAAATTATCAAAGAGCGTGAGATCCGTTTTGTATCCGATCTTGAGCGTCCGGGCAGGAAGAATAACCATGATCCTGTCGGTATGAGTGAGCATCATCGAGGTGACTTGTTTGAAGTTGTAATCAATGAGCTTTTCTGAATCAGCGAAAGCCTGCATCCGCTGACCAAGTGCATAACGGACGCGGCCGCGAAGCTGGAGCGGAGTCAGGACGATGAACGTGGTATTAGCAACATCGGCACTTAGGCCACGAGCTGCCGCTATAGTCAGGATATTTGTCGCGGCGTAATTAATGGAGCTTGCGATACTCCGCGCATCATCATCGCATTTTTCGCAGGAAGAGGGGATAAGCGCACAACAACCTTTCGCATCAGCAGCCGCCTCAAGTAGCGCGTAATAAGTTGCCGCCCTTGAACTATAGGCCTTATTCCTGAATTCGATGGCGGTATCCTCGAGCGTCCACCAGTCGCCATCCTCGAATAGACCGCGATGCCATCCAAGTGCGCCTCCATAATAACAGAAATGAACGCGCTCCTTAGCACCTTCCATCTGATAGACTTTGAGTTTTTCCCCGACTTTGACCTCCCGGAAAGTCAAGCCGCTTCTTACGGCGGCCATATCGAAACCGCTGGCCTTCGTACCACTGAAATCACGCACGTCGAAAATCTGCTCATAGCCGTTGTCATAATGCGTCATAAGGTGGAATTTCTCGATGATATCGATTGCCTTCTCATTCACCCATCCGTCTGAAGCGATCGTGAACTCCTGTATCTTCTTGTGAGTCTTGATAAACTCTTCGATTTTCGCAAAACGGCTATCCATAAATCTGTTTGGCAGTGCGCAAAAATACTGCATGGCCCCGATAAGCTGTCTCCGTTGTTCATGGTCCCGATAGTCGAATGTTTCCCAATTTAAGTTAAATATTCTGCTTTGCATCGTTTTTCTCCTTTACGGTAATACCGTTTCGATCTCTGCATGGTCTCCCTTGAGATCGATTTCAACATAAAGCTCATCAGCATCAGCTGGTTCGGTAGCAATCCCGATCCAAAAATAGCCCGAGTTATAATCCGGCGTGACCAGTCTTGTAGTAGGATCCCAATAGACCCTCATCCCTGGCAAGAAAATATCGGTGGATTCGGTCATCTTGGGAACGTCGATTTTCTCGGCATGGTAAAAAAGAACAGCTTCTTCATCAATGTCAGCCGATCCCAAAACCGCGCCGACTGTATCATTGATGAGATAGAGATAAGATACGCCTGTTCTTCGTGCATCTTTTATACCTATAACACCAGCCGAGTCTTCCACAGTAAATTTAAAAGAACGCCAATCTGCATCTGGCGTTTCTGTTCTTAATGCGTTCGGCATTTTTTTCTCCTTTATTAGATTTTTAGTTCTTTTCTGCTTTCAGTTATTTTCATCCTGCGTCCGGGGTTGTTCTGATCATCGGATTCTGGGCCGGGTCGATGTATTTATCTTCAGCATCACCGCCTTTGTTGACACCGGCTTCAGAACCAGTGCCTTTTTTGTCCTTGTTCTTATCCTCGGCCTGTCCTACAGCGATCCCCAACTCTTTAGCGATCTTACCGTATTCATCGATCTCGGAATCGAGATAGGCGTCGAACTCTTTTTCAAGTTCTTCAGGCTTTTGCGGCAAAAACTTCGGCAGCCGGAGGTTTATGAATTTCACCTGCTTTTCATCCAGCTTTCTAGTTTCTTTCTGTTTCTCGAAAATAGAGCCGATCTGATTCTTTGCAATATCAAGCTGAGCAGCCTTCATCTGTTTTTCTTGCTCCTCCATCTTCTTTTCAGCTTCTTTCAGCTTTCCCTCGAACTCCGCCCTTTCTTCGCTAAGCTTCTCGAACTTTCGGATGTCATAGCCTCGAGCGTTAGAGATTTTCTCCTTCACCTGTTCAGAAATGAAGGGATCAGCCAAAATAGCCTCTGACTCGAAAAGGTCAGTCGGCTTGAACTTGGCCTCCTTGATTGCCTCTTTTAATTCGGCAAGGGTCATATTTTTTTCTCCTTTCTCAAAAAGGGTTATTGAAAGCTTCCGCTTCTCGGCAAAGGCCTGCAACTGCCCAAGCAGAGTGGCTCCGGGAAAGCCAGGCGTCTCCACTTGCGAATTACTGAGCGCTATGCCGGTTATCTCGTTAACATCAGCTACGTAAAGCTTATCAGTATCACCCTTTAAATCGACATCGGCCTCTATGCTTGCCACATCAAAAGGTAAATGCCGATATTCTGGGTAAATCCAACAAGCTATGACTGACGATAGACGGTCTTTTATATTCTTGAGAGACTTGCCCACAACCTCAGCCACAGCAGTACGGCCGGCAGTATCATTCGTCGCCGCATGGCCATGAAAAAGCTGTAGGCCGATCTTGATCTTATCATTGAGCTTTTGCACCATATCTGTGAACCAGCGCTTGACAATATTTCCTACGCCGACAAGATTACCTCGCGCCTCGCCCTCATGGCCGACAACAAAAGCTTTGATAAGAGGTGATTTATCCCGTCCTTTGATATCTTTCATCTTCTCAGGCGAGATCATAGAGAGAATCTCTGATTCGGCCATGCACTGGAGAGTTACTCGGAATCTCATTTACTTATTCTTTTCCAATTAATTGTCTTATTGCTAGAATAAAAATATTAAATGCAAGCCAAAGATAGGAAATAAATAATGGCAATTTAGTATTCATTTTCAAAACTACTTTAGCACAACTAATTGGAGCTTTAGGATTTTTCCCTTTTATAGCTACCACATGAATCGGAAATCTTATCGGAATTTCAATCTCTTTCATTTTTGATTCTCCATTCAAGCAATAATTTTCTTAATCGCCTTTTCATTTACTTCATCACCATATAAAATAAATATCAAAAAGAATAATATAAATAACAATAAATCGTAGATTTAATTCTGGAACATTATCTTTTAAAATACCAAAATTCAATGGTTCCTTCAATCTTCTATTTGGAATAGTATGTATTCTCATTAGTTTTCTTAATTTCTCTTATCAAAGAAATTAAATAATTATTAAACTTTTTTAAATTTCTTTTTGATTTCCATGATTTCATCATGCTTTCTTCTTCGGCCTGCCGGCTTTCTTTTTCTGCATTGCCTTTACTTTCGCCATTAGTTCTTTACGCTTCTTATTCTCTTCCATACCTCTGATATCGGAAGTCTGGATAAATGTTTTTTCCGGCTTCTCTCTCTTAACCTCACGAGCAGGAGGAAAGTTATGCGGCAATACCGGCTTAGCCCTTTCCACAAATTCCTTCTGCGATGTCGTGATGACTCGTTTGGGAATAGATGAGATTATGCTTCCTGTCGGTTCGCCTTTGTCATCAGTTTCTGTTCTGAGAAACTTAGCAAACCTTTTGTCTTCTTTTGGTTTTACGGTGTTTGTTGAAATCATCAATCCTCCTCAGTCTTTATCATCGGATTATCTTTCGGATTGAGATAATCAAAATCTTTAATCTCCATTTCCTGCGTCTCCGCTTTTGCAGGCTCAAACGTCCCGTCTTGCTCTTTACAGTGCGCTCTAGCCTGAGCCTCCGTCCAATCTTCTTTCGGGTAACGAAAGGCCTGAGTAGTTGTCGTAGTTTTACCTTTCAATCTCCCGATAATGATAGAAAGCTTATTTTGCTTTATCCGCCGGAATGAATCAGCCTGAAAAGAGTCTGGCGATTTTACGCGGCATGAATGTTCTCCGCTATATGGTGACATATCTTTCCTCCATGATATCAAACGACATTTTTCACCTCCTAATATATTCAAGATGGCCGCACTTGATACATTTCGCACAAGTCCGCCATCCCTTCTTCCTCGCATTACAGGGGCATGGCCGAAGAAACATCTTAGAACCGCACTTCGGACAGGGCGTGCTGATAATCTCAAGTCCCATTACTCTGTCAGTAGTCCTGATAATCAAACGCCCTCCATATTCATCGCAGCCTCAGCTTTCAATGCCTCAAGCTCTTCTTTAGCGCTAGCCAAGTCATCGGCGTCTTTCTGTTTCTTCTTCTCGGCTTCGGCCTCCATGTCGATACCTGGTATCTGAGATGCTACGTATTCTTTTGATATGATACCGCCGAGCGCAGCAGGAATCAATACTTTCTCCAGCCGGTCCCAATGCTCTTGGGTAATTTCCGGAATGTCTACTTTGATTTTTGCCGGATCAAGCTTTTTCGTTTTTTGCCCCATGCCAGACTCTTTATTGAAAAGCATCATAGCTTTTTCGATAAGCTCAGTAAATGCACCAATCCAAATCTCTCGTTCTCTTGCTGTTGCTGCCATAATGAGCTCGCGTGTATTCTCGCCAGTTGCCCGATTCTTGAGCAGATCAAGCAGACCGAGATAATGGATCGGAATACCTGTCACACCAGATACGATCTTGATGCATAACTCGATTTCAGAAAGCAGGTTTTGAACACCTGAAGCATCAGGCGATTTATAGTTGAATATTCCGCCCTTGAGAACAAAACCTTTCGATATCTTCCAATTTATTTTATCAAGCTTTTCCTGCAATTCTGTTACATTGGTTTTTGATTCCGAATTAAGCTCCACAATAGGAATCGGCGCAGCGAATAAATGGTTGATTTCGCGCAAGTCCCTCAGAGCCATATCGAGCCGGTCGATCTGTGTCAAACATTTCATGATCTTCGGTTGTGCGTCATTAGGATCAAAAAGCCGGCCGCCAAACTTTTTATAGACGAACTGCTTTTCATCGAATGATCCGGCTGGTGAATTTCCAGAAACTGGCCACTCGATTTTTTTATACCAAAGATAATCGGTAGGATCAGTCTTTATGTTATATTTTTTTATCGTCCACGGAATGAACCGCGTAGAAACCATGCCTGGCCACACCTTGAATGGCTCTTTCTCGTAAATAATATTAAGCGCGACTTTGCCTTCGATCTCTACCTCTTTGGCTACCTCCTGAGCCATCTCTGCATCGAGACCGTTATAAGCGAAGAAATCGCTAGTCCACTCCAACTCAAGCTCAGCATCCACCCTTTTATCGACAACCGGAATGATCTGAATGCCCTCACCGAGAATGAATGCAGCACGAAGATCAATAATTGAGCCAGTCTGAGTGCATCCCCAAGCAGCCTTGTTACAGTATTTATCACTGATCGCTTTTACCGCAGATTCGTAAGACTTATACTGATTTCCACTATATGTCCGATTAACTTCAGTGATTGTGAGGATATTATCGACAAGCAACTCTTGAACTTTCTGACTAGCTTCGATCTTGGCCTGAAGCTGGATGTTTTTCTTCTCCATCTCTTGGAGTTCGGCTCGTCTTGGAAATAGTGTCATTTTATTTCTCATCTCGGATATAAATCATTCTCGAAAAAGGCGATGTCAGCCTCTGATTTTCGCATGTGCGTGTAAATGCCATAGCGGATTGCATCCATCGCATGATCATCGAATTTAACCGGTTCATTCGTCGGATTGCCATTTTTATCTGTTTTCCACTTATATTTGCTTCGTTCTTTGATGATATTTTCTGATCCTTCGACAATATGGATTTTAACGCTTTTTAAATAATCAATTCCTGCCCGGACTGAATCTGGTCCCTTCTCAGATGGTAATATTGTCAACCCTAAAGCACAAAGCTCATCAATAGATTTTGGTTCGGCTGAATCAAAGTAACATAAATCCTCTTTAGTAATTCCCTCAGAAATCATCTTGCGCCCAAGTGCCTGATTTGTCAATCCTGGTTCATAAATAACTTCTTGAACCCAAAATTCCAATGCTTTGCGGTAAATACGCACGACAACAGACGGATTGACGGAATATCCGAAATCGCCGCCATCAATCACTTCATCAAATTTAATATCCGGCAATGGAACAACATCCCAATTATAAATCTGGCCTTTTGCAAAAGCCCATTTTCCATACAGATAAATATCCCGATATGTCTCATCATCCAACTTTTCGAGCACAGAAAGATATTGCTCTCGGATTTCTTTAACTGGATTATCTAAAATAGTTGATGAATGGACAAAAGAATTAGATTGTGCTTTATCAAAGAATTGCTTTTTAATCCAAGGCGCTCGTGCTTCATCAGGATTGAATGAACCCATTATCTGTTTATAGTATGGAGTTGGTTCCCTAAGAATCAAATCGATTTCCATAAAATCGTCTTTCGTAAATTCTGTAAGTTCTTCCATCCAAATAGAAGTTGCCGCTTTATATGATTTTATCTTCTCTTTTTCATCAAGGCCATCAAAAAGAATCTCATTAATTTGGCCAGATGGATTAATGAAAGTTATTGTTCTGTCTGTTTTATTGTAATCATGAATAATATCATTTTCTGCTAGAATCATTCTGACAACTTTAATACAACTTTCTTGGGCTGTCTTGCGTACTTTTCTCAATACCAGGAAACGGTGATTTCCTTCCTTCATACAGCGATAGAATATCTTTCTTGCAGCGAACTCCGATTTTCCTGAACCCCGGCCTCCACAGAGCATGAGATATCGCGATTGTTCTTCAAGAAGCGGATAAAAAGATTTACTCAGAGTTATTTTCATTTCGTTTCAACAACCTCTATTGTGAGCTTACTGTCTATCTTGCCAGAAAGGCCTATGTCTACATTTTTTGGTAACATCGAAAAATACCATTCATAAATTTTCTCTTGATTCTTTAAACTTTTTTTACCCCATTTGATTACTCCTTCTACTCCTCCCATACCATCAAAGACTTCTATGAGGTCTTCTTTTACAATTCTAGGTATTTTATCTTTTGCTCCTTTTGGCCTACCTTTGCTTGCTTTGTTTTTCTTTTTAAATTTTCCCTTTGAATTTCTATCTTCCCGTCTATTTTCCGTTTGTTTAGCGATTTCACTCATCTCGATATCTTCACTTTTACCATCTCATCAGCTTTATGTAGTTTATTCAGATTTGATAAAAGTTTATCGTCAGAGGCATTAAACTCTAATAATAGCCTTGCTTCTTTATCTCCGGACACAAGACTCTTTATGCTCATTTGTTTCATTAAGGCTTCAAAAATTACTTCCATTTTTATCTTATTCTCAAAATATTTTCATCCTCTCTTTATCCCCTTGATATCGTCCTTGATTTCTAGGATATCCCCTTCAATATTTCTAATCTTCGTATCGAGTTCTACCAACTTCAGCCTGTTATCGTTTATTTGTTTGTAATTGTCTACCATCAAATGATAAGCGGTTGATGGATTTGAGCCTCCGTTTATCTTTTTTACCGCAGATTTTCTTGC
>Ga0180008_1001865_pt1 | contig 12223 bp, 7 predicted proteins | sample MM_PW_MetaG_FD_121121 | JGI IMG/M metagenome (GOLD analysis project Ga0180008, IMG submission 121121) | Groundwater microbial communities from the Aspo Hard Rock Laboratory (HRL) deep subsurface site, Sweden - MM_PW_MetaG | ecosystem: Environmental > Aquatic > Deep subsurface > Groundwater... | reverse complement strand
CCAGTTGCTTTGCGTTAAGGCTGTGGCCGGCACTCTTGGCTGCCGCCAGGATAGTGGCATTGTCGGCCTCCGGGTGCTGCTGCCGGTATTCCAGCGTAAAGGCCAAGGCCTCGTTGTCCAGTGCTTTGGCCAAGCCGAACAGGCTGCGGTTCATGCGTGCCGCCAGGGCAAGGCGCAGGTTTTCCAAAGCGGCTTTGGTAATGCTTGTGCTGGCAGCCAGTGTAGCGCTAAGGTCCGCTTCCAGAGTGTCCAGCCTGACCTGCATATCAGCAAGGCGGGCTGCTGCCCATCCCGGATCGCGTTCGGCAACATAAGTTACGGGATCGACAACGGCTTTGGCCAATTCGGCCAGCAGGGCTTGCTCGCCCATAAGGACGCCGCGCACCCGTACGAAGTAGTCACCGCTGCGTGCCCGGAAGTCGTACATTAGCACGCCTTCGTAACGCAGGCGCAGGCCGGCCGGCACGGCACTGCCGTAATCCTGTCCGCTGTATTCCAGACGCGAAGGATATATAACATATTCGTCCGCTTCCCGGCCGGTTTCCACCCGGATCTCGCTGATGCCGATCTGCTGCCAGCTTTCGGCAACAGCAACAACCTGTTCGATTCTGGTCAGCGCTCCGGCCGGAACCGGACGGGCCACATAGACGGTCAGACCGGATTGTGTTGCATACCACTGCCAGGAACGACCATCCAGACTGCGCTCTCCCCGATCAGCCAGTGCCGTCGTCTGGGCGAATAAGGCTGTACCTGATACGAAATATAATAAAATGGCTAAAGCTAATCCGCAACCTTGCTTGTTCATGTTCATTCTCCTACAGTAGCGCTGTCCAGCTGCAGGACAACACTGTCGAATATATCCGGTACTTCTTCGCCAGTCAGTTCCAGCAACTGTCCCCGATAGAGGTCACCATCTGGTTCTACACTGATGCTGGCCAGACTGCGTTCGTTACGGACAATCCAAGCTCTGCCGGGTCGGTTGAAACCAGCCAGCTGCCGCAGCCAGATAATATATTCGCGGCCACGCACCTCCAGTACAAAGCCGGCATCGCCGCTGCGAATAGCCAGCACATCCAGCGCAGACTGGTATATGGAATTTTCGGTTTCGACATCCTGCAGATTATTCTGACGTTCGGTAAGGCTGGCCATCAAGCGCTGCCGTTCGGCCTCCAGTGTACGAATGGTAGACTGGCTGCGTGCTTCCAGATTTTGATAGGCTTGCCGGGCTTGCAACAGCTCGATGGCCAACAGCTCTGCGATACTGCTGTAAGCCGCAGCCAAACCATAAGCAGCGTCCTGCAGGCGCATATGCGCCACCGGCACGGAATTGACATAGGGTACGTCGGCCAGGGCGGCTCCCAGGGCCTCTAGAGATGCGGCCTGGTTTGCGGCACTTTCGGCCAGACCGATAATGGCCGAGACTTGCTCGGCGCTTGCCGAATCGCTGCCGGCTTGGATTATGGCTTCGGGCAGCGCTACACTGGATTCTCTATCGCTGTGGTCAAACAGGCGGCGGAAAGCGCTGGTATCGGCTGCGGGTTGCTCCAGAATATCAAGCAGCACCGGGTCGGAAAAAACCGGATTGTACAAAAGTGCCCGGTCACGCAGCTCGGCCTGATGGGTAGCCCGCAGGGTAGCCACCAATTCGGTCCGGCTTTTTTCGAAGCGCTCATTTTCTTCCTGTAGTTGTTTTTCCAGCAGGCTGATCCGTTCATCATAAGTCTCGATAAGATTTTGTTTTTCCATCTCGAACAGGCGCCGCTCGGATGCCAGCATCTCTTCGTTGGCTTTGGCCTGTTCCAGCATGCGACTGTCGTATTGTGCCAGCCGTCTGCTAATTTCTTCGATCTGCTGCAGTTTGGCCATTATCAGTGGTTCGTAGCGAACGGTAATTTCGGCGTTTTGGTTGTCCCGCCGTTGTAGGGCCATGGTTCGAGCACGGCTCTTCTCGGTTTCGCTACTGCGTTGTGCGTTGATCAGTTCCAGCTCGGCGGTCGAGGCTGATTGCACTACGCGTATTTCGTCTTCTCTTTGGCGCTCCAGGGCTATCAGCTCGCGCTGGGCGAGAGCCAGCTCGTCTTCGGTGCGTTTGGCAACGTTTAGAAGATCCTTAAGGTTAAGATCCTCGAAGGAACTGATATCAACCTGCTGTTGTGAGGACCGGCGTTCGATAATCCGCACCGTCAGCCAGGCACTGAACACCAGGGTAATTACCGTAGCCAAAGTAAGACCGGCTACAAATAAAGATCGGTGCTTTTTGGTTGCGGCGAATTCCTGCTCCAGGTCGTAATTGAGAGTTTCCTTCTGCAGGTTCTGTAGCGATTTAGCCAGCGATTCTCGCGAAGCCTGGGCTACCAGGTCTTTTATTTTGTTGTCATCGCCCATATACCATTCCAATTCTCCGGCCGGGTCAGGGCCAGTCGATTATTGAATTCTTCCATCATAGGCAGTTCGCAGCCCTGCCAGACCGTTCCGGCCATATCCCAGTGTCCGGTGTAATAATGCCCGAGCCCGAGCTCGAACTGGACGGCTTGCCGCTCGAAGGCTTCGTCGACCTTGACCAGCGGAACCGGCCAATAGATTTTCTTGCCTTCCATTTTGCCTTTTACCTGAACCTGGTCGAGTTCCACAAAACGGTAATCGGCTCTGGCCGACAGTACGTCGTTGCGGATGTACTCGGAGCAGATGATCGGCACCTTGTAGATTCTGGTAAGGCCTTCGAGCCGGGAAGAAGAATTAACATTATCACCAATTACGGTATTAGCCATTCGTTCATAGGAGCCTATATTGCCGTAGAAAACTTCGCCGCCGTCGATACCGACACCGACTTCCAGCAGGATGGCCTTAAGGACCCGCTCTTCGGCCGGTAGCAAGTGGCCGCGGGTGCGTAGGATTGCGTCGCTTTTGTGTTTCAGGGCGGTGCGCAGTTCGGCAGCTACATACTGAATGTTGATTGCAGCCTCGAGTGCGGCCTGCGATTTGTTGGCTCGAGTTTCTAGCGTGCCGAAAACTGCCAGTAGGGCATCGCCGATAATCGACCCGACAATGCCGTCTACCTTGTGAATATGCGAGATGGCCTTGTCGTAGTGCAGATTGAGCAGGTCTATGATATCATTGCCAAGGGTTTCGGTCATGTAGGTAAAACCCTTGATGTCGGTAAACAAAATGCTTAAATCCTTGGTGGTGCCTTCCAATCGGATGTTTTTGTCGGCATAGGCTTTTTTTGAAATGTCCTGGGTTACAAAGCGCCGGAAAATTACCAGAAGATTGTCGATGGTGGACGCCAGCGAATTGAAGGAAGCTCCCATATAAGTAACGTCGTCATTTGGCGCATCGGACAGGTCGATCAGTTCGAGCTTCTGGTCGTTTTGCATGCGCATCAACTCGGTGGCAAAGCGGTTGACAAAGCGCAAAATGCGCCTGAGTAAAATTATTCCAACCACCAGGCAGACCAAGGTCATCAAAATGATAATCAGGCTGACACGGAAGAATACTGAGCGGGTCGAGGCGTAAAACTCGCTCTCTTCTTCGGCCCGGAGCAGGAAAGCCTGCCACTTTGCGTGATATTTATACACACTGAAATACTCGCTTCCATTCAGGCGGAAACGCAGGATACCTTCACCATCCCCGGACTCAAGTGACGTGCGCATGCTGGCCAGGGCTGTCTGGTCGTCAAAGTAGGCCGGTGCTGCTGACGCGGAGGCCCAAAAAAAGAGGCTACCATCGACTCTGATACCGGCCGCAAACGAACGCTTGCCAGTCAGTTCGCGTCGGGCCGAGCCACTGATAGTATCAATGGCATCTGTTAAATCACGGCTGAATTCAAAAATGTCATGCTGATTTGATGCCTGCCCGTAAATTTCCTTGAGATCCTTGACCAAAAGGCGGTTGGCCAGCTTTAGTAACTCACCGCGATTGAGGGTAAGGTTGATAAAATTCGAGGAAAAATTGGACACTAGTAGCAGAATGGCGAACAAGATGACTATTTTGCTGACAATCGGCACAACCCGGGTTCCGCCCACCTTTAGACCAATCAACTTTTCTAGATGGTTCATGATAATATAATACTGCTTGTTGTGCTGATTTGCCATATCAGGTTTGTTATTTTGTATGGATTCCGCCAATGGTGCTTCAATAAACGGTTGTTGTCCCTGCTTATCGTACCACCCGAAGCCCTATTGCGTTTTGGTATCGCTACCGTGCTGGTGTTTTTACTGGAGGTGGGCGTCGCCTTGGTCTGCCGCTATCGCTCAACGGGCCGATGATATCACCGCGACTAGGTCTGATGAGGATTTTGTCGAGTTTTAATAGTGCGCTAGTAAATTGTAATGTTTTTGTTATATTGGCAGACCGAGCCGCAGCAGGAGAAAGAGCAAGGCTGAACAGCCTGTCTGCACAAACATGAGGCGGACTGAACGGGTTATATCTGCCGGCTCGCAGGCGTTGCCGGCAGCATTAAACCAGGGCTTTTCGAGTGGTCCCTCGGCATAGCGGATGGGGCCTCCCAGACGAATGCCTAAAATACCGGCATACGCTGCCTCTGGGTGGCCAGCGTTTGGGCTGGCATGGTGCAGGCGTTCCTTTTTGAAAATTCGCAACCCTTTGGTCGAGGATCCGCACACGGCAGGGGCCAGCAAAATGGCCAGCAGCGAAGACAGGCGGGCCGGTATTACATTGAAGAAATCATCCATTTTGGCTGCAGTAAAACCAAACCAGCGATAGCGTTCGTTTTTGTGGCCGAACAGAGAATCCATGGTGTTGATTGCCCGATACAGAAAGGCCCCCCAGGGGCCAAGCACAGCCGCCCAGAATAAAGGCGCTGCCGCACCGTCTATAGAGCTTTCGGCTACACTCTCAATGGCTGCACGGCAGCAGCCGGTACTGTCCAGTTTGCTGACCTCCCGGCCGACTATCATGGCGACAGCTGTCCGACCATTTCGCGGGTGCAGTATACCCTATGGAGCAGCACTGTCTTGCTGTAAAACCCGGCGGACCCGCAGCGCATGGCGGGCAAGATCGGCCGGTGCTACTGAGGCCCAGATTATCAGGACATCGGCAGCCAGACCGGCCAGGGCATGCAGCCGGTGGGCATACAGACTGAAGAGTATTGCGCTGCTTGCGGCAAGTCCTGCGACTAGCAGCCAGGTGCAGGCTCCGGCGGCACGCAGAACTCCAGGTCCGGCGTTGGCAGTGCGGAAAATCTTCCGGCATAGTTTTTCGGCTTTATCGGCGAACAACCCGAGCAGGCGTACTGGATGCCAGCGGAACTGCGGGTCACCTATTATGGCGTCGAGCAGCAGGCCGCCAAGCACGGCTAGCGCAAGAAACAGCCAATCTGCAGGCAGGCCGCCGCCGGGCAGGAAGTTTTCAGCGAGCATGGTGTTTTTTCATCTTACCAGGCTCTCGATTGCGGCAAAGTCGATATTTTGTTCGACCGCCGCGGCCAGGCGGTCCAGTTCGGCATCCAGGTCCGCATGGTGGAATACCGGAAGCGCCTGCAGTCCTTTAAGCTCTCTGGCTTTGTTAAGAATATATCTTCTAAACTCGTCATTGTCGAACAGTCCGTGCAGATAGGAGCCCCAGCAGCAAGCCTGGGCATAGCCGATGATTTCGCCGTCTGCGGTTTTCATAACAGGATATGCGATTCCGGTATTGGCTGTAGAAGCGGCCGGTGTGGACGCGGCGGCTGTAGTAGCTATGCCAGCGGCGCTGTCGGGGCTGCTGCCCTTGCCGTCGGCTGCGGTGTTGTCGGAAACCAGCCGGGTGCGCCCGTGATGTATTTCGTAGCCGTTTAACTTGTAACCGCCTTGCAGCCAGACCGCCTCTGTCTGTACCAGGGTTTTATCCGGATGGAATTCAGTTATCAGGGGCAGCAGACCGAGACCCTCGGAGCGGCTTTCGCTGCTTTCGGTATGTTGCCGATCGAGGATCAGGCTGCCCAGCATCTGGTAGCCGCCGCAGATACCGATTACCGTACCGCCGGATTTTGCGAAAGCCTGGATTGCTTCGGCCAGTCCGGTTTCGCACAGCCAGTGCAGGTCGGCTACGGTGGCTTTGCTGCCGGGAATTATCACGATGTCCGGTCTGGCCGCGCGGAACTGTGCCGGGTTGTCCACCGCAATAACGGCTACATCCGGGTCGGCGGCAAAGGCATCCAGGTCGGTAAAATTGGAAACCCGGCGCAGCTTTGGCACTACGATGCGCATATCAGCGTCCGGATTGCTGCCGGCTTTAATCAAGGGTTGATCTTCATCGGGGATATTCAGGCCTGACAGCATGGGTATGCAGCCCAGCACCGGGAAACCGCTGCGCTCGCGGGTCATGGCAAAGGCGTCGCCCAGCAGATCGGGGTCGCCACGGAATTTGTTTACTAAAAAGCCGGCGAACAGTTTTAACTCCGCCGGGCTGAAGGTACTGACCGTACCGATAAAAGAAGCGAAAACGCCACCGCGGTCGATGTCGCCAACCAGCAACACACGTGCGCCGGCATGCAGGGCAGCCCCCATGTTTACAAAGTCGCGTGACTTTAAGTTTATTTCTGCCGGACTGCCGGCGCCTTCCATCAGTATAAGTTGATGATCAGCCGCCAAAGAATCATAGGCGGCGCGGGCGGTGGCCTTCATCGTCTCGTGCAGCTCATAGTAGCGCTTGGCCTGGTAGCTGGCATAGGGTTTGCCCATCAGCACTACTTGCGAGCCGCTGTCGCTCTCTGGCTTTAGTAATACTGGATTCATGCGGGCTTCGGGAGGCAGACCGCAGGCTGCGGCTTGTACTGCCTGGGCCCGGCCCAGTTCCAGTCCATCGGCGGTAACAGCCGAATTCAACGACATGTTCTGCGCCTTGAAGGGGGCCACATCGTAGCCCTTGTTGCGGAATATGCGGCAGAGCGCGGCGGTAACCAGACTCTTGCCGGCGTCCGAACTGCAGCCCTGGATCATGAGGGCTTTGGCACGCCTGCGGGACTGGAGGGCCGGCTGCAAGGGACTGCCAGTCAGGTAGGCGGTGGAGAGGAAGCTGGTGGGGGTGCCAGGCTGCTGGCTGACGGCGCAGCAAACAGAGTCCAGATTGTTGGTCTCCGGTTTTTCGGCGATGGCGTGCAGGGCTTCGATTATTGTGATGTTTTCTTGGTGTGTACGGATGGCTATGCGCACATGATTGCCGGCCAGGCCGCTGAAGTTGTCGCAGCAGCGCACGGCTATAGCATGTTGTAGTAGTTGTTCGTGCAGTTCGCCGTACAGCGCAGGATCATAATGCAACAGGTAGAAGTTGGCCTGGCCGGGTATGAATTTTAGGCCAGGCAGCTTGGCATATTCCGCGGCCAGCCAGTCGCGCTCGGCTTGCAGCAGCTGAAGGGTGGCCGTACGGCGCAGGGCCAGCACGGAGCTTTGCTTTGATGACCGGCCAGGGGGTGTCCGCCCGGAGTAAGTCTGCCCGGTTAGTTTTGATGCTGTTTGCGGTTCGGCATTTTGGGCTGCCAGCTCTTCGAAAACCCGGCAGGCAAAGGCTTCGGCCAGGCAGTTGAGCGGCCAGTTGGGTATTTGAGCCCGCAAGGCAGTAGCGCCGGCCGGCCAGCAGACATAGCCGATACGCAAGCCTGGCACACACCAGAATTTGGTGAGTGAACGTATGATTATAATAGTATCATGGGTGTGCTGCAGGGGTAAGGCGCTGCCCGGTGTTTCGTCAGCGCAAAAGTCGATGAAGGCTTCGTCGAGAACAAAAAACACATCAGGATGTTTTGCCGCCAGGTCCGCAATACCCTGAGGGTAGTGGGTGGGGAATTGGCCATCCGGATTATTGGGTGCGCCCAGCCAGACTGCGGAGCCTGCCGGTGCAGCTGCCAGCGTGCTTTCCAGCTTGTCCAGCTGTATTGATTGTACCGGAAAACCAGCCGACGCAGCTGCTTCGCGATAGCTGGCATAGCAGGGTTCACAGATGTAATGAACAGAGCCGGCTCCTGGCAGAGTTTTTTCGGCCAGGCTGCGACCAAGCGCGAACATTAGCTCGTCCGCGCCGTTGCCGAAAACCAGAGCGGCCGCATCAAGCCCAAGCGCAGTGGCGGCCAGTCCGCGCAGCCGTAGTGCCTGCGGATCGGGATATTCGCTTATAGCTTTACGGCCTTCGTACAGTGCAGCGTCCAGCCAGTCGGGCGGACCCAGCGGATTAAGGTTGGCGCTGGCATCCAGCAGCTGATCGCGAGTGCAGCCGGCTGTTTCGGCCAGGGAGCGCAGATTGCCGCCGTGGGCGGCATGGCCGTCAGCGCTGTTTCGGTTAGCGCTGGCCGGGCTGCTAGAGTAACTCTGTGCATATTTATAATTCATGTAATATTCTCATTGCCTGCTTCCGGTGGCTTGTGCAGGCGCTCCATGGGCAGCAGGAATTTCCCGTAATGCTGGTCGTAGCCTTCGATAAAACGGGTGTCCATGGCTTCGTCCAGCTTATTCACAGTAAGAGTGGATTCAGTGTCGCCGAAAACCACCGAGCCGTCGGGATAGATAAGTACGATATGGTCGGCATAGCGGCGGGCGGCGTTCACATCGTGCACACTAACCAACACGCCTTTGCCGCTGTCGGCAATGCGGCGCAATAGCTGCATCAGCTCGATCTGCCGGCCGGGGTCCAAATGGGCGGCTGGCTCGTCCAACGCCAAGAGGGGTGTGTCCTGGGCCAGCGCTCGGGCGATAAGCACCCGGCGAGCCTCGCCGCCAGAGAGTTCCTGCAGCGAACGCCAGGAAAATTGATCCACATCCATGGCAGCCATGGCTTGTTGTACAGCCAATTCGTCTTCACCGGAAAGCGAGGCAAAAGGTCCGCGATGAGCGTAGCGGGCCTGGGTTATAACTTCGCGCACGGTGTAGCGCCAGACGCTTTCAGCAGCCTGTGGCACCCAGGACACCCGACGGGCGCGTTCATGGTTGGAAAGCTGGCTTAACTCGTTATCGCCAATCCAGCATGAACCGCCCAGGCGCGGCAGCAGACCGATAGCTGTCTTAAGCAAGGTGGTTTTACCAGCGCCGTTTGCGCCCAGCAGGGCAACTACCGATCCGGAGGGAACTTCGAGTGAGGCAGCTTTGACTATGGCTTTGCGCTCATAGCCTGCGCTTAAATCCTGCAGCCGGAGCAGTATGCGGGGTTGATTCATCGTACACCATCCAGACCGCGCCGGGCGATTTTATACAGGAAGAAGGGAGCGCCGATCAGGGCGGTGATGGCGCCTACTGGCATCTCGATGGGGGCGAAGGCGGTGCGGGCCACCGCATCGGACAGGAGCAGCATGATTGCACCGATCAGAGCCGAGGCCGGAATCAGACGGCGGTGCACCGGTCCGACAAAGCGGCGGGCCAGATGCGGAGCCACCAGGCCTACAAAGCCGATGGCGCCAGCCACCGAAACCGCGGCCGAAACGGCCAGTGCCGCGAAGCCGCCGACAATAAGCCGTACCCGGGCCGGGCGCATGCCGAAACTGGCGGCTGACTCGTCACCCGAGCTAAGGATATCCAGTACCCGGGCCGAAGCCATGGCGGCGATAAAGCCGACCAGCAGAGCCGGCAGGGCGGCCAGCAGGTGCGACATGCCGCGGCCGGAAAAACCGCCCATCAGCCAGAAAAAAACCTGATGCAGATTTTTGTCTTTAATGGCCAGGATAACCGACACCAGGGCCGAGAAAAATGAGCTGAGCGCGGTACCGGCCAGCAGCAGACTGGCCGCATCGGAGCGGATACGCGAAGCGCCGGCCACCAGATATACGATCAGCGTGGCCGCGATACCGCCCAGGAAGGCCGCTCCGCCAATAGAAGAAAAACCGAAGAATGAAACTTCCAGGCCCAGGCTGAGCACTACAACAGCTCCGAAAGCCGCGCCGGAGGAACTGCCTATCACATACGGGTCGGCCAGGGGATTACGGAAGAGGCCCTGCAGAACTGCCCCGGAGCCAGCCAGCGAAGCGCCGATTACGGCAGCCAGCAGCGAGCGCACCAGCCGTAATTTTACTATAACATGAATGCTGTCGCCGCCCCGGCCGAGTACAAGTTCGGCCAAGGCGCGGGCAACCGCCCAGGGCGTCCAGCGCACCGCTCCCAGCCCCACTGCCGTCAGGAACGACAACAGCAGTGCCAGTGCCAGCATGAGGTAGATAAGCGGATAGCGGCGCGGACGCAGGGCGGCAGTCATCAGAACAGCCGCGGATTAAGGCGCTTGGCCACCATTTCCACCGCGTCCACGAAGCGCGGACCGGGGCGCGAGATGATGTCGCCGTCGAAGAGGGCAACCCGGTTTTGCTGTACGGCCCGCAGGCTGGCCCAGCCCGGACGTAGCACCAACTTGTCATTGGTGATATTTTCGCCGTGGGTATCCGAGGCCACAATGTAGTCCGGATTGCGCATGATGATGGATTCGAAACTTACGATGGGCCAATCGCTGTCCACATCGTCGAATATGTTGATGCCGCCGCCGGCCACGATGATCTGGCTGATGAAGGTATTGGGGCCGGCAGTCATCAGCGGTTCGTGCCAGATTTCGTAGAAGATGCGCTGACGGGCGGCTACCGGAATGCCGGATATTTTGTCGGCAACGACTGCCAGCCGGGCACGCATTTCGCTTACTTGAGCGGCGGCTTTAGTCTGGTCGCCGGCCGTACGGCCGACCAGCTCGATAGCCTTGAAGATGTCTTCGAAATTTTTTAGGTTGACCGCGACGAAGCGCAGCCCGGCGTTGTCCATTGCTGCTGCCAGGTCGGTGCTCGAGCCCAGCTCGCCGAAAACCAGATCCGGTTTCAGGGCGACGATGGTCTCCACGCTGATAGACTGGGCCGAATAGCCACCGACCTTGGCTACGTTTAGCGCTTCGGCCGGGTAGTTGCACCAGCTGGTGTTGCCTACCAGCGTATTACCCGCACCGGCGGCGTAGATGATCTCGGTCATGGCCGGACTGAGCGATACGATGCGTGTTGCCTTTGCCGGCAGCGTAAAGCTTTTGTTACGGGCATCGGTGATCGTTAGCGACTGGCCGAAGAGGGGAGCGACAGCCAGCAAGACTGTCAGAATAAAAACAAGTGTCCTTCTCATGGACCTTCTCCTTCTGCCCCGCGTGGGGCGGGCGTACTGCAACAGTCTGCAGGCGGGATCGACATCCCCTGCGGGGACGATACAGGCCAGCAGTCCGGTTTGCAGGACGCCTGGAGAAACGGTTCTGGTGATGGTTTGTTGATCGATGGACCGGCCGGGCAGCCGGTCTACCGCTCGACGCCTGTACCACGAAGCGTTCCTGCGATATGTCCGGACGGGTCGGGTATCCTGGCTTAGCGCTGTAGACCGGCGGGTGCCGCCTACAGCTGCCTTACAGTTACGGGCTAGCTCCGGAATTAAACCGGATTCCCCCGACTAGTTCTTTACCGGCTGCCGGATAATCCGGTCTGCCGGGGCAGAACCCCGTCCGTATTGCTTCCGCTGTTGCGGAAGACCCTACGGGTACAGCCAGTATGCCAAGGAAGGGCAGGCGGGGTCAAGGGCGGGGGGCTCTTTTGGGGGTCAGACCCCAGGTCCAAGGCCAGTGGGGTCAGACCCCGACCGAAGCCGGCTGTGGGGTCAGACCCCGACCGAAACCCTTTGTGGGGTCTGACCCCACTGCCAGGGCTTGCGTGTTCGCCTGTCAGGCAATACACTTGGTGTATGGCTCGTCAAAAACACGTTTCACTACGCCGTACCTTCATCATCGCACTGATAAGCGCTTACGCAGTTTCGGCACTTGCCAGTACACTGGTCTTTATAGCTTCAGCCAGGCGCTTGACAGACAGCTATGTACAGCGGGTGGCTGAATCGCGCAGCCTGTTGGACCAGAACCGGATCAAGGCGCTGATCGGCCGCGAAGCCGCACTCTGCCTGAAGCTGGCCGACGACCCGGCAATCAAAAACTGGTTGGCAGATGAGACCGAGCCGACACTGCGTGAGCAGGCCTTCGCCCAGCTGAGCAGCTATCAGCGGCTCTTCCGTGATCGTACAATTTTTATCGCCACACCCGGTCTGCAGGATTACCATCTGGCCCTCCCGGACAGTTTTTTCGGCCAACCCTCGCGATTAGATCCGGAAAATCCGGCCGACCGCTGGTTTTACGAAACTTTTTCACGGCAGGAAGATTACTGGATCAACGTAAACTACGACCGCCTGCTGGATGAGGTGCGGGTCTGGATCAATACTATCGTGCGTGACAGCAGCGGACAGGTGCTTGG
>Ga0180008_1001863_pt1 | contig 12232 bp, 15 predicted proteins | sample MM_PW_MetaG_FD_121121 | JGI IMG/M metagenome (GOLD analysis project Ga0180008, IMG submission 121121) | Groundwater microbial communities from the Aspo Hard Rock Laboratory (HRL) deep subsurface site, Sweden - MM_PW_MetaG | ecosystem: Environmental > Aquatic > Deep subsurface > Groundwater... | reverse complement strand
TTCATATAACAGATCAACTTACAGATAATCCTCTAATTAGAGTATCCACAGGTACATTTGATAATGAGATAGATAGAATAAAAATAGGTAAGATTGGTAGTAACTACGGTATTTTTGGTTATGATGCTTCTGCTAATACTCTATTTGAATTGTCAGATGCTCAACAAAAACTAGCTGGATGGGATTTTACTCAATACACATTAACTTGTGACAATGGTGTAGTAGGTATAAATTCTGAAATTACAGTGGGCACAGATTGGAGATTTTGGGCAGGGCATGCAACTCCTGGAAGTGCTCCTTTTAGAGTCGATGAAAGTGGTAATCTTTTTGCCACTTCAGCTACAATATCAGGAGCAATATCTGGGTCTACAATTGATATAGGTGGAGCAGATGCTACTTCTTTTCATGTAGATATAAATGGTAATCTTTGGTCTGGTGCAGCAACATATAATATAGCTACTAATCCATTTGCAGTATCTAACGCTGGTGTTTTGAGAGCAGTATCAGGAACTATTGGTAATTGGACACTAGGTGCAACTACTCTCACCTCTGGATCAACTAATATAGTTCTAGATTCATCAAATGAAACTATTACAGTAGGAAGTGTTGCTGCTGATGGTGTACAAATTTCTACTACAGGTATAGCTACTTATGATGGTGGTACTCAAAAAGGAGCATGGCTTGTAGACTCTACTTTTTGGTTGGGTAATGCTTCTTCAGATAAGAAGATAGAGTGGGTTCCTGCAACCGATACTTTATATGTTAGAGGAAATGCAGCATTTGATGTTTTAGTATGGCAGGAGGTTCTCGCTACTAGGGGTTCTCTATATGTATCTTATTCTGGTGGAGAGTTGTGGACTCCAACTACTGCAACCGCTACAACTTTTACTGTCGATGTTACAAACCCTCCAAGTGGAGGAGCACCATTCTCAAATGGGGATGTATGTAAAATAGATACTGGAATAACCTCAACATGGTTTACTGTTGGTGCCGGTGCAGACAACACCACATTCTGGAGATATACCGCCACGTATAAAAGTGGTAGTAATTCTGCTACTTATGCAGAAGGTTCAGCAATAGTAGATTTTGGTCAAAGTGGTAATGGTTATATAAAATTAACATCAGATGATTCTAATGCACCACGAATGTCTATATACACTCATGCTGGAGATCCTGATAGTGCAACTGTAGAGAAAACTAGAATAGGTAATTTAGATGGTAATTGGGGGTACACTGCGGAAACATATGGTGTAGCTATTGGAGAGTATGATAATAATAAAGCATTCCTAACAATTGATGACACAGATGGAATAAGATTTGGTTATGATACTACTACTGTGTGGACTATATCAAACGCTGGTGTTTCTTCTTTAAATATTCTTGCTGGTGGGGATATTACTCTTAGTGGTCATGCTACTTCTCCCAGTCAGATAATTTTCAATGGGACTAAAGATTTTTATATGGCATCAAATGCTGGCGGAACAATATGGTCACATTGGCCAGAAGATACTGGTGTAGGCGAATATAAAATTGGATGGAAGCAACACACAAATGAAGCAGGTGGTCTATTCCCATTTAACACAATAATTTTATCTGCGGATGCAGAAATACAGCTTAATATGGATGCAGGTGATGAAGCGGCATATGTAGATCTAGACTCAGTGACAGGAGCAACATTAGGTGCTGCTTTCAGTGGAGGTCTTGGAAGTGCATATATTAGGGCACATGGAGCAGCTATTAATGAAAGTTATATTGATATTTACACATCAGGGACAAAAGCAGTAGTTATAGACGAATCCGGCAAAGTCGGGATAGGGACGGCTACACCAACATATGCGTTATTGACAGTTAATGGAAATATTGACCTGTATAATCAAATACTGACATCAACAGAAAATGCAAATGCACAAATAAGTATAAACTATGTCGGATATCAAGGTGGTACAACTCAATTCAGAGACTTAGCAATTTATGATGGCAAAAATAATATTGTAATGTTTGTGGATGGAAGCACCGGCAAAGTCGGGATAGGGACGACGAGTCCTGGAACGGCCCTTGACGTGCTCGGGGCCAGTGGTATACGTACTTACACTTCCGCTGCAAGCGGAGCCGGATATATTCAGATAGGGAAGAATGATATAAATAACAGTGGTACTTACCTCACGATGGCCGGATCTAATAGCAATATCAACTGGAGACTATCAACCAACACTTTTGTCGCTGGAGATTTTGCTATCACGCCGTCTACAGTCGGGGGAGGAACTACTTTTACAACTCCGGCTTTTGTTATTTCCGCTGCGAATAACGTCGGAGTGGGGACGGCAACCCTAACAGGTTACAACATTCTTGAAACCTATGGAACAGACGGAAGTAATACAGGAAATATAGGACTGCAAGGATCAGCCGGATACCTCCGAATCCATCTTGTGAATTACGACACAGACAATAATGGAATCTTTTTCGATTCATATCTGGCGGATACCTGGAGGAGCAGTGATGCAGGAAGTAGCTTTGGAATATATAAAAATGCCGACAAACTATCCATTGTTTATGACACTGCCGCCGTGGCGGGTGCCATTACCTGGAATAGCGGAATTGTGCTTGATGCTTCCGGCAACGTCGGTATAAATGCAACTCCAGATGCGATAAAACAGCTTTATGTAATTCAAGATGGTGCAGCAACAATAGGAGGAAATGTTCAGGCAATATCAGCCACAGCTACAGGAGCACATACTCAAGGAAGTTCTAGTCATATTGCAGGACTATTCTCAAGTTCTGGTGCTGATGGTAGTCAAACAGCAACTACAAATACAGCACTTTATTTGTCAGCAGGAAATGCTGATAATAACTATGCAATTTATGCAAGTTCTGGTAATGTAAATATACAGGGATTGACGGCATCACAGGATGTTCAGACTGATGGAAGTAAAAATCTTACTTCTGTTTCTGATATGAACTGGAAAAATAATTTAGGAGAGATTAAAAACGGGTTAGATATTGTTAATAGCTTAATTCCACATTATTTTACCTGGAAAGTAGATTCTAATGGTAAAGAGATGTCAGCAAAACAACCACGTTTAGCAGGTTTTTTTTCTCAAGAAGTATATGAAATATTTCCAGAGGGTAGTCCAGGTGGCTCTAACAAGGACTCAAATGGAGTTGAACGTTGGGGATTAAATAGTAGGGCAATTTTAGCAGCAACAGTAAGTGCTATTCAACAGGAAGATGCCAAAGTAGAAGCACTACAACTACGAGTGATAGAACTCGAAAAAGAAGTTGAACTCCTAAAGGCGGCATAAGATGATATTCCTGAAGATTATAAGGGACTATGTAAGATATTACCTATTTTATTTCTGGAGAAAACCGACAGCATTCTCCAGGAAGCCATATACTCTCTACAGTAAAAAGAAAATAAGGACATGGCAGGGTAGGCAGAAGCTCATCACTCCAACCAAACAGAGTGGCGTCATAGATATGAAGAAAGCCCAGGAAATACATTCTTGGGTACTGAAGAACATAAAATATGAGTCGGATGAAATCCAATGGCACGTTAAGGAACATTGGCCTACTTCGGTGGAAGTTTTGCAAAGAAGTAGGGATGACTGTGTAGCAAACTATGAAGAAATTTATACGAAAGAAGGAATAAAAAAGGTTGGAGATCTAATAGTAGGAGACAATGTTTTAAGTTATGATTTTGGAAATAAAGATTTCTGTTATAAAAAAATAGTCAATATCTGGGAGAAAGGAATTCTACCACTAAAGAGAGTTAAGACTATGAAAGGAAATAATATCAGAAGTGTGGATGTTACTAGCAATACTAAATTTATGGTAAGAACTTGTAGATCAAATAATCCAAAGTATGAGGAGAGGTTACTGAGTGATATTAATACTAAAAATGGAATAATGAGAAAAATTCCTATAGCAAAGAAAGTCCCATATTTAATAAATGATATAGAATGGCTAAATGAAGATTTATGTTTTGTGATAGGTCATTTTATAGCAGAAGGTTGGAAAAGTGGGGCAAGGGTACAAACATCTGGGTATGATTGTTGTATTATAACAGATATACTCAAGAAAAATAATATACCCTTTTCTGAGAATAAAAACGGTAATGGTGTTCCTCAAGTTAGCTTCCTGAACTCAAAGTTTAAAATTTACCTTAGAAGTATAAAGAGTAATTCTTTTGATATACATATACCAGAAGAAATATTTCATCTTCCAAAAAATAAGCTCAAATCATTACTTGATGGATATTTTTTGGGGGATGGTCATGAGCATAAACGTGGATATATAGAAAAGTACTACTCTACATCTTCTGATCAACTTGCATCTGATGTTGTTAGAATACATCTACAACTAGGTCTACCTATAAATGGATATTTACAAGAAGATCATCAGGGACTTGGTAATTCTCCAATATGGAGACTTTATTCAACTGATAGGGCAGTAACTTTTAGAGATTATGGATATAATGATTTAAGTGAAACATCCATAACAAATATAGAAGATATAAAAGAATATGAGTGCAGGGATTTTGAGATTGAAGATACACACATATTCTTCTTCAAGAATGGAATAATGTGTCATAATTGCGACGGGATTGCAGTGGCACATTGGATACTTCTCAGGCAGGCAGGATTTGCTGATGATGATATAGGAATAGTAATTACCAAAAATCATGCATTTTGTTGTATACAAGAACAAGATGATTTTTGGATGTTGGATAATGGTTATCTTACTACTAAGATAATGAGAGCGAGTAAATTTTTTCCAAATAAAAAGGGAGTTCCTTTAGTAGGACTTAATCCATTTGATATTTGGAATTATTGAGGAGAGAATAGATGGAAAAGTTGAGAGTGAAGAATGAGTTCTTCGAGATTATGAATGCAAACGGGGATACACTTGGTGGAATTATGGAGAAGGAGCTACCAACGAAGTTGAGTTATTGGATTAGCCGAAATATTCAAAAGCTACAAAGTGAAGCAAAGGACTATTTTGATAGTAAACAAAAACTAATAGAGAAATATAAGAAAGAGGAGCAAAACAAGGAGTTACCTGAAGGACAAATTGAGCTTTCTAATCCTGAAGCTTTTATGAAAGAGGTACTTGAGCTACAGGATATAGTAGTGGAAACAAGTATCAATATGATTGAACTGGATTTAGATGAAGATGTTAGGTTTAAACCTAGAGAGCTTATGTTACTTCCATTTTTGGAAATAAAAGAGTAAGGGGTGGTATAAATGTCACAATATTCTACAGGATCTGTACGTATCAAGGTTGGTAGTTCAAGGGTTCGTGGAAATTCTACACAATTTCTTACCTATGTAAACGTAGGTGATCTATTCAAGCTTACAGATGAAGCTACCTTTTATGAAGTAGCTGGAATTACAAATGCCACAGTGCTTACACTTACTGCAAGATATGGAAACTCCAGCTATCAAACAGCCAGACTTGGAGAAAGTACAGGTACTGTTGTTGTTGGTACACAATTATATTCAGGAACTCTGAATAATAACCCTGTTATTCAACAAACATTATCACTTAATGCTAGTCTTGATACACTACGAGATACAGGTGGTGCAGGGATACTAGTTGGAGTAGCTTCACCTAGTGGAAATATTGGAACTATTGACTACGATACCGGGGTATGGACTATTAATATACAAGCCAGTATATTCAATGCTACTAACTTAGGAGCTTCTCATGTAATTACTGCAAGTTACTTTAGTGGTGACACAAGAAATTCCATGCCATATCAGATCTTTACAGATTATACACCACATAAACGGTTTCCAGAGATTTCCACTAATACTGTAAATTTTCAGCATATATATACCAAGGCTATAAGATTAGTTGATCAAGCTTTCTATAAGGAAAGTGTGAGGAGTGTTGCTACAAACTATTCTGCTACATCTACTGATAAATATATCATGGTAGGTGGAAGCGCCGTACCAAGGGTAGTAACTCTACCCCCATCTAGCTATGCTAATAAGGGTAGAATTATTGGTATAATAAATAATACAGGGAGTAACATCACTGCAACTGTCAATGCTACACCGGCATTAATACATGATACTGTGAGTACGTCACTTAAGGCCAAGTATGAAAGCAAGACATTCGTCTTGGCAACTTCCAATCTCTGGATAAAAATAAATTAAATTCTCTCCACTAGATATTCTGCAATGGCCTCCTTAAGTGGGGGCCACCAATTTGCTGAATTCTCCTGTGTTATAGTGGAGCATATAGCTCTACCATTAAAAAGTAATGTATCTTCTTCTCCTTTCTCAAGTCTTTGAAAAAGTTTAATTTGATCAAGCACATTTAGTATAGTATCTTTACTGACTTCCTTAGTGAGGACTCTAACATGTGCATCCTCCTTTATTTCAACAAGTAACTCCTTTATCCTGAAATCTCCTTTCTTTACTCTTATTACTTCAGCATCTTCCGTAATAAGGTCACCATATCTTTCCGTACTCTTTAAAATTCTACAAGATGTCTCTATCCATTTATCTGTCATCTTTCCTCACTCCATACTCCGTCTTTTAGGATCTCAATCTTTACGTCTTTCATCATACTATCTACCTTCTCTTCCAAACTCTTTTCTCCTAATATTTCATTTATTTTCTTAGTATGCCATAGTTTAAATTCTGCTGAACTGGTGATTCCTCTAAAAGCTTCTCTCAGATTGTCTATTCTACTTCTACTGCTTTGTCCAGTTTTTGTTATTCCAGATTCTATGTGTTGTAATCTTACACAATTCTGGTGTTTGTTCCTATGCTGTCCTCCTGCTCCTCGTCCTGAAAAGTATGAAATTTTAAAGTCTTTCTTAGAAATTCTGTGTATTAGTTCCATCTTACCGGCCATTGTAATATCACCTTTCTTTTCTTTATGTATCTGATTATCTTACCACCACAAGGACACTTTTCACCTACCATATTACCCACACCGACTGCACCACACTTCATACATACTACAACCATTTTTCCCACCATTCTTCTCCATATACAAGACGTAGAAGTAATATTACTATTGCTATAAATAATAAGAAAGACATATATTCTCCTTTGGAACCCGTAGAGGGAATCGAACCCCCGACCTGAAAATTAGAAGTTTCCTGCTCTAATCCGCTGAGCTATACGGGCAGCGGAGGGTGAGGGACTCGAAGCTACTTTCAAAGCAGTGCGACTCTCCCCGCTGTCTAACCCTCCTAGATTTTATACCCACAATGTTGTTTTATTCTTTTTTCTAAAATTATTATAAGCCTCATTATACCTTTTATTTCCTAATTCTTCCAATTCTTGTATATCTAAACCTAATTCAGTAGCTAATAGTCTACATTGTTTTATAAGATCTGATATATCTCCTTTCATATGGTTCATGTATCCTTCTTGAAGAACATTATCTGCATTTCCATCAACTCCTCTCAATAGAAAAAGCAGAGATCCACTAAGATTTCCAATCTGTCTTTGCAGTATCATCATTCTCTGTAGTATTTTATTACTTATTTTCATAAATCTTTCTCCTCTAAACACTTTGGACATATATCCTTACCTTTACAGTACTTCCAACCATACTCCTTAGCAGATCCTTTTTCTGAAGAAGGAATTACATCTTTCCAATTATGATAATTGATATTTTCTGGTATATCCCAATCTATCCTACATTGGTTACATCCATCTACACCACATTTGTCACATACTATTTTTGTTATCATAATTTTCCTTATAGGAAAGGTGAGACTCTAACACACACCTTTATAGGATGTCTCTACCAATTGGATTACCTTCCTTTGGTGGGAGGGGTAGGAGTTGAACCTACACAGCCAATGACCACTGATTTACAGTCAGCTTATCTCACCTATGAATGCCCTCCCATTTAGTTTTATGAGGGTAAGGGGAATTGAACCCCTGTCTTAGGATTGAAAGTCCTAGATCTTAACCGCTAGACGATACCCTCTTGGAGGACGCAGTAGGGATTGAACCTACGACCATTTGCTTAACAGGCAAACGCTCTACCTCTGAGCTATACGTCCATATTAAAATCCCAATAGGATTAATATTATTAATGTAGTAGGAATTGTAATTGGAAAAAATATTACATATAGTACAAGTACATTAAATACGAACACAAAAGGTAATGATAATATTTTATATAGTTCTTTCATATCTCACACATTCCATCTTTGCAGGATACATCATCAGCATCCAGCTCTTTAAATGTATCACTCTTGTCAATATACTCTCTTATTTCTTTCTTAGATAGCTTGTAATATATTTGTTCTTTTCTACTATTATCACGATATACTGCAACCCCTTTTAGATCTTTAATAGCCTCAAGTAAAACCTCGCTTAGATTATCTACAGTCATATTTTCTGGAATAAGAACCGTCTTTGATACTCCATTACATGAATACTTTTGTATTAATGCTTGTACTTCTAAATGATCTTCTGGTTTTAAATCTGTGCTGTCTACAAACCACTCTTCATTAAAACTAGTTTTACATAGAGGATGTACGTATACTCTTTCTCCCACACCATCAACTCGTTTATATCCACGAAAAGGTAAAGGTTCTATCCCACCTACTACTCCTGCAAGTAAACTTGTTGAGCCGGTTGGTGGTGAAGTTATTAATACACTATTTCGTATAGAATATTCTTTTATCATTCGTCTAATCTTAAGTGGCAATTTTCGTACAAATGAAGCATTCATAAAATCAACCTTATCAAACTTAGGGAATGCTCCCTTTTCTTTTGCTAACTCACAAGATGCTATATATGCCTCATCACGTATAAATTTATATAATTTATCTATTTCTACTAAAGATTGCTCGGACCCATATCTTATCTCTTTAGTAAAGAGATAATCTGATAATCCCATAGTGCCCAAACCTAAACGACGTGCATTCTTTACTACTATTTCTTGTCCTGTTATAGGATAGTAGGCTAAATCTATAATATTATCTAAATATCTAACTGATAATTTTATGACCCTACTTAATTTTTGCCAATCTGTTCTCTTTCCAGTTATAAAGTTTGGAAGTACTAATGATCCTAAATTACAAACCCCTAAATTTTCTAATGGTAATTCAGAGCAAGGATTTGTTCCCTCAATTTGACTGAATGAGTATGTATTATTTTTTCGTAAGTTATCCCAATTTACAAGTCCAGGTTCTCCATGTTCAAGCATATTGGTTAATATAAGATTCCATAGATCTCTAGCCATCATTGATCCAAAAGACTTACCAGCAAACTTAAATTCCCAACTATCATTACTTTCTACAGCTTTTAGAAAAGATGAGGTTATTATTACAGAAATATTAAATTGAGTTAATTTATCATGTTTAACTTTTGCATTAATAAAATCTATTATTTCTGGGTGAGATACATCTAATAGACATATTCCTGCTGCCCTACGTTGACCACCTGTTTCAATTCTTTGTCCTGCATAATCAAAAATCTCTAAGAAAGATAACATCCCTGTAGATTTTCCACCTTTTGTTACTAATGTAGCACCTTTTGGACGTAGGGTTGAAAAATTTAATCCAGTTCCTCCTCCATATGAGGAAATTGTCATATAATTAGCAAGAGTTTCTCCTATACTCTCTATACTATCTCCGATTGAAAGAAAATTACAATTAGATGTGGAAGGCTTCAGCTTTCCTATATTTCTTAAAATTCTACCTCCCGGTATAAAATACATATTACCTATTATATCATAGAATTCTTCATACCATTTATCTTGATCATTTCTCTCATTTTTAACATTTTCTCTGCTAACTCTAGTTGTTAGATCCATCCAAGTATTTTCATTAGACCAAAAATATCTATCTTTAGCTATTTCAGTTCCATATTCACTAAGTTCCTTCATTTATTCTCCTTGCATCCTCTATTCTTATAAGGTATGTTAAATTACCTAATTCCTCTATACCAGGTCTTGGCCTTCTTATACATTGTAGGATAGTACCACTCATTGCAACCACCTCATATTTCCTATCATCATTATCCCTTGTAATCATATCTCCTATTTTCAATGCAATATCTCCTTAGGTACTTCAAAATCCTTCAGTATAACTGCAACCACCTTTTTATTAAACTGGTCTATAAATGGTGGATAGGCTAAGTGCCCTAGTACAGATTCAGGGATATATTTAGAGAAGATAACGTCTAATATAGATGTGTGCAGCATCCTACCGTTTGCCCACTTACTTCTCCAATTCTCTCTTTCAGACTCACTAGCTGATACGTTAATACACATCTCGTAGCTTTGATTGGTAATTTGTGTAGAAAGATGTGCTGCAAGCTCCTCCTCAGTAAGAGGACCATACATTATACTTTTCATTTCAGGTTGTGTCATAGCATCACCCTCCTAAACTTATCTATTGGAATACAAAAGAATTTCTCACCATTGGATACCTTATAATTAGGTACTTCTTCCAGGTACTGATACTGTAAATTTCTCCCTTCTGTATAGAATGCCTCCAATAGGTCATTTCTAAGTATCCAAAAGAATATATCTCTATCTAGTAACCTCTTCTTTCTTTCAGGTATATGTATCGTACTCCAGCTAGAAGGCCACTCATCTCTCCATACATTCTTCACCTCTACCTCGTGATAGAATATGTTACTTCCTACACTATGTTTAATGTCTACTCCATAATCCTCCTCAAAGTTTATATCTCCACCAGATCTTAATAAGTATCTACCTACAGCTTTCTTAGCTCTTAGATCATTAGTAGCATACTCTAGTGGCTCAAACTGTTTTCTAATCATCTAGGTAGTCTCTGGAGATATTACTTTCTTTAATGGATATGGTAGATCATCCAATTCTTTTGGGAGAATACCTAATTCTATCCTGTCTAATGTTTCCTTTGCTCCTATAAGATTCCAAATTGCTGAAATAAGATGACCTTCATCCTCTTTTCCTTGTATAAATTGAACAAGATGTCTCATACCTGAGTCTACAAATCTACTAATAGGTATGCCCCTAAGATAATTGTTTTCTCCATACTTCTTACACCCTTTTTCATAGTGTTTTGCCAGGTCTTCTAGTGCAAACATAGGAAGAAGGTCAAATCTTCCCTTACCACGTTGCACATCTCTTACTGCTCCGGTACTATACTCCTTTCTTTCTCCACTATCTTTTATCTCATAATCATTTGCCATCTCTACTCTCCATAACATGTCTTCATACAGTATAGTTCATCCTGCTCATCCAGCCACTTCCCAACATCCTGGATGGTGCTGTCATCATCAACTTTCCTGCCGGGATGTTTGATCTCCCTTAGCAAGCTCCACAGCAGTCGGATTTTGATTAGCTCTATATCTCTATCCATCACTTCCTCCTTGCCATTTTTTTAAAACTGATATAATTAGCTGATTCCGTTTGAATAACTCAGGGACTACCATTTTTAGTGTGCGCATCAGTATAGTGGCAAGACATTGGGCACACACATCATAGGTTTCCCATTCATCTGACATTGATCCGGCAGCATCCACCTTGCGGTCATAGGTGAAGCTGAATCTAGCTGCTTCCTTTGTACGATCCTTGCAGATATCACAAATCTTGATATCCATCATTCCACCTCCCGTGGCCGGTCCATCAGCCACTCGAGCATTGCGTCAACCCACTTTGACTTCCGACCTCCTCGAACCGGCATATCTGCTTCCCATGCCTCCCATTCATCCTCCGGGGTCTTCTCCTCCTGTTCAGTGGCTGGTTCAATGGAATCTTCACGCAGCCACACCTCCCCCTCTATCCAACTGAACAGGTAGGGGTTGTTGTTGAATGGCCTTATTTCTTTTATAACACCTTCTCCTCTAGTTTTATCTACAACTCTATCTCCTACCTTGTATCTAAGTTCCATGTAGGCGGGTTTGATAATATAATGCGCCGTCCCATCCGTCCGCTCCACGTAAGCCACCCTGTCCCTGTCGATGAGTAGAGACCGAGGGATATTGTATTCCCGAATACTGCCAGGAAGTAGTAGCCTAGCCGTGTTTGATCCAGTGTCCCCCAGGTAGTCTACCTCCGTGATTATGTATTTCTTTTCAGACATCATCCTCTCCTTTCGCTAGTAGGGTGGGCAAGGTGAAGTTTTCTCTACGGCCTATGAAATCAGCCATGTAACCTACAACAAGGATCACCCACCCTGCCAGCAGGGGCCTAAGCCCCCGGTTATTTTTCCGAGCTTGTTTCTAATAAAGCATGAATAGCGTTTATTGCCGCTACTTTA
>Ga0180008_1001861_pt1 | contig 12236 bp, 13 predicted proteins | sample MM_PW_MetaG_FD_121121 | JGI IMG/M metagenome (GOLD analysis project Ga0180008, IMG submission 121121) | Groundwater microbial communities from the Aspo Hard Rock Laboratory (HRL) deep subsurface site, Sweden - MM_PW_MetaG | ecosystem: Environmental > Aquatic > Deep subsurface > Groundwater... | reverse complement strand
GACACCAAAAGTGCCGTGCGGGATAACCCGCGACAAAATCACTAATCTACTCCGCCTATTTGCTCCTGTCAATATTTATTTTGACTTGAACCGTCGTTTTTGTGAGAGGCTCGTTCACCAAATTGTCTCTCACTCAAAGACCGGGGCAACCTACACAATTACCTGGGTCATGTCAATGGGAAAAATATCTTTGTTTCTTTTTCTCTTCTTCTATCGTCTATCTCCTGTGATTTATGTTAATTAATATTTGCTTTTCATGTAGTTAACACGTAGCATGATTTCATGCTTTATGAGCCGTGTTATTGGAATATCTTGCATCTGGAATCTTCTCTACTACTAACTATGAACGATCAAAGTATACTGCTCCGCCAACTGCCTAAGATAGATCTTGCTGTGAATGATCTTCCTCTCGAAGTGGTATTCGATATACCTCCGGCGATAGTTAAATCTGCTGTTCGAGGGACTATTGAGTCCTTTCGTCAAAGAATTCTTTCAGGAGTTATTACTTCTTTGCCCCAAGGGCAGGAAGAGTGGAATACAATCTTTACTGCAGCCATTCATAAAAAGAATAGTCCCAACCTGCAGAAAGTTTTAAATGGCACTGGTGTGGTAATTCATACCAATCTTGGCAGGTCACTCCTTGGTTCTGAGACGATGCAGGCCCTGTTGACTGCCGGGACCCATTATACTAATCTTGAATTTGACCTGGATACGGGAAAGCGAGGGAGCCGTTATAGTCTGGTTGAAGAGATAATCTGTGATCTGACTGGAGCGGAGGCCGCACTGGTGGTGAATAATAATGCAGCTGCTGTTCTGCTGGCCCTCAACTCCCTGGCCTTCGGCAAAGAGACAATTGTGTCCAGGGGGCAACTGGTGGAAATAGGCGGCTCTTTTCGTATTCCCGATATTATGACTCGCAGTGGCGCTACTCTTGTTGAGGTCGGGGCTACCAATAGAACCCACCTTTTTGACTATGAGAGAGCGATTACCGAGGACACTGCGTTGTTGCTCAAGGTTCATACCTCTAATTTCCGGGTGATTGGATTTACTTCTGAAGTTTCAGCCTTAGACATGGTAACCCTTGGGAGAGCACATGGCTTACCGGTGATGGAGGATCTGGGCAGTGGCTCTCTGATTGATCTTTCCCCTTGGGGGCTTCCCAAAGAACCCACAGTTCAGGAGATTGTCAATGCCGGAGTCGATGTTGTTACCTTCAGCGGAGATAAATTGCTTGGTGGACCACAGGCAGGGCTGATAGTCGGGCGTACCGAGATGATAACGCGTATCAAAAAAAATCCTATGAATCGGGCCCTTCGTATTGATAAATTCACCCTGGCCTCCCTTGAATCGGTCCTGCGTTTTTATTATGACCTGGAAAAAGCTCGAGAAAAGGTACCAACGCTTGCCCTCCTTACTCTTTCTCCTGAACTGATTAAGAAGAAAGGGCAAAAGATTCTTCGTCGCTTGGGAGGAGCCAGGAAAGTGAAAGATCGGATTCAACTCTTGCCGACGGTCTCTAAAGTCGGGGGAGGGGCAATGCCTGAGCATGGTCTTCCCAGTTGGTCTCTCGTTTTACAGCCTGGGTCTGGCGGGGCAAGTGAGTTGGAGAGGTTTTTTCGGACCCTTCCGGTTCCCCTTATTGGCAGGATAGAAGAGGAGAAAATGGTTTTAGACTTGAGAACTATTCTGGATGATGACCTCTCTCTTTTTGTAGAGAGTATGAATAGCTACCTGCAGCGGGAGCCAAGCTAACTGATGTTCGGTTATTTTCAACATGAAGCCGGCAAGGGACTTGAAAAAAACGATTTTTTCCGTTTTGGCCATGAATTCAAGGGGATTATTCAGGAGCATGTTCCTACAGTGCAGGGAATTGCTTTTTTCGACCCACCTCGGCAGCAGCCAGCTGTTCATGCAGATGAAGGACAAAAGGAAAAAAGATGGCGTGAGGCCATGGAAAAAGCTGTAACCCAGGGGACTCCAGTACTTGCAGGTGATTTGCTCTTTCTTCCTTTTTCTGTTGGAGAACAATTTATTGTAGCTCAGCTGGAGGGATTGGATGATTTTCTGGTGAGAAAGGTTGGGGGGGATTGGATTGATGGTCTAGGGAGTCTACTCCTTCGTGAATTCTTATTGGTCAAACGAGCCTGTATTGATTCTTTGACTGGACTGCTCAGCAGTTTATATCTGGAGGAGTATCTTGATTCCAGGGAGCAGTGTTGTCAAGGGGTATTGTTGTTGGTTGCTGTCTATCCTAAAGGTTCAAGCTCATTTCAGGCCAAGAAATATCAGTGTAGGACTGTTACCCTCCTCAAGGGTTTTGTAGAAAACCGTTTTCCCCTCTATTATCTGGGGCAATCATGTTTTGGGATAGTCTGCGAGAATTGCGATTCGGAGTTTGTTTCCGGTTTTGTCCCTTCCCTGGTTAATTTTTTAAAAAGAGAACGCTGCTATCGTGTCCATGTCGGGAGCGCTGCCATAGAATGTGTGGTAGAGGCGCCTGATTTTGAAAAAATGCCTTCTTCTGAGGAAGTGATGAAAAAGGCCTGGGCCGCCTTGCATGTTGCCAGTAAACGTGGCCCCTTTGCCTTTTGTAATTATTCGTCCATAGCGGATGCTGCGAAACACCCCTTTGCCCCGCCTGCTCTCCGCCTCTCTCGCTGGTTGCAACGAGTTACACGCAAGGTTGATAGATTTTCCCTGCTTCAGTTTGATTCTGGAGATCAGGCATTGATAGCCACGGTGACTGGGCTTGCCCAAGAGGGCATGGAATACTTTGTTGCTGGCGATGCGGTATTTCTCATGGTACCGGAAAAAGATGGCCGGAATGGAGGAAAAGTAGGGGAGAAAATCCTTTTGCTCCTTGGAACGAAGAAGAAAGAACAGTCTGTACGTGCAGGTTCCAGTTCTTTTCCTAGCGCCGATTTTCGTAAATCTGAACTCCTGCTCAATTGTCGCAAGGCACTTCTGCATGGAAGTTTTTTAGATCCGGGGGGATTGGTTGTTTTTGATGCTGTGAGTCTCAATATCAGTGGTGATGTTTATTACGGAGACGGAGATCTTGTTCGGGCTGTTAAAGAGTATCGCAGGGGATTGCTCCTTGACCCGGACAATGGAAATCTGCTCAATAGTCTCGGGGTCTGTTACGCGCAAATGAATCGCCATAAGGAGGCCGTTGATTGCTTCAGCAAGGCCTGTAAGAGCAAAGAAGACCAATTTATGGCCCTTTATAATCTCGGCCTTGAACAGCAGCTCAAGAGGGAGAACTTACAGGCCATTGATTCTTTTACCAAGGGTCTTGCTCTTCCCATGCAAGAGGATAGAGGGGGGACGGCGAGAAAGGATATACGCTTTCAGCTGGCAGTACTTTGTATTGAGGAAGGCCAATATGAAAATGGCTTGGAACTTTTGCTGTCCTGGTATAAATCAGAAAGTGAGAGTCCTGGGAGCGGAAAGGCAGCGCGTTATCTTGGTCAATCCTATTATCATCTGGGGAATTATCGAGAGGCGATGACTTGGCTGCAGCGAGCCATGCGTTATGATGAATATGATGCTGAGGTCCTGGGGCTTCTTGGAGAACTCTATTTGAGGGAGAATGAGGGGGACGATATTGCCCTGAGATTCTGCGAAAAAAGTGTTGAGCTGAGCCCTGATTCTTTTACCTTGAAGTTGCGTCTGTCCAGGGCCCAGATCCATTGTGGAGATTTTCAGGCCGCCATAAGAAATTTACGTCCCTGTCTCCAGAACAGGAAATTGCGACCGGCAGCTCTGTTGCAAAGAGGAGTAATATCTCTGGAACAGGGAGATCTGGCTGTGGCTAAAAAATGGTTTACTAAAACAGTGTCTTGTGCAGGTGCTGATCCTGAAACAGTGCAGCAAGCCCGGCACTCTTTGCATAAATTGAAAAAGTAGGGCAACCTGTATGGTTGTGGCTTTCATTTGAATAGTTATGAAGTAAGGGAAAAAATGGGTATGAAAGAGCGTAGACTTGTCAGTCGAGAACCGAAATATTGTCTTGAAAATGATGTGATAGGTGATTCCTGGAGGATGTTTCGAATTATGGGGGAGTTTGTCAATGGTTTTGACGTGATGTCCGCCATTAACGTACCGGCGGTAACCATTTACGGATCAGCCAGGACTCCTGTCGATCACCCCTATTATCAGATGGCGGAAAGAATAGCCACAGATCTTGCTGAGCAAGGGTATGGTGTTATCACCGGCGGTGGTCCGGGAATCATGGAGGCTGCCAATAAGGGTGCCATTGAGGCAGGTGGGGTTTCTGTGGGCTTGAACATTGCCCTTCCCCATGAGCAGGCTCCCAATCCATATGTGAATTTTCCACTACAATTTAAATACTTCTTTGTTCGGAAAGTAATGTTTTTGAAGTACTCGATGGCCTTTATCTGTATGCCTGGAGGATTCGGTTCCCTGGATGAGCTCTTCGAATCGGTGACCCTGATCCAGACAGAACGGATCAAGCCTTTTCCTATCGTCCTGGTTGGCAGTGAGTTTTGGGGTGGGCTGATTGATTGGATGAAGGATCAGCTTGTTACAAACGGTACCATCAGTGAGAAAGATCTTGGCCTGATTCATGTCATGGATGAACCGGATGATGTCGTTGGTTTTATAAAAAAGACAGTTGTATTGTGAAGATTGCAAGGACTGATCAACGTTGTAAGAAATATAGGACAGGGAATGAACAATTCTTCTATCAGCGGTAACTTGTTAAAGGAGTGGATGAATGGCTCAGATTGATGCGTTTTTTAAGTTGATGAATGATGAGGGTGCCTCGGATTTGCATATGGTCGCAGAGCAGCAGCCTATTCTCCGTATCCGCGGTGATATGGAACGTGTCAAGTTTAAACGTATGATGAATGAAGAGTTGAGGGCTATGCTCTATGAAATCTGCCCTGAGGATAAGATCAAAATATTTGAAGAAAGCGGCGATGTGGATTTTGGTTACGAAATCCCTGGGTTGGCCAGGTATAGGTGTAACTTTTTTCGGCAAAAATTTGGCATTGGCGCGGTTTTTCGCGAGATTCCCAGTGAAATCCTTACCTGTGAACAGTTGGGACTGCCCAAGGTTATCTCCCGTCTGGCCTACCTCCCCAAGGGATTGGTTCTGGTGACGGGGCCAACCGGTTCAGGAAAGTCAACGACTTTGGCGGCCATTGTTGATGAGGCAAATAGAAACAGAAAGGATCATATTCTGACCATTGAAGATCCCATTGAGTTTGTACATCGCAGTCAGAAGTGTGTTATCAATCACCGAGAGGTCGGCCAGCATACCAAGAGTTTTAGCGCAGCCCTGCGTGGTGCCCTGCGCGAGGATCCGGATATCATCATGGTTGGTGAGATGCGTGATCTGGAAACGATTTCTCTGGCCATGGAAGCTGCCATGACTGGTCATCTGGTGTTTGGAACCCTGCATACCCTGAATGCCATGAAAACAGTAGATCGTGTGGTTGAGATTTTTCCGGCAAACCAGCAGGGGCAGGTCAGATCCACCCTCTCCGATGCTTTGAAGGCCATCGTCTCGCAGACCTTGTTTAAACGTATTGATGTGAAGGGACGTTGTGCCGCCCTGGAAGTTCTTATCGCGACCCCTGCAGTTCGTAATTTGGTTCGAGAGGCAAAGACTTATCAGATTGCATCAGTTATGCAGACAGGAAAGAAATACGGCATGCAGACCTTGGATGATGCCATCATGGGGTTCTTGGAAAAGCGGATGATCACTGCTGATGATGCCTATTCCAATGCGGTTGATAAATCAAAATTCCTCAAGTTTTTGAAAAAGCCACCCTCTGATTTTACCGAGGTTTAAGGGGGTACTGGCTGGATTCTGCTGAGCTCTCAAAATATTTTTTTGACTGTTCTTTGGTTGAGTCCGGTCGCTCGCGCCACGGTTTGATAAGTTCCGTGCCTCTGGCGCCTGCGGCGTCCTTGCCCTCCTCGAAGTTGCCAGGAATTTGAAAACTCCCTGCCCTTAACCAGTTCAAACTCCTTAAGCAGCCGTCTTCTGTGGTGCTCAGTCAGTGCCAATGTGGAGGAAGGAAACTGACCCCTTCCAGGGAGGGCTCAAGGCCCCTGTCCTCTGGGGTCCGATTTTCTTCCCCATGCTGTTTAGACCAGATCATTGAGTGCTGCTTCGATTTCTGGAAAGGCGAAGGTGAAGCCGCTCTCTTGCAGGGACTTCGAGACAACGCGTTGTGAACGCAACAGTACAGTGGCAAACTCGCCCAATGCCAGCCTGAGGATAAATCCAGGCACAGGAAGAAGGGCCGGGCGGTGCAGTGCCTTTGCCAGGGCTTGGGTGAAGTCGCTGTTGGTCACCGGGTTTGGTGCCACTGCGTTTACAGGTCCTCGTAGAGTTGTATTATTCATGGCATGGAGCATCATACTTGTCAGGTCATGAATGTGAATCCAGGACATATACTGGCGGCCATTGCCCAATCTGCCCCCTAACCCTAATTTAAAAGGCAGGAGCATTTGTGCCAGGGCTCCGCCATCAGCCCCCAGGACGACACCGGTTCGAATCAACACCACGCGCACTCCATACTCTTCAGCTCGCAGGGCCTCTTTTTCCCAGTCCATACATACTTGGGCCAGAAAGTCATCTCCGGCCGTGGCCCCTTCTGTTATAGTTTCTGCACCCCGCTCACCGTAATAACCAATAGCAGAAGAACAGACAAGAGTTGCTGGTCTGTGTTTGGCTTTGGCAATGGTGTCCACCAGGAAACGGGTACCCTCAATGCGACTGGCCCGGATCCTTTTTTTCTTGGCTTCATTCCAGCGTCCTTGAAATATTGATTCACCGGCCAGGTGGAATATGGTGCCTACACCCTCCAGAAAAGAAGGATCTGCATTTCCGGAACCATCCCACTGGCGTGCCTCTCTGTTGCCAAAGAGATGCTTTATTTTTTGAACGTTGCGTCCGGCAATAATAGATTCAGGAAGCCTTACTGCAAGGTGTTTACCGACAAAACCTGTTCCGCCTGTGATCAATACCTTCATGGTCTCATCTCCTGGGAAAGGGAAAACGCTTGTTTTTATACTCCTTATACCCTAGGGACTGCATGGAGGAATGTCAACGTTTTTACCAGGATGTGCTTGTTGACTTTCTCCTCATGTTGTCTATGGTTGGACTAGGTGAATCCCTTGTCAGCACCATAGTCGCACATCGTTTCCGTAACTGTCTTGAGCAGGCCGGTGGCACTCTAACTGAGAACGAGTTGGTACCTGTTCTCTTTTCTTGTTTTATCAGTTGCTCAGTCTGGAGGACAAATGGGAAAAATTGTTTTTGAAGAGAATATTTACACCTATCATATTGATTTTGCAGGTCATGTCAGCAATATTGTCTATATTCAGTGGATGGAGATTGGCCGCCTCAAGCTCCTTGAAGCAGTTGGCATGCCTGTCCATGAGGTGATCGCTAGCCTTGGCCTGTTCCCCACTCTGGTCAAGACCGAAATCCGCTATCGGAGGCAGCTCTTTCTTGGTGACAGGGTTGGTGTTGAGGTCTGGTTGTCGCGGTTGCAGCAGGTCTCAGCAATCATGGAGTTTCGTTTTTATAACGGAAAAGGGGAATTGATTGCCGATGGTCGGCAGACCGGGCTCTTCGTTGACGCCAAGAGTCATCAGCCAAGAGCCCTTGATCAAAAGAGTCGTGCCGGTTTTATGCCCTATCTGGAAAACAATACGTTAAGGGAGAACAATGGCAACTGACCCTTCATCCAGATCAGCGAGATGAGGTAATTGAGATTGAATAGTTCATTGTGCTCAGCGATCAGATGCAGTCTGACTCAGGTTATCGAAAGTGACTCGCACACGTTCTACTCGTTGTCGATTAACGCCGAAATCTGAATAACCAATCCTGGAGGCGGAGCGAATATGGATAAGGTTGTTGGCATGGTCCAGTCGACAGCTGAGATCATCAACAAAACGAAAAATCCTGCTTTGAAAAGTGACGTGGAGAAAATGATCATCCGCTTTTTCGATTTGACCACCCATATTGATGAGAATATCCTGCAGGGCCAGCCATGCTTCGCAGGCAGGTCCTGAAAAATGAAGCGGAGCAATATGGGATGAACCATTGGGGGCTTCACTGGAGACGCAATTGGGCCGTGCAGGACAGGGTAACAGGTGGCCGCTGCTCATGGTGCTGTTCTCTTGTGGTGGCGCCAGTTGCAGGCCCTGTTCCTTGGTATTGTCACTGCACCCGGCAACCAGAGGAGCTGCAAGCAAGATCATGACGAAGAGTGTTTTTAAAAAGGTTTGCATTGGTTGTTGCTATCAATAAGAGATTTGCTCCCGATCACTTTGTCACTGGAGATACGCCCAAAAGTTGGTTTCTGTTTGGCTCTGATATCACCACCTTTCTCCAATAGGAGCTACACCTTTTGGGCTTGTTTCAGAGTTCCTTGCCTAATTTCAAGGCAAGGAGGGGAGAGAGAGGGTTCCGTCCTTTGCCAGTTGTCTGTTACTGCTAGAAATATAGCATTGCCGGTACCTACTTGTAAATGTTCTGATGCGGCAAAATCACATTGATGAGGAGATTGGTATGAAAAATGAATTAAGAGAAAAACAACCTGGTTCGGTCTTGTTTATTCCCCATGGTGGTGGCCCCTTGCCTTTACTTGGAGAGGAAAGTCATGAGAAACTGGTCGCTTTCCTCCAGGGTATCAGCCAACGCTTTGTCGAACCAGCGGCCATAGTTGTGATCAGTGCCCATTGGGAAGAGGAGAGGGCAACAATAACCAGTGCTTCAGCACCTCCATTACTCTATGATTATTCCGGGTTCCCTGATGCAGCATATAAAATCGAATACCCTGCCCCAGGGCATCCCATCCTGGCCCATAAAATGTATGATCTCCTGCAGGAGAGTGGCGTTGAAGCGAGACTAGATGCTCATCGACCTTTTGATCATGGCCTGTTTATTCCCTTAAAATTGATGTACCCGGGGGCTGCCATTCCCTGTGTTCAGTTGTCACTCCTAAAAAGTCTCGACCCGGAAAGGCACATCCGCATTGGCCGGGCGTTGTCAGCCTTGCGAAAGGAAAATATTCTGATACTCGGTTCAGGATTTTCATTTCATAATCTCAGGGCCTTATTATCCGACAGTGGGGGGCCTGATACTCAAAATGAAGCCTTTAACCATTGGCTCGTTGAGACTTGTACAAATCCTGTCCTGTCCTCAGCTGAACGGGAAAAAAGGCTCATTGCCTGGAGTGATGCCCCTTTTGCCCGCTATTGTCACCCCCGAGAAGAGCATTTATTACCGCTCCATGTCTGTTGTGGGCTCACCGACTCTCCGGCGAAAATTGTTTTTGATGGTAAGGTAATGGGGAAAAAAGTGAGTGCTTTCCTCTGGTAGAGGGCTAGCCAGGCACCTGGGGCTGGGGGGCTGAGAAAGAACCCTGCTGCAACTGGAACTTGTCATGGGCAGGGCAGGCAGCATAACTGGGATAGGGACTGGTTCGAAGTTCTGGCCTGGGGAAGGGGGGCGCATAAGGCTCTTGCAAGTGACTTTTCACTAAAAAACAGCAAGGGTGGTCTCCAGGAAAAGCAGGCTCCAGAGGAGCGTTCGAGTCCAGTTGGTGGATATCAGGCGTTTGATGATTGCAGAGTCCTTTCCCTGACGATGCAGTCTGAAATGGCAGGGGGCGGACAGGCTGAAGGTGGCAAGCCAGGCAAGACCGATTAAGAGAATACGGAGTCGGTGCACTTCCTCTGTGAAGAAAAATAGCTCTATTCCCACCTGGGTCAGCATCATCGGGCTGACAATCAAGCCGATCAAGGCCGTGTATCTCGCATGCCAATCGCTAAAACTTTTCTTCTCAGTATAGGTGAAGGAGGGATAGATAACCAACTGCACAAGCCAGATGAGAATAAAGAGTCCACTGTCGACCATGAGTTGCAAGGCTGTCAGTGCATTCATCTCTATCCTTTTTAGCTTTTTTTACAGTCGGCGCAGAAGGTGATCAACTGCCATTGCTGCCCCAATTGTTACCCCGGCAATGGATTGGCCGGGAAAACGGTGGTCACCAACCAGGCTGCAGTTTTTCAAGCGATACCTCTTCTGTCGTGGGGCTAGGAGCCCTGTCTGGGCATAGCCTCCAACCAGGCCGAGATGCCGTCCGGTATAGCGTTGGTAGGTCACTGGCGTTCCGGCCAGAGAAAGTTCGATATTATCTTCTAAGCCGGGAAGGTAGTGGTACAGCAATCCCATGGCCTTCTCGGTATAGAGTGACTTCAGAGCACTGTACTCTTTCTTTCCTCTCTCTTTGGCATGCCACCAGGGGGGGACTTTTGTATGGGTGGAGACAGTGAGCGCCCTCTTTCCCTGCGGGGCTCGTATCTGATCAGTGGGATGGGAGAGGGAGAGAAAAAGTGAATCTCCTTCTGCCAGGTTGTCTGTCTTTGGGCGAACAAGCTGCAGGTGCTGGAAGGTATGGCCGAGCAAGCTTTCTTGGCTGATCCCTAGATGGAGGATGAAGGCACCCCACAGGGCACGGCTTCGGTCTTTCCAGGAGGAGGGCAGAGTCCTGCCGAGCAGTGCGGCGAGGCTTGCACTTGAGCCGTTCACTATAACTTCTCTGCCCTGGTAGTTTGCTCTGGTGCTTATTACTTCCTTGATGCGTCTGTTACGAGTTGTAAGGGCGATCACTTTTTCCTGAAGATGGATTTCTCCCCCTCGCAGTCCTATGGCCTGGCTCAGTATTTCGGCAACAGTACCCGTGCCGCCGCTGATACTGCAGGGTGATTGTCTGGGGAGATCAAGGGCCAGGGCCGCAAAAAGTGCATTGCATTTCCGGGCTGTAGTCTGGGCTGAAATGAGTAACTGGGCATCTATAAATCGACAAAATGCCTTATTGCCATGGAGACCGTGTCGTTTCAGCCACTGAGAAACGGTCATTGTCGCCAGCATGATACACCTGCTGCCCGGTATGGAAGAAAGAGAGGAGGCAAGGAATCGAGCCTGGCTGAATCTTTTTCGGCCATATTGGCTGAGGAGCCCATTTGTCAGGTCCCAAAGGGTATTGGCTACAGCGGCCTGTTCCAGCCAGAAGGCTGTACTCTCAGGGAAGCGTTTGCGGAGCATTTCTTGCTTGGGATCAAGATCAATCTCACTGACCCCATCATTGTATTTCCAGGCCACGGACAGGGGATACAATGGCCACTTTATGGCGAGTCTGTCGGCGACCCATTGCATGGGGCCTCTTGAATGAAAGCCGCAACCAATAGTGGCCCCGGCATCAAAGCGGTATCCCCGATGGGAAAAGGTCGCTGCACAGCCTCCTGTTGTCGTGGCTTGTTCCAAAAGCAGTACTCGGGCTCCCTTGTCTGCGAGGAGGGCAGCGGCAACCAGACCACCTATTCCTCCGCCAATAATAATTACATCATAGGTATTCACCATTTTTTTAACACCGAATAGACTATGAGTCGCCGTATTGCAAGCAACAGCTATTGCTACCCCTCCTCAATCAGGGAGAGAAGCAGCTTTATCTTGATTGAGAATGTTTTCTCTTGGCGACGGTCTACCCTCCTTGGCAGGAATCTCTACCGACCTTTTCTTCCTCCATACGAGGGTGTTACTCGAGACCCTTTACTGTAATCCCCTTTTTTGCAAGATCTCGACAAACCTTTTCAACCTGTCTTCTGTCGCAGTCGGTAATCTCATAGGTATCACTGACCCCGTCAATAAAAGAAAAGGTCACTCGATGTTCCTTACTTAAGGTGACGCTTCTTATGTAGTTGCTATCAAGCCATGGGGCCAGGCTTTCGGTAAAGTGATTCAGGCTGCATTGTTTCATGATCGTCTCCTCTGTATGCAATGTGGGGCGCTCTGCCGTGAATGGGAAGAGCGCCCCACAGGGGGTCTCTTACCAGCGTTCGATAACGACAATGGTACTGACATCTGTACGGCTCGCTATTTCTTCGGACGAAATGTTTCCTGTGGTTTTCATGTTTTTCTTTAAAAAATCAGCAGAACAGACATACTCTTTCCCATTTTTATCACCTATAAATACCAAATTTTTGAATCCATCTTGGATGCTTACAGCCATTATTCCTCCATCCTATCTTTTTATGTGGAGAGGCCCATTGCCTCATTACTTATGACTTTAAGACCTTGTTCACCCGAAAACAAGGGTGGGGAACGTACAGAATTATGCGAGCAAAATCTATCAGAGGATGGTCCACTGATGAAAAGCGGTATAGAGGCGCTTATTGTCGACTTC
>Ga0180008_1001860_pt1 | contig 12236 bp, 5 predicted proteins | sample MM_PW_MetaG_FD_121121 | JGI IMG/M metagenome (GOLD analysis project Ga0180008, IMG submission 121121) | Groundwater microbial communities from the Aspo Hard Rock Laboratory (HRL) deep subsurface site, Sweden - MM_PW_MetaG | ecosystem: Environmental > Aquatic > Deep subsurface > Groundwater... | reverse complement strand
TTGTGTTATTAGGGTCTGCCCAAGCGAAGTCAAGATTTTTAGCTTTTATATCCTGAACATAGAGGTCACCCACATTCAGCCGGGCGAAGTTTTGACCGGCGTTACCGAAGCCTGAAGGGTGAAGCTCCCAGAGATTGACCTGCTGCCTCACCGACAGCCAAGCACCAAAACTGAAGGTCATTGAGTAATCGGTAATTTTCTGGCTTCTCAGGTCGTAGTGGATTTTGCGTGTTATCTTACCTATGTTACCAGTTCTAGTATCACTCTGTCTGGCATCAGTGACCAGTACATAATCATATATCTCGGCACCACAGTTCATCGGGACACGAGCTGCCCCTGCTTGAGCATGCATCTGGTACTTAGATAATACTGCCTCAGCTATACTGGTAGCCTGAGTATTACCAGTTACCCTGGCGGATTCATACTGATTGATATAATACCCCAAGGCACCATAAGAAGCAGTATCAATTGCGTTGCCAGTATAGCTATCCCCGTCATTAGGCTGGCTCTCCACATATATCCTGTTCGGTATTACCAGCCTCTTACGATTAGCCTTGGAGAAGAATGGATGCTGAGCAGAGAGAGCATATTGATAATCATAGGTTGTTCCTGAAATAGTGGGTTGTAATATATGTATCTCACCGTCATCCTCGAATCTGGCTATGCACTTGGTAAAGTCCAGCAATCTCCTTAGTACAGCCAATCTAGAGCTATTCTTGTAAATCCTGAGACTGTCGGTCGGAAGGTAGACGTCTATCAGAGCATCCTCAGAATCCCAAGTAACAGTGTAAGTAGGACAGGCAGAGAATATAGCCACCGGGCTACCAACACATTGCCACGTTACAGTCCCATCATCAACAATCTCGCCTATTGTGTCTGGCCACGTTGGTTCGGTAGTAGCATGTGAAGTACCAGCGGTGGTGCAGATATAGCGATACTCGTTTGAGTCTGTTCTCTTAACTATATTATCAACGGCGTAGGCCGTGTTTTGTACCCAAGCACTATCACCTGAGAACGGACTGGCAGCGGTTCCCGCCATTATTTCAGCTATGAGGTCTTTAACTGTCTTGAGGTCATGTTCCGTAGGTATATAGCTTCCACTAGCTCTATCCTCAGCCAGAAGGTTCGGTATGCCCATACACTCAATGGTACATACCAGCTTGTCCTCCATTGAAAGGAAGTCCATAGCCAGACATTTCATAGGAGCCGTAGGAGAATACTCATCACCATCTGCGGTAGTCATACCATAGCTGATAACGGCCTGATAGCCCTGGAGAGCCAGGCTAGTTAAAGCACCATCGCTATTGTCGAGTAAGACTTTAGCGTGCTGGTCGTAAGGCTCCTCTTCGTGGTCTATGTCCAGAATACGAGTGTTAGTGTAGGTTCTGGTGGTCTGCCCACTCTTGGTTAAGACAATCTTCCAGATACCTTTATAACTCAGTTTCTTTTGTTCCGCGGTTAGTTTAACTGAAAGCGTTCTCATCTATGCTCCTAGTCAGTAGGATACCACTGTTTAGTTCTGGGTCTTGCCATACCCCTCAGCTTTCCCAAAACCAGACCTAACCTTTGATTACCAGTAGTCAGGTATTGCTCCATAGCCTTTGAGGAACCCACATTTATTGTATTGATATGGGAGTTAGCCTCGTTTATCAGACACCGAGCTGCCACCAGTTCAATGAATAAGTCCTCAAGTTTAGTTCTACCATCGTGAAGTGAGTTGGGAACTTCACCCCTGCAAGTCCAGGTAACCGTACCGTCTGTAGTAGTCCCGTCTACCGTAGTCCCCCACGTTGGTTCAGTCGCAGCATGAGAGGTTCCAGCAGTCGTACACTCATACCTATAACCAGTCCTGTTAGCCTTAGTTGGAGATACAAAATCTCCCTTAACATAAGCCGTTGCAACTGTCCACAATGGGTCAAGGTGATGTCTCTTCGCGAGATATAGATAACAGTAGTCACCACTAGCAGGTAGGGAGTCCACTCTAAGCCTTATTGTGTGAGCGTCTAACCAATCAAAGCCCCGGTAGTTCGGTGGTGTTTTATCAACAAGCCACTCCCCCTTGTCAATGTAGATAATGTCCTGCACCGATGATATATCTAGTTCCCTCGTAGCACTAGCAAATGTCAAGCTCTCATCTTTTACCAGGTAAGGTACATAGCCTGATACTTCATCCAGAGCATACTCAATCTGCTGGTCTATCTCAGCAGTAGTCCAGACAGTATTAGTAGAGTCTCTGAGGATAGCTTCAATGGCATCACGAATCTCGGAGTGAGTTTTTGCTGTTACTAACCAACTCATAGTTTACCTCTTATTTCTTTGCTTTCTTGCCTGTAGGCTTGAAGCCGTGTTCAACAGCCTGTATCAATCTTTTCTGCCGTGCAGCTTTGGCTGGAGTTGTAGCTTTCGCCTTAACGCCCCCGGGTGTTGAAACACGAACCTTCCCCTTATTCTTTCCGCTTGTAATTCTCGTTGTTCTTACTGGCATCTTTCTCCCTCCTCTACCAAACTATAACACCGTGTCCATCTCTGCTTACAGCATACTTGACATCTTTTACTTCCCTATGGTCTGGGTCGCCCTTAAAGTCTGCGGCAGTTGGAGTGCAGAAAATTATTGCTCCATGATTGGCTACCCGCTTGGCTTCATTAACTACCTTCTGCGGATTATCAACGTGTTCCAGTAGCTCAGTAGACCATGCAAAGCCGAAGCTCTTATCTGGATACTTTAGGCTGTGCGCATCCATCTGAACAGCTTTATAACCATTACCACCACGAATGTCTATGCCTACATAATCACCCAGATGCTTCAGATGTGGCTTCCAGACTTGCTTGAGCCCGCAACCTATATCAAGAACCTTGGCAGGAGTGCAGGTTTCAGGAATCATAACCTGTCTCCAGTCATCTGGGTTTAATTGTCCCTCCCCATACTTTTTGTCATGGAGATGTTTCTCAATATCCTCCAGCGTTGGAATCCAATGTTTTTGTATGACATTGATAATATCGTACTTCATGGCTTTTGTCCTTGCCTTCTGCTGGAGTTTAGCAATACTTCCATCCTTTTTCATCTGGTAGGCTTGCTCCAAGTATTCGACTATCTCGTCAGGATTAGCAGCCCCTTCCCATGAGTTTTGCATTGTCCATTCTGGCCTCATGTCCTTGAGAATCCAACCACCACCTACAAGTTCTGGCTGTGCCGTGTTGTTGGAGACTATCACTGGCAAGCCACAAGCCTGGGCCTCTATTATTGGTATCCCAAAGCCTTCACCTTTACTTGGCTGAAGGTAGACATCAAGCATATTATACATAAGCGCCATCTTATCGGGGGGTATCCCCAACGTCTGTTCTATCTGGTTCGGGACTGTAATATGCTCCTGGAGCATCAGTGATTCCCTAAGAGACATAAGGTTACGTCCTGTCTTATTAACCGGGTTTGTATGACAGTAAAGGATAGCATCTTTATGCTTCTTAACAAACTCCTTCATGGCTAGAAACATAGCTGTCCAGTTCTTTCTTTCCCGAACATTTGTTCCAACAGAACCGATGACGAACTTATCTTCAAAGCCGTAGTTCTTCCTGATAGATTCCCTTTGCTCTGGCACAGGACGAAATATACTGGTATTAACCATCTGCGGGCAGTAATAGGCGGGAACACCTATCCTGACCATTTCCTTCTGACCATATCTTGACATGGCTATTGGCTTTCTAAGACTACTAACTTCTAATAGAGTTTTCCTTACCAGAGGAGGCATTGGCTCATGGTCAATAGGAGTCCAGGGATACCAGTTAAGACCAGCTTTTATCTCTCGCATCACCCATATATCCACATGGGTAATTACTATATCTGCCTTGAAGTGGTCATACCAATCCTTAACTCTACCGGCGCCATAGTCATCAACATCGTTAGGGTAAACTGGTATGCCATTCCAATCGAACAAAGCACCGCCGTGTCCATAGTAGGCAAAGAAAGCTACCTCATGCCCTATAGATTTTAAGGCATAGGCTAGTTCCGCAGTCTTAATACCATAGCCGGTATTACAAAACGGACTGTTCCCCGTCAACATTATACGCACTGACTTCTCCTTTCCTTTACTTTGGTGGAGGGGTTGTTAACCCCTCCACCGTTAGTTTACTGGGAATCTACAAAGCGGGCTGCCAGTTCCTTGTCAAGCGTCTTAACACCACACAAGAGGTCAATGGAAATCTGGTTCTTCTTGCTAGAGATGTTATAGTCGTAGACAGCACGGCAGCTCAGACCTTTATAGGAGAGTACCTCTGACCTTGCCCCGCCTATAGGTGGCTCAAGTGGAGCGGTAACAAGAGCAAAAGCGTTCTTGTGGAACGCAAGGTTCTGCTCACCATCCGTCTGGAATGTTGCTACAGCATTGTCGGCAATAGCTGCGTCAAGCGCCGGGGTAAAGGTTATAGTGGCTGTGTTGATGGCAACAGTCCCGCCAGTAACAATCAGGTAACCCCTATTACTCCCAACAAACTTAATCAAATCTCCCGCAGCAATAACCTCAGCATCGGTCAGCGCATCAACAGTGGCAGCCGTAGCACCTGCTGTCGCAGCGCCTTTGATAGCACCGGCCACATCGTCAATGTCGTTATCGTCGTAGGCTATATTCTGGTCAATGTAGAAGTTAGCACCGAGTATACGACCAATCTCAGCATCCTTGATAGCCTCGGTGTTACCACCCCTCTTCTCAGCATGCAGGATTGCATCCAAGGAGACATATCTGGCATGAGTAACTGGATGCAATACAACACTCCTCATTTGCCGAGGAGCTTTCTGAATATCGAGTTGAGCCATCAGTAGAGCTAAGTCCGAAATTGCGGGGGTTGAAGAAACAGCGACGTGACCGGCAATATTGGAATATAGTGCTGTTAGCAACGAGTCCACCTTCTGAGCCATAGCTCGCATAGCCGGCTGTATGGTCTGCTCAGAAAATTGCACTATGTCCAGACTTAACTCCTTGGCTGTAACCTCAAAGGATACATCAAGTAGCTGGTCAAGTACGACCTGAACGCTGGACTCAACAACTTCCTGGACAGCTATAGTAGTTGTAACGGCTGTAGCTGTGAAAGTGGCTGGTTTGCGAATGGTAACCGTAGACCCTACGTGTTGAAACTCACTAGAAAAGTCCCTATGCACTAATTGCGCCATGACTAAATAGTTCTCCAAGGCGATTAGTGACTCCTTAGCGACTATACTAGGAGTGATAAGTGTCTGGGTCATTTGTCTTTCCTCCGTTTGAATTTAGTTTGAATTTAGGAGGTTAAACCCATTTGCTTCTTCCGCACGGCAGCGTATCGCTCTATAGGCATGGCGTCTGCTGCTTCTACGGTGAGCTTGCCTACCCCGCCGGAGCCTAAGTTAGAATCGGGTACAAAATCGTCCCCTTCTACCGGAGCCTTCTTTTTACCTGGCATTGCCTTTCCTACAGCCTTGGCATACCTTTCAATGGAACTGATATTGCTTGTTCCAAGGTTCTCCAAGTCTGCCACTTCCACTCCATACCTCTCGGCAATAGCAGATACCCGTTCAGTGAACTGGGTCTTGCGTTCCCCTTCGAACCTGACCTCTTTAAGCGCCTGTTCACGCTCCCTCTTCTTGAGTTCACGCTCCCTGGCAACTAAAGATTCCTGTTCCTGAAACGCCTGAACGGAGGCAGGGTCCCCCCTGTCCAGCTTCGATTCACGAATCTGTCTCTCAAGTGCATCAATCCTACTCTGGGTAGAATCAAGTTCTTTGGAGATAGAATCATGTTGGGAACGAGTAGTCTCAATCTGACTAGTAAGTTTGGCTCGCTCTCTACCGAACTTTGCCCTTTCGTCACTAATCATCTTTGTGACTTCCGATTCCTTAAAGATTTTCCCGGCTTGGTCTGAAGTAATCCCTCCTTCTCCCTCAGAAGTCAGCCCAGCCTCTGGCTGAGGAGTGTCCTTTTGGTCGTTAGTGGTTTCGTCCAACATTGGTTTAATAACCTCCCATTTTATATTACCTACCCGAAGGTAGGTTCGACTCACATATTTGAGTTCATCTGCTGGTTCATAAGGTCAAGAAAATGTTGCACATCAGCAGCCTCTTGAGCCATTACGTCCCACCAGGTTTCTTTTTGACTAATATATCTATCGGCTATAGGTTTATAACCTTTTGCCGTATGCAACCAACTGTCCAACTCTGGGTGGTCTCTACGAAAAGCCAGTCGCTTTGCAGAGGTAGCTATTCTGAGATACTGCTGGTAAAGAGAAAAAATCTCTCTAGAAGGCACATTGGTGAAATCCCTTTCTTCTTTCCAAATTTCCATAGTCAGCAAAGTATTATAGAACTCCTTATGTGCCATCAGAAACCAATCATCTTCGTACCAATCGCCCTCATACCCTTCAGGTCTATGTAGTTTTATGTTGGTATACCACTCGACATAAGTGTCTATCAGATTCTCAGGGAAAAATAAGTCGTAGGCTTCTATTCTATACCTTATCTGCTCAAAGGTAGTATCATCCCTGAAAGTATCATCAAGCCCATCTCTCATCGATTGTACGGCGTCTGGTGGCATACCAGCAGTATCGTCCCAAGCCTTAAACTCATTGTACCATTGCCCATATAATTCATCTCTAATCAGAGGCTTGACTTTAGTTTCATCAACAAGAGCGTGACCTCCGATATCCTTGCTGGTATATTCAGCGTAGAACTCAGGTGTATTAAGAAGAAATCTATCTCTCCAAGTACCCCACGTGGGGAGCCGAGAATATTCCACAAAGTTGTCCCAGTTACTTTCTGAGTACCCCGCGGAGTTAGCTGCCTTAGTGTAGTAAGCCTTTCCGAAGTCTGTAAGTACCCCTGCCTCTGCCCCGGGTAATGTAGAGTAAAGCATATTCTGTCTTGCCTCCGCCCTCTCTTTGGCATCAGCAATATACTGGTCAGATGTTCTATCTCCATAAGCAACGTGCAAATCAAAAGAGACTCTGTTGGCAACTAAAGACTCCAAAAGACTAATAGGCATCTCCACAGGGTCTCTACCCAGAAAAACACGCAAGTCATTATCCTGAGCCAAAAGGAGTTGAGCTTCCCATGAGTTAGCTTTCAACTCTTTATACTCGAAATACTTATCCACTGAACCTTCGGGAGGAAGTGTCTGTTCAGGTATCGCATCAAGAGGAATATCCAGTTCCTTTATAAGGCGATTAAATTCAGTGTAGGCTTCAAAGGAGAGGAGCTTCGCCTGTCCCCGCAGAGCGAGTAACGCTGCCTCCCTAGCATTAGCTGGCTCTTTTAACCACTCGTCTCTAGGGTCTATCTTTAGACCTGGGTGATTTTCAAGGAAAGTAGCCTTATCTTCAGCATTTAGATAATCCACTAAAAGACTATATTGTTGTCTCGTAACATTCCCCAGATAGGCTTTAGGATACAGTTTATCAAATTCCTTTAGCTCCGCTAGACTGGTAATCCTTTCCCTAGCTTTCCATTGTTGATAATAGTTAATAATAGTATCGCCATCGTTTTCTGTGTTTATCTCATAGAGTGGGATATTTGGCAGTATATCAGCATTAGACCGAGCAATTTCGGATTCAGCCCAAGCCTTACTTTCTTTTGAGGACTGGGGGTTGTCAAGTACATCTTGAGGAAATACCTTATCGTAAATATCCCCTATTTCATTAAACCAATCAGCCGTATCATATACATGCAAAGCCTTTTCTGTCAGTGGCTCATCTTCCTGCCCCTCCTTTACTTCACCTAATTTAAGTCCGTCATCTTCAACCCTCTGCTCATCATTCTTGGCTGGAGGTTTTAATGCCCATTGGCTGAACAAGAAGTCCTTTATATCAATATCTTTACCTTCTGTTAGTTTTTCCCTTAAACCTTTCTCAACCTGAACTAGATATGGGGTGGGTAGACCTAACAGTTGACCAGTAGCTTTCGCCAGATATTCTACAAGGTCAGCAACATCATCAAAACTTATATCTTTAAAAGGGTCAAGCCCATTCTCAACCATATTCTTTGCCTTGAAGAAGGCTTTTTGGACTTCATCCACTGTTGAAAGAACAGGGCTTATCCGATAGTCAAAGGGTTCACCTGATAACCATCCCCACATTGTTTGAACCATCTGACCACCGATTAAGATAAAATTCAAGGGGCCGAGTATCGCAGCCCTTGCCTGCCTTTCGGGTTTCCACTGAAAGGCATCGGCTATAAACTGGAACATCATCGGAAGTATTACCCATGCTAAAAGGATAGTAGAAGATGCCTTTGCCCGACTCCCCCTGCCATACTGAAAGTTTCGTAAATTGTCCCCAATAATTCTGAAGTATTTATTAGGCTGGTTTTGGAACATCGTCATCAACTTGAACCATGAACCGCCATTTTGTATAGCGGAAAGCGTATCAATACCAAAGGAAGGCTGTGTCCTGTTGGTAGTATCCTCAGCAGCAGCTATCGCCTGGTCTTGTGTTAATCCTTGTTTTAATCCTACCTTGTACTTCGCCCACATCCCCTGTGTAACAGCAAACACATCACCCGCTCTAATCTGAAGCAAGAACCAATCGGTAAATTTACCCCGCCCAGAGATTGCTGCCTTGCCATGCTTCTCCATTACAGCCCGAACGTCCCGCTCAAAACCAGCGGATACTCTTGCCCTAAATCCCTCAGAGTTTGTGTAAAGAAACTTAAAATTAGCAACTGGTGATTTCCAATAACTCGCTATGCCAGTAACAAAATCAAGAACATTCATCTCGGAAAGATAGGCGAATAGAGATGGCACCTGTTTTAACCCAATCGCAGGCTTTATAGCTAAGATAGATTTAGTAAAGTTTTTTCTGAGAGTGTCGGCCGCACGATTTGTCGCTGCCGTCTCAACACCATCCCTTGCCATCTGGTTGATAAATTTATCTAGCAGCCGGACAACACCCCTACCATGATATTGTTCTATCGCTTGTCTAATTTCAGTGCTACCAAACACACGGCGCATATCTCTTATAGTGAGAGCCCATGCCTTGAAGTGTTCCATCTGCTCTATATGCCTAGACAGTATTTGGGTAGCACCATTAAACTTTAGAGAGAGAATGTTCTTTTGTCTTGCTTTGAGACTACCATTTAGCACTGAGGCATACTGTGAGGCATCCTGTAAGGCAAGAATGTGCTCAGCGATATTGCTCTCAAAATCTCGTCTGATAGGTGAATACTTTGGATTGTGAGGCATATCTACATTAAACAGTTCCTGATAGACTTCATTTACAGATAAATAATAATCTTCATAGAACTGAAAGATAACATCGCCTAGTTTCTTTTCTTGCTCTGTTAAGTTACTCTCCACCGCATCTCTAACCTGTTGTGACCATCCCATACCAGTAGTAAACGTATCAATTAAAGTAGAATCTTGCATCTGCATATACTTAGCGAGCATCTCATCTCTGGTCATCTTGATTGTAACTGCAGCAGCTCCAGGATACTTTGCCTTATATTCCTCAGTCAATTCAAATGTGCCGAGATTAACTTCCTCTTCTAAACCATTAAGAACTTGGTTAATATCGTGAACTCCCTTTACCTTGAAAGTCTCTGCGACTGCACCACTAAACTTGTTATAAGCCTCTTTGGCACCTATTATCTGCCTATTAGTAGCCCTATGAACCTGTGCCACAAACAGGTTAATGGCACTCTGATATGGCTTAGAGGTCGGGTCTAATTTACTGAGTTTATCGGCGATATTATCAAGACCGTACTGCCAGTTGGTAAAAGCATCCCACCATCCAGTTTCCGCAGCCAGTTCTCCTCTTGGTACAGCACCTATCCCTGTCTTTAACCCCTTCCCACCAGTAAGGATATTTGAAATCTCGGTTCGTGTAGCCTCTATTATTTTTTTGGCATCTTCCTGCTTGGCTTGACGCTCTGACCTACCAACAGTTCCCAGTATCTTGATATACTCTAAGGTGCTGGCTAATTCTTCAGATGACATTCCACCAATGCCAGCAAAATTAAGGACTTCATTGGCTTTTAACATCTCCTCATAGGACAACTCCCCAGATTCATACTTAGCGATATTATCAACCATCTTTTCTCTAGCTGTATCTCTATCTAGTTCAAGGTTATGATTAATAACATCTAACCTTCTCTGAACTTCTGGCGTAAATTTTCCCTTCAAGATATGGCCTTTGATTTTAGCACTGGCTCCCTTAATCTCTTTTCTAATTTCAGCCGTTATAACCTTCTGAGCATTTAGTTCGGCAACCTCCATTACTTTAGCTATTTGAATCTGGAGTTGAGCATCAGTCCTTATCCTGGCAACTGCCGTGATAAACTTGCCCCTAATATTCATCGGCAGATTCTCTCTAACGAACTTAGCTAGTGATGCTTTTACCGTCTCCCTGTCAGCCAGTTTCCTTGCCCATATATCACTCATCTTTTGGAGCTCAGCTAACTGTTCCCTCACAACTACATCGGGAGTAACTTCCTCTTTTATCGGAGGTGCAGCAGAAACTTCAGAGGTAATCTTTGTTCTCGCCTCTTCGTAGACATTAAGCATCTCCTGTAATTGCTTGGTATTATATTGAGGGAACATGCTCTTTTCGCCACCATGAAAAGGTAATGACCTATTGCCTAGCTCTGTCCTTATCTGCTCAATAGCCTGCTCTAATTGCCTCATATTTTCTATGGCATCAATCTCTTGCTGTGCCTCAAGCCGAGCCAATTCTATCTCTGCTTGAGCCCTAGTCCCCATTCCCGTGGGCAACCTACCCTTCGTAGACAATAGCTTCTTAATCTCACTAATCCTGTTGGGGGCTACCTCAGCCTCATATTTCTGGAGCTTCAGGTAATCATCTAACTTTGCCTGAACTACTGGTGCAGTAGGTACTGGTCTTACCTCTTTAGCTGGTACTTCTTCCAGCATACTAGGTTGCAGCCCAGCTTCGGGCATACCAGCCTCAGCCTGCGGTATCTCTGCGGAAAACTGGAACTTACCCTTGTTACTCTCCCACCAATTCCTAGCCTGCTCCTCATCAAATATCTGCCTATCGAATCTTATGGATTGAGTTACTGTCTGGTCTGTCTGCTTACTAGCCCCCTGAACGAGGAATATCCCGTCCATATCTGCCTTAATTCTCAAAATAGTATCAGAGAGGATTGCGTCCGGCGGCAACAATCTGAACCTACCCTCGTTCTCTGTCGAGTCAGGGTCAAAGCCAAATGGTCTTTCAACGCCCTGCTCCCACCCTGCATACTCTCCTGTCGCTGGAGTAGTTAATGGAGCAATAAGAGACTTTTCACTAGTAGGTATAATATCTTCCGTGATATTATCATTGATTTCTTTATAAAGGGGATGGTCTACACCAATTTCAGTTTTTAGCGATGCCTTTATTCTATTTACAGCAGAAACACCAGTCTGCCCTAACCCACTTAATATTATTGTCAGTAGAAAGGTTTGCGGAGCTATTTCCTTAAATGCTTCAGTCCAGCTTATATTCCCTTCCCTCAGTCCAGCTTCCACCTCTATTGCACTTTGCCCCTTCTGAGTTATTGTTTCAGTTAATAACTCCTCTCCAAACAAACCAACAAGTTTCCCTATAATTCTAACTGCTATACTCCTACCCACCACTCTTGTCAAAGGAGCAGTCAATATCTTAGCAAAGGCAAGATTACTAATAGCCTCTGGTATTGCTTCCCACAACCCATATTCCCTTGCCTTACTCTCAAAATCGCTTTTTAACTTATCCTCTTGCTCTTGAGTTATCCCCTTGCCTGTATTTTGAAAAGACTCATCATTCTTTGCTTCTAAATACTCCTGCATTATTTGGTAAGTAGTCATATTGTAAGCTGCTACACCTGATGCAGCCGTTCCTGCTGCCCAGGCAGCAACCCTAGCACCCGGAACAGGGATAAAAGCCACTGGGACACCAACAGCAAGCCCTGCCCCCATTGAAGTTAGCGAATAGGCAATATTCCGAGGCAATTGAATGATGTCAGTCAACCCAATGGGAAGGCTTGACTCCCCATACCTTTCGCTCATTTCGGCAGTAAACTTATCTAAATCCTCGTTAGCATCTTTAATAAATCTATCTGCCCAATCCCTATCTGTAACACTTGCACTTCTTCCTTCAATGCCTCCCTGAGTTGCCTGTAAAATAGAAGCACCTAACTGCTGAGGAACTTTTGTTAGACCCTCCCCAAATACTTTAAGTGCACTCGCAGCCTTATCAGCTTCCAGATTAAATATTCTCTGCCGTTCTTCATCACTTACTTTTTTAAG
>Ga0180008_1001859_pt1 | contig 12249 bp, 11 predicted proteins | sample MM_PW_MetaG_FD_121121 | JGI IMG/M metagenome (GOLD analysis project Ga0180008, IMG submission 121121) | Groundwater microbial communities from the Aspo Hard Rock Laboratory (HRL) deep subsurface site, Sweden - MM_PW_MetaG | ecosystem: Environmental > Aquatic > Deep subsurface > Groundwater... | reverse complement strand
TTGATCCTAAGCTGTGGGTGGGCAACGCCTCGCGCGACGATGCGGCGGTGTATGCCCTGGATGATGAGCGCGGCGTGGTTTCGACCACCGACTTCTTTATGCCGATTGTCGATGACCCCTACGACTTCGGCCGTATTGCCGCCACCAACGCGATCAGCGACATCTACGCCATGGGCGGTGACCCGTTGATGGCCATCGCCATTCTCGGCTGGCCGGTCAACCTGTTGCCGCCAGAAGTGGCCCGCGAAGTGATTCGCGGCGGTCGCGCGGTGTGTGATGAGGCCGGTATTCCCCTGGCCGGTGGTCACTCCATCGACGCCCCAGAGCCGATCTTCGGCCTGGCGGTCACTGGCGTGGTGAGCAAGCGCCACATGAAGCGCAATGACACCGCCACGCTCGGTTGCCGGCTGTACCTGAGCAAGCCGCTGGGTATCGGCATCCTCACCACCGCCGAGAAGAAGGCCAAGCTGCGCGCCGAAGACGTCGGCCTGGCGCGTGACTGGATGTGCACCCTGAACAAGCCCGGTAGCCGTTTCGGCAAACTCGCCGGCGTCACTGCGATGACCGATGTCACCGGCTTCGGCCTGCTCGGTCACCTGGTGGAAATGGCCGATGGTGCGGGCCTCACCGCGCAGCTTGATTACGCTGCCGTGCCGCGTCTGCCGGGCGTTGACTATTACCTGGGCGAGGGCTGCGTGCCCGGCGGCACCCTGCGTAACTATGAGAGTTACGGCGAGAAAATCGCGCCGATCTCCGAGGCGCAGCGCAACCTGTTGTGCGACCCACAAACCAGCGGCGGTCTGTTGGTGGCGGTCAATGCCGAGGGCGAAGCTGAGTTCCTGGCCGTGGCGGCCGAGCTGGGCTTGAGCCTGGCGCCAATCGGTCAGCTGGTGGCGCGACAGACTTACGCGGTAGAGGTGCTCTGATGCGTGACAACAGCAGCGACTACCGCGACATCTTTCTCAATGACCGGCCGCTGATGGATGCGCGGGCGCCGGTGGAGTTCCTTAAGGGGGCTTTCCCTGGCGTACTCAACCTGCCGCTGATGAATGACATCGAGCGGCAAAAGGTGGGTACCTGCTACAAGCAGCACGGCCAAGACGCGGCCATCGAGCTGGGTCATCAACTGGTTGGCGGCCAGGTCAAAGCTGAGCGGGTCGAGGCCTGGGCGGCCTTCGCTAGAGCTCACCCGAACGGCTATCTGTATTGCTTCCGGGGCGGCCTGCGCTCGCAGATCACCCAGCAGTGGCTCAAGGAAGCCGGCATCGACTACCCGCGGGTTATCGGCGGCTACAAAGCCATGCGCACGTTCTTGCTGGAGACCACCCTGCAGGCGGTAGCTGAGTGCAATTTTGTGGTGGTGGGCGGCATGACCGGCACCGGCAAGACCGAAGTCATCAGCGCGCTGACCAACAGCATCGACCTGGAAGGCCACGCCAACCATCGCGGCTCCAGTTTCGGTAAGCGTGCCACTGTCCAGCCGGGGCAGATCGATTTTGAGAACCGCCTGGCCATCGACATCCTCAAGCAGCGTGCCGCCGGTACTCAGCAATTTGTTCTGGAAGATGAGAGCCGTCTGGTGGGCACCTGCTCGCTGCCGCTGGAGCTGTACCAGGGCATGCAGGAATACCCGTTGGTGTGGCTGGAGGACAGCTTCGAGGGCCGTGTCGAGCGCATCCTCGGTGATTATGTGATCGACCTGTGCGCCGAGTTTATCCGTGTGCATGGCATCGAGGATGGCTTCCGCTTGTTCGCCGAGCGCCTGTTGCAAAGCCTGAGTAATATCCAGAAACGCCTGGGCGGCGAGCGCTATCAGCGGCTGCTGGCGATCATGCAGGCGGCCTTAGATGAGCAACAACGCAGCGGCGCGGTTGATCTGCACCGTGGCTGGATCGACGGGATGCTGGTTGAGTATTACGACCCCATGTATGCCTTCCAGCGCGAGAGCAAAGGCGCTCGCATTGAGTTTGCGGGCGATCAAGCGGCGGTCATCGCCTACCTGAAGGCGCGCCAGGCAAACGCCTAAGCCTAGGGAGACCTGAGCCTAGGCGCTAGGCTCAGGAACTGGAACGCTGAGGTGAGCGGATAACGCCAGCGACGGCTGAGGCGGTCGTTGCCGGGTCTCAGTTCTGCTCTTTGGCTAGGGCGCGTTGGTAGCTGCTGATACTTTCCAGGTTTTGGATATAGCGTTCGATGTGCGGGAAGGCCTGTGCGCCTTTTAGGTTATTCAGTGCGCCCTGCACGACGAAGCCCAGCATAAAGTCCGCGCCGGTCAGGCGCTCTTCTACCAGGAAATTCCTGCCCGCAAGGTGGTTGTTGATATGGGTAAACACCTTGTTGAATTCTGTCTCCGTGTAGCTGTTTAGAAACTTCAGGTCGGTGCCTGACTGGGTTTCATACTGATTAAATATTTTCAGTAGAAAAGGCAGCATGGCGGAGCTTTCTGCGAAGTGAATCCACGTCAGGTAGTCAATGTATGCCGCTGAGCTTTCATCCGGTGCGAGGTGAGGCGCCAAGCGCTTAATCAGCACTTCCACCATCGCGCCAGACTCGGCAATAACCTGCCCGTCTAATTCAATCACCGGCGATTTGCCGAGCGGATGAATGGCCTTTAGCGAGGCGGGGGCCAAGTGGGTTTGCTCATCGCGCGTGTACTTGATGAGTTCATACGGCTCGCCGATTTCCTCCAGTAGCCAGAGGATGCGCATTGAGCGCGAGGCATTAAGGTGGTGAAGTTTGATCATTGGTTTAGCTCCGTTGGGGCGCACCGAACAGTTCTGCGCGGTGGTGATTGCGGGGTAGCTGGCCTGGTGTGAGTTGCATGCTACTCGCCAACTAGTCAACCGGTCTACTATCCATGGCGCGCGCTAAGGCCGGCTTAGTGCCGCTAATTTGGTTGTTGGTTGGGGGCTTTCAGTGCGGCGTTTTGCGCAGGAGTTGGCCTGGCGTTATTAGCGCTGGATGGCGGTCGTCAGGCTTTTGCCGTTGCCGGCTGGGCTGGGTAGTGCGGGAGGAGTATTGGTATAGTAGAGCATTAATGTTGCAACTAGACGACTGGTCTAATTTATTGGTAACCTGCCCCGATGAAGCAAAACTACGATGATACGCGCCAGCATTTACTCGATACCGGCCACCGCATGATGGTGGTGAAGGGTTTTACGGGTGTGGGCCTTAACGAGATTTTGCAGGCCGCCAGCGTGCCGAAAGGCTCGTTCTACCATTACTTCAAATCCAAAGAGCAGTTCGGCCAGTCCTTGCTCGAGGATTACTTTCGCAATTATTTGGCGAACATGGACGAGCGCTTTGCCGTCACGGGTAACACAGCCCGCGAACGGCTCATGGGCTACTGGCAGAAGTGGCTGGACAGCTACTGTGCGCCCTGTGAAGAGCAGAAGTGCCTGGTGGTGAAGTTGAGCGCTGAGGTGGCGGATCTTTCTGAGTCCATGCGCCTCACGCTGCGCGATGGTGCAGATGAAATCATTGCGCGGATTTCAGAGTGTATTGAGCAGGGCCAGCAAGACGGTTCCCTGCCGCCAGGCGATGCTTACCGCACGGCGACGGCCCTTTATCAGCTGTGGCTCGGCGCCAGCCTGCTGAGCAAGCTGCACCGTAATAGCCGCTCGCTGGAAAACGCCATGGCCACGACCCATACCATGCTGGCCTCTGACAAGGCCTGATAAGCAGATTGCCCACCCTGCAGGTGGGCATTTTTTATCGGTTTGATAGCCGACTGGTCTAATTTTCCGCATCGAGACAACCCCTTCTTCAACACCCGCCAGGAGTTTGCACATGCCCCAGTCAAAGCTAATCAATCGGCGCGTTGTTCTGGCCTCGCGCCCTCACGGTGCGCCTGTCGAGGCGAACTTCCGCATTGAGCAAAGCCCCATTCCTGAGCCTGCAGAGGGGCAGGTGCTGCTGCGTACCGTTTACCTGTCGCTCGACCCTTACATGCGCGGCCGCATGAGTGATGCGCCGTCCTATGCGCCGCCGGTGGACGTTGGCGGGGTAATGGTGGGCGGTACGGTAGGCCGTGTGCTGGTCTCAAAAAATCCTGCGTTTAAAGAGGGGGACTGGGTGCTGTCCTTTGCTGGCTGGCAGGACTATGCGTTGTCCGATGGCAGTGACCTGACCGCGCTGGGCGACTCGCCGGCACATCCCTCTTATGCCCTGGGCATCTTTGGTATGCCGGGCTTCACCGCATATATGGGCTTGCTCGATATTGGCCGGCCGCAGGCGGGCGAAACGCTGGTGGTGGCGGCTGCTACCGGGCCAGTCGGCGCGACTGTCGGGCAGATCGGCAAGATCAAGGGCTGCCATGTGGTCGGTGTCGCCGGCGGCGCAGAAAAGTGCCGGTATGCCGTCGAGGTGCTGGGTTTTGATGCCTGCCTCGATCACCGTGCGCCGGGCTTCGCCGAGCAACTGGCCAAGGCCTGCCCGTCGGGTATCGATATTTACTTCGAGAATGTCGGCGGCAAGGTCTTTGAAGCGGTGCTGCCGCTGCTCAATACCAAGGCGCGGGTGCCGGTCTGCGGTATCGTCGCGCACTACAACGACACCGCCCCACCCAGCGGCCCAGACCGCCTGCCTGGCTTGATGGGTGCGATTCTGCGCAAACGCATCACGGTTCAAGGTTTTATTATTTTTGATGATTACGCCCACCGCTATGCCGAATTCTTCAACGAGATGTCGAATTGGTTTGCGCAGGGTCAGATTAAATACCGTGAAGAACAGGTGAGTGGTTTGGAAGACGCGCCTAAGGCGTTTATCGGGCTGCTTGAGGGGCGCAATTTTGGCAAGTTGGTGGTTCGCGTCGGTGACGACTGATTGTCAGGCGTTGGAGTAACCACGGTTCGTGCTCTGCCAGCTCAAGCTCCTTGCTGGCAGGGCTTTTTATTTAGAAAACCCAGGCCATTAGGCGCAGTGATGGCGGTAGAGATTCTTATGGGCACACGCAGTAAGCGATCGCATCAAGTAAACGCCGCCCTGTGGCGTATTTTGGTCGGCTGTCTGGGGTTATACCCTACGCTCTTACTGGTGCTGAGTTTTCTGGCGCCGCTGACCCGCGATCTGAGTTTCCCGCTAATGGTCTTGGTGGAGGTGGTGGTTTTGGTGCCTTTCACTCAGCTCATCTCCTTTCCGCTGGCCGGATGGCTGGTTGCCCGTTTAAGGCAGATTAATCAATGAGTGCGTGAGGCGGTTTCAGTGAGCGTCACGTGCCGAAAAAACATGACCCAAGCGATGACTCAGGTTGTCGGCATCAACACTATTAAGCAGAGGGAAAAACATGCAAACGTTAATCATCAACGGACAGTCGCAGCAGGTTGACGTTGCCGCAGACATGCCTCTGCTATGGGTCCTGCGCGATGTGCTAGGCCTGACCGGGACCAAGTATGGCTGTGGCATTGCCCAGTGCGGCGTGTGCACCGTGCACCTCGACGGCCAGCCGATCCGCTCGTGCGTGACGCCGATTTCCGCTGTGGCGGGGCGCTCGATCACCACCATTGAGGCCATCGGCGAGACGGCCGTGGGCCAAGCCGTGCAGCAGGCCTGGCTGGCGCACGAGGTGGTGCAGTGCGGTTACTGCCAATCAGGGCAGATCATGGCCGCCACGGCGCTGCTGCAGAGCCAGCCGAAGCCCGATGATCAGGCCATTGATGCCGCCATGGCGGGCAATCTGTGCCGCTGCGCCACCTACACCCGGATTCGCTCCGCCATTCACAGTGTTGGCCAGGTTGAGGAGGCGTGAGATGAAAAAGCCTAACGAAACGACTGTTGATATGTCTCGCCGCCGCCTCTTGCAGGGCAGCGGCATCGCCCTCGGCGGCTTGGTGTTGAGCACCTGGCTACCGCCGTTGGTGGCCAAGAGTGCCGCCGCCGATGCGGCGGCTGCAGGCCGATTGGGTGATCGTTCTGCTGAGGGCTTTGGGGCTTTTGTGCGGGTGGGCCCCGATGGCGTGGTCACGGTGATCTCGCCGAAGATTGAAATGGGTCAGGGCGCGCAAACCGGTATTGCCATGATGGTCGCCGAGGAGCTGGAAGTGCCCATGGATCAGGTGGTGATCCAGGAGGCGCCACCTAACTCGGCGCTGTATACCGACACCCTGCTGCAGTTTCAGGCCACCGGTGGCTCGACCTCTACCCGTTACACCTGGGAGCCGCTGCGTCGGGCGGGCGCTACGGCGCGCATCCTGTTGATCCAGGCGGCTGCTTTGCAGTGGCGCGTCGCGCCGAGCCTGTGCCATGCGCAGAACGGCCAGGTGTTTGGCCCCAATGGCCTACAGGCGGCCTATGGCGACCTGGTCGAGGCGGCTGCGACGCTGCCGTTGCCCGACTCGGTGCCGCTGAAAACCCCCGAGCAGTTCAAGCTGCTGGGCACCCCCGCGCAGCGCCTGGACACACCGGCGAAGGTCAACGGCAAGGCGCGCTTTACCATCGACCTGCAAATCCCCGGCATGCTGGTGGCCTCCAGCATCACCTGCCCGGTGCATGGTGGAAGGCTACTCTCGGTGGATGACAGTCAGGCGCGTCGGGTGACTGGGGTGCGCGACATTGTGCGTCTGGACAATGCCGTGGCCGTCACCGCGAGTAACTTCTGGGCCTGTCAGCAGGCCATCAAAGCGTTGAAGATTGAGTGGGACTTGGGGCCGCATGCCGCTATCGGCTCCAAGCAGTTGGACCAAGAGCTGCTCGCGGCCAGTAGCCGTGATGGCGTGGTCGCCAAGCGTACCGGCGACATTGAACAAGCCAAGCAGCAATCGGCCAGCCAGTTCGAGGCGGTTTACGAGCAGGCGCTGTTGTCGCATTCGCCGCTTGAGCCCATGAGCTGTGTGGCCCATGTGCGTAAAGATGCCTGCGAGCTGTGGGTCGGTACCCAGGTGCCGGTCTTCGCCCAGCAGACGGCCGCGCAAATCACCGGGTTGCCCGTGGAGAAAATCCAGGTACACAACCAGCTGATCGGCGGTGCATTTGGCCGGCGTCTGGAGTTCGATTTCATCACCCAGGCGGTGGCCATCGCGCGGCAGGTCGATTACCCGATCAAACTGATCTGGAGCCGTGAAGAGGACATGACCCACGACCTCTACCGGCCGCTGTACGCCGACCGTATGCAGGCCGCGCTCGACGCGCAGGGGCGGCCGCTGGGCTGGGAGCACCGCATTGCTGGCGCTTCGATTCTCGCCCGCTATGCCGGCAGCTTGCCGGCCAACGGCGTGGATGCCGATGCGGTGGAAGTCTCAGTGGACCCTATCTATAGCCTGCCGCATTTGCAGGTTCGCTATATCCGCCAGGAGCCGAACGTTGTACCCGTGTCCTGGTGGCGCGGCGTGGGCCCGCTGCGCGGCACCTATGCGTTGGAATGTTTTATTGATGAGCTGGCGCACAACGCCAAGGCTGACCCGGTGGCCTACCGCCTGGAACTGATGGCAGACCAGCCACGTGCCCAGGCGGTGCTGCGCCTGCTGGCCGAGAAGTGTGACTGGAGCCAGCCGTTGCCAGCAGGGCAGGGCCGTGGTGTTGCGGTCAGTGCGGTGTTCGGCAGCTATGTGGCGACCCTGGTTGAACTGGAGATGCAGGGCGACTTAGGCCTGCGCATCAAGCGTCTGGTCAGTGTGGTGGATTGCGGTTTTGCGACTAACCCGACCTCGGTTAAGGCGCAGATGGAGGGCGGTACGCTGTTCGGCTTGTCCGCCTCGCTGTTCAACGAAATCCTGATCGACAACGGCCAGGTGCAGCAAACCAACTTCCACACCTATCGGCAGCTGCGCATCAGCGAAGCCCCGGCGGTGGAGGTGCACCTGCTGCCTAGCCTGGAAGCACCGGGTGGCGTTGGGGAGGCCGGTACTGCATTGATCGGCCCGGCCCTGGTGAATGCCTTGTACGCGGCATCGGGTCAGCGCATCCGTCGCCTGCCGCTGAGCCGTTTCGGCTACTACCCGGTTTAAGGAGTACCTGATGAAATTAATAAGCAATCTACTGACGCTCGCCAGCGCGGCTCTGCTGGCGCAAGCGGCCTATGCGCAAGACGACTCGCTGGCTAAGGGCGAATACCTCACGCGCGCCGCCAACTGCGTGGCGTGCCATACCGTGCCCGGCGGTCAACCCTTCGCTGGTGGTGTAGAGTTCAAGCTGCCGTTCGGCTCGCTGTTCTCGTCCAACATCACCCCGGACGTGCAAACCGGTATCGGCGCGTGGACGGATGACGAGTTCGTCAGCGCGCTGCAAACCGGCGTGGGCCGTGATGGCAAACACTACTACCCGGCGTTTCCCTATACCTCCTACAGCAAGATGTCGCGCGATGACATTCTCGCCATCAAGGGCTACCTGGCCAGCCTAGAACCTATCGAACAGGCGCCGCGGGAAAACCACATCAGCTTCCCGTTCAACCAACGCTGGGGCATGGCGGTGTGGAATTTGCTGTTCCTCGATGACGAGCAGTTTCAGGCGGACAGCCAGCACTCAGACGAGTGGAATCGCGGTAAATACCTGGTAGAAGGGCCGGGCCACTGCGGCGAGTGCCATTCACCGCGCAACCTGTTTCAGGCAGCCAGCAGCGATCGTTCGTTGGCCGGTAACGTGCTTCAGGGCTGGAACGCCTACAACATCAGCGCCGACCCTGTGCACGGCATCGGTGCCTGGCCCACGGACGTGCTTGCCGGTTATTTGAAGGATGGCGCCGCGCCAGGCTTGGGCTTGTCCTCGGGACCGATGGCGCAGGTGGTGGAGAACAGCTTGCGCCATTTGACCGATGCAGACCGTCAGGCGATTGCCGTGTTCCTCAAAGACTCAGCGCCGCGCAGTGAAGGCGTCCCTCGCCCGCAGCAGGTCACGCTGGCGGAGCAGGGCAGCGGCAATGCACTAGGCAACAAGTTGTTCGCCGACGCCTGCGCCAGTTGCCACCGTTGGGACGGCACCGGGACCCAAAGCCAAACGGCCATGCTGCTGGGCCTGAAGACGGTCAACGATCCGGCCGCCAGCAACTTGCTGGGCATTCTGTTGAGTGGCCATGGTGCCGCCGACACCCCAGTGGATCGGCGTATGCCGTCGTTTGGCACCATTTACACCGATCAAGAGTTGGCCGCGCTGAGCAGCTTTATCCTGCAGCGCTTTGGCGACAGTGGCGCGCAGGTCGCGGTGTCGGCCGTGGTCAAGCGCCGGACCGAGTCCTTGCATTGAGCGGAGGTGCCGCATGTCGGGCCTGAACACATTGCTGGATGCGCTCCTGACCGAGCGTGAGGCTGGCCGTGAAGCGGTGCTGGCGACGGTGGTCAAGGTCGAAGGCTCGGCGTATCGGCGGCCCGGTGCGCGCATGCTGGTGTCGCGCTTCGGCCGACCCGAGGGCACCATCAGTGGTGGCTGCCTGGAGGCAGAAGTGGCGAAAAAGGCCTGGTGGCTGACCGAAGCCGGGCCAGCGTTGCGCAGCTACAGCACCGCCGAAGCGGATGAGGCCAGCGAGGAAGCGCTGAGCTTCGGTCTGGGCTGCAACGGCAAGGTTCATGTGCTGTTCGAACGCCTGCCGGCCAGCGGCCCCTGCGCCTTGGTCGATGCCTTGTGCGGCGTGCGTGACAGCCAGCAACCGGCGGCCATCGCTACGGTCATCGCCAGCCCGGGCGCGGCTGCGCCACGTTTGGGCGCGCGCCTGTTCTTGCTGCCCGGGCAGGACGCCGAGGGCGAGCTGCTGCGCTCGGGGCTGGCTGAGCCGATCCGTGCAGACCTGCAACAGACGTTGCTGGGCGGCAAGTCATCCCGCTGTCTCTATCCCCATGGTGCGGACGAGGTGGAGGTGCTTCTGGAATACCTGCCGCCTATGCGACGGCTGGTGATATTCGGTGCGGGCCATGATGCCCAGCCGCTGGTGCGCATGGCCAAGCTGTTGGGCTGGCACGTGGCGGTGATCGACGGCCGGGCGCACTTTGCCCGCGCCGAGCGTTTTGCCGAGGCTGATCAGGTGCTGGTCGGCGACGTCGAGCAGCCTTTCGGCTACCACGAACTGGTGCGCGGGGCCGCGGTGGCGGTGATGACCCACAGCCTGATGCAAGACGCGCATTGGCTACAGGGCGTTTTGCACAGTGCACCCTGCTATGTCGGCCAGTTAGGCCCGCGCGAACGCACCGAGCGCCTGCTGGCCGGTATTCATGAGCAGCAGGGCGACCTGCCGGGGCTGGCGAATTTGCATTATCCGATTGGCCTGGACCTGGGCGGCGACACCCCGGAAAGCGTGGCCATGGCGGTGCTGGCGGAAATTCAGGCGGTGCTCAACGGCCGCAATGGCGGCAGCCTGCGTTTGCGCGCCGCGAGCATCCATGACAGCGACCCGCTGCGCATCGCTGGCCTGGAGCAAACCGCTGTTGCCGCAGAGGCTTGTCGGCAGCTTGCCGTGCAGCGCTGACAACGTATCAACCAAGGAATAAATCTGCATGAATCAACCCATACGTGTTGTCGCGGTGCTCACCGCCAAGGCCGGCAAAGAGCATCAGGTCGAGCAGGTTCTGCGTGCCTGCGTGCAACCCTCGCGCGCCGAAGACGGTTGCCTGTCTTACGTCCTCAATCGGTGCATTGAACAGGCCGGGCGGTTTGTCTTCGTCGAGCGCTGGGCCAGCCACGAGGCTATAGCGCTTCATCGGCAGATGCCGCATTACACGGCCATGGCCGCCGCCCTTGGCGAGTTGCTGAGTGATCGTCAGGTTTATGTGCTGGAAGCGCTGGCTGAAGATGGCGAATCAGCCGTTGGCTCCGATGCGGATATGGCTGGGTGATCGTTGATCGACAGGGTCGGCGTTTCCGTAAACTTCGCCTGAGCCTCACCGCCGCCTGCAATTACGCCTGCACCTACTGTGTGGCCGATGGCCGTCGCTTGGTGGCCGCGCGTGATGAGCTGACGGCCGCATCGATGCTGCGCGCCGTCGAGCTGCTCAGGGATGTCGCCGGTATCGATGCACTGCGCATTACCGGCGGTGAGCCGCTGCTGAGTGACCGGCTGGAGCCTTTTCTGCAGGGCATCGGCGCATTAGCGTTGCCGGACATAAGCCTGACCACCAATGGCCAGTTGCTGGCCGACAAACTGCCGTTGCTGCGCAGCGCCGGCATCCAGCGTCTCAATGTGTCCCTCGACACGCTTGACCCGCAGGCCTTTCGCAAGATCGCCAAAGGGGGCGACCTGCAGACGGTGCTCAACGGCATCGAGCAGGCGCGCCAAGCTGGCATGAGCATCAAGATCAATATGGTGCCGATGCGTGGCAGCAACCTCGACCAGGTTATGCCGATGCTGGCGTTCTGCCTGGAGCAGGGCTACGAATTGCGTTTTATCGAACTGATGCGCATGGGCCATCTGGCGCAGCATGCAGAGGCTTTTCGCGCCCAGTTCGTCGGTCAGCGCGAGCTGCTGGCGCTGATCGGTGAGCGTTATGCCTTCACACAGGCCGAGGCCGCGCTAGACGCTACCGCGCTGCGTTATAGCGTGGGCGAGCGTGGGGCGTTCGGCATTATCGCCAACGAAAGCGTGCCGTTTTGCCGCAGCTGCAGCCGTCTGCGGTTGTCGTCTACGGGCTGGTTATACGGCTGCCTATCATCCAATCGCGGGCACTTTATGGGCGAGCTATTGGATTTGCCGAGTGAACAGGCACAGCCGCAGCTGGCAGGCTTGCTCAGTCGCGCGTTGGCGGATAAACAAGACGCCACCTTTACGGGCAGCGCCCTGATTATGAAATCGGTGGGGGGTTAAGATCTGCGGGCGTGTCGACGTCGCGCAGAATGCTGCTGTCAGTAAGCGTCACGGCAATCACCTGTTGCGCATGGGTGGCGATCAATCCCTTGGCCCCATTCTCGCCTTGCAGTTGCATCAGCTGCGGCCAAAAGCGCCGACCGAATAACACCGGGTGGCCGCGCTGGCCTTCGCAGTAAGCCACGATGATATGTTCCGCGTCGGCCTGCGCTCGGAGTTGCTGCAGGGTCGCTACAGAAATCCACGGCATATCCCCGAGCAGCACCGCCACCGCAGTGGCCTGCGTGTTTGCCAGGCTCTGGATACCGGCGGCCAGGCTTGAGCCCATGCCCTGTTTGGCGTGGGCCGCCCGCACCAGCTGAACGCCGGGGGGAATCGCCAAGGCCTGCGCATCATCCTCAGCCTTTAACACGACCCGAACATCGCTGAAGGCTTCTTGCGCGCGCAACACCGTCGCGCGCAGCAAGCTGTTGCCGTCTGCCAGCTGGGCGCGGCGTTTGTCGCTGCCGAAGCGTTGCCCGGCGCCGGCGGCG